>Ga0315282_10003148_pt1 | contig 29698 bp, 25 predicted proteins | sample YL17G07_20_MG_FD_203693 | JGI IMG/M metagenome (GOLD analysis project Ga0315282, IMG submission 203693) | Sediment microbial communities from Yellowstone Lake, YNP, Wyoming, USA - YL17G07_20 | ecosystem: Environmental > Aquatic > Freshwater > Lake > Sediment | place: USA: Wyoming | collected... | reverse complement strand
CCTGAAAACTCTATGACTTCCATACGATCCCTGAGGGGCTCCTGAATATTATCGGCAATATTGGCTGTTACGATAAATAAGACGCTTGACAGATCAAATGGCACATCCATATAATGGTCAATGAAACTCTGATTCTGTTCAGGGTCGAGTACCTCCAGCAAGGCCGAGGCAGAATCACCTCTAAAATCCTGCCCGATCTTGTCCACCTCATCCAGCATGAGAACAGGATTTGCAGACCCGGCCCGACGGATTTCCTCCATAATGCGTCCAGGCATTGCACCAGCATATGTCCTTCTATGGCCTCTGATCTCGGCCTCATCTTTCATCCCACCCAGCGAAATCCTTGCAAATTTTCTACCGAGGGCGTCTGCAATAGATTTACCCAGCGAAGTTTTTCCAGTACCTGGTGGACCTGAAAAACAGAGAATAGATCCCTTTGTAGATACAGCAGACAGCTTTTTCTCGAGTGCCTGTTTAACAACAGACCGCACCTCATCGAGCCTATAAGGTTTTGCAATATAATGGAATGCATCTTTCTTTATAGCCTCTATGGCAGAATCGACCGATGCATAGGCTGTAATCAAGATAACCTGAGTGTTGGGATATTTGATCTTTGTCTTTTTTAGGACATCAATTCCGTTAACATTCTCCATCTTGAGATCGGTCAGAACAACATCAAAATCAGAGACCTCCAGTCTTTTAATAGCCTCCTTACCACTGGCAGCCGTGACTATAGTATAGTTCTCTTTTTGTAATATATGCTCCAGATTCCTTCTGGCGGTCTCTTCGTCATCCACAACCAATATACGAGGTTTTTTGTTCGTCACAAATATCTTTACAGCCAGATGCTCGAGGATTCTCTCCTTAACCTCTCGCAGACCGTAATGTCTTTCATTTAAAATACTTTCCGCCCTGTCGAGATCAAGATTGTCTTTTGTCTTTTTATTCCAGGGAAGGCTAACAAGATAGTCGATATAGTTAAGCCCTATTGAATATTCAGCTGTAGCAGCGCTCATCTTGGATAACATCTCGAGTTCCTTGCTGGCTATCTGCTCGATATGGGGAGGCATCTTGGCTGAGATAATACTTTGCCGTGACTCCTCTATAGTCGCAATCTGTAGTTTTTCACCTGATTTCTTAAAGATATTCATTCTCGATTCTTACTTACTATATTTACTGATAAATTTTTAATTACAAAAAGCAAACTTTTTTCTGCCGGTTCAAGAGGAAGTTTTAAATAATACTGATAAAATAGAAATAATTATTTCTATTTTATCAGTATATGGCCCCTTCGAACAACATGTGATATTACCTTTTTATACCCGGTGCCCTTAACTCGTTGCGAGGTCTGGGGGTCGGTGATATACGGTCCTCTTTTTGGGGTCTCTCTTCTTCCCTGAGAATATCCTTTGCCATATCATATTCTCCTGCCTCTGCGAAGGCAGCCGCTGTAAAGATTCTTTCCAGTTTCTTTGATAGACCTTTCATCTTTCACACCTCCTTTTACTTTTATTGTAATAAAAGCATCTTTCATGCCAGATGGCCCTTATTCTTCTAACTTATTGTATTCTCGATATTTTTAGATTTTTTAGGGTGTACCACAAAGGTGCCTATTTGATGCAAAATGCAACAATAAAGTTATAGCCTGTAATTAGCAGGTTATTTCTAATCTTAAGGCTTGGATTCATGCGATAGAAGGATTGTCTATCACCCATTAGCAGTCTGGTGTTGCAATAAGATTACATGATATTGCTTTTTGCAATAGAAGTTTGTAAAATGAAAAATGTTCAAATACCAGACAAGTATCAGACAAAAGACCATCTTCGGTTATTATGTCGGAGTTGTAATAATCGCCGGTCTATCCATATTCACATTTTTTACCTTCAGATTAATAGAAAAAAAGATAATGTTTGGGGAAGTGATAACAGAACTATTCGATACAACACTTGAAATCAGGAGATTCGAGAAGAATATTTTCCTTTATGAGCAAGATTCAGACTTTAACGAAAATATTCAATATGTAATAAAGGCTCAGGGCATACTCGATAGTAACATTGAAAAGTACAAAACTCTTGCAATTTATCAACAGCTTAATTCAATGAATCAAGACCTTAAAAAATATAGAGGACTGATGGAGCAGTTTGCAATACTGAGAAGGAAAAACAGTGTTGAGAAACAACTATTAGAGCAAAAAATAAGGTACGCCGGTAAAGAGATAATCACCATATCTGAAAATATCTCAAAAATCGAAACAGAAAAACTTAGGTTATTTCTCAAAAAGACGATGACGGATCTCATCATTGCGATTTCTTTTCTATCTTTGGGAGGTATCGCTGTAGGTCAAATTTTATCGAGAATGATAGTAAAACCCCTTAAATCCTTAGAAGAGAAAATGAGGCAGATAGCAGAGGGAAAACTCGAAACAGTCGCAATGGATTCAAGAGATAGAGAGATTGTTTCTCTAACAAATGCTTTTAACAAAATGCTCAAAGAACTTGACCTGAGACAGAAACACCTTGTCCAATCAGAAAAACTTGCTTCACTCGGAACACTTCTATCAGGTGTTGCCCATGAGCTAAATAACCCATTATCGAATATATCATCATCTTGCCAGATACTTTTGGAAGAATTCGAAGATGCTGACACTGAAAATAAGAAGGACCTTCTCTCACAGATCGATGAGCAAACAGAAAGGGCACGAAATATTGTACGTTCACTTTTAGAATTTTCAAGGCATAAAGAATTTAAAAAAGAGACCCTGCCACTTAAAAAACTGATTGACGAAACAATACTATTTATTAAAGGTGAAATTTCAACAGGGGTTAAGATCAACCTCGATATACCTGACGAGATAGTTATTTTAGCAGACAAACAACGAATTCAACAGGTATTTCTGAATCTGATAAAAAACGCCTTGGAATCCATTGCCGGTCAAGGAAGTCTGTCCATCAGGGCACAAAAACACATTATAAATTGGGAAAAAGAAGAAAAAGGAATATGCGAGTATCCAAGATATCGCGGTAAATGTACTGGTGAATGTCCTGCTGAAAAGGATACCGTTGATATTGAGATAGAAGACACTGGCATTGGAATACCCCCTGATGTTCTCCCTAAAATATTTGATCCATTCTTTACCACAAAGGATGCTGGAAAGAGTTCAGGACAAGGTCTATATGTTGGAACAGGCTCAGGACTCGGACTCTATATTGTCGAGGAAATCATAGAAGAGCATAACGGTTGCATAGCAGTTGACAGTGAGGTCGGGAAGGGAACCTGTTTCCTGATAAGATTGCCAATAAGGAGAGATGATGCTAAAAACCGGAAAGATTTTAATCGTTGACGATGAAAAGATAACACTTAAAAACCTTGAGCATGTGATGAAAAAGGAGGGCTACGAGGTGGTCGGGACAGATCGAGGACCAACTGCCCTTAAGCTTCTCGAAGAAAAGCAATTTGATGTTGTGCTTACAGATTTAAAGATGGAAAAAGTTGACGGGATGCAGATATTGAAAAGATGCCATGAACTTCACCCTGACACAGAGGTAATAATGATAACAGGCTATGCAACACTTGGTTCTGCGGTGGATACCATGAAGCAGGGCGCATTCTATTATATTGCAAAGCCCTTCAAATTAGATCTGGTTAGAAAAGCTGTAGAGGAAGCTATTGAAAAAGTAAGACTAAAGAGGGAAAACAGGGAACTAAGGGGGCAGATAGAACAATATGAAGGTAAGGTAAAAATAATCACCCAAGACGTAAAGATGCAGAGACTCCTTGAGACAGCAAGACAGGTAGCACCAACTGATTGTAACATCCTTTTAACTGGTGAAAGTGGTACAGGAAAAGAATTACTTTCGAGGTATATACATTTAAATAGTACCCGTGCCGATGGTCCATTTTCCGCCATAAATTGCGGCGCATTCACAGAGGAGCTCCTATCCAATGAACTCTTCGGACACGAGAAGGGTGCATTCACTGGGGCAATAACAATGAAAAAGGGGTTGATAGAGATGGCATCGAAAGGAACTTTGTTCCTTGATGAAATAACCGAGATGCCATCTTCCATGCAGGTAAAACTTCTGAGGGTTATTCAGGAGAAGGAGCTTTTACGGGTTGGAGGCACAGAACCTTTAAAGGTTGATGTCAGATTCATAGCTGCAACCAATAGAGATATCAATGATACAATGAAAAGCGGTAAATTCAGACAGGATCTTTACTTCAGATTAAATGTCGTATCACTTCATATTCCTCCACTTTCAGAAAGAAGAGATGACATACCACTTTTAAGTTACTATTTTTTGAAAAAGTATGCAGCCCTCATGAAAAAAGATATTACCGAAATATCACAGGATGCAATGAGTATTTTAATGAATTATGACTTACCAGGTAATGTAAGGGAGCTTGAAAATATTATTGAAAGGGGTGTTGCCCTTGCGAACGGAAATACCATTGAGGTGGTTCATCTTCCTGAAGACCTGAGAGAATTAAGCATAAGAACCTTCCGGAAAAAAGAAGGCAAGATCCCATCCCTCGAAGAACAGGAAATGGCATATATTCGATGGGTCCTCAATGAAACCGCTGGGAACAAGACCCTTGCTGCACAGATACTTGGGATAGACAGAGTATCACTATGGAGAAAGCTGAAAAAGTATGGACTGGAAGAATAGAGCGTGAGGCATACCTTTCTTGATTAAAGCTTCCATACCAGGACGGCACACCCTGCATGCCCTATTACCCTTTCCGTCACGCTACCCATGAGTAGTTTTGTTATGCCGGTCCTTCCATGGCTTCCAATAACTATGAGACCAACATCTTTCTGGGCCGCTGTATTAACTATAACCTCATGAGGCACACCTTTCCTGATTAAAGCTTCCATCTCTATGCCTTCCTTTTCTGCAAACTTCTTTACCATATCAACATTTTCCTTTACCACTGGAAGGTCTACATCTCTTTTGGCAACGGAAAGGGCGATCAGAATACTCCCACAGCGTTTTGCAATGTCTATGGCCTCATGGGATGCAAACTCGCTATGCATTGAACCATCTGTAGCGATAAGTATTTTTTCAAAGGTGAGTTTCGCATCTTTAGGTACAACCAGAACCCTGCAGAGTGTATACCCTATGACCTTAGCAGTCACACTTCCCATAAGAACCCTTTCAAGCCTGCCCATTCTCTTTTTGCCCAAAATTATTAGGTCACATTTTTCAGCCTCTGCGAGGTCAACAATTCCCTCATATGGCTCACCCTCTACACAGACTGTCTTTATCAACATCTTTTCTGCCTTTGCCATCTTTTCAGCATCTGAAAGGGCTTTTTCATAGGGCTCTTTAATCGCTTTTTGAATGTTCCCAATGGCTGTCATTGCCAAGTCTCCTTCATAAGGAGGAACAACAGACACCACAGTTATCCAACTCTGCTCCTTCGTAGCAAGCTTGAAGGATTCCCTTAATGCATGCAAGCTGGATTCTGAACCGTCAACCGCAACGAGTATCTTCTTATATCTTCCCATGTTTACCCAAACGTTGCATAAACAAACTAATATTTAATCCGTCATTGACCCGAAAATACCCCTCTTTGTCCCGTCCAAGCTAGACGGAAGGGGATTTTCTTACTCCTCTGTGAGCCAAGGGATCATGTCGATCCCCGCAGTCCTTAAGCGGGAATCCAGAATACAAAGAGACCGGATGCCTGATTATCCCGAAAGCTTCCGGGAGGGACATGACGAAAATACTACAATCGGAAGTCAACCCGGCTATTTATCCCTTTTTAAATAATCAATCTCCCTTTTCATCTCTTTCCATTCTAATGACCTATTAATAGCAATCAGTATCTGCTCTTTACGGAAGGGCTTGGTGATGTAATCATAGGCGCCTTTATGTATAGCCTCTTCTGCCGATTCTATAGAGCCATATGCGGTAATTATAAGTATAGGGATAGATTTATCTATCTTTCTAACCTCATCGATGAGTTCTATGCCATCCATACCCGGCATCTTGAGATCAGCAATCAGTAAATCGAAAGCCCCTTCTTTAATCAACTTAGGTACCTCTAAAGGATTATTAGTGGTTGTTGCCTTGTGATTAGTCTTTTCAGTAATGATCATAGCAAGAAGGGCGAGCATATCCACTTCATCGTCCACAATTAAAATCTGTGCCATCTTACCTCCCTTTCAGGCACAATGCCTGAATTAAACCTGAATTACGCAAAGTTCATTATAAAACCATTGTAGCCGCAGGCTTTAGCCTGCGTTTAAAATCACCTGAAAGGTGAATTATTAATTGTTTAAATTCACGCAACCTTTAGGTTGCGGCTACATCCTTCGAATCCGGGTTAAATTAAGCTTAAACAGAGATTTGTTCACTTCCCGAAGGAACAACAGGCAGAGACACAATAAAGGTAGTACCTTTCTTTTCCCTGTCCTCCTCTTCAGCCACTGTCTCGAAGGTTATTTCTCCACCATACCTGGTCACTATACCATAACAGACCGAAAGTCCCAATCCTGTCCCCTCTCCTACCCTTTTGGTGGTAAAAAAGGCCTCAAATATCTTGTCTCTGTATTCCCTTTTAATACCATGTCCTGTATCCTTAAAACATATCTCTACTCTGTTACCAGGCTCATTAAGTCTGGTAGAAATGGTCAAAACCCCTCCTCCTTCCATCGCGGCAACTGCATTGGTGATTAAATTCATAAAGACCTGCTGTAAATGTCCTGAATCTCCCCTTACTTTTGGTAAATCTTCTGCAAGGTTCTTCTCTAAAGTGATCTTTTTTGTAACCACGATATTCTCAACCACAGAAACCACACTTTCAAGGCTTTCATTGACAGCAGTACAATATTCAGTTTTCTCCCGATATCTCGCAAAGCCCAGAAGGTTTTCAACAATCCTTTTACTATTAAGCCCCTGCCTCTCTATGGCTTTAAGCATTTCATACTCCTTGCTATCAGGTTCCGCCTTCTCTAAGAGACGATCTGCAAAACCAAGGATTATTGCCACCGGGTTATTGATCTCATGAGCAACGCCAGCAGTCAACTTTCCCAGAGACGCCAGTTTTTCTGTATTGTACATCTGTTCTTCTTCCATCTTCTTTCTCTCTGTAATATCCCTTGAAATCCCCAGAACAGCAAAAACCTTATCATTTTCATTCTTAAGGCCCACGAAGTTGCTGGTAAGCCAATATTCACTTTTCCCAATTTCTACCGGATATTTTACATTTACGCTCTTTCCTGCATTGAACACCTGCCTGACAAAACCCATCTGCAATTCTGCACTCTCTTTAGAAAAAAGAGCATGCATATTTTTGCCGATTAGATCCTCCGGATGTCCTCCAAAGAAACGGGCGGCACATCTATTCATGGATAGGTACTCTCCTTTTTCATCCACGGTAAAGATCAAGTCCTCTGCACTTTCTACGAGGGTTCTGTATTTCTCTTCTGATTTTTCCAGTTTGTTGAGTGATTTTTTCAGATCTTCCGTTTTCTCCGTTACCTTTTCTTCCAGTGTCTTGGCCCAGCGTCTCTCAAAATTTATTACATATGCGCTGCCAAACATAATAACAAAGATAATGATACCCTGAATATAAAACTGGCGGGTATAAACAAAATGTATTGCCCCCTCAACCTCGCTCATGGGTGCTACCACAGCTATCGACCAATTACGATCCTGCCCTGATGTTAGATAAACGGGGGCATAGGCGATCAATTTTTTCATCTCGGTTTCTATATCCCCGTGCCAGCCGGAGATATACCACCCGGTTCCTTCTTCACCTTTAAGCATCTTTTCCTTTTGAATTATGTTAATCTGGTCAAAGGAAATCTTGGGTTTTCTGGTGGCACGGGCCTTAAAGGCATCCTCTCCGATGAACTCCTTTTTGGGATGATATAGAAATATACCTTTGTTATCTATAGCCCAGGCATATCCAGTCTTCCCTGATTTAATATCTTTGATAGCCTTTCTGACTGAGTAGGTGACATCTAAAGTAAATAGAATCACTCCCGCTAAACGTCCTGTAGGCATTGGATGGGCCTCATCAATAGATTCCTCATAAATTGGTGCGGCTAAGATCATGACAAGTTTCTCAGGATATCGCTCGCTATCCCTTGTAATCTCACCCACATAAATTCTATTCTTATTTTCCTTTAGAAAAGCCCATTTAAAATATCCTGTATCTTGAAAATAACCTTTTGTTATACGGGAAGTCCCCAGATTATCAACGATATAGGCTTCCCCTCCCTTCTTGTCTACAAGTCTTATCTCTATTACCCCTTCCTCCTTGACGCTGGACAAGGTGGCGTTCATCCTGTTGGCCCAGGATACCTCCAGATACTGAATGGATGGAGAAAGACTTAATAGTGAAAGCTCCCTCTTAACGAAATCCAGACTGTCTTCTATCCGATGTGCAGCATACCTGGCTAATATCAATTGCTGCTTGTTAAAATCCTCACGGATAATTTCTTTCATATTTCTTGCATAAACCATGCCCAGATACAGGGCACTTATAAGTAGCGCTATCATGATAATGCCTAAAACGATGATAGCCCTTCTTACATTGTAGTATTTCTCTTTAGAAGACCTTTCTTTTTTATTCACCTTATGCCTCATAATGTCATTGCGAGCGTAGCGAAGCAATCCCTATTAATTCTTTATTTGAGATTGCTTCGGCACTTCGTGCCTCGCAATGACAGCGTAAAGTTGGGACAACACATTAGCAATAATCCCTCATAAATTCTTGTAAGTAGCAGTCCACAAAGGCGTCGCTGAACATTATCATATCTAACTGCTTTGTATAAATTGTGAGGCGACCTAATATACTTAGTTTTTCCTCAATAGTTGACCTTTGATATCTGGTTATCCTGGCGTTCAGCATATCTCCAATCCTATCAACCTCGAAATCCAGCTTTTCCAGAATCTCTTTTATAAGCTGTGTTCTTCTGAGACGTCTGTCAATAGATGCGCCCCCACCCTTAAAATGAAAGCGGATATAGTTATAGTCTATGTTATCGCTCGCATAAGCTTCCACAGTGGATAAATGATACCCTAACCTGATACTAAAGTTCATGTACTCTCTGGATATCAAGACAAAGCTCTTTCCCCATCCCCTATCTCGAGATGGTAATGGCCCAAGCGTAATGTTAGCAACGACGGAGGCAAAACCCGTTACATTTTTAGGTTTGGGGCCCGGCCATTTCATGGACATCATGCCTTTCAGGAAGGCATTCATAGGGATAGAGCAGATGTTATTAGTAGTTATCCTCTTTGCAGCAGTTTCAATACCACCGTTCAGGTCTATCATGTATATCTTAAGGGGTATCTTTAAAACCAATCTTACAGCTTCTCCTTCTTTTACATCAGGCCTATTGCTGATTTTAAACATCTCGTCCAGAGATACTTCATTGACAAGATGCGTTATATCATGAAATGTTTTGCAAAGTTCGGGTTTGAATGAATCGACTCTAAGATAAATTAAGTTTAAAGGAACAATCTTTTTAAGTACTTCTTCTAATATCTTAAAGACATGGGTATTTTTAAACAGGTTTTCCCTTTTTTGTCCCAATTCAATGACTTCATCCACACGGCCTTCATAAACATTACCGTTAAAAGCATCCACAGTTATCTCCATGCCATTTGTTATAAGCTTTGTGGCTATTTTTGTATTCAGGATGGCGGGCACATGGAAATCTCTGGCAAGGGATGCCATATATCCTGTAGCGCTCCCAGCATCCGTTACAATAGCAGTGGCCTTATTCATCACTGTTACAAACTTAGGTGAGATATGCCTGGCTATAAGGATGGCCCTATCCGGAAAATTGTTCAAATCTTCCACTTTATTAACTAAATAGGCAATTCCAGTACCAACACCCTTACAGGCAATAACACCACTATCAATCAAAACCTTGTGGCCTTTTAACGGTGCAGGGCTCATAACCTTACCGAGATTGGCATCCTTCACGCCTTCCATATTTACCATGCCTTTGGTGATGCTTTTAATCTCTCTTTTCTTAGTAAGGATTGCTTGAATCTCTGAATCCGCCCTCTTGAATACATCGTATAACTCTAAATATTTCCCATCCGAGATTTCATAGAGGGAATCTATGATAATGGGCATCTTATTAGATAAGATGTTTAAATTTGATTTTATATAATGCATGTCAAAGAGATAATCCCCTAAAAGTTTTTCTTCCATATCCGCCATTATCACACGGACGGCGTTGGTTTCAGAGAGCATTCTCTGGAAGCAATGGTATTTTTTTTGAAGTTGTTCCCTTGAGGGGGATAACTCATAAGGGGATTTCACCTTTCTAAATATACTTAATAAATCCCGCATTTAAACCTTACCAATTTTTTACATTGTCATCGCGAGCCCGAAAGGGCGTGGCGATCTCATCCCTTGAGACCCTGTTTTGAGATTGCTTCGGCTCTCTTTGAGAGCCTCGCAATGACATAAATTAAGCTTATGTTTGTTTATGGGCTTGTTCATTTTCCGAAGGAATAGGCAGGGACACAATAAGGGTAGTACCTTTCCTCTCCCTGTCCTCCTCTTCAGCTACTGTCTCGAAGGTTATTTTTCCACCGTACTTGGTCACTATGCCGTGACTGACCGAAAGCCCCAATCCTGTCCCCTCTCCTACCTTTCTTGTGGTAAAGAAGTGATCAAATATCTTGTCTCTGTATTCCCTTTTAATACCATGTCCTGTGTCCTTGAAAAGAATCTCCACTCTGTTGCCAGAGTCATTAAGTCTTGTCGAAACAGTCAAAACCCCGCCCCCTTCCATAGCGGCAACAGCGTTGGTGATGAAATTCATGAAGACCTGCTGTAAATGTCCTGAATCTCCCTTTACTTTTGGTAAATTTTCTGCCAGGTTCTTCTCTAAAGTGATCTTTTTTGAAATCAAGATATTCTCAACCACAGAAACCACCCTTTCAAGGTCTACATTAACATCAGTAGAATACACGGTTGTTTCCGGATAACGGGCAAAGCTTAAAAGGTTTTCAACGATCCTTTTACAATTAAGCCCTTGCCTTTCCATTATTTTAAGCATTTCATACTCCTTGCTGCCAGGTTCCATCTTTTCCAGGAGAAGGTCGGCAAAACCAAGGATTATCCCCATCGGGTTATTGAGTTCATGTGCCACGCCCGCAGCCAACTCTCCCAGGGAAGCCAACTTTTGTATATTAGATAGCTCATCTTCTCTCTTTTTACGTTTGGTAATATCCCTCGCCATTTCAATTACGTGGGTAACGGCACCCTGATCATCCAATACCGGATAGGCTGTAACCCTGTAATATGAAGCTTCACGCCCTTTTAAATGTGTATGCAGAACCTCGCAATGTTCACCTGTTTTTAGTGTCTCTTGCACCGGGCAGGGATGATTGGGTATATCACAAGGTTTATCTAAATCATGAAGGACCCGATAACAATATTCACCAACAATCTCATGTTTCGGGTTACCCAGCCTTTTTACCAGTGATTCATTTATTTCCTTTATCCTATAATCCTTATCAACAACCATAATTTGGTCTGTAAAACCGTCGATAATGGTTTGTAAAAATCTTTTGGTTTCTAACAACTTTACAATATTTGACTCTGAAATATTTTCCATATCAATCTGAGGTCGGATGTCAATAGTGAACACCAATCAGCCTTCGGCTGAAGCTGAACTAACCGCCCGCCTTCATTTTCAACTTCAGCGGGCAGTCCACCGAACCCAAGGACAAAAGCACCTTGTCGAAGGTGGACGCCCAAACCTATTTTATGCTCCAGCGAGCCGCTTTAAGACAACGATAGTAAAAACCATCACCAGAAGCGCCACAGTTTCGGTCATACCCAGGATGACAATATAGTTGCCGAACCCCTTACCGGTCTCTCCCATCGAATCGCAAGCGACGGCAGCGCATTTGCCCTGCCAGTATGCAGAGACTCCTATGGCTAATCCGGCAGTAGCTCCCACACCCCAGAGGAATTGCCCTTTAATTGCAATCGCCGCCACCATATTCTGCATGAGGATGAAACCATAAATTGTCTGGGTAAGCGGGGCAGCCACCATAGGTACCAGTAAGAACGAAGGTGGTTTATTCTGGGTAAAGTTCTTTTTCCACGCTCCAATGGCGGCCATTCCGGCAACCCCTGCGCCACAGCCAGAACCGACGGCAGAAAACGCTAAAGCCATTATCGCTCCTAAATCCCGAAACTGTTCCATTATTCCTACATCCATACATTCTCACCCCTTTCTTATTCTTTTAAAGGCTGATATTTTACGCCGCTCCAAGCTATGCCGGCATGGCCGGAAAATTCCAGTACATTCAGCCTTACTCCATGCACCAGCACTCCTACCGGCCCGAGCACAAAATTTAACGTATGCCCTACCAAAAGAATCGGCGCTGAAATTAGCCAGTTTCCTCCTCCGGCGCTTGCAGCAAGGGTATTCACCGTATCGGCAATCGCCACGCCTGCCAGGCCCACAGCAAAAAGACGTATATAGGAAACCACATCGGTAAAATTATTCACCAAGCTCAATGCCACGTTTGCCAATCCTTTGCCGACGGTCTTCAGGATATTCCTTTGGGGGCTGGAACAGAAAATAACCAGAGTGATTCCGCCGATAATCAGCCACTTCCCGAAAAAAGGGAACATATCACCAAGAATCAGCGTCTTCGCCAGAAAGAAAGCCGCCCATAATACGGCAATCCAGCCGATTTCTGCGCCAGCAGTAAGCGCGGGTAACTGAAGGAGCGCCCGCCATACGTGTGCCAGGGTCAAATGAAGTGCACCGAGGAAAAAGCAAAAAGTTTGTATAACTTTTATATTAGTGAGCGCTGGAATTAGCGGCTTTAAACCAGCCTTCAGATTCCATTCCTGGCCAAAAAAAGTACCTGTCATCAGCCCCCACAGAATCGTGCATGAACTTAATAAGTAAAAAAGAAAAAAGGCGGTCTTGTCAGAAATTTTTTTGCCCATCTTCTTATGTGCAAAGGCAGTAAGGGAAAAAAATATTAAACCATAGCCGGCATCTCCGATAATCATCGCAAAAAATAGACTAAAAAAGATCAGAACCAAAGGGCTGACGTCCATCTCCCGGTAGCCGGGGATGATCTCAAGAAATTTAAACAGCGGGCTAATCGTGGTAATCCAGCGCTTATTGCGAATAAGCGTGGGCACCGAATCCTCTTCGGATGGATCAGTAAAGGAGATTCCCCATCTCTCTTTTTTGGCTAAATCCGATAAAGCTTGGGCCGCATCAAAAGGAAAATAACCGGTGACATAAGCCAATTCACCAGCCTCACCCATTCCTCCCATCGCCTCCTGCATCTCAAGTTCTTTTTCTAATTTCTTCTTTATTTTAATGAGCCTCTGGTAATAGTGACAGGACCTGCGCAAATCTTCCTTAAGTTCCTTTAAGACCTCCTTGTCTTCAAGCAGCCTTTTACGCATCGTCTCAATGCCCATCTGAGGCAGGCTTATCTCTTTAAAAGAAAGGCTGAATTCCTTTTGTCCGACGGCTAAACAATGCGCAATCCCCTTTTCCGTGAATATGGTCTTGATTGCTAAATCCTTGGGCAGCTCCTTTATATTCTTATAAGGAACCTGATAAAGTTTTATATAAATACCTTTTTCTCTTAAGTTTTTGATCTCTTCGGGGTCAAAGTCTCCCCATGGTTCCCACTGGTCTATCTGGACAGCCAGGTTCCTCTCATATTCCTCGGCGTGCTCGATTTTTTTACGCATATCAATAATATGCCGGGCGATATGCCTCCAATCGTCAACTCCTGCTTCTGCATTTTCTAACAGCGAAGGACTGGAGGGGTCTGTCTGCATAAGAATGCCGACTGCCTCGTTAAGAAGAATAATCTCATCTTTAAGAATAGTTATATCTTTGCCTTGCGGCACCCGCTGATGTTCAATATGCAAAACCCCCAGCCTTCTTAATTCCTTTAGGGAATTTTGCGTATCCTTAGCAAGGATTATAATAGAGGATTTTTTCATCGGCACAATCATACCGGCACCTCTTCTAAAACCGTCTGTCCAATCTTATTCTTGGCAATCTTTGCCAGGCCCACAGCATTAGCCATCTGGTCTCCGATGAATATCTTAATCAGGCGTATCGCCTCTTTGGTTTCAGGGATTTTTACCTTCTCAAAAAGGTTAACCCGTTGGGTAGTGATGCGTAATTCCTGTTTTAAAATCCCAATCCCTCTTTGAATCACGCTGATTTCTTCGCGTAAGGTTACCAGACCCTTAAGCATCTCTAAAGCTAAATCCAGCCATAAAGGCATAAGAAAGAGGTCATACTCAACAAAAAGAAATTCAACGCGGCTAAAAACCGGCAAATCCACTCCCGCAATATTCCTGGTGGCGGTAATCACATTTTTCGGAGTGAGCCAGGCTTTTAAATCTTGCGGCGCTTCTCCAAGAAGCCCTGCCCAACCCAAGATGAGTTCTCTCTCTTTTGCATAAAGGTGTTCTTTCTCTTTTAAAAGATTTATCTGATGCAAAATCTCTATCTGTAACTGCTGTTTCTTAAGCAGGAGGGTAGGCAGGAACCTTTCATACTGCCGCAAGGCATCGCGCTTTTTCTTTAATTCTTCTTTATTTAATTTAAATTTGGCCATTTCTTGTTACCTGGCACCGGCCATTTTCTCTTTTGGCCAGAAAGACTCAATCATTGACTTCTTTATGCCGGTCTCCTCCGGCGTAAAACACTCTGCCATAATCTGCCATCCCAGATCCAGGGCCTTCTCAAGCGGAATATTTACCTTTAATGACATCATCTTCTCTTCAAAGATTGCGCCGTAGCTAAGAAGTTTTTTGTCCCAGGCGCTCATCTGAAACCCCATAGATAACTTTTCTTTCGTCTCGCGATAATTAGCAAAGAGCTGAATCATGGTATCCATAATTGTGCGGTGGTCGTCGCGGGTCTTGCCGTTTACCAGTTGTTTCAGGCGGCTTAAAGAACCGAATGGCTCTATTACGCCGCTCTTTAAATAAAATTGCCCCTCGGTAATATAACCGGTGTTATCCGGCACAGGATGCGTGACATCATCGCCCGGCATAGTGGATACCGCAAGAATGGTAATTGACCCTGCGCCTTCAAAATCCACCGCCTTTTCGTAACGGCTGGCTAACTGGCTGTAAATATCTCCGGGATAACCTCTGTTTGAAGGGACTTGCTCCATAGTAATAGATATTTCTTTCAGGGCATCGCAAAAATTTGTCATATCCGTAAGCAGGACTAATACGCGTTTTCCTGAAAGAGCAAACTCCTCTGCCACAGCTAAGCTAATATCAGGCACCAATAAACACTCTACCACCGGGTCGCTTGCAGTATGGATAAAGAATATCGAACGGGATAATGCGCCCTGCTCCTCCAGAATATCCCGGAAGAAAAGGTAATCATCGTATTTCAGGCCCATGCCGCCCAGCACGATAATATCTATTTCCGCCTGAATGGCTATCCTTGCCAGGACCTCATTGTATGGCTCGCCGGCAATTGAAAAAATCGGCAGCTTCTGCGACTCAACCAGTGAGTTAAAGACATCAATCATAGGTATGCCGGTGCGGATCATTTTGTTGGGGATAATTCTTTTGACGGGATTAACCGACGGTCCGCCGATATCAATCAAATTCTCAGAGAGAGCCGGCCCTTTATCCAGGGCTACGCCGCTCCCGCTAAATATGCGGCCCAGTAGATTCTCTCCGCTTGAGATCTGCACAGGGTGGCCCAGGAAACGCACCCGGTCTCTTGAAGAAATACCCTTGCTTCCGGTAAAAACCTGCAAAAACACCTTTTTACCATCAAGCCTGATCACCTGAGCCAGAGAGATGCCGCGTGCTGTGGTAACCTCAGCAATCTCATTGTAACCTACATCTTCCGCTTCGACGGTGATGACATCTCCGGCAATCTGAATTATGTTGGTATAGACTTTATGCATTAACCTTTTCTTGTCCTTTTGCTAATTTTTCTTTCAGTGCGCTTCTTATCTCTTCTTCTGTCTGTCTAAATTCATCTGTGTCCCACGGCGTAGAGTTCCAACCGCGGAAGAGTTGCCTTAATCTCTGGAAAAAATGCAAGGCATCATCTTTGTCCTTAAAGGCAAATTCTGACTCCAGTATATTCTCATAAATAAAACCGAACACATATTTTTGTCTTTCTTCGGCAGTCGCCTCATCCACTGGATCAAAGGCATTCTGTTGCAGATATACAAAATCAAAGAATTCTCCTTTTAAGTAGTCTACATAATCCGCCAGAGACGTTCCCTCTTCGCCGATAACCTTCATCATCTGAACCACATCATTGCTCTTTCTAAAGCTCTCCTTTCCGCGCTGGATTTGCTTATCATCAATAAAGCTCCTGTACTTGCTCCAGCTTATTAAGGGGTCAATCGCCGGGTATCTCCTGGCATCTGAACGATCCCGGGAAAGGCCATGGAAGGCGCCCACCACTTTTAAGGTAGCCAGGGTTACCGGCTCTTCAAAACTTCCGCCCGCAGGACTGACTGTTCCGCCAATGGTAACAGAGCCAATGTTTCCGTTGAATAATCTCACTACGCCTGCCCTCTCATAAAAAGAGGCGATACGGGATTCCAGGTATGCGGGAAATGCTTCTTCTCCGGGAATCTCCTCAAGACGGCCGGACATCTCACGCATCGCCTGCGCCCAGCGAGAGGTTGAATCTGCAAGCAATAAAACATTTAAGCCCATCTGACGGTAATATTCCGCAATGGTGACTGCGGTATATACACTTGACTCCCTTGCTGCCACAGGCATAGAGCTGGTATTACAGATAATTACAGTGCGGTCGCTTAATGGCCTATTCGTGCGCGGGTCATTGAGATGGGGAAAGGTTTTCAGTGTTTCCACAACCTCACCTGCGCGCTCACCGCAGGCAGCGATAATCACAATATCTATCTGGGCGTGCCTGCTGGTTAACTGCTGCAGGACAGTCTTGCCCGAACCAAAGGGCCCGGGGATGCAATATGTCCCTCCCAGGCAGACCGGGAAGAGTGAATCTATGAGCCGCATCTTTGTGACAAGGGGCTGCGCGGGCTTAAGTTTCTCGGCATAAGAATGAATGGGTATCTTTACCGGCCAGTTTTGATAAAGATAAACGTCGTGAATTTTGCCGTCCGAATCTTTTACCTGCGCGATTCTATCTTTCAAGGTGTAGCTGCCGGCCCCGGCGATGTTGACTACTTCCAGGCTCCCGTGCAGGCCAAAAGGAACCATAATGAAGTGTTTAAAGATCATCTCCGGCACAAAGCCTAATTTTTCTCCCCCGCGAAGTAAGTCTCCTGCTTTTACTGTTGGCGTAAAAGTCCACTCCGCATCCTCGGGAAGCGCCTTAAGGTAAGTGCCCCGCTTTAAAAAGAAACCGCATTGTTCGGCTAAAACAGGCAAAGGGTTCTGCAGGCCATCGAATATCTGGCCTAAGAGCCCGGGCCCAAGCTCAACAGACAAAAGCTCCCCGGTAAATTCAACTTCTTCTCCTATTTTTAAGCCGCCGGTGTTTTCATAAACTTGCAGTTCTGCAATATTGCCGCGAATCCTGATTACCTCAGACTTCAGGCGCTCTTGGCCGTGGATAACAAAGGCTACTTCATTCTGAATGGCGTAAGTCTTGAATCTTACTGCCACCATATTCCCGCTCACCTTCTCAATTAAACCAATTCTTTTTTCTTGCATCGTCTTATCCCGTAGGCGCCTCCAGTGGGCGACTTCCTTTGCCGATAGTCCATTCAGAATATACTATTGTAAGCCTTTCTTTATCCTGGGTATAAATCTTTTCCCAGCGTTCCAAAATCTTTAACTTATAGGCATAGAGAATCAAAGAATCCGTATCAAAATAATGCCCGAAACCCAAATCATCAAGCGCCTGCCAGCGCGCCTCATCTAATATTTTTTCTGCCTCAAGTATTGAGGCGCTCCTGTGGCTGGACATAGCTGCGTGGGAGATAGCCATATCAATAGAGGTTTCGCCGCGCAGGTATTTGGCTTCATCTATTTTCTTGCTGTGCGCTCTTATTTTGACTAACTCGTTGCGCAGCGCCGTATCAAAGGCAAGCCACCTCTCTATCGTAGGATGGCTTACGCTTTTGCCATACTCATCTATTGTCAAAGGAAGGTTGCTTAATAATAAAAAATCCTCCTCGCTAATAAAACCCTGGCAAACTTTAAGAAAACGTTCGAAAGAGAGAGGGGGCTTCATTCCAAAATTCAACATCGGCAAACTTGCGATAATATATGTATGAAACGTGGGCATAAGCTATCCTTTAAGAGCGTTTTTAAGCAATTCAGCAAGCTTTGGTTTAAGATAAGTTCCTATATATTCTGAAAGCGCCTGATCGCTAAAATCGAAATAGGATTTGGCATTATCAAAGCTGATAAGAAAACCTGCGCGGACCTCTTCCGAAGGCCTCAAGATAATCCCTTTTTTAGCCTCTTCTTTAAGCCTGGCTAAAAAGTCCTTCTCTAATTTATTTAGGTCTGCTTTTTTAAGCGTAACAATGATGTCTTCCTTGCCAAGTTTTGCGTGCTCTTTGATTATCTGGCCAAGAATATCAGCCATTGCCCCAGGAGTTATTGACTCCTGAATTTCCTGTATGATAAGCCGCTCAAGCATTGCATTAATCTCTTTTTTCAGGGCAAGCAAAAGATCCCTTCCTGCCTGGGCAAGAAGCGCCTTTTGACTCTGCTCCATTTTGGCCAGATTATCTTTTGCCTCGGAAAGCAATCTTTCTGCCTGTGTACGCGCATTATCTAGTATCAGGTCTGCCTGTTTTTTTGCCTGGTCTTCTATTGCTTTGGCTTTCTCTTCTGCTACCTTAATGCCATCCTGCTGTATCTTTTCGATTAAACTCTTAATCTCTTCTGCCATAAGAAACTCCTTATATCTGTTCCTTTATTATCCTGACTGTCTCTCATCCTATGAGAATTTTCTGAACTTGTCAATTAAATCTTTTTCTGTGATAATATCTCCATAAAAAGCCCCCTGACTCCAGTTTATAATGTAACATCTTTTTTGATTCCATTCACAAATGCATAACATTCAGCAGGCCAGATATAGTTGCCGTCAGGGCCGTGAATCTGTATGCCCGTTATCAGAGCATAATCGCTCTTCTTCTCATCCACTGTTTCTTGCAGCGCCTGCTTAAGGTCGGTTTGTATGACCTTCAAGGCGATCTGTGTCAGCTCAAGGAGGTCCGGGACATTACCGTAAGGTATCTCCTTTAACAGGCGCATTTTCAGATGACCCTGCTCGGCATCTTCATCATTAATAGAAACAATGACCTTCTTTTCCCGCAGTTCGTCCAGAAATCCGCAGAGGGCTCCGCAGGCGTGGGACTCCTTAATCCCTTTCCTCCTGCAGAAACCCATCCTTCCCTCTTCATCAATTGCAATGTGGGGCATGGCATAATAAACATATCTCTCTCTTCCGTCTGCGTTGGGCGCATGGTGCATGGCTGCCTTTAACGCAGTCTTACCAGCAAAAAACATCCCTCCAAGGCTTGAAAGGTTGAATGCCTCACCCCATACATGTTTGATGATGCTCCTCAGAGACTGGGATATCTCGTCCCTGCATATACAGACGGATGCAATGGCATTTTCATCATTGATTCCGAATTTTTTCAGGGCATTATAGGTTTTTCTCACAAAATCGACTTCGGTAAGAACCTTATCGAAATATTTTCTCAGCATCTCTTCGAATCCCATGATAACTCCAATTACCGTGAATAGTCGTTAGTAAATAGAATCTGTTTATAAATTGCCGTTATGTCATTCCCGCAGTCTGTTGAGCGGGAATCCAGTGTTTTAAAGAGGTTCTGGATTCCTGCTTCCGCAGGAATGACAAACAAACCAAGTTTATGGACAAACACTATTTAACCAACACCGGCATACCCAGAATCGGCCAGAGGAAATAGATTACTGCTGCAAGTATAAACATCAGAATGAAAGTCGGGAGCATACCATATTTGAAGAATTCACCGGCGCTAAATTGCCCTGAACCATATGCAATGACATTTGGTGCTTGACCAATAATAAGAAACATTGGCTGTCCTGCTGCAACCAGAGATGCATACACTATGACCTCAGGGGAAACACCGAGATAGTTCGCTACCACCAGAGAGATAGGCAAAGAAAGGGCGATTGCAGCCACGTTCATGATAAAGTTGGTTGTTACGAGGACGAAGAACGCAACACTACAGACAAATACCAGCCAGTGTGCCTGCTTAAACATGGTAAGCCATTCTATTGCCAGCCACTGGGCACCGCCTGACTTCCAGAGACAAAAACCAATACTCATTGCACCACCAAAGAGCAGGATAATATTCCACGGCATATCTTCCAGCTCTTTGATAGTTAAGACCTTGAAAAAGAAGAATATCAGGGTTCCTACAAGCATAATTGCTGACCTGTCAATTCCCTTCAAGGCGGGGATAAATGCCTGTAACCCCATGATTCCAACAACAAGACCAACAGTGCAAATCACAAACTTTTCCTGCCAGGTCATGGGACCTAATTTTTTTGAAAGCGCTTTTACCTTTTCTTTTATCCCGGGGATGGTCTTTTTCTCAGGTTTTAAAAATATCATTAAATAGGCCCATATTACGAAAAGCATTATAATAGCTAACAAAATCATATATTTGGGGAGATCGAAGAATCCTATTTCCCTGCCTGTAAATTCCCTGAACATTCCTGCTGCAGCAGGTGCTCTGGCTGAACCCAGCATCGAGATGATACTTCCCGTACCCGCACTCCAAGCCATGCCTATGAAGAGGGCTTTACCAAAGTTTGTTGGCTTTTCTCCTTCTCCATACAGTGCATATATTGCCATTAATAGTGGAAATACTGTAGCTGCGGCTGCTGTATGAGCCATGACGAGGGTAAGACTGGCTGTTATTAAACATGCCCCTAATAACATCATACTTGTTCTTTCACCGACTACACTGAGCATCTTATACGCAAGACGTTTTGTTAGCCCTGTCTTTGTAAATGCCAGACCTATCACCAGCGAGCCAAAGATAAAAAAGACAGCAGGATCAAAAAAGTCCTTGAATGCATCCTTTGCGGGCCGAATGGCAAATAGTGCCTGAAATACTCCGATTGCAATAGCTGCAATCCCGATTGGGACAACCTCAAATAACCACCATGTACCAATCATGAGGAATAATCCTATTGCTGCCTTCCCTTCCTTGGGTAAAGGGAAATGCTTTCCTTGTGGGTCAACTGCATCAGGCCATGAAGGGCAGTAAAAAATAACTAAAAAAATAGCTAACCCTATTAGAATTATGAATATCCTCTTCCAGTCAATCTTTCTTTTCTCTGGAGCAACGACTATTTCCGGCGGTGGCTCTGGTAACCCTTCTGTTCTCTTTATCTCTTTCTCTGCCATTTTATCGCCTCCTATTCTTTTAGAATTGCATTGGATATTTCATCGAATATCTCGACCAATCTTATAAGACCGACAAACTTCTTTTTGTTCTCCAGAACAGGCAGCAAAACCAAGTCATGATGGATCATCAGATAAGCTGCTTTTGTTATGGAGTCATCCGGCTCAACAAAGTACTTAGCCGGCACCATGATCTCGCTCACCGGCTTTTCTGCAAGTTTTTTTGATTCCGTGTTGAAGAGTGTGTCCCAGATAATGGATAGCTCTGCTTCTTCTTGTATATAAGCCTGGGCCTTTTCGGTGGGCCTCATAAACCTCGGCTCAAGTCCAGACAAGATGTCCTTGAGAACTATAGTCCCCATGAGATTATATTTTTCATCAAACACGAGTATTGCCAGTGGTTCAGGGTATTTCTTGGAACTAACAAATGACACCTTGATGATTTTTATTACCTGACTTATTGTGAACCAATAGGGTACATGAGGATACTCAAAAACATCGATCATCAAATCCTTTACAACTTTACTTTTTGACATAGAGCCACCTCCTTCTTAATTTTATTTATAATTTAAAGTTTAGAAAACTTGAAAATCATTCTATCATCACCTATCTTTTTTTTCAAACTCTATTAAAAGCTCAAACCTACCAGGTTTTTTAATTGAACGCATATACATTATCTGAGTTTCTCCTGAAAAGAAATGCTGAGTTAAAACTAATGCAGGTGAACTCTCAGATGAATCAAGAAGCATCCCCTCATCTGCGTTGAGATATTTAACATCAAAATAGTTTCTTACTCCTGTAAGATGTATCCCATGTTTTTTTTCAAGGAGTTCAAATAAGGAATTTTTCTGGACGTCTTCTTCTAAAATTGGTGGACATATGTGAAAAGGGATATATGTTTCCTGAATCAAAATGGGTGTATAATCAACCTTCCGCAATCTTTTAATATAGATTATATGTTTATCTCCAGAGATATTGAGTTTATCGGATAGGTCATCCACAGGCATCATTATTGTTTGTGCAAGCACATCGGTTGAAAAATCTATCCCTTCATCAAGCATTAGTTCACCAAAGGTTGTAAACATAGTCAGTTTATCTGATATAACTTTTTTTGATACAAAGGTTCCTCTACCCTGCTGACGTGTTAGATAACCCTGCCTCACAAGCTCTAAAATAGCACTTCTTACTGTTGACCTGCTCACGTTAAAAACCTTACAGAGTTCTTGTTCAATTGGTATCCGGAAGCCAACTGACCATTCTTTGTCTTCAATCTTTTTCTTAATAATATCGTAAAGCTGTACATAAAGCTTTCGATGATTTTGTCTGTCTATTAGTTCCAGTAGTTCCAACTTTGTAATAACATTATAATATTAATCTTTTGTTATAACAATATACTAATGATTTCCTCTTGTCAAGAGTTTTTTTTGGTGTTAAAATTAAACATGCTTAATTTTTCAAAAAAATTCAAAAAATCAGTGAAACAGGAAGATTCTATTATTAAAAAGGCATTAAAAGACAAATACTCTATATTTCAGCAACTTCTTGCAAAGAACAACTATGTGCTTGAGCTGATGGCAGATATGGAGGAAAAACTTTCAGGTGAATACCTTTTTGACAGGCATTATATAAATACAAACGTCAGGTTAATTGCCAATGCAGTCTTCAATATCATTGAAAACCTTAGTGCCCTCTCTAAAGATAAATACATGCAGCTTTACAAAATCTATGATGATACTAATAAAGAGATTGAAAAAGTCCTGACATACAAACTGGAGATTCCGGTCAGTGATCTTACTATTCCTCTCGAAAATCTAACATCTGAGATGGTAAATATCGCCGGTGGTAAAATTGCACAATTAGGAGAGATAAAAAATCGCCTCAGTCTTCCAACACCTGAGGGCTTTGCAATTAGTGCATATGCATTCGCACAATTTATGGAACTCAACGTGTTCACTGAAAAGATAAATAAAACACTGTTATCACTGTCATCGCTGAGCATAGAAAACATGGAAGAGGTTGATAGGGTTAGCAAAGAGATACAGGATATGATAATAGAATCAGATATTCCCTATGATTTAGAAAAGGCTGTCAAAGATGCTTACTCAGAGTTATGTAAAAAGATTGGCAGAGAAACAACAGTATCAGTGAGAAGCAGTGCTATCCTTGAGGACGGTAAGTTTAGCTTTGCCGGGCAGTATGCCACATTTCTCAATGTCCCGGGAGATTTGATCCTTCAGAAATATAAAGAGGTTGTAGCAAGTCTATTTACTCCACGTGCGATATTCTACTATAAGACAAAGGGCTTTTCAGAGGGAGAGATGGTCATGGCTGTCGGTGTTTTGAATATGGTAGATGCAAAGGCAGGTGGGGTCATTTATACGAGGAACCCAAATGACCCGGAAACTGATTACATTTTAATAAATGCTGTCCATGGGCTTGGAAAATGGGTAGTGGACGGAACTGTAACGACAGACTCATATGCTGCCTCAAGACATCCCAAGGGTAATATTCTTAGCAAAAGAATATCCCCCCAGGAAAAAATGCTCGTATGCAGGAAGGAAGGAGCGCTTGAAGAGGTTTCGGTTCCGGAGGAAATGAAAGGTAAACAATGCCTTACCGATGGAATGATAAAAATACTGGCAAGATACGCACTCGATTTAGAAAAGCATTATAGCTGCCCTCAGGACATAGAATGGGCAATTGGAAGGGATAATCAGGTATACATCCTGCAGACCAGGCCATTGATGATCTTGGCAAAGGAGGCAGCCAAGCCTGTCCCTACCCACATTGATGGCTACAATATCCTGATTGATAAAGGAGTCATTGCTTGTAAAGGGATTGGTTTCGGCAAGGCGTTTATACTTAAAGATGAAGAAAACTTGAAAGATTTCCCCGAGGGCGCTGTTCTTATTGCAAGGCATACCTCTCCAAAATTTGTAGTTGTTATGAATAAGGCATCTGCCGTTGTTACTGATGTAGGAAGTGCCACCGGGCACATGGCGTCCCTTTCAAGGGAATATCAGGTTCCAACAATTCTCGATACCGAAATTTCAACAAGTATCATCAGGGATGGGCAGGAGATAACGGTGGACGCCATTAACTGCAACATATATGAGGGTAAGGTTAATGAACTCCTTGAGTATGCCCTTAAAAAGAGAGAGCCTTTTAAAGACACACATCTGTTTAAAACACTCGAAAAGGTATTGAAGCAGATAGCTCCTCTGAATTTAGTAGACCCTCAAGATGAGAACTTTAAGCCTGAATATTGTAAGACCTTTCATGACATTACCCGTTTTGCACACGAAATAGCAATGCACGAGATGTTTGATATAGGCAAAGGACATGATGTTAAGGAAACGAAGACAATTGATCTGGAGGCAGGAATTCCTGTAGATGTCCATATATTAGATATTGATGGAGGTATCAAGGAGAACATAAAGAAAGCAACCCCTGAGGATATACTCTCGATACCCTTTTCTGCACTACTAAACGGCATGAGAGGTATGAGATGGCCCGGGCCGAAACCTGCTGATGCCAAAGGCTTTTTAGGTACAATAGCGCATATGGCTTCTATAACTGAAGAACAGCTTTACGAGATAGGTGAAAAGAGTTTCTCTATAGTATCCAGAAATTATATGAATTTCAGTATAAGGCTCGGTTATCATTTTTCAATGATTGAGGCATATGCAAGTGATAACCTGAATGATAATTATATAAAGTTCTTCTTTAAAGGGGGTGGAGCCTCTCATGACAGGAAATTAAGGCGGGTCAGGCTTATAACAGAGATACTTAAGAAGATAGGATTCAGGATGAATGTCAAAGAGGATTTGATAGATGCCATCCTTACTAAATATAAAAAATCAACAATTGAAGAAATGTTAGTTGTAATGGGTAAACTAACAGCCTATACCAAACAGCTTGACATGGTCATGTTTAACGATGCTATTACTGACATGTATGCTGAAGACTTCCTCAAAGAGCATGTTACAGGGAAAGTGTAATGGCCTCAATCACAATAACCAAAAATAATTGAATGACATAGTGAACTCTTAAACCCTTCTTTTATGGCTTCCTTACTACCAGGACAGGACAACCGGCATGTCCTATTAACCTTTCAGTCACGCTTCCCATAAGAAGCCTTTCTATGCCGCTTCTGCCGTGGCTTCCAACAACTATGAAACCTGCTTTCTTCTTCTCTGCCGTATCAACTATGACCTCGTGAGGTTCACCTTTAAGGGTCAATGCCTCAACCTTTATACCGTCCTTTTCTGCAACCTCTTTTACCATGCCAACACTTGCCTCTGCTACTGGAAGATTTTCATCCTTCTTATAAACAGAAAGGACAATAAGATTACTTCTAATGCGTTTTGCAATGCTTATAGCCTCACGGGATGCCAACTCGCTGAATATTGAACCATCTGTTGGAACAAGAATCTTCTCAAAGGTAATTCTGGCAAACCTCGGGACAACCATGACCTTGCAAGGTGAGTGGCCTATGACTTTAGCAGTCACGCTACCCACCATGAGCCTCGTGATCCCTGTTCTTCCTCGTCTGCCCATAATTATCACCTCTACATTGTTTTTTGCTGCCTCATCAACAATGTATTTATAAGTTTCTGGACCCCGGCGTTCAATTATCTCACAGACGAGCCCTTCCTTCTCAGCCCTTTCTTTTAATGATTCAAGATGTTGTCTTGTTACTATTTCTAACTTTTCAAACGCCGCCAGTGGATAGTTGTAGGCACGAATGTCAGGTGTTTCTGCAACAGATATTACATAGAGTTTACTGCTACAGGTCTTTGCTAAATTAATGGCCTCCCTTATTGCACCTTCACTGAAATCAGAACGATCTGAGGCCAAAAGCAGCTTTTCCATCTTTGCTACAGGACATACCTGATTAGCGCTCATCTCTTTTCATATTCCTTGCTCATACCGTAAGGAATGAATTCCAGCGGGGTTTACAAAGCGCTTGTGAGTTCATCGAATATCTCTATCATTCTTACAACACCTACAAATTTCTTTTTGTTTTCTATAACTGGCAGTAAAATCAGATCATTGTTAAGCATCAGATCTGTTGCTTTAGTGGCAGGGTCATCAGGTTCGACAAATAACTTCGCTGGAATCATAACCTCGCTTACAGGACGCTCTGCCTTCTCTTTGGATTCAAGCCCTTTCAGGATATCCTTCAGGGTCAATGTACCGAGGATGTTATACTTTTCGTCAAATACAAGTACTGCCAGCGGGTGAATACATTTCTCCGTCCCTAAAACAGATTTTTTAATTACCATTACCGCCTGCTTAATCGTGAACCAATAGGGCACATGAGGATACTCAAAAACATCGATCATCAAATCCTTTACAACTTTACTTTCTGACATAAAACCTCCTTCTTAATTAAAGCTTCCACACAAGGACAGCACATCTTGCATGCCCTATTACCCTTTCCGTCACGCTGCCCATGAGTAGTTTTGATATGCCGGTCCTTCCATGGCTTCCAACAACTATGAGACCAACATCCTCCTGGGCCGCTGTATTAACTATAACCTCATGAGGCACGCCTTTCCTGATTAAGGCTTCCACCTTTATGCCTTCCTTTTCTGCAGCCTTCTTTACCATATCAACATTTTCCTTTGCCGCTGTGAGGTTTTCATCTTTTTTGGCAACGGAAAGGACGATCAGAGTACTCCCACTGCGTTTTGCAATGCTGATGGCCTCATTGGATGCAAACTCGCTATGCATTGAACCATCCGTAGCGATAAGTATTTTTTCAAAGGTGAGTTTTGCATCCTTAGGTACAACCAGAACCCTGCAGAGTGTATAACCTATGACCTTGACAGTCACGTTTCCCATCATAAGTCTCGTTAATCCTGTACGGCCGCGCCTGCCCATAACTATCATCCCGACCTTATTTTTTGCTGCCTCATCGACGATATATTGATAAGGCTCTTCTCCCTCATGCACAATAATCTCACAGTCAGCGCCTTCCTTTGATGCCCTCTCCTTAACCGATTCAAGATGTTGCCTCGTCTCTTTTCCCATCTTTTCGACAAGCCCTGGTGCGATGGCCATTAACTCAGGATTAGTTTCTACAACGGACACTGCATAGAGTTTGCTACCGCATGCTTTTGCTAAATTGATAGCCGCTATAACAGCAGATTCGCAGTATTGAGAACCATCTGTGGATAAAAGTAGTCTTTCAAGCCTTTCTATTATTGGTATTGGACATACCTGATTTGCGCTCATAATTAGTGACCTCCTGATTTTAGGATTCCGCTTGCTGCAAGAACCAATACGGCTACTTCTATGATAGCAATAACCACATAGGGAGTATCCTTTTTGCGCATCAATATAGGCAATATGACAAGATAGCACAGGATAGTAAGTCCTGCAAGGAGCGCTATTCCTATAAAATTCAGATAATCCCCTTTGCTTACCATCGCCACCCATCCCCATCCGGTAGGAGCTCCCATGGAATGTATGAAATCCTTCGACTTCATACCCCAGTATTTAGGTATTTCCTGGGGTGGGATAAAGGAAGACAATATCCCTGACATATATATAATGAAAGTTACCACTATGAGCGCAAGCCCCAGGAACATTCCAATATTTAAAATCTTTGCGTATGCTATCTGTTCCTCTGATGCCTTTGTGCTTTTTTTCTCTGCCATTTCTAACCTCCTATTTCCATATTTGAAGCCCTTTAAGCAGCGCCCTCACTCCTGCAAATAACAGAAGCCATATGACAATCCACTTGATCGCCTTTGGCTTTGTCCTTGCGAGTATCTTGACGCCTACGATAGAACCGAGCATTATTCCGACGACTGATGGAACGACTATCATCGGAAGCACTGCGCCCGAATTAAGATAAATCCATGCAGCCGAGGTATCAGTTATAGAAAGTAAAAACTTGCTCGTTGCAACGGATATCTTGAGAGGCGCACCCATGAGAATATTCAAGACCGGCACATTTGCCCATCCGGCGCCAAGACCAAACATACCTGCCATGACGCCGATGACTATAAACAGTATTAACCCCGTAGGAGTTCGATGTACATTCCATTCAACATCTTTTCCGAGGGACTCTTCCCTGTAGATTCCCATTATACCCAGGGACTGAGATAAACCATCAGGCTTCGGCACAACCGGGAAATCAGATTTTTTTGCTGTGGCCATAATTATTACAATACCTATTATGGTTGCGCCAAGAAGGATATTGATTAAATTAGCAGGAAGGGCGAGCCCTATCATAGCGCCCACTATTGCTGCTGATGATGCAATCAGCGCTACAGGAAGTGAAAGACGGAGGCTTGCAAGATTTCTCTTGAGGAGTCCCGGACCAGCTGCCAATGCTCCTGAGAGGGCTACTATAAGACCGGCACCTCTAACGAAATCAATATGGAACGGGAAAAATCCTCCTATAAGCGGGACAAACAAGACACCGCCTCCAACCCCACCAAGGACAGCCAGAATACCTAATATAAATGTCGAGATGAATAAGGTTATAGACCAACCCCACCATGGCATCTGTGACTCTGCCGCCGGAGGCGGTGCGGGAGATGGTTCTGTCAACGCAAAAATACTGCTGCTAACTAACACTAAAGTCAGAAAAACTAAGGCAATGAAAAAAAATCTGAATACTCGCTTTTTCGTAATCAATCCTTTTTTCTCCTTTCCGTGAATGTAGTTATTTTTTGCTTTGAAATATCCGATTTTTCCTATCGCTCGTTTCAATCTGCAATATATGAGATGTATTTAGCAACAAAATTTTGCTAAGTATACTAAATTTATCGGAGCTATAAAGTCAATAATTATTTAAAAATCCTAATCTTTTGAGTAAAAGGGTTTTTTAATTGGCAACTATAACAAAATTATTGGAATCCTCCCTTAGGTTGATTAACTTTATCAACAAATAATAACCTTGTCAAGTTCTTATTAGACCGCCAGATTGTGGCTACAAATACTGTAATAACGGTCTCTTCCGGTTTTCCCTGTGCAATAATATTCCCGCCTAACTGCTTAATAACATAATCCCTAATTTCGCAAGGAATGAGTCCTTGATCTCCTTCTAATACATTCCCTTTCGGAACAATCCTGATTGCTACTGAGTTATTTTCCTATAAAGCGTAAATGCAGTAATCTTAAATTCTGTTCAACCCCACTACCCATGTTGGATCCTCCATTAAATATTTTACATTTCGACACGTGTTAAAATTCCGTGCAGCTTGTGCGCTGGTAGCTTATAGAACTGGACAAAGGCAGGGGTTAATTTCTTGATTACAGAGAATGTTTTCCAGATAATGTTCTCTGTCTCTATGT
>Ga0315282_10003147_pt1 | contig 29710 bp, 29 predicted proteins | sample YL17G07_20_MG_FD_203693 | JGI IMG/M metagenome (GOLD analysis project Ga0315282, IMG submission 203693) | Sediment microbial communities from Yellowstone Lake, YNP, Wyoming, USA - YL17G07_20 | ecosystem: Environmental > Aquatic > Freshwater > Lake > Sediment | place: USA: Wyoming | collected... | reverse complement strand
CATTATTGCGTTAAATGGGGATTTGATGTAAGATTCTTTTCCCGACACCATAATACAACTTTGGTGAAGATTTTGCCAAACGAATTGGGAGCCCAAGATCTGTGAAGAAATCAACCCAGAATATCATTAAAATGCACGGTTGGCGTATAGACCGCGCAATTCATAATTATATATATTTCGTATATTATCGTATCTATGTTTCTCTTCTCCTCAGGGCTGGCCGTTTCCTAGCTAGCCATTTTCTATGGTTGAAGGCAGTGCGTCATGCTTTCAAGTTTGTTTTTGACCGCTATCATGCCAAGGTACTGACAAAGTCCGATGTCAGTAAGCTCGTCACTTTAAATAAAGATGTTATCATTGGTCCAGATACGACCGAGCGCATAATTCCCTTTGATTATGCAAACAAAATAATTCTAAAGGAGCCCAAGTTCATCGCAGTGATGGATTGTCCGTGCCGTCTTATTCGGGAGAAACCCTGCCAGCCTGTGAATGTATGTATTGCAGTAGGAAGAACCACCGCAGAATTTTGGCTGGAGCATTGTGAAAAATACCATGTTCGGAAGATAACTCAGGATGAAGCCCTCAAAATCATTATGGATGCCCGCGAGCGAGGTTGCATTACTACGGCATGGTTTAAAGTGGCCACTGGTGGCAGAACTGGTGTCATCTGCTCCTGTTGCTCCTGCTGCTGCGGTGGCATTGAAGGCATGCGAATAGCTCAGAAATTCGATAAAACCCTGTCCAACATCGCCCCTTCCGGGTATTCTGTAGTGCACGACCCGATGAAATGCAAGACATGTAAAAAATGCGGCAATGTCTGCATATTCAAAGCAATAACCTTCGATATAGATAATAAGCGCATCTATGATAAAGCGTTGTGCATGGGATGCGGGCTATGCGTAGAGAAATGCGAGCAAAAAGCCCTGACTTTGGTTAGAGATGCCAGTAAGGGTGATCCTCTTGACCTTGACTTCGTGAAAGAAACCCTCAGGGTTGGCGAGTAATTTAGTCCCTTTGGATATACAATGGGAGAAAGGGCATGAAGGGCAAAACACGAAAGCTGCAGACAGATATTGCGATAGTAGGGTCAGGCCCAGGCGGAGCTTCAGTCGCAAAGGAATTGGCCAAACAGGGCAAAAAAGTGGTTATCCTGGAACGGGGCAGAAGCTATAAACGAGTGGGTAACACTTTGACTACATTCCTTATCATTGATAAGAAGAGTCTTCTTTTCCCAGAAGGAGGAGTAAGAATTGGCAGGGCACTCACCACCGGTGGCTCGAGTGTGATCTATTGCGGGACAGCGGTACTGCCTCCAAAATGGATAGCCGAGAAATATAAAATCGATCTCAGGGAGTTTGTAGAAGCGGCGAGGCAGGAAATCGGCATCAAGCCCTTGCCTGACAAATTGATAGGCGCCGCATCGCGGCGAATCATGGAGGCAGCCCGTGATCTAGGGTTTAATTGGAATCCCATGGACAAATTTATCGACGCCGACAAATGTGAGCCAGGATGTCCCCGCTGTATGTTAGGATGCACAAAGGGCGCTAAATGGACAGCTCGGGATTATGTGCAGGAAGCTGTGGACAAAGGAGCAACTCTTATAAATCAGGCGCTGGTGCAGGAGGTTTTGGTCGAGAATAAACAAGCCGTGGGTGTCAGGGTATTAACTCCTAGGGGACAATTTACAGTTGAGGCCAAGAGCACTGTTTTAGCTGCGGGAGGGATGGCTACGCCTGTTCTTCTGCAACGCGCTGGTATTTTTGAAGCTGGTCAAGGTTTCTTCGTTGACCCCCTGATTGTTACGTACGGTGAATACAATGGGCCCGGCTCTTGGCGCGATATCCCCATGACCGCGGGCACCCTAGATTTTGCGCCAGAAGGTATCATAATGACCGACCTGGCTTATCCTTGGGCTCAATACCTTTTGAATGCCTACTGGAAAGGATTGAGATATCTGCCGAGGTTTTTGCGATATCGAAGTGTCATGGGCATAATGACTAAGATTAGGGACGGGCTGAGTGGACGGGTGAACCTTGACGGTACAATTTCGAAGCCTATTACATATGAGGAACGCTACAAACTCGACAAAGGAGCCAACATCGCAGAAAAAATACTGAAGCGGGCCGGTGCCAAACCTGAATCAATTTACACAGCGCCGATAGGAGCAGCGCATCCCGGGGGTACAGCCCGCATCGGACAGGTGGTTGACACTGAGCTGGAAACTCAAATCAAGAATCTCTATGTCTGCGATAGCAGCATTATCCCCGAACCGATGGGGCTTCCTCCAGTCTGGACGATCATTGCCTTTGGGAAACGTTTGGCTCGCAGGTTGAGTTCCAAGGTGTAGCGTGATCAGGGAGTTGGTTGCCATGACGAGCTTTTTCTACTCACATTCGCTATTGACATTTGGAGCAGCCTGTGGTAAATCGTTTACACCTAAAGACGGAGATATCTGGAACCTTTTGCTCTCCCCCAATAGCTTTAGGCGGTAAAATCCTTTGACGGTTATAACATCTTAACTTTATTTGAAAACGTGAGAAGGAGGGGAACCGTGAGAAGTAAGCAGGCAATTCAGGAGACTTTAGGAAGAAGACTTCTTCTGGGCGAGATGATGGCGCGTAACGCCCGCAAATTTCCCGACCAAGAGGCCCTGATACATGGCGAGACGCGCCTGACTTACACGCAGTTAAATGCCCGCATTAATCGCCTGGCGCATGCCCTGATGGACCTGGGCATCAAGAAGGGTGAAAAGGTATCAATACTGGCATTCAATTGTAATCAGTTCATGGAGACTTACTTTGCACTTGCCAAAATGGGAGGTGTGGCGGTACCAATCAACTTCCGTCTCCACCCTGAAGAGATGACCTACATCATAAACCAGTCCGATGCCAAGGCTTTGATAACGAGCGAGGCTTTCGTAGACGTTGCTAATGGTATTAAGAAAGACCTTCCTCAAGTTAAGGACTACATTTCAATCAGCGATAAACCTGTGAAGGGCATGTTGCACTTCGAAAGCTGGATTGATAAGTATCCTGACAAAGAGCCGCTGATTCTGGTAGATGAGGATGATCCGTTATTTATCATGTACACCGCTGGAACAACTGGCAGACCCAAGGGGGCTGTGATAACCCATAAGAACGAGATTGTGCTCTGGATGCTGGGCACAGCATGGGTGTTGACAGAACCGGATATGACCGACCTCTGGCATTTCAGAGCCTTTGGCGCACCCCCGATATTCCATCTGGCATCCTTCGGTTTTTGCCAGTTCATGTTTTTCCTGGGCGCCACAGTGGTGTTGCCCACTGAAGTATTTGACCCTGTCTATATCATGCAGACAATCGAGAAGGAAAGAATCAATGCCCTGGTACTCGTTCCAGCCATGACAAACTTTGTCCTGATAGTGCCTGATCTCGATAAATATGATACCCGCTCTCTAAAAGTATGGGGTTCTTCTGGAGCAATTTTGCCAGTGGAGACCAGGAGGCAGATTAAGAAATACTTCCCCAACGTCAAAATCTTTGATATGTTCGGGCAGACTGAGATGAGTGCATTGATTTCAGGTCTCCTGCCCAGCGAATCTGAAGGGAGGGAGACTTCAGTTGGCAAAATCCTTCCTTTCAACGAAATACGGGTGGTTGATGCCAGCGATAATGACGTTCCTGTAGGGCAGGTAGGCGAAGCGGTTTATCGTGGGGCCACGGTAATGAAGGAGTACTATAAGAACCCTGAGGCAACGAAAGAGGCGATGAGGGGTGGGTGGTTTCACGGAGGCGACCTAGTCAGGATGGACAAAGAGGGATACATATATATAGTTGACCGCGTGAAGGATATGATAATCAGCGGCGGGGAGAATATTTATCCTGCTGAGGTCGAAACCGCTCTTGCCAGCCACCCTAAAATCATGGAAGCCGCTGTCATCGGAGTCCACGATAAAGATTGGGGCGAATCTGTGAAGGCAATAGTGGTACCCAAGCCGGGAGAGCAGCTAACCGAGAAAGAAGTTATAGATTACTGTAAACAGCATCTGGCCAGCTATAAAAAGCCCAAATCCGTGGACTTCATGGAAGCTCTTCCACGCAATGCCATGGGGAAAGTGATGAAGATAGAGCTCAGGCAGAAATACGGGAAGTCGGTTAAGTACTAGGCTTTCTTGCTGACTAGGTCTAGAGGATAGTAACGGGGACGATAGCCTGCGCGTTCCACCATCTTTCTTGCCTGAGCCTTGCAGGTTGGGACGCACACGCCGCAGCCGTAGCACTTGGTTAAGTCTACCTGGCAAATCCCATTAACTAATTTATTGGCACCGAAGTGGCAGCGCTCGACGCACGTGCCACAGCCGATACACTCATCACTATTCACCGATACTACATCGGGTCCTGGGTACATCACCCCTCCCGCCGCCTGATGCGCCCTGAAGGGAAAACATATCTTACCTTCGCAGTTGCATATAGCATATATCCATCCACCAGAACGCAGGCACGAGTAAAAGGTAGGCATTAGACCTTCCTCTTGAAGTTTGCGTAGAAGCGCTTTAGCCTCATCGGGGCTCAGGTCCTTATACTCCGGATACGCCATTTTGTATGCTTCCGCACCGTAAAGGATTACCATATCTTTGATATACGTACCATTTCTTTTCTTCAGAGCCTTCTGGCACATGCAGGGGCCCACGGCAATCTCGGTTTTATCCAGCACCGATATGGCCTCTATGAAATCAATAGCCCGCTCAGTAGTGACCACCTCGCCTGTAGGGAAGACTGCACCCAGCAACCGAGACAGCACCCAGAGAACGGGTTTCGCTCTCACCTTCACAAGAAAGCGAGTTGTCGCGTCCAGCACCCGCAAAATCAAGGGTTCGTTTCGGGCGTAGAAGTTATCGACCATCACCTGGAATCTTGAGACGTCAACCAGCTTTCCGTTTTTTACCTTATGATGCGACATCCTCCACTCCTCAACTGTCTATATTAACATTGTAGCACATACAGTGTGCATAACTATCTTTCTTTCCAGGGAAAATGCTGAAACTGCGCCATTCTGCTATGCACCGCTACTTGATCTGAGGAAACAGTTATAGAGACTTACCGGCGAAGTCCAGGCCGAGTTTTGTAATTGTCTCTCGGGTTGGCTTGCCTGTAGTCAGGTCCCAGCCATACTCAGCGTACGCTCCCTTAATCAGAACGTCCATATTGGGTACGTTTCCTTCGGTGCCCCCTTCTTTGAACGGCTTGAGTAATAAAGACGGCAAGGCATCGTCGGCACTCGTGATGCCGCGGCGGATGTTTAGCATACGTTTCAGGGTTACAATGCGCTTCCCCAGATTTAACAGGTCACCTGCCGCCAAATCCCACCCGGTGACGCATTTCAGCGCCGTCAGCATCTTCTCTACACCGATGTCCTGAAACTGACAGAGTGTCAGCGCATTATAGAGGTTACGCCATGCCTGCTGTCGTGCCGCGGTGCGTCCTTTTTCCACAGAGGACTCGAAGCGGTCGCCCGGCTCGATACCAATCTCTGGAGCTTGACACTGTCCCATGTCCACGCCATACATGTCACCCTGCATATGGCTAGCGCCACACGGTGATAAAGCGTAGGTCACAGCCATCCCTGCGAAAGCTCTGGCATCGTGCATGGGCACCTCTAGCCTTTTTACGGTAACTGCCAACTCGGGTACACCGAATCGCTCGGCCAGGGTAGCGCTTCCCTCAGCTAACATATCGCCGAAGCCTTCTCTGCGCCCGGTCATCTCGATCAGGCGATGTATCATCTTTATGTCGCCGTAGCGAATATCCAGGCCGCCCGTGTCTTTGGGGCTGATGATGTCACGCTCGAACATTTCGCAGGCTAGTGCGATGGTGCAGCCCGTGCTGATGGTGTCCAGGCCGTAAAGATTGCAGAGATGCCCGGCGTAAATGACAGCTTGGAGGTCATCTACCATCATCAGGGAGCCGAAAGCGGTTATCGTCTCGTATTCCGGGCCGTCTACTTTATCCAGACCATAGCTAGGGGCTCGCGTCTCGCGGCCACAGCCAATGGGACAACGGTAACATGCGTATATCCTGTTTTGATACTGATCTGCCATCACAATACCGGAAAGATTGGTAGCTTCGTCCCAGTCACCTTGCTGGTAATAGCGTATGGGCATGTCGCCATACATATATAGCGAGTCCAGAGTGCCGGCAGTACCGGCCAGCCGCAATGCCCTGGGTAGTATGGCCTCATCCAGATTTGCGATGATATCACGAACCAGTTCCTTGAATCGCTCGGGATTTGCCACTGGAACTTTAGCGGAACCGCGGACACCAATTGCCTTAAGTTGCTTTGAACCCATAACAGCGCCCATGCCGGTTCGACCGGCGGCGCGCCCGTGGTCGTTCATCACTGCTGCCATCTTGACTCTGTTCTCGCCAGCAACGCCGATACATGCTACACGGGCCTTCTCTTCACCCAGAGCCTGGCGGACCATTTGCTGTGCTGCGTATGAATCGCTACCCCAGAGATTTGAAGCGTCATGCAACTGGGGCTTACCTTCGACTATGGAGAGCCAAACAGGTCTGCTGCTGCAGCCAGTAATGACAACGCCGTCATAGCCAGCGAAGCGCAACTCGGGACCGAAAAAGCCTCCACTGTTGGCCTCGCCCCAGATGCGGGTGAGTGGAGAGAGGGCGCAGACACTGTAGCGACCTGCTGAAGGCATCGCAGTGCCCACGAGTGGGCCTGTCATGAAGACAAGGGGGTTATGAGGCCCCAGGGGATCCGTATCGTCCTGAACCATATCGTATATGATGCGGGCCGCCAGACCGCTACCGCCAACAAATGTGCGAGCAAGTTCTTCTTTGAGAGGTTCATCCCACAGTCTTCCTTTGCTCAGGTCAACGTGCAGGACCTTACCCATATAACCGTTCATCGTTCGCTTCTGACACCTGTAATTCTAGAAGTCTATTGATCGACCATCGTAGGCATAAAGGAAAAGCTGACGCATCTCTTCGATAGAGGGTGTTCGAACAGATGTAACCATTTGCGTGTCGTTGAGGGCGTCGTCCACCAGTTTATCCAATTGGCTTTCGTATGCTTTACGCTTGATACCAGTTTCAGCGACACTGGTCGGATTACCAACCTTGCGGCATAAGTCACGGATCTGGTGAGCAAATGCTCTTGCGGCTTTCTCGTCACCAGCGTTGGGGAAACCCACAAAAGCAGCTAGCTCAGCGAAACGCTCCGGTGCTTGAGGAGCAAAGAACTCTATCGTGTACGGCAGGAAGATGGCTACAGCACGACCGTGAGGGACATGAAATGCGCCGCCTAAAGAGTGTCCCTTGGCGTGTGCCATTGAAGCCATGGAGTTGCCGAAACCGAGCCCGGCACAAGTTGCAGCATTATGCATCCTCTCGCGAGCTTCCATATCTTGCCCATCGCTTACAGCCCGAGGCAGGTATTTAAATACAAGGCGTGCAGCATGGAGACAAAGACCGTCGGTCAGGTCCGTGTGCCAACTGCAGGTATAACCCTCAACAGCATGGACCAGCGCATCGAGTCCGGTGTCAGCGGTCAATCGGGGAGGCATACCTGCCGCCATCTCCGGATCTACGATCGCTATGTCTGCAATATTCTCTGGGTGACCCAGTCCCATTTTCCGTTTTTCTTCAGTATCGGTCAGAACGATAGCCCAGGTTACCTCAGCTCCAGTGCCGCTGGTGGTGGGGATGGTGATCAGGCGCGCCTTTTTACGAAGACCGAGTTCCTCGACAGGGGCAATAGCAGCAGGTTCGATGTCAGGCCGTTCATACAAGACCCAGATCGCCTTGGCGGCGTCGATAGGTGAGCCACCACCCAGGCCAACAATCCAGTCGGGCTTGACCTCCCGTGCTACCTCTGCACCTCTCTGCGCTGTCTGCACGCTAGGGTCAGGCTCGACTTCGTCAAATACGTGCACCTCTATACCAGCCTTCCTGAAATGCCCCTTAACCTTGTCCACTAAGCCAATTTGAAGCATGGTTTTGTCGGTTACGATGAGGGCACGCTTCCCCTGCAGTTCGTCGAGAACATCCAATGCCCCCTCACCGAAAACTACCCTAGGTGAGACGAAGTTCCACACCCCGGCAACCTCCTTCCGCTGAACGATTTAGACTGGTCATTCCAGCATCAGCTTGTGAATTCAGTAGGCACGCGCTTTACGCAGTTGACTAACTCCTTGGCTGACCTGGGGTAGCGCAAGACCTTCGTCAGGTTGCCCTTCAACTTGAACTTGCGCATCATCAGCCCTTGAATCGGGTCCAACTTGCCTTCAATGGTCTTGCGCCAGGTTGTAAAGGAACCGCGCATAAAGTACTGTGCATCCCGCGCATGCTCGCTTTCAATCATAGCTGCATCTGTCACCTTGCCATGATAGAGACCAATAAAGAAATAGACGGTCTTGGGATAAGCATCATCGGCCTCAACCATGAAGATCCAGTCACCCTCCCAGTCCTTGCCAGACTCTTCGTAAGCTTTGCTGCTATTGATCTGGTTGGCGAATTCCTTGACCCACTCGTCGGATGGAAACTTGATGGCCATGTCTCCCCTCCTTCCATTGTTTTTGTGACTACCTCCCAATAACGTATCTGTATGGGTCTACCTCTTCTCTAAGTATGCACAACTCCTGCTCACTCGGAGCTTTGGTCTGTACGATGTTCGGTGCCTGGAGTAACTCAAAGCCACAGTTATCTTGAAGGTGTTTAAATGAATATCCCGGATTAATGGATATTACACGCATACGCTTGCTATGCGGTTCAAAATCCATGATCCCCATATTGGTGATTATTCTATAAGGACCTGTGCCCGCTGGCAACCCTGACTTCGCCCTGGAATCCCCTCCGGTTAGCCAGCCCGGTGAAGTCACGAAATCGATCTTTTCCGCGAACCGCCTGGCGTCCTGAAGGGTCATCACCATAGTTTTCCAGCAGAAAGATGCGAAATCATTTGCGCCACCGCTGCCTGGAAACCTCACCTTGGGCTTCCTATGGTTCTCTCCTATTATTGTGGAGTTCAAATTGCCGTACATGTCGATCTGGGCGCCACCCAAAAACGTGTAGTCCACGAACCCTCTGCTGCAAGTCTCCATAATGTCGCACATGCTCGAAGCCATGACAGCCTTATAGAAAGTCCTTGAATCTCCCACCGAAATCGGCATTTCTGGCAATAGCGGACTTACTCCGCCTGCCTCGAACATAATCACCAAGTTCGGAGAATTCGTCTTTTGGGCCAGCATGGCAGCAGCGCAGGGCGCCCCTGTGCCAACACCGACTGTAGCGCCATCCTCCAGTTCTCTAGCAGCTACGCATATCATAATCTCCATCGTGTTATAGTCAGCCATTTGTTATCTCCCTGTGGAGCAGAAGCTCCTTCTGCCTCAGCTTGTTCATCTTCTCTATGCCGCCATTTCTCCTTATATACTCATAATGGTCGGGGCACTCGTAGATGTTGCGGGCAAGGAATTTTCGGAACTCTTCAGGGTCTTTCTGTACGCTTAACCATTCCCGGAGGTGCTCTTCGTCAGAGAAATACTCGTAAGCCATTGTGCCCGGATACGCACCGTAGCGTACTTCGCATACCGCGTCAACCAAGTAAAAAGGAATCGAAGTGCTCGTGGGATCCCTCCTGATTTCGTCGTTGGAAATAAGGCGCTCGGTAGTGATAATCAAATGTTTTGCAGCTTTGGACAGGTCGCCATCCATAATCAGGATGCCTCTAATCCTGGCATTGCCGTATACATCTGATTCATGTACATGTATTATACCTACATCAGGATATAAGGCAGGAAGCAAAGTAAGGCGCTTTCCTGTAAATGGACATTCAACGATTTTGGCGCCGCTGTACCTAAAGGTATCGGTGCCTAATATATTACGCCCTGGAACATAGGGGACACCCATTGCCGCAGCCTTTAACCTTGCTGCCAAGCCGTAATTGGTCCACTCACAAACTTCGATTTTCCCGCTCTCCATGTATCTCCTGGCGCAGGGGGACAACCCCCTCGCTTCAAGACCCACGATGTAGGCTACATCAACTCTGTTGAAGACCTCCCCGGCAGCCAGAATCTGGAAGTCATGTGTTGCTGTCTTGCCAGCAAATGCCATGTTCTTCCTGCCCTGACGAACTATCTCCTGACACGCGGCGATGGGGGTCCGGTTAGCCCCGAACCCACCGACGGCAAGATAGTCACCATCGTGCACAAATTTCGCTATGGCCTCCTTGAGGCTCATCACCTTGCTCGCCATCTTCCGCGACTTTTTCTTAAAGAATTCCCTGGCCTTGTCCGGGTCAGGGTCAGTGAAGAGCGGCCCTTTGCCTTCCTCTAATACAATCACGGTTGGGTTCCTCCGCTATTTTCTCACTTGATAATAACTATATTGCATTTCGGGAACATTATAATTCAACCGAAGCCAGATAGTATGGATTGCCTATTTGGCTTTCCACTTTCTTTCAACCTCTGCTTTTTTGATGCCGAACCGTTTGTTCAAAAAGGCGTAAGTGTTTTCCAAATCTCGATTCAAATGCTCAATATTTTTGTTGTTTTTATGGAGACAGGAATCTTTAGGAGTAGTCTGTCCCTTAGCCGGATCAGCATAGATATCCATAAGGTCGCCCTTCCTGTTTTCCCTGAACTTAATCCTGACTTTCTGCCCCACGAAGACATCAGTCGGTGCAGTTACTATTTGGATTGGCAAAGCTGTATCAGCACCGTCGATTTGAACATATCCCAGCACAAATGGCAGCATCTCCAGGAAGGCATCCGCTGAAAAAAGCATTACTGAAAATGTGTGCACTTTGCCTCTCAGAGGTAATTCTAACCACTGCGTTTCGGCGACCCTGCATTTTGGATTCCAGCAGTGGACTCTAGGTGGACAATACACTGTTTTGCATACAGGGCATTTCGTCCCTAGTAGCTTTTTATCTATCAGCCCTTTGAAGAACTTGGAAACCAGGCCATAGCTGTGATGATAGAGTACGCCGTGAGGCCGGTATATAACCATGAAATCTTCTTCTTTGGACTTTTCAATTCTTCCCGGGCCAGAAAGAGCCCTCACTATTTCATAACCTTTGACAGTCCAGTTGCCTTTCCTGGCGTACTCTTCCCATTCTTTTTTAATGGGTGTAGCTTTATCCTCTATTATTTTCGCCTCTTCTGCCATTTTCCCACCTCCAAAGCTAATCTTTAGAGTAGATAATCACTCCACCCTGACACCCTGTTCCGCCGTGTCCCGTGGTGATAGCCTTCTTCGCTTTCTTCACCTGAAGCGTTGAGTCACCGAGTTTCTTTGAAATCAATCCCGCCAGTTGCCAGTATAAAAATAGGGTCTGGAGCAGCGAAGTCGCGCCCACTGGATGTGTAAAGGCAGTCAAGCCGCCACTGAGCTGACAAGGCAGTTCGCCGCCACGCTCCACCACACCCCCCCGAATTAGGGTCTTGCCCTCACCGCGGGGACAAAACATGAGGTCTTCATACAGGCAAAGCTCCACACCATCGTATGGCGCAAACAGCTCGGCCAAATCTAGCTCTTTTAAAGGATCTCTAATACCTGCTTGAGCATAAGCTTGTTTGGCTGCTTGTCTGGCGAATCCAAAATTGGCCATCTCTGGATATGGTGTTATGGGTTTTTCTATGTTCTTCGGATATCGTTTTTCCTCTGCCTTATACACGCCGTGATATGGCCAATCCGCCAGCCTGTCTCCAGGCCTCATTGAATCGGTCCCCAAACCCACCCCGTCGACCCACATCGGATTGTTTGTGTATTTTTTCGCTACCTTCTCCGAACCCATCAGAAGGCAACAGGCACCTTCGCTAATTAGAGCACAATCCCACCTGCGGTAAGGCCATGCTATTATCCTGTCCTTGTAGTAATCATCAAGAGTAACATAGCCTGTGCCATGCTCTGCCCTCCACTGAGAATATGGATTGTGCACGGCATTGTTGCGATTCTTGACTGCAATCCTGCCCAGATCCTCTATCGTCTCGCCGTATAGCTGCATATGGCGAGTCTCCAGCGCAGCATAATAGCCGTTGTAAAAGCCACCAACAGTAAAGTCCCAATCCGTGTCGGAAGCAGAAGCTATGAACTCGTTGGTAGTAGCAGTGTCCACTTCTGACATCCATTCCCAACCAGCCAGCAATATAAGATCAAACTGCCCTGACTTTATGAGGAAATATGCATTGATTAGAGCATCCAACGGCGTACTTCCCCCTGCCTCAATCCGATAACCACCTTTCCTGTGTTGTCCGATGTAATCCTGAACGATCCATGCCATACATAGCTGCTGATTCAGGTGGTCGCTGAAGTAACTGCTTTGGACGAACTCTATGTCTTTAGGGTCTAGGTTGGGAAAGTCGTCAAGCATGCTGCGGTAAGCCATGGCAACGCCTTCCTCGGCATTGTCATATCTCACCCTGCCCGGCCTGTAGAGGCCACCTCCTAGAATAGCTACCCGCCTATCATTCATAAGTCACCCCCTTGTCATCGATGGTATCTTCTAGAGACCTAACTCATGCGCCACAATGGCACGCTGGAAGGCACCATCTCCAAACATTATCTCGCCCGCCTTAGCTCTTCTGTAATAGAGGTGCAAATCGTGATCCATGGTGAATCCCACAGCACCGAATATCTGATGGGCCAGCAGTGTCACCCGGCTATAGGCAGCACCTGTCCAAGCCTTGGCAATGGCTACGTCCATGGTGGCAGGCAGCCCCTCTGATACTTTCCACGCTGCCTTGTAGGTGACGAACCGCGAGCCATCGACATCGCTCACCATATTAGCACAGTAATGCTGAATCGCCTGAAAACTGCCTATGGGGCGGTTGAATTGAACCCTCTCTTTCGCATAAGCGACAGCCATATCCAGCGCCGCTTGTGCCCCTCCAACCATCTCGGCGCACTTGGCCACTATAGCCTTTTGTAGAACATCCTGAATAATTTGCCAGCCTCTGTTCAGACCACCTACCATGTTTTCTTTGGGTACAGCTACATTGTCAAACAGAACCTCGCACTGCTTATCGCGGGCTAAAGTCTTCAGCAGCGTACATTTGATTCCAAGAGTCTTGGAATCGACCAGGAAAATTGTGATACCGTTCTCCGGTTTCCCTGTTGCCTTCGTCTTCGCCACACACAGTAAGTAATCAGCAACATTGGCGTCTAGCACAAAGAGCTTTGTGCCATTAATAACATACTTGCCATCGCGAGCAGTTGCGGTGGTCTTGACAGATGCTGCATCATCATATTTAACGCTTGGCTCGGTCAGCGCCAAACTGAAGATAAGCTTGCCGCTGGCAACTTCAGAAAGCAAACTTTTCTTTTGCCCTTCGTTCCCAGCAGCCAGTATGGTCATGCCACCAAGGACAACGGTTGAGAAAAACGGTCCCGGAACGACGTTATATCCCATAGCCTCGAGCAATACAACCAGGTCCAGGAAACTGCCGCCGCCACCACCGTATTTCTCGGGAAACGGCAATCCCATCCACCCCAGCTCTGCCATCTTGCGCCATAGCTCAGGTGAATACCCTTCATCACTCTCATCGAGTTGCCTTACCAGTTTCTTGGGGTATTCTTTCTGCAAGAAATCGCGTGCCGATGTCTTCAGCATTTCCTGTTCTTCGCTCAATCCGAAATCCATCTTCCGCCTCCGATTCAAGGTTCAAATATTGGGATATGTGCAATGTCAGCCAGAAGTATAAGGCAGGCCCAGTCCTCTGATCGCAATGATACTGCGCTGGATCTCAGACGTCCCGGCGCCAACAAGCCCAGAGATGCAATCGAGATATCCGGTGCACATCCTGCCTTTCAAAGGTGCCCACTCGGCGCCACTCTCCAATTCGCCATACGGCCCCATAACATCTACCGCCGTATTTGCCAGTTTACGGCTGAGTTGAGTGGCCACCAGTTTGAGCACAGAAGCTTCGATGTTTGGCACGAGGCCTTTGTCAAGCATCCAGGCAGTTTGCCAGAAAAACATGTACGCTACTTCTATATCTATAGCTAGGTCAGCCAGCTTATCACGTATAAGTGGCTCATCTGACAAAGCTTTTCCATCGCGTTTCGTTTCCCGAGCCCACTGCGCCAATTCCTCGAAAGTACGCTTGAAGCCGCCTACCGGGACTACAAGTCTCTCAAAGTCCAGCGCTGCCATGACATAATACCAGCCCCGGTTTTGCTCACCGATAATGTTCCTTTTTGGTATCCTCACGTTATCGAAGAAAACCTCATTAAAGGAATGGAAACCACAGATATTTATCATTGGACGAATTGTGATACCCTTCGACCTGTTATCCACGATAACCAGAGAAATCCCTCTATGCGCGGCTACGTTGGGGTCTGTCCGAACAAGCATCCATGCGAAGTCAGAAACGTGCGCGCCGCTGCTCCATGTCTTCTGCCCATCGATTATCAGGTCATCACCGTCTTCCACTGCGCGCGTTTTAATCGCAGCTAGGTCGGAGCCCGCATTTGGCTCGCTGTAAGCGAGCCAGAACCTGATATCCGCCCTCGCAATCTTAGGCAGCCACTCTCTCTTAGCTTCGTCACTTCCGAATAGTAGAATAGTCGGGCCTGAGATTAATGTAGCCACGCCTGGACCTGGTGCTCGATGATAGCTCATTCGTTCATTGAAAATGGCCTGTTCTATATTGGAACGTCCCGCGCCCCCGTATTCCCTGGGCCATGCGAGAGTTAGCCAGCCTTTATCTGCCAACCGATGTCTGAATCGTTCTGCCGCAGGGTTCAGTTCCTCGAAATCCGGTATAGTGCCATATCCGCCAGGCCAGTAATGGCTCTCTTCTGCCCAGTTTGTGGGCAGTTCTCTTTTTATGAAATCGTCGACTTCTTGCCGGAATGCTTCTTCCTGGCTGTTAAACCGAAAATCCACGGTTTCCCCCATCCGATAGTAGTGCTGATTGGCAGCAGACTATTGCTGGCGGGGCAACCCCAGTCCCCTCATAGCGACAATGTTGCGTTGAATCTCATTAGTGCCACCGCCCACACCTATGGAGATGCAGTTCAAATAGGTGCGCATTCCCCTGGCATTAAAGACAGCCCATTTGGAGTCTTGAGCCAGCTCACCGTAGTGACCCAAAACTCGCATTCCTACATTTGCTGTGTGTCTCAGCAGTTCGCTCGAGAATAGCAATGACATTGAGGACTCATAGCTAGGGTGAAGCTCTTTGCTGTACATCCAGGCAATGCGGTAGCACATCATGCGCAGAACCTCGTTCTCCACCGCCAGCTCTGCTAATTCGTCTTTAATCAAAGGGTCATTGCCGAGACTATTGTGGGAGCGTTTGGCTTCTTTTACATACTGAATAAGTTCCTCGATGAGACGCTGGTTTGCCGCAGCCGTGCCAATAAGGGAGCGCTCAAAGTCCAGCGCCATAGCAAGCTGATACCAGCCATTATTTTTTTCGCCAATCAGGGCATCTCTGGGGACACGTACATCGTCAAGGAAAACCTCATTAAAGGAATGTCGGTTCAAAATATTTATCAGAGGCCTGACAGTTATGCCCGGTGTCTTCATATCAATAACGAACATGGAGATTCCTTTATGCTTGGGTACATTAGGGTCAGTTCTGGCGCCCAACCAGCAATAATTGGCGTAATGCGCGAAGCTACACCAGGTCTTCTGTCCATTGATTACCCAGCTATCCCCATCCTCTACGGCTCGCGTTTGAATTGAGGCTAGGTCTGAACCGGAGTTGGGCTCACTGTAACCGAGGCAGAAGCATGACTCTCCCTTTGCCACCTCTGTAAGATATTTTTTCTTTTGCTGCTCAGTGCCAAAGAGCGAGATGGCACCTCCCACCCAGTTCACTGATATCTCCATCTCAATACCTACCGGAGCCCTGTGGTAATACAACTCTTCGGCAAGGATCAGCCGTTTTACGTGGCTCATCTCCGAGCCACCGTACTCCTTGGGGTACGCCGGCGCCAGCCATCCCTTCAGTCCCAATTTGCGCTGGAACTCACGTAAAAGTGCCCAGGACTCCTCAGTCTCTTCCCAAAGCCCGGCATCGATCTCATTCCATCTAGGTGGTACAGCTTCCCTAAGCCATTTTCTTACTTCTTCGCGGAATGCCTCTTCTTCTTCCGAGAATCTAAAATCCATGCGCACCCCCATCTTTTGAGGCTGTCTTTATATGTCTTTGATAACTCTAAAATGGTCGATATCGTGGAAAAAATCGCCTGTCCTGTTATCGCTAAAAACTGCCTGCAAGCGCAAGCCAGCCTTTATTTTCTTTTCGTCAGTCTCTTCCAGACGGTGCACAATGTTGGAATCAGCGCCATCAAGATTAATAAATGCTGCGGTGAAAGGGATCTTCTTCGGTTCGCCGGTTGTTGTGTCAATATAAGAAAAGTTTGTAATCGTAAAGGCGAGCAGTGTGCCTTTATCGCTAACGGGCACGAATTCCTCCATCTTTACAAAGCAATCTCGACACACAATGCGCGGAGGCACATAGGTTTTTCCACACTTGGGACACTTAACCCCTACTATACGTTTGTTGTCCCTCAACTCACGAAGAAAACGGCTGTAGTAATGGCCAGCATGATATTTATAAGGCATATCGGCTACATATGATACGCTGAGCGGTTTGGGGCCTTCCTTCTTTACTTCCATAGCTTGCGCTCCATTTAATCCAATCGAGGTAGAGAACTGAGCACGGTAACATCTGACCAGAAACAGCCGCCGAACCCGGTGGCTACTACTACCTTCGCGCCCTCCACCTGCTTCTTCTCTGCTTTCCCCATAACCTGCAAAGCAGCCTCGCCTATTCTTAAGAGCCCTGTTGCACCGATGGGATTCGTCGCCAACACGCCGCCTGAGGGATTGATCGGCAGTTTGCCTCCCATGTTGGTAACACCGCTCCTGATCAGCCTGGGACCGCCCCCTTCTTCACAGAGACCCAAAGCCTCCATCCAACTAACACCTGCTGTTGAGGCAGGTACATATAGCTCAGCGACGTCAATCTGATTGAACGGGTCAGTGATGCCAGCCATCTCATAAGCCTGACGCGCGGCGATCTCCAGCGATGGCAGGTTGGCCAATCCAATCCCATCTGCCAGATGAACCAGGATATGACAATCGCCGACGCCGAGTATCCAGGCAGGCTTGTCAGTTATCTTCCTGGCTTTTTTCTCGGAGGCAACTATAACAGCACAGGCGCCATCGGTCCTGGGACATATATCGAGCAGCTTAATAGGATAAGATATATAAGCGGATTTCATCACATCTTCAACAGCGATGGTCTGCCGAAGGTGAGCGTATGGATTGTACAAGGCGGCATTATTATGGTCTCTCACCGAAACCAGCGCTGCATCCTCTTCAGTAGCTCCATATTTGCTCATATAAGCTATGTAATGAGCCGCTAGCGGCCCTATTGCTCCGGCAGAGTACTCCCTCTCGGTGATAGGGTCGAAACAGGTCGATATTGCTGCCGTGGTATCCGATTCGGAGTTTTGCTCCCAACCGATGACTAGCACTGTGTCGAACAATCCTGAAGCCGCATGGTAGAAACCAGCATGTCCTATGGCACTGCCGGTTGTCCCCCCTGTGGTCACCTTCATAATCGGCTTCATATATCCGCCGGAGCCATCCACACTCCACATATCCACATAGTTGATCGATTCGAAATGGTCCATATTGCCAACCACTATCGCATCTATGTCAGCCATGGTCAGTTCTGCGCTCTCCAGAGCCCTCTTAACAGCAATGCTGATCAATTCCTGACCATTACAGTCGGTATTCTTGGACCTGTGATGAGTTTGCCCTACCCCTACTATTCCCACGAGCCTTTTCACTGCTTGAAGTCTCCTCCAATCCAATTGGTGGCGATGTCCTATTTGCTAAGGATAAACACGCAGTGTCCCTGACCGCACGCGCCCTCGATGCCATGCGCCAGAGCCGTGCTGGCTCCGTCTACTTGTCTACCACCAGCTTCACCTCTAAGCTGGAGCACTGCTTCTGCAATCCGGGCCAGCCCAGCTACCTGGACGGCGTGCGCCGATAAGACTCCCCCTGACGGGTTGACAGGCAAAGCACCGTTCTTCTCAGTCAGGCCAGAATCGACCATAGCGCCGGCTTTGCCCCGATCGCAGAATCCCAGCCCTTCCATCCACATGAGTTCCATATAGGAGAAGGCATCATAAATTTCAGCCACGTGGACTTGCTTCAATGGTCTCCGAATCCCGGCCATCTTGTATGCCCTCTTGGCTGCTGACTCCAGCGCATCTACCTCAGCAAGATCGCGATCGCCCAGGTGATATGCATCGGCACAGTGTCCGACTCCCTTTATCCAGATAGGCTTTCCGTGTTTCTTCTTCGCTGTTCTTTCCCGCGCCATAATGATAGCGCACGCCCCGTCTGAGATAGGAGAGGTATCGAGCAGCTTTATCGGGTCGGCCAGCACCCTTGATTTCAGCACATCCTCGACCGTAATATCCATCGCGAGCTGAGCATAGGGATTAGCCTTGGCATTTTTATGATTCTTAACCGATATTTTCGCGCATTGCTCCTCAGTAACCCCATATTTAGACATGTAGCTCCTCATCTGAAGAGCTGCAGAGTTTGTCGCATCGAGCCCTAACATGCGCTCGTATATGGGATCAAACATAGCATTCGTAATTACCGATGGTATCCCCTCAGAGATTTTGCTTTGTGCCACAACCAGGGTTATCTCGTGAAGGCCGGAAAGGAGACGCATGAGCCCCATCAATGCGCCATACGTCCCGTCTCCCTCTACATTCGTGGTGGGCGATTTATGAGAACCGGTAGCTTCCGTAATTGTCATGGAGGAAATGGTTCGGCCATCCCAAAAATCGTTGCTGACAGTGATAGTATTATCTATATCATTGATAGTTAGTCCTGCATCTTCCAGCGCTTTGGACGTTACCTCGTAAGCCAACTCAGCATGGGACGCCGGATTGTATCTCTGGTACTTGGTTTGAGCTACTCCTATGATGCCAACCTTCTCCAAACTCTTGCTCCAATTTCAATTTCTCATTTAGGTTCTGATTGGCTTGAAATACTTAATGTCCAGGTAATTACCCTCTCTCACTTCACGAAACACTGCCTTCACCCTCATGCCGATGGAGATATCACCTAGGTTGACTTCCCCGAGCATATGTACAAGGCCGGTGGTCGCACCGTCCAGCTTAATAATACCCAGAGCGAAGGGTGGTTCTAGAGGCTGGATACCCGGAACGGCGTACCTTGTTACGGTATAAGTCAACAATGTGCCTGTATCACTGACCTCTACCCATTCAGACATATCGCGGTAGCATCGCGGGCAGGTTTCTCTTGGAGGAACAAACACCCATTCACATTTGGGACATTTAGTGCCGAAGATTCTGCAATTGTCCCTTATCTCCTGATAAAATCTGCTTCCCGCTTTCCCTACGTGCCAGGTATAGGGAAGCCTTATCCGACTCGGGTATGCTAGAGTCCCCGTGTTACCCAGTTCTTCGCTTTGTACTGACATTGCACACAACTCCCACTGTCACGCTGCAGGGCGTTTACCAATCAACACTTTCATTGTGGCGATTGCCACGTTTTCGCCTCTCTGGTTCTTAACCGATTGCTTTAGACTTACCACACCCCCTATGTCGCCTTTGTCCTGTTTTTCCATGACTTCTAGCTCCACATGGATGGTGTCGCCGATCTTTGTGGGCGCGGTAAATCTCAATTTGTCCATGCCGTAGAAGGCAACAATTGACATCTCGTACAAAGGCATTAGCCCAATAGCGAACGAGATCACCAACATCCCATGAGCTATCCTCTCGCCAAAGGGGCCTTTTTTGGCATATTCGACGTCGGTATGAAGTGGGTACCAATCTCCTGTTAAAGCAGCGAAATTGACTATATCCGCTTCGGTAACAGTCCTCGCACGAGTTACGGCTATTTCCCCGACTTTGAAATCTTCAAAGTATTTCATGTCGCCTCCTTCTACCAGTCTACTTTGTCGAGGCACTTGAGCCCTAAAATAGTTCTGGCTTCATCAGAAATTCAGCGTGGGCCTATCAGCAAATAAGGGTAAATAATTCGCTGCCATTGGTCTGTGGCCCCTTAATAATACTAAGAAAACAGTTGATTGTAAACAGTTTAATTGGCTTAGCCCGAGTCGTTTTCGTTTATTCAAATTCTGACCACCATGTAGCCGATGAAAGCGGCCAGGTTTCTCTTTGCCAGTCGCGTGTTTCTGTAAAGGGTGTACACATTCATCAGATACTGGGGATGGGAAAGAAAAGTGAGCACTGCCTTTTTCCAGAGCAAACTGCCATCAGAGGCCAGAATCCGGTCGAAAGGCTGTACACTATGCTGAAGTGTGTCCGAAATAGAGCGAATGGCTATGAAGGGAATCTGCCGCGTCGAGGCTATTCTGCCGATCCAGTAGCTTTCCATGTCTATAATGTGCGCATGGAAGTTTTCGCTCAACTCCTCCATCTTTTGGCGATTGGCATTCAGTTGCAACACTGTGACACCGCTGCCAAGACGAAACGGGGTTGCCCCATCCCCGGGTCCCTGTGATGCCAGAGAAAGCAGATTGGCATCCGGAGCAAGTGGTTCCAGCCTTTGTTCTTTCTGTTCCAATCCCGGTGCACAATACAAGGTTGAGCACACAACGACATCGCCAATCCTTAGCTGTGGAGCCAATGCCCCGGCAAAGCCCAGAGAGATTATTGCAGTAATAGGATACCGCTCCAGAATGAACCGCGTTGCGTTCTCAGCTCGCTCCTTGCCCATCCCAGTCTGTACCAGTACGGTCTCTCTGGTTTTGAATTTGCCTCGGTACAGCTTGCAAAGCGGTCCGGCAACTACTTCCTCAATGACCATCTGCCTTCGGTAGTCAACTATCTCCTGCCCAAATGCACCCAATATAGCTAGCATCAACACCCCTTGATATGAATATAATTCTCAATCCTGTTCAAACCTTCACCTATATTGTCTATCGAGTTTGCGTATGAGAACCTGAGATAGCCTTCTCCATTTTCCCCAAAATCAATTCCTGGCGCTACCCCCACATGAGCTTTCTCGAGTATATCGAAAGCCAGTTTGTATGAGTCCTGCGACACATGTTTTGCATTTACGAATACATAAAAGGCACCTGTAGGCTCAACGGTGATCCCAAAGCCTATCTCTCTAAGGCGCTTAATCATATACTTTCTTCGCTCATTGTAGATATTCCTCATGCGTGCTACGTCTTCTCCTGCCTGTTCCAAGGCGGCGATTCCGGCAATCTGCATAAGGGAATTGGCAGAAATCAGGAGGTTCTGTTGAAGTATCTGCATAGGTCGAATAAACGGCCTGGGCGCAATTATGTAGCCCAGCCTTAAGCCCGTCATTGCATACGCCTTGGAGAAACCGTTTAGAACAAAGGCATTGTCCGTGAACTCCAGTATCGAATGCTCTTTGCCTTCATATACAAGGCCATGATAGATCTCATCGGAGATTATGTATGGTGACAGCTTAGCCATGGATTTCATTACCTTTTCAGAAAGAAGATTTCCAGTTGGGTTCGATGGCGAGTTTATGACTATAGCCTTTGTCTTTTTTGTGATTTTGCTCTTGATTGATTCAAGCCTGTATTGAAAGCCATCGCTTTCATTAACTGGGACAGTCACTGGAACCCCATCCACAAATTTGATGAAATTTGGATAGCATGAATAGTGGGGATCGGAAATGATTACTTCATCATTCCGGTCAAGCAACGCTCCAAATGTGAGAAGCATGGCTGGTGAAGTTCCAGAGGTCACTACAATCCGCTCCGGAGAGATTGTCACCTTGTATTTCTCATAGTAGTGTCTACAGATAGCTTCCCTGAGTTCTAATTTGCCAAGGCTATGAGTGTAGTGAGTTTCGCCTTTATCAAGTGCTTTGCGCACAGCTTCTTTGACACATTCGGGCGTGTCAAAATCCGGCTCGCCAACCTCCAGGTGGATAACATTAGTGCCCTCACGTTCCATAACATGAGCGCGTTCGAGCACATCCATAACCAGAAACGGAGTAAGCCCACTCACTCTCTTGGCAATCATGTTCCAGGCTCCTTCCTGAATATCCATATTATAATCTACTTTAGTAATCATCAGAAGAAGTCCGTTCGATAGGAGGCTTGGCTCCAAAGTAATGAGCAGTACGCCCATGTTTAATTCCAATTTTATCGCCTTGGCAAATTGGTAAATAGATGTATGGTATGATATGCTACCTCACGGACAGAAATATAAAGGCATCATTCAGGAGACTTAAGCCATGCCCAGAAGCCTAATTATTTATTTCTCTCAGGGCGGCACCACTGGCCAAGTGGCACAAGCCATTGCGTCGGGCCTGCGCTTCGAAGGATACGAGGTAGATATGTGCAACATTAAAGATGGGCTGCCTCCTGACATCGGAGGTTACAGCTTGCTCGGCGTAGGACTGCCCACATACTGGTATCGTCCCCCATTCACTGTTATAGACTATTTGAATGAATTGCCCGAGCTAAAGGGACTGCCGACATTCGTCTTCGTCTTGTACGGCACCTACCGAGGTGACGCCGGCACCGCCGTGCGGCGCCTTCTGGCTCGTAAGGGCGCCAAAGAGGTAGGATATTTCCAGTGCCGGGGTGCTGATTACTTCCTGGGTTATTTGAATATGGGATATCTCTTCTCTCCCGGGCATCCTACTGAGGGGGAGTTGGCTCAGGCCAAGCAATTCGGGCAGGAGGTCGCTGCTCATGTTGCAGGCAAGGAGTACGCTAGACCGGAAGAAGACCGAACACCAGCACCAATCTATAGACTGGAGCGGTTTCTGACCAACCGCTGGATGTGCAAACACATCTTCAGTAGATTCTTCAAGGTAGATGCAAAGAAATGCACGCGTTGCGGCATGTGTACTAAGTTGTGCCCTGTGAGGAACATAAACGAAGACCGGGATAGATACCCCGCTTGGAGTCACAATTGCATAGCGTGTTTCACCTGCGAATTAAATTGCCCCGAGGATGCTGTGAGATCACCGATTGACTGGCCTATATTTCGTCCTTTGCTGCTTTACAATGTACGTCATGCATCGCGCGACCCTTCGTTGGATCATGTGCGCGTTATCCACAGTAAAGGCCAGACAAAAGTGATTTAGAGAAAAGATTGTGAGATATTGAAATGGGAATTTACCAAGCTTTTGGTTCGCTAGATTCGTAGCAAAATATTCTATAGCTGCGATTATGCTGTCTCCGTAGTCACCGATATCTATAGAGCACTTCGCCTCCCTTAATGGTGAAACCCATGTTATGAAAGAATCCGCCCAACACCTCCACCGGCTTAAGGGCTGCTATCTCTTCCACGGCTGATTCGAAGAATTTTATTTCAGCATCTCCAGCCCAGATGTCAGCCACTTTCACGTCTGAGATATTACTGATTGCGAGTTCGTGCACCAGCGGCTTGGAAGGGTCTTCGATATTGGGGAAATGCCGCATCAGGTAAAATCGCACGGGCGGCAACTCCGAGGACGCAGCTTGACGAGTGAAAACCAGGGAAGCTTCTACTATCCTTTCGCCGTGGGCTTCACAAATGCCCTTCATCTTTGCCCCCACACGCTTACCACCTATTTTGGGATTCAACTCGGCGAGCTTTGTACGATAGATTCGGCACAGCTTCTTGGGAAATCCCTGCACAAAGCCGCGCATCATAGTGAAATCGTTATCTACCCAGATGTAAGGCACTATGTAGCCTGGCACTCCCTGGTAACTGCACTGAATCATTACTAGACACTCCCGGTACACAGCCCGCTCCGGATTGATAAAGGCCAGATCGGGGTTCGATTCGCTGACCGAAACCCATTCTACAAACCACAAAATTCCCTTTCCTGGCTCCGGGCCTATTTCCAGAGGTGGCGGGATCAATTCCCTGGCTCGCTTCTTATTGGTAAGAAAGACCACCTGCATAACCTCACCGCCGTAATGCCACGGCGGTGGTTCGACTATAGACGATCGGCCTTCCGGTGTTAATGGCAGGGTATATCCCTTCAGCGGAAACTTCTTTGATGCCATGGAAGCCTCCTGTAAACTAGAGGTCTCTATATTCGATTATTTTGCATGACCCAATGGCAGCATATCTTTCCCAAAAAGCGTATTGATAAGTACCGCTGCTGCAGTGTACCAGGCTATCAATGCGCAAAGAATGCCTTCATAGCCTCCTATTTTAAGCACTGTGGCGTTCCATTGGCCTGCTGCAAGCAGGAAGAAAAGTATTACGAGTGTTACAAAAATGGACGTTACAGCCTTGTTTACTTTCAACGAAGCTATTGTGGCATATACAGTGAAGATGCCCCACGCGATAAAGAGTGCCGCCATTCCCTCGCGTGGCACCTGAGATATCACCCCAGTGTTTTCCAGAATTATCATGACCGCTATACTCAGCCAGAAAGCTCCAAATGACGAAAAACAGGTAGCTCCAAATGTATCCCCACGCCTGAATTCCCACATGCCGGCACAGAACTGAGCTAAACCTCCATAGAAGAGACCAATCGGTAGAACCATACCCAGATTATCTCCTGAAATCAGCCCTGCATTCACAATGTTGAGTAGGAAGGTCGTGAGTGCAAAGCCGCCCAGTCCCAATGCCGCCGGATTAGCTTGTTTTACATCTGACATAATACCCTCCGACTTTCTAATATATTTCTCAAGATATTTTATTGTGATAAGTCGCTGAAGGCAAGCAGAATATGTCCCATCAACTGGGAACTAAGTGAGCCTGAAGCACTGCGAGGAGATGTCGGGCGAATGCTCATAACTTGCGACGTTCTATAGTGATAGATATACTATGAACCAAACACAGGTTAAGCGTCTACAAGGGTAACGCTTCCGGAAAAGGCGAAGCACCGAGCGATACCTGTCTATTTGTCTCCGATTAGCACCAGATGTATGAAAATTCGTTCGTGGAGGATGAGATGAGGACGAATACAAAGCTTACCAAGGAGATGGAGACTCTCATAATGGGTCAGGGTGCCGACCTGGTGGGGGTTGCACCTGTAGAGCGGTTTCGGGATGCTCCTAAAGGGTACGGACCCGATGCCTACATGCCAGATGCTACTTGTGTCATATCTATCGGCATTCACCTTGCCAATGGGGTATGTGATGCCTGGGGAGAATATACCAAGCCTGGTAAGTCAATAGGGCCTTACCTATTTTATGGTTATGGGCTGACAAATTTTGAGCTCGGCCGTATCGCCAATCTGGCAGCCAAACGGTTAGAGTACGCTGGTTACAAAAGCCTGACCTTCCCTCCTACATGGACTATCAGCATGTATCGTTCCATAGGACTGCTGGAACCGCATTATATCGGTGCTGATTTTTCACACAGGCACGCCGCTGTGGCTGCGGGACTGGGAGAGATTGGGTGGAACGGCCTGGCGATGACGCCAGCCTTTGGCGCCAGGGTAAGGTTCAACTCGGTTATCACCAATGCCCCTCTGGTGCCTACGCCGATGTACGATGGAAAGGCAATTTGTCAACCTGACCGATGCAGATTCCTTTGTGTCAGGGTATGCCCAACCGGAGCGCTCTCCACCGCTGGGAGTCAAGAGGCTAACATAGGAGGACGGCGCTTCAAATATTCTTGGCTGGATATGGTGCGCTGCATGTACGGCATATATGCTTTAGTGAAGGGCTCTGGAAGCTATGGAGGGGTGGACATCCCGCAGGGGCCCGGCGATATAGCTCATTACTGGCAGGCCCGGGAGCAACAGGACGGACGCGATAAATCAATGGTAGGAAACTGTTTCGGAATCATCTGTGGAGACTATTGTGGCAAATGCCTTCACCAATGTCCTGCCCATATATACCAGCGGACAAGATCAAAAACGAGACGCAGCTCAGGCTAGGACACTTTTAAACCTAATCATTATCTGCTAGCGGAGGTGTATAAGATATCGGGGTCCAGAGAAATTAAAGGGGACGGGCAAATAGCAGTTCTATTTATGAACAGGTCAAAGGGGACAGTATTCAGGAATTAGCGTGTGACCTAATCTCATCTAGAAATTTGTAAAAGTTAGCGAAGCGGTTGAGTGCGCGGCAGGCGGTGCGTAAAGAGCCGTATGTTGGCACTCCGGTTTCATTCAGTTGCCGCTCATATTTTACGATATCATGCTCCTGACCCTCGTTTGACAGAGCAACCACTAACGGCTTAAATCTGTGGTTCTGATCCGCAGAAGTTAAGACATGCTTCTGCAATTCAACCATAGCATCTAGTATCTTGCCCATAAAGAACTCAGCGCCCAGATGTATAATGACCATGTCTATCACAGGGTCAGCCGACAGAACTTCATAGGCCCGAACTAAGCCAGGGTAGTCCATCACCACGTTGGGCACATCAATCGGATTCGCCACGCCCTGATTCACCAGAGAGATGAACTCAAGCATCTTTGTCTTGGTCTGCTCCGAGAGGGGCTGTAGCTCGATGCCCTCCTGGGCACAGATATCGCCTGTGGCAACGCTGCTGCCTCCGCCGGCAGCTAAAACTGCCGCTCGCTTGCCTGTCGATGGCTTCAGGCGCAGGAGTGTCATGGCGACATTAGCCATCTCATCAACCGAGCCGACCTCTATGGCTCCTGTTTGCTTGAAAAAGGCGTCCCAGATTTTCTTCTCCCCTGCCAGAGAAGCAGTGTGGGAGACCGCCGCCCTCGCCCCCGAGGTAGTCAGCCCTCCCTTCCAGATAACGACGGGCTTCACCGGGTTCAATTGTTTTACAAGTTTCATGAACCTTCTGCCGTCTTTGATACCTTCCAGATACAGGCAGATAATCTGTGTTTCCGGGTCATTTCTGAGGTACTCCAGAAAATCCGTAGAATCCAACAGCAGGGCATTGCCATAGCTTATCGCCGTGCTGAAACCGAGGCCGAGTTCGGGGCCACGCAGCAGGAATATACGGGCATGTCCGCCGCTCTGGGAGACAAAAGCAACGGGGCCCGGGACAAGCGGTGTATCCGCATGCATCTGAATCCGTGCCGATGGTATCTGAAAGCCAATGCAATTCGGTCCTATGATACGTAAATTTCCCTCGAGGGCTATCCTCTTTATCTCCTCTTCTAGCTTTTTCCCTTCCTCCAGACCTGTTTCACTGAAGCCGGAGGTACATATCTGCACGTTCAGCGCCTTGGCATCAACGCAGTCTCTGACTACCTCCGGCACCGCCGCAGGCGGCACGGTAACGATGACCAAATCCAGTCGCTCGGGGATGTCAGTCACCTTTGGATAGACCTGCAGGCCCTCAATGACGCTAGCATAGGGGTTAACAGGATAGAGTCTGCCCGGGAAGCCGGTTTGGATGAGAATACACAGAATCCCCAGACCCGTATAGCCGGGGGCTGAGGTGGCTTCGCTTCGTGATACGCCTACTATAGCAATATTACGGGGAGGGAAACCCTCCCCAAAATTCCAGTATCGCTCCAATATCTGTCCTTTTCAAATATAAGAAGCTATCCCAACCTAATAATTCTAACAGTCAAACCGTTTCTTGTCATCCTTCTCTAGCCATCCTGATGAAGACGTCTATTAGTTGATATAGGGATTTGCGAGCAACCCGCCTTCATTTCGATAGAAAAGTATGGACACAGTGCCCTTCAGGGGTAGGTTGGAGCAGGTGCTCCAGCCTGACGGACAAGAGGTGTGTTTGGCGCCGCTCTCCTGGTATCTGGCAATACCAGTCATTAGTTACCGAGAGCATGTCCGCAGGAAGCTGGCGGAGGTGCTGAAGGCCGCCACCGGTTTTGATTACGACCTTGAAGAAAGCATGGAGTGTGGCGAGCACGTCTGGATGCTTCAATGCGGTCTGAACAATCTCATGGGTGTTACTCTGGCAATGGCAGAACAAATACGGTAAAATCAAAGTTGTTTCCGACACGGGGCCATACCATTGATGCGGGAGAAAAGATGGATGTCACCGTAAAGGTACCCGCACTATTTCGCAGATTTACCAATGGGCAAGAGTTCGTGAAAGTATCGGGAAATACCCCCATAGAATGCCTCTACGAATTAGAAGCTCGCTTCCCGCAAATTAAGCGATGGCTATATGATAAACAGGGTAATCTGCGGCCCCAGGTATGGTTGTTCGTCAATGGGCAAAAAATCTCGGCCGACGACCTGAATAAGCCACTAAACGACGGCGACGAGCTCTACCTCATCATCGCAATCAGCGGGGGGTAAAGGTCCCCATCGTTTGGGACAATATGAATTTCTGGGAAGGCATTAAAAGACACGAACTGGTCTTTCAGAGATGCAAACAGTGTGGCACAGGCTTCACCCCCAGACCAGCATGCCCAAAATGCCGTTCCTTCGAAAAAGAATGGGCTCGTTCCAAGGGGAGAGGTGATAACTCCGGGGCAATTGGGGCAGCGCTGATTGCTGGAGAAAGATTAAGCAAGCAAACCATGAATAGGCCTGCTTAGAAAGTGGGGCGAGACATATAAAGAGAAAAAAACAACCGTTAAGATTATTCCAGGAAAGGAGGTATAGGCACTGGAGACGAAGATAAAGTCCAAGACATTCGAGCAGTTCAACGAAGCGACCAAGACGCTATTCAACCCGGTGCTGCAGAACTGGAAGAAACAGGGAGGTAAGATAATAGGGTACTTCTGCTCCACCGTTCCCGAGGAGCTAATCACCGCAGCAGGTTTGACTCCGATGCGGATGAGGGCAACTGGCAGCACCAGCACGGAGAGGTCGGATGCGTTTTTCAGCAGCATCAATTGCAGCTTTGCACGCCATTGTTTCAACCAGGCTTTGCTTGGCGAGTTCAAGTTTTTAGACGGAGTTATCTGCGTCAACTCTTGTGACCACGTCCGGCGCATATATGACAACTGGATACGCTTCGTGCCAGACACGAAGTTTGTCGAAGTCATGAGCCTCCCTAGGAAGACAGAGCCTGCCCAGGTGGCCTGGTACCGCGACGAGATTAATCTCCTCAGGAGAAAGCTGGGGAAGCGCTTTGGCGTCAAGATTACCGACAAAACTCTATGGAAGGCGATTAAGCTGCACAACGAGACACGGCGGCTGCAGAAGAAACTCTACGAGCTCAGAAAACAGGAGAACCCGCCGATAACCGGTGCAGAGACGCTCGCCGTCATGGTCGCCGGCACTGCCATGCCCAAGGAGCAATATAACAACATGCTGCGTGAGCTAATAGACGAGTTAAGCAGGACCAAGGGCCCGAGTGGCCACAGGGCGCGGCTGATGATAGTAGGAGGAATTCTCGACGACCCCGCGTATGTCCAAGTCATCGAGGAGCAGGGCGGCCTCGTCGTCGCCGACTCGCTCTGCTTCGGTACCAGGATCATGTGGGTTGAGGTTGACGAAAGCTTGAGCGATCCCGCTGAAGCCCTGGCGAAATATTATGTGGCTGATCGCCCCTCGTGTCCCCGGTTTTACGGCGAGCATGACAATCGGGCTAAGTACGTCATTAATATGTGCCACGAATTCAAATGTGATGGTGTCATCGCAGAAAGGCTGATGTTTTGCGACCCCTGGGCAGTTGAGCACTACATGCTGGGCCAGGACCTCAAAGCTGCAGGCATTCCGATGCTGAGGCTGGATAGGGAATACATAACGGGCGGCGTAGGCCAATTGCGAACACGGGTCCAGGCGTTCCTGGAAACGATAGAGAAATGAACGATGGCTTTGATGGACAAGCACCCTGAGAGGAATTCGGTTCATGGCTGTCTTCGATGCCTACATAAGAAAGGT
>Ga0315282_10003146_pt1 | contig 29715 bp, 28 predicted proteins | sample YL17G07_20_MG_FD_203693 | JGI IMG/M metagenome (GOLD analysis project Ga0315282, IMG submission 203693) | Sediment microbial communities from Yellowstone Lake, YNP, Wyoming, USA - YL17G07_20 | ecosystem: Environmental > Aquatic > Freshwater > Lake > Sediment | place: USA: Wyoming | collected... | reverse complement strand
CTGTCATTCCGAGGAGTCCCGCAGGGGCGGGACGACGAGGAATCTCGCAAGTCCTTCGCTTGCAGAGCGAGATTCCTCGCTTCGCTCGGAATGACAACGTTCGTAGAGTTTTTTCAGCATCCTGCTAGAGGAACTGCACCACCTCCGTGAACGGGTACACCAAGGGGGCTCGATGCAGAACCCTGAAACGGTGCGTGCCAGAAAGGACGGCACGCAACGATGTCGCGCTGACGTCATCACCCGCTCAGGACGGGGTAGGACGGGCCAGCGGGAATTAATTCATCGGAACCGGTTCGCCGAAAGCACATAAACCCTGCGATGTGTTGCAAAACTGACACGCCAGAAGTTTGAATTGGATCAACTCGAGAAGCTTAACCTGCTGATAATAATAGAGATAGAATAAACCGTTAGAAATGGCTAAAGAAGTGCTCCTCCCATGGGTTTGATGAACAATTCAGCCAACCAACATACCCTCGTCACCCCCGTCTCCGTCTCCGGGATCGGACTGCACACGGGCGTCAAGGTCAACGTGCGACTTTGTCCCGCGTCTGCCAACACCGGCGTTTTGTTCCGGCGCACCGACCTCGAGGGATTCACCATCGAAGCCCAATCCCGAAATGTGGCCAGGGTGAGCTACGCCACCAGTCTGATGAAGAAAGGCGTCTTGATCTCCACCACGGAGCACTTGCTCTCAGCCTTGGCGGGATTGGACGTGGATAACGTTGTGGTGGAGATTGACAACCTGGAACTGCCGATACTGGACGGCAGTGCCCGGCCCTTCGTCGAACTTATTGACAAAGCCGGGATTCGCCGCCAGCGGGCGAGGAGAAGTTTTGTCAAAATCCTGCGACCGGTGGAAGTGATTGACGGTGTGAGGCGCATCGCCGTCTACCCGGCGGATGTCTTCCACGTCACCTATCGCATCGTATTCCCTCACCCGTCCATCGGGGCACAGTCAATCGAATTCGCCCCCGACTCATCCAACTACGCGACTGAAATCGCCCCGGCCCGCACTTTCGGCTTCTTGGAAGAGCTCGAGATGCTCCGTAAGAACGGTCTCATCCGCGGCGGTTCGCTCGAGAATGCCGTGGTGCTCGACCGCAACGGCGTGATCAATCCTGAAGGGTTGCGCTTTCCTGACGAGTTTTGCCGGCACAAACTTCTGGACCTGATCGGCGACTTTTCACTGCTCGGCCACCCTTTGATCGGCCACGTGGTTGCGGAACGAGCCGGCCACGCCATGCACGCCCAACTGGTCTCCCGCTTGCTGCGCGAAAAGACCTCCTGGAGACTTGTCTCGGATCCTGAAGTAGCGGCGAGGACGGTTTCCCAACCCGCCCCAGTGTTTGCGGTGAGCGAAGTCCCGTAAGAACTACGGACTCCTCAGGATGACAGCCTCATGGGTTTTCTCCGCAGCCTGATAGTGCTTCTCAAATTCAGCCTCCATAATTCACTATTTACAATTTTCTATTCACTATTCACAATTTACCATTGATCAGGATGGATGTGAGTCCCAACCCGCAAGGCGACCTACTCGTATCGCTGCTGCAAACGGCTTTCGGCTTCCCTTCCTTTCGCCCCAACCAGGAAGCCGTCTGTCGTGCCGCCATCGCAGGCCGGGACGTGCTCCTGGTCATGCCGACGGGGTCGGGAAAATCTCTCTGTTACCAACTTCCCGCCCTGGCGCGAGGCGGCACGGCGCTGGTCATCAGCCCGTTGATCGCCCTCATGAACGACCAGGCATCCAAGCTTGCCAGGCTCGGTCTCAAAGTAGCGCGTGTCCATTCCGGACTGGACCGCCTGACTTCCCGCCAGTCCTGCCGGGACTATCTGGGTGGCAGACTGCAATTTATGTTCATTGCCCCGGAGCGGCTGCGGGTTCTGGGGTTTGCCGAAATGCTCGCCAAGCGCAAGCCCTCCCTCATCGCCATTGACGAGGCGCATTGCATTTCGCAATGGGGGCACGACTTTCGTCCTGATTACCGCATGCTCGGCCTGTACCTCCCGGCTCTGCGTCCCGCGCCGGTAATGGCCCTCACCGCCACGGCAACACCCATCGTGCAGAACGACATCGTCCAGCAGCTTCGCCTGCTCGAGCCGGCTCGATTCATCCGCGGCTTTCGCCGCGAGAACCTTGCTATCGAGATAGTGGAGGTGCCACGACCCAAACGCCCTCAGCTCACTCGCGAACTTCTGCGCGACCCCGGGCGCCGTCCGGCCATCGTCTATGCGCCCACCCGCAAAGAAGCTGAAGAGCTGGCCCACGATCTCTCACAACTATTCCCCGCTGCCGCCTACCACGCCGGATTGGAATCCGAGCAGAGGGAGCGGGTACAGAAAGCTTTTGTCGCCAGCCAGCTCGAGGCGGTGGTCGCCACCATCGCTTTCGGCATGGGCATTGATAAGCCGGACGTGCGCACCATCATCCGCACCGCGCTGCCGGCCAGCATCGAAGCATATTATCAGGAGATCGGACGCGCCGGCCGTGATGGGAAGCCAAGCCGGACAATTCTCATGCACTCCTACGCCGACCTGCGGATGCACCGATATTTCTTCGAGCGCGATTATCCCCCCGTGGAGAGTCTGGAGGCTATCTTTCAGCAACTCCGCCGCGAGCCTCAGCCCAAAGAGGTCCTCCGCCAAGCGCTGAACATGGATCACGAACTCTTCGGGAGAGCCCTCGAAAAGCTGACTATTCATGGCGGTGCTGCAATCGACTCAATGGAAGACGCGACCTTGGACGGCAACGACTGGCAACAGTCCTATATCACCCAATTGGAACAGAAACAGGCGCAGCTTACCCTTATGAGGCGCTACGCAGAAACACACCAATGCCGTATGCAGGCCTTGGTGCGGCATTTCGGGGATTTTGCGGACAGCAGGCGGGCCTGCGGCCAGTGCGATTTCTGCGCGCCCAAACGATGCCTGGCCCAGCGCTTCCGGACCATCACCAAGGCTGAGCAACAGACTGTACACACTCTCGTCGACAGGCTGCGCTACGCCAAGAGCCAATCCATCGGCAAATTGCACAAATCTCTATTTCCAACCGAGGCTATGAGCCGAGATGACTTCGAGGATCTTGTTGGAGCGATGGCGGGAGCGGGGCTGGTACAGGTCGAGGACGCCACATTTGAAAAGGCCGATAAAATCATACCCTACCGGAAAGTTGCCCTCACCCGAGAAGGCTACAAGCTGAATGAACGCACGCCAGTGGAACTTCTTCTAAAGGATAGGGCGGAAGAGCGGGAGCCCGCCAAACCCAAGCGGCGAAAATCCGCGAAAAGGGAGCTGCCAGCCGCGACTGCCGGCCTAAAGCCCGGCGCTACGATTGCCCTTCCCCTTTCGCCACAGGACACCGAACTCGAAAAGCAACTGCGGGCCTGGCGGCTCGCGGAAGCGAAGAAGCTTGCGCGCCCGGCCTTCTTTGTCTTCAGTGATCGGGCATTGCGCGCAATTGTTCAAGCGCGCCCGGCCACTCTCGAGGAGCTGCTCGAGGTCGAGGGAATCGGACCCCCAAAAGCCGAAACGTTTGGGCTTGATATCCTCAGAATAGTGAATGGTGAATAGGGAATGGCTGTTATCTGACACTTTGACTCTTGCGCGTCGAGTGCCCTGGGAGTATCTTGCCTCAGGGGGGTAGGTGTCGGACCTTTAAGCAGTCAATCCCAATGAGGTGAAGAAGAGGAGGCGTTTCTATGCCAATCACGGCAGTAGTCGAGAAGAACGCCTACGAGGCGGCGATGGAAAACTTCGAGCTCGCGGCAGACGCGCTCGAACTCGACAATGATGTGCGAAGTATGATCAAGTATCCGGAAAGGGTATTGACCGTTGTCCTGCCCGTTCGCATGGACGACGGGAAGATTCACTGTTTCCAAGGCTATCGCGTTCAGCACAGCACGTCGCGCGGGCCCGCCAAAGGCGGAATCCGCTATCATCCCAATGTGACGTTGGACGAAGTGAAAGCCCTCGCAACCTGGATGACGTGGAAGTGCGCGGTCGTGAACATCCCGTTTGGGGGCGGGAAAGGTGGCGTAACTTGTAATCCCAAGGAAATGTCACAAGTTGAGATCGAGCGGCTCACTCGCCGATACACCAGTGCGATTCTTCCCCTGATCGGGCCGGCCCAGGACATCCCTGCGCCGGACGTCTATACCAACTCTCAGGTCATGGCATGGATCATGGACACCTACAGCATGACCAAGGGCTTTCCGATCCCGGGCGTGGTCACGGGCAAACCGATCGCCTTGGGGGGCTCACTGGGCCGCAACGAGGCCACCGGGCGCGGCGTTTTCAATAGTCTCGAGTGCGCGTGCGAACACCTGGGAATGCCAATCAAAGGGGCGAAAGTTGTTGTCCAAGGGTTCGGCAACGCGGGATCGGTGGCGGCCCACTTATTGGACAGCCATCAGACTTTGGTGATCGCGGTGAGCGATTCGAAGGGTTGCATTTACAACCGGGATGGCCTGGACATTCCAAAACTGATGTTGCACAAGGAGAAAACGGGCTCGGTGGTTGGTTTTCCGGCTTCTGAGCCGCTTACTCCCGAGCAATTGCTGTCCTTGGAATGCGACATCCTCATTCCTGCCGCCCTGGAAAATGCCGTGCACGGCGACAACGCCGCCAGCATCCACGCGAAGATCATCGGAGAGGCGGCCAACGGGCCTTTGACTCCCGAAGCGGATAGAATCCTGGAAGCCAAGGGCGTTTTCATCATTCCGGACATCCTTTGCAACGCCGGTGGCGTGACCGTCTCCTACTTCGAATGGGTCCAAGACGAACAGCACTTGTTCTGGGAAGCCCAGGACGTTTACAACCGTTTGGAACGCGTCATGAAGACAAGCTTCAATGACGTGCTGAAGATTCACCTGGTTCGCAAAGTGGGAATGCGAACCGCCGCCAATATGCTGGGCGTCAGCCGCGTTGCCGAGGCCACCAAGCTGCGTGGCCTCTATCCATAAGGCCTGAGTCCTCTCATCTTGAGCCGGGAGCCGGATGCGAGCTCCCGGCTTTTTTGTTTGTGCGGACCTGCACCCAGCGGTGGCCTTTTGCTTTACTGCCACGTGGTGACAGGATAGGATGAATTTCATGGGGGCGATATGAAGACCGGTGAAACAGAAAAGGAACTTAGCGTTTACGAATCCATGGCGGCGCGATTCGACGTGGCAGCCAGCAAGCTGAATTTGGATGAAGGTCTCAAGCAGTACCTGCGCAGCCCCAATCGGGAAATCATCGTGCACATTCCCGTGGCGATGGACAACGGACAACTCAAAGTTTTTGACGGCTACCGTGTGCAACACAGCATTGCGCGCGGGCCTTGCAAAGGTGGGGTTCGTTACTCGCCCGACGTGACGTTGGACGAAATTCGCGGCCTGGCCGCCGAAATGACTTGGAAGTGCGCAGTTGTCAACATCCCCTTTGGAGGCGCTAAGGGTGGCGTGGTCTGCGATCCCTCCAAGCTCTCGATGGGGGAACTGGAGCGCATTACGCGGCGCTACACGGCGGAAATCCTGGACTACATCGGCCCGGAGCGCGATGTTCCCGCGCCGGACATGAACACCAACGAGCAGACGATGGCCTGGATAATGGACACCTACTCGATGCACGTCCGCCACACGGTGACGGCGAGCGTGACGGGCAAGCCGCTCGATTTGGGCGGCTCGCAGGGGCGGCGCGAAGCCACTGGCCGCGGTTGCATGATCGTTGCGGACGAGGCCCTGAAACACTTTGGGTGGGAACGCCAATCCACGCGCGTGATCGTACAGGGATTTGGCAACGTGGGCTCGGAAGCGGCACACTTAATGCACCAGCACGGTTATAAAATCATCGGCGTCGCCGATATCGGCGGCGGAGTCATCAATCCCAACGGGCTGGATATCCCTACCCTCCTCCAGTACGCTAAGCACAACAACACGGTGAAGGGCTTTCCTGGCGGTGAAAAGATCGGGACGCAGGAAATCCTGGAACTAGAATGCGAAATGCTGCTGCCCGCCGCCACCGAGAGTGTCATCACCAGCAGGAACGCGCATAAGATCAAGGCGCGCATTTTGGTGGAAGGCGCGAACAGCCCCACCACTCCTCCCGCAGACGATATCCTGTTTGAGCGCAGCGTCTTCGTCATTCCCGATATTTTGGCGAACGCGGGCGGCGTGACGGTCTCCTATTTCGAGTGGGTGCAAGACCGGGAAGGATACTTCTGGCAAGAAAGCACGGTGAATGAACGATTGAAATCCATCATGGTGGCAGCCTTCGACGACGTGGTGCATTATGCAAAAAAGCACAACGTCAACAACCGCATCGCCGCGTACATGCTGGCCATCGACCGTGTGGCCTTCAGCCTCAAACTGCGCGGAATTTATGCTTAGCCGATTTCCGCCGGCTCTGCCGGAAGAAGTCGAGGGTCGAGTTTGACTTCTCAACCTCTGACTCCTCGACTAGTACAGTACGAAAGGCCCCTAACATGGTTCTTCTTCGTAGCAAAGTGCCCAGCTAAAGCTGGCCTCTACGAAGGGCCCCTAACATGGTTCTTCGTAGAGGCCCCCTTCAGGGGGGCACGTTTCGTAACATGCAAAGTGCCCAGCTAAAGCTGGCCTCTACGAAAGGCCCCTAACATGGTTCTTCGTAGAGGCACGTTTGGTAACATGCAAAGTGCCCAGCTAAAGCTGGCCTCTACTACGAAAGGCCCCTAACATGGTTCTTCGTAGAGGCCCCCTTCAGGGGGGCACGTTTGGTAACATGCAAAGTGCCCAGCTCCACGAAAAGCAAAATGGGGGATGCGACATGCCGGACTTTCGGCGTAAGAACATTCGCCTGCCAGCTTCGCACTACATCGGGCGACAGTGGTACTTCCTAACCATGGTCGCCGAGGATCGCGTCAAGCGATTCTCGAGTGCCTCGCTCGTGGCTAGAACCTCGCCCTCCTCATGAACCACGCAGAATCCAGCCGCTTCACGATTCCGGCCTATTGCTTCATGCCAGACCATCTCCATATTCTCACCGACGGAACCCACGACGGTTCTGACCTTCTCCAGTTTGCCGATGCATTCAAACAGGAAGCCAGCTATGGCTTCAAACAGCAGACGGGGCAGCGGCTGTGGCAGAAGAAATACTTTGATCACATCCTACGTGCCAACGCGCGACGGGAATCGGTAGCCTGCTACATCTGGATGAACCCCGTGCGAAAGGGGCTCTGCAGCCGGGCGGAGGACTGGCCGTATTCCGGCTCGTTCACGCTTGATTGGCGAAAGTTGATGACGTTGGGGGTTGATCCGTGGGTCCCGCCGTGGAGGAAGAAGTTGCCGCAACCTCGCGCTTTAGCGCGGCACATCGGGTAATGGGGAAGCGAAGTGCCTGGCTGAAGCCGGCCGCTACGAAGAGCGCGTGGGATGGCTCTTCGTAGAGGTGCGCTTTAGCGGCACATCGGGTAATGGGGAAGCGAAGTGCCCTACGAAAAGCACCACGGGGTGGGTCAGCCCCGTTGGGCGATCCTCTCCTTTAGCCTTCCCAAAGCACCATGGGCGAAGGCGATTTGCCGAGCAACTTGCTGAGGAGCGGTGCCGCCGAGAACATTTCTGCGATTCACCGCACCCTCAGGGGAAACCGCGACCTTGCGCAGCTTTGAGTCCCAAGAGGGTATGAAGCGTTGTGCTTCGGCAGCGCTCAAATCGGCAAACGTCCGCTCGTGGCCAGCGCAATAGCTTACGAGCTTTCCCACCTGTTCATGCGCCTCCGCGAACGGCACGCCGCGACGCACGAGGTCGTCGGCTAAATCCGTCGCCGTCAGAAAACCCTGAGCGGTTGCAGCTTTCATTCTTTCAGGGTAAATGCGCAGCGTCTCGGCGACTCGCGATGCAATGGCGAGCGCTTCGCGGGTGGTATCCACACCGGAAAATAATGCGCCCTTATCCTCCTGCAAATCGCGGTCGTAGGCGAGAGGAAGTCCTTTGACCAGCGCCAGCATTCCAGTGAGTCTGCCGAGCACCGTCGCGGCTTTTCCCCGGATCAATTCCAAAGAATCCGGGTTCTTCTTCTGCGGCATCAAGCTGCTGCCCGTCGAGTAAGCATCCGCCAGCTCGACAAAGCCGAACCCGGGAGAGGAGTAAATGATCAGGTCCTCTGCCCAGCGGCTGAGGTGAACCATGATCAGGGAGCAAGCGAAGAGGAGCTCCGCGACGAAGTCCCGGTCGGAAGTAACGTCCAGGCTGTTCGCGGCCACGCGCGCGAATCCCAGGGCGCGGGCCAGGCGTTCGCGGTCCAACCGGTAGCCCGTGCCGGCCAGCGCACCTGCCCCCATCGGCAACTCGTCGGCGCGCTCCCGGCAGTCCTCGAGCCGGCCCCCATCGCGGCGGAGCATTTCGAAGTAGGCCAGCGCGTAATGCGCAAAGAGAATCGGCTGGGCAGGCTGAAGATGCGTGTAGCCGGGCATCACCACCCCAGTCTCGCGGCGCGCCTGGCCGAGCAGTGCTTCGAGCATATCCGCCAGAGCCCCCTCGAGGTCGTCAATCGCATCCTTGACGTACAGGCGAGCTTCCGTGGCCACCAGGTCGTTGCGGCTGCGTCCGGTGCGAAGCTTGCCGGCCAGGGGGCCAATGCGCCGCTCGAGCTGCGCCTCGACCCAGGTGTGGACGTCCTCGCTCGATTGCCCGCGAGCCCAGTGGGGATTGCGCTCGACGCTGCGCCGGATGGCCTCGAGGCCCCGCTCGAGCCGCCGCGTTTCAGCAGGCTTGAACACGCCTGCCCCGCCCAATTCCTTCACGTAGGCCAGGTTGACGCGCAGGTCATAGAGGACGAAGCGCTGGTCGAGCGAGAAAGATTCGGAGAATTTCTCGAAGCGTGCATCGCGCCCGCCGCTGAAGCGTCCTCCCCAAAGTCTCATCCGGTTCTCCGTCCGAGTGTGATGCGGGCGCCTCACCCGCTGTAGTTCCCCTCCTTGTTAAGGAGGGGTCAGGGGTGGTTTATTGCTGCCCGGGGATTGGACCCGACCCACCACTCCCACCCCCTCCTTAACCGACGAGGGGAGTCAGACACTACCTCCGTCCCGCGCGCTTGGCAGCGGCCAGGCGGAGCGGCAAGCCGAGGATGTTGATGAATCCCTCGGCATCTTTTTGGTTATAATCCGAACTCATAACGAAGCTGCCGATGCTGGTGTCGTAAAGGGAATTGGGCGAATGGCGGTCGAGGACGCGCAGGTTGCCCTTGCAGAGCCCCAGCCTGACCGTCCCCGAAACATTCTCTTGCGTCGCCTCGACAAAGCTATCCAGGGCTTCGCGCAGGGGCGTAAACCACTGCCCGAAATAGACCAATTCCGCGTAGCGCAAGGCCACGTGCTGCTTGTAGTGGAAAGTCTCGCGGTCCAGGCAGAGCGCCTCGAGTTCCTGATGCGCCAACATAATAAGCGTCCCGGCGGGCGTTTCGTAAGCGCCATGCGACTTGATTCCCACCAGGCGGTTTTCCACCAGGTCCGTCCGCCCCACGCCGTGCAGGCCGCCCAGAGCGTTCAAGGTCTCGACCAGGCGCACGGGCGCCAGCCGTTTCCCGTTGACCGAAACCGGCACCCCGGCTTCGAAGCCCAGCACTACTTCCGCCTCTCGCGCCGGAGCGTTCTGCGGTTTACGGGTGAGCTTCCAGGCCTCGTCCGGCGGCTCACCGAGTTTGGTCTCGAGCGGCCCCCCTTCGTGGCTCAAGTGCCACAAGTTCTGATCGCGGCTGTAAAGGTCCTTCCCGCTCACGGGCACCGGGATTTTGTGGCCACGGGCGTACTCGAGGGCATCCTGGCGCGACTTGATGGACCATTCCCGCCAGGGCGCGATGACGCGCAACTGCGGCGCCAGGGCTTGGTACGCCAACTCGAAGCGCACCTGGTCGTTTCCCTTGCCCGTGCATCCGTGGGCCAGCGCGTCGGCTCCACACTGGAGCGCAACTTCCACTTGCCGCTTGGCCAGCACCGGCCGGGCCAGGGAGGTCCCCAGCAGATACTTGCCCTCGTAAACCGCCCCCGCCCGCACCGCCTTCCAAACGTAGCCGGTGACGAATTCCTGCCGCAGGTCCTCGACGAAGACCTTCGCGGCGCCGCTGCGCAGCGCCTTGCGGCGCAGCGCTACGTAGTCGTCGCCCTGGCCCACGTCCCCCACCATGGCGATAACTTCGCAGTCATAATTCTCCCGCAGCCAGGGGATGATGATGGAGGTGTCCAGCCCTCCAGAGTATGCAAGAACCACCCGTTTCACCGGATGGTTGGAATCTCGAACTGAAGCCATCTCTTACTCCCTTTCTTGAGTGTGTCAGCGATTTTACATCGCCAGTTTCAGGCAGTGGTGTTGTCTGGAGCGGAATCCCTTTCGACTTGCACGTCATTCCCGCGAAAGCGGGAATCCATATCGCAAACCTTCGCCGACCCGCTATCTGCTGGCTGGATTACCGCTTTCGCGGGAATGACGTGCAGTGGGCATGGACGCTACCCAACGCTGTCAACCCCGCGGAAGCAGGGCTCCTTTGCGGATGCTGCGGATTCCCGCTTTCGCGGGAATGACGTGCATCAGAATCGCCGCTACGCCACCAGTGCCATGATCTTCTTCCTGAGATGCGCCGCCTCCCGGGCGCCGGGCGTAGCCACAAAAACCGTGTCATCACCGGCAACTGTCCCCACAACCTCCGGCCAGTCCTGCACATCCAGCACCGCGGCCACCGAGTGGGCGTTGCCCGGATACGTTTTGAGGACCACCAGATTCGACGCCTGACCCGCGCTTCGAAGAAACTCTTTGAGGATAACCTGCAAGGTGGGTTGCACCGGAGCAGGAGGCTCGGTGGCATCCGGCCGGCGGTAACCCGCCCGCGTCTTGACCAGGCCCAACTCCTCAATGTCCCGCGACACCGTGGCCTGGGTCACCTGGATGCCGCGCCGCGCCAGCTTGCGCCGCAACTCCTCTTGCGTCGCCGCTCCATCGCTCTGTAGCAGGTTCAGGATTTGACTGCGCCGGTAAAGGTTGTCCATGTAAGTTTATGCACGCCGCTTATAAATATACCAAAGGCGGTCGCCTGGCACAAGGGGGCAGAAACGGGTCAATGCGGACGAGAGGATGGGGATGGCTGCTTTGCCGGTTTGTGAGCCTGCCGCTCCCGAACGTAATTCGCCTCTTCGCCGCAGCCGCGAAGGTTGAGCTGGTTGTCGAAAACGGTGAGGAGGGAAAACTTTTCCGATTGATACAGATGTAGCCGGCCGAGGGCGCGGCGCGTTTGGGCGATGGCAGCCATACGGGCCGGGTCCTGCGCTGTGGTGGGGTCGCAGAGAGCATAGGCGCGGTCCATGAGGCCGCGCGCCTGGCGGCGAATTTCGGCCGGGCCATGGGTGTCACGCCAAGTCAGGTAGCCCACGCTGACCAGGATGAGCACAATGATAATGACAATCCCGGCGCTCCGCCTTTTCACGACCCGTTTGCCGCAGTGCTGGCAATGCGTCGCTTGATCGGGCAGATCCTGCCACAGGCAGTAAGGGCACGCTTTCACTTCCAACCCTCTTTAACCTTAAAGCCCAGAGCGGCTGCGCCGCCTCCCCGCTGGCCGCCGGCGACTTCGACGGAATCCTGGCTCCCCCCGGCCCGGCTTCCGGCTAAAAGTGCGGCGTTGGTATGTTCATCTTCTGGGGCCCGCCTTGGATGTGCGAGGTTTCGTTGCTGAGGATCTTCTCCAGCGCCATGGTCATCTCTCCGCTGGACATCTTCACCGTCCCGTAAGGAAAAACCTTGTTAGAGATCCAGACGTCCAGGGCCCCACGCGGCTCCTGCTTGCGGTAATGATCGCACTCGAAGGTGCCGGCGGGAACCGTGATGGTTTCCGTCCCCACCTTCTCTCCAGGACTGGTGTCACCGCCTCCGGGCCCTCGAGCATGCTGCCCCATACCCAGCATCATGCCTGGCATTTCCATTGGCGGACGGCCGGGTGCCTGCATGATCATGCGCTTGATCTGGGGCTTGTCGCCGCTCAAGACCATGAGTTCCTTCATCACCGTTTCCCCAGGCATCTCAGCGCCCTGTGTGCGGATTTCCATCCAGTAGCCTGTACTGCCTTCCACGTCCTCTTTCCCCACGACGACATAAGCAAAAGTCATGGTACGGTTTTGTACGGTCATCTGATACTGCGCCCCTGACCCGACCACCGGTTTGAAGTCCCCCAGCAGGCGGGGCGTCTCGCGGCCCATGCCACCCCGCCTGCCCTGGGTCCACCCTGCGGTAGTGAAGCTCAATGCCAAAAGAATTGTTGTCGCTGCCAATTTGAACCGAATCATGACTTGCCTCCTTAAGGATTGGGAGATCGGGTCATCGGGTGACCCGCATCGGGAGATCAGGCCATCGGGTCATCGGGTGAATAAAGAACAACGTTTGAACAAGGAGTTTTCCTGTTCATCCGATCTCCCGATCAACCGTTCACGCGATTCCTGCTCACCCAATCACCCGATGACCCGCTGTCCCGATTTGTTTCATTCCCCGTGGCCGCCGTAGGCCATGAAATTGTCCTTCTTGAACTCTTCCCAGAGCTCAGGCCGGTACTGGTCCTTGGGGATAAAGCGTTTGCTCCGAAAGGCGATGCCCAACTTCTTCTCCTCGATGTCCGCGCCCTTCTGGGGGAGAAAGTCGAACACGCCACGGTTTGCGCCATAATACGCGCACAGCCACACGCCCTCGGAAGATTCTACCGCATAGAGCGCGCACACCAAAGGCAAAGGCCGGGCTGCATCCACGGAGACTTTGACCTGCGCTTCGATGATTCTCCCGGCGACCATTTGGGGAGCGCCGGAAGAAACCGCTGCAATAGTTGCCATTGTATACCTCGCTTAACCTAGTTTAACGCGAATCGGGTGATCGGGTGAACGGTTGATCGGGAGATCAGACGAACAAGAGTACTCTATGTTCAAACATAGTTCTTTGTTCACCCGATCTCCCGATCACCCGATTCCCAGACCCGTTGTTCCAATTCCCCAGCCCTATCGCTCCCCGAAAAAGAGTGGCTTGAGGTGGCGGTCAAAGAGGTTTGCGGTCACGTTCTTAGCTATGGTGGTTTCCATTGCAGACAGGAGTTGCAGGTAACGGGTTCCCATACGCGCGGCCACCTTAAAGCCCACATGCAGCAGTTGGCGAAAGTTGGGGTTGTACGCCGGGCATTTCAGGTCGTGACGCAGGGCGGACACAAACTGTTCCGACGACCACCGCGCCACCAACTGCGGCGCCGGCAACTGGGCAGGAACGATGCTAATCACGGCGGCATAGGGCGCGCACAATTCTTCCCGCTGGGCGCAGGCTTCGGCATAGATCTCTTTGGCCAAGTCCAATCCCTCGCCACCGGCTTCCGCCAGACCGATCAACTCTTCCAGCCAGGTGGTGCCGGCCGTCTTCAAATGCACGCCCGCATCGAATTTCTCGAGGGTGCGGTGGATCGGTCCATAGAGCGAGAACTTGTCGCTGCCGGAGTGCACGCTCAGTTTCAGGTTGCTTGACATCCCGTAATTGCCGACCGCATAGGCGATGACGGCCACGTCACTCGAAAACTCTTCCGTAAATTTCCCCAAGTCGCCCACATAATCCACGCCCTTGTCGAAACGGCCGGTAAATTTCGGCGCGATGGTCTGAATGGGAATCCCCTCGTCCGCCACTGCAACCAGGATGATGAGCAGTTCCGCCGGAGTCTGAGGGGAGTCGGTTTCGTCCATCGACACTTCCGTAATGAATTGCCCCTTGCCCTTCCTCGCCTCGAGCCGGCGGTAAATCCGCCCCGCCTCCTCGACGGCGGCAAGGTACTTGTTCGCAACCTGCCCCATGAAGGCACGGTCAATGCCAAAGGGACGAGCCACACCAGGCATGCGCAGCTCCCCCAGCAATTCCCGATGAGCCTCGACAAACGCCTGCATGGCCCCGCTCGCGCAGGGTCGGCCAATCAAATCCGCCACGTCGAGGGTGAAGAAATCGCAAGCCTCGACAAACTTGTCCACCGTCTGGAGATTGATGTGGTCTGCGTCCACGTGGTACGGCTTGCTCCAGCTCAGTGCTCGAACCGCTTCATCGGCCGCCGCGCGCGTGCCGGCGGGAGTGGAACCGATAAGGGTATGTTCCCGATTCGATTTGTTCCACACCGGGATGACCTCCACTCCCCACTCGGCGGCCATCCTACAAGCCTCCAGTTGAGCCTTGGCTTGGTGAGCAAACCTGTCACCCACTCCGAGCGAAAACTTGGCAAGTGAAAGTGTGCTGCCCATGAATTCACCTCTGGCGAAACTTGAAAGTGTAATCCCCCCGCTGAGTCACAAACCGCGAGGTTCCTTCCCCAGCCAAGCCGGGGCCAAACCTCTGACAGGATCCTGAAAGACCCGTTCAGACTACGGTTCCCAGGAGGCCCGCGCCCGCGGGGCAGTCCTGAACGGAACGAAGGGGGAGTCCAGCAAGTCCTTTACTTCCAAGGCAAAATCCTACTCCCTCGACTGCGGGATCAGAATCCCCCAGGAGCCATCGGCTTCACCAGCGGCATTCGGCATCCCGCTAAGCTTAGAAAACTTGAGGACCTCTTCCCGAGAAAGCCCGAGGAAAAACTCTTGACATATCATTTTGAAGCCGCTATTCTAGAAAAGAAGCCTGCTGGCATGCAACAACGCCAGGATGCTTCGTCGTCTGCCAGTAAAAATGGCTGATTTCCCTCTCTAGGACGTCGCCGCGTAAATCTATCGTATTCTACGGCCCGACTGCACCGATCGCGCGCCGACGTCGGCCTCGTTGCCCCGTCCACCTTTTGCACTGAACTAGCCCCGTAAGAATCCTGAGACCAACAGTGCCGTTTGTCAACCCTCGCTAGGGAAATCTAGGTAGATCGTATCCCCCCGGTGAGTCGAGACGATAATCCAAGAAGACCGGGGGAAGCAAGCAGATCTGGGGAGGGAGGCGAGGCTCGAGTTGGTGGACGATCTGCCAGGGAGTGAGTCCTCCTTTGTGGGAGTTGGGCCGAGCCAAGTTGAAGTAGAGCTGATAGAGGGAAGCCTTGGCGAGGAACTGGGCGCGGTTGTGAAAGGTTTCCAGATTGTAGAACTCATCTTCAATCAAGCGGTGGACAGTTTCCACATCGCTCTGGTAGGTATGAGCAGCAGGGGGGATGCGCTCGTGCTGGGAGCCGAAGTAAGTGACGGCGCGGGGAAAGTGAGAGCGAGATCCGTCGGGCTGTAGCTCGCCGATGAATTCACCGCCGTTGTCGGTCTGCTAAGTCAGGTCGCGCAGGGTCACCCCGCAGCTTTGCAGGTGGCGCTGAATCCGCTGGGCGAAGAGTTCGCTGGCTGGGGCGGAACGTCGGGAGGCGTAAGCCAGGAATTGCAGGCCGCTGCGGACCTCGCGGGCGGTGTACTGGACGGCGGGTAAGCCACGGGCCTTCATCTGCGGCCAATAGTGGGGAATATCCTTGAGATCCTTGGTGTCCGCGGAGATTTGTTGGAACAAGGCCCAGGTGCGTTTCCACTCCGCCAGGTCTTGCTTCTTCTGGTACTTGCGCCGGCGAGGGAGGAGGAGGCCGTGCTGGCGCAGGATACGCTGGATGGCCATATGACTGAGAGGCAAATCCCACTCGCGCTTCAAGCGCTGGGCACCGAAGGTGGGAAGCTGGCGCCGCAAGGCGACGACTCGTTCGGCCAACTCCCCCGTGATCTTGTGCGGACAGGAATGCGGAGCGCGGGAGAGTTCCTGCAGGCCCTTCAACTTCTGGGCCTCATAGCGCCGCAGCCACTTGCGCACCGTGGGCACGGTGGTCCGGAAGGCTCGAGCGGCCGCCTTAATGCTGTGCTGGCGGGCGTAGGTGACCAACTGGAGGCGATAATTAAAAGCGTTCTTCATTTGACGAACGACCTCGAAGTAGGGGACGGGAGCCGACATAGTTCGACGATTTTAGCCGCCCGGCGCTGCCTTGGTCCCCCCCACCAAGGCAGCGACCTCTCCCCTCCTCTTCTCGCTCAAACACTTTAACTCCACAGGGGGGATACGATGTACCCTTCCAATCCCATTGTCAACCCTCGCTTGACTCGCGGTTTGAACCGCGGTCTAATTAAATCATCCCTGTCGTTCGCTTGCGGATTTCTGAGAGGCCAGGCATGAGCAATTCCACCTCAGACCGATCCGGGTGCCTCGCACAACGGATCAAGCCGTCGGATTGGGCGTTGAGTGTCCTCTCGGCGTTCCCCCGGAGGTTATCTAATGAAGCTTACTGCAATTATCGAAGCTGAAGGCGATGGATACGTGTCGCTTTGTCCGGAGTTGGATATTGCGAGCCAAGGGGACAGCATAAAAGAGGCCCGGGACAATCTTCAGGAGGCGCTGGAATTGTTCTTCGAGAGCGCGTCTCCCGAAGAGGTAAAACAACGCCTGCGCAGTGAAGTCTATGTGACCCAAGTGGAGGTGGCCACGGGGTAAGCTGCGGGCGCTTCACGCCGCGAGTTCCCGCGCCAGAGCCACATTTTCACTGATCTGGTCGGTGAAGCGCGGATACATTCCGACGATTACGCCGTCGCTGGGCTTGATGTTCCGGTAGGCAAACTCGAAGGCTTGGCGGACATCGCTCGGCGTGTCACATTTGCGCCCCGCCGCCAAGATTTTGAAGCCCAGGCAAGGCTTGCGGGTGCGTCGAATCATTTCGCACATGCGCGGCGGGTCGGTGGAGAGGTAGGTTTCCCCCACCGGCATAACCCCAATTTCCTTCTGGAACTCCTCCGGACGGCGCGACTCGCAGTAGAAGCAGGTCATATAGAAGTCGTTGTTCCAGCCCTTCTCCTCGACCGCCTCGACCACGCGCGGATTGTGGGTCGAGATTCCGGCCAGCAGGCCCAGGTCGTGCACCGCGTCAATGAAGGTGAGGACGCGCTCGAGTCTGCCCTCGCGAAAATACACGTCGGTCCTCTCGCCGTGATGCGCCATGCCCAGGGGCCTCTCCGCTACCGGGATCGCCCGGCATTGGCTGAGGTTGTCGAGGGCGTTCGGGGCATTGGCCCGGCGCTCGAGATCAGCGAGCCACAGCCAGCTCATCTTCCACCCGGCATCCCGCAAGAGCCTGAAAAGGCGCTCGTCGTAGTGGGTTTGCCAGGTGCTGATGCCGGCTTTCTGGCAGTTAAGCAGAAAATCGATTTTGCGCTCCTCGGTGAAGTACTCGACCATCAGTTGGCTGAGCAGCCGATTAAAATGCGAGTACCCGTTCATCGGATTGCTGCCCACAATCAGACGGGTCACGCGGTGCGGCCCGAGAGCTATGGTTGGCAAGGGGGGGCTTGGTTCAGCCCCAGCCAACGGAACCATCATCAGGCCTGCCGCCATCGCGGAGGCAGTTTGCAAAAATTCCCGCCGGCTAGGCGCGGCAGCCCCGCAACCTTCCCGTCTTGGCTTTCTCATAGGGCCTTCCTCCTCACGATCCGAACGTTAGCTTCGAACTTTTCATTGGTCCAAAGCCTACGTCCAAAGCGCTGCCGATTCAAGTGCAAATGTCGGGCTACGACAATGTGTCTCTTGACACGAGGCTAGCCTTGTGGTAGACTCCTTGGCCAGGATGACCAGAAGCGTCAACGCGGGGGGATTAAATGGCAAGAAATGTAGGCCGCCGCGTGGGCCAGGGGGCGCCAGATGCCCAAAAGATGTTAAATTAGAGGGAACGAACCCGATGATTTATTGCATTCAAAGGACTTAGCTTAGTTCGTTTTGCAGAAACGGACTGATTTTTGAGTGAAAAAAGTGCTCCTTTTGGGCAAAAAACCGCTCCTTTTCGACCTGCGACAGGGCTATTTCAAGCCCCCTGCCCACCACCTGAGGAGGTCGAAAACAGCATGTTCGAGGCTAGGAAGAGTCGTCGAGTGCGGCGGCCTAATGCGGCTGAGGTTGGGACTCCACTTTCTTTTCCATGTCGCTTCGGGGCTTCGTTTTCCCGTCTCCAGCAGACGCCGGCTGGCCGTCACGGCGCCGCCGTGCGTGAAACTCCACAAAGGTGTTCTTGAGAGGCTTGGCCGGTTCGCTTTGCCCGCGCAAGGCATTGCCCAAGGCGTTCTGGCATCCGGCCAAGTTGCTTTGTGCCAGAGAAAGGAGCTGGTCAGGGTTGCGCAGCAGATAGGCGATGTAAGGTTGAAGAGCCTGTTGCAGGTCGAAGAGTTGGCCGCCGGCCTGGCTGTATTGCGCGCCCAAGCTGGCATTCTCGAACTGGCTGGTGGCGCGCCCCACGCCATCCAAACGGGGCAGCGCCGCATTTATGGCTGCGTAGGTCTGAAATCCGAAATAAATGCTATCCGGACGCTTTTCAAATTGTGCGCGCCATTCCTCCAGCGCCTCCAGCCCCTGGTGAAGATTCTCGAGCGTCTGGTTGAAGGAATTGAGGGTTACCTTCGAGGCTTTCCACTTTTCCGGGTGCACTTGCGTCAGCAAGTCGTTGATGCGATATTCCGCGATCCAAATCTTATGCGTCAAAGCCTTCACCTGGGCCGCCTCCATGAACCCCGGAGCATCGACCGGTTGGGCAGTATGGGGAGGAGGAATGGTCTCGGTCTCGAGCCCGGGTCCAGCCTGCGCGCCGGCGGCTGGCTTGGGCGGAGTCTGGTTTTTCACCGGCTGTTGCGCCAGCCCCCAAGAAGCACAGATTCCAAGGAGAAGACCACAGGTTAGAAAGTTTGTTTTTGATCGCATAACAATTTAGAAGCTGCTTTCCCGGAGAAAGATGGCAGGGAACCAGTTAATCCGTCCGCCAAAAGCTGAAGAGCCGGGCCAGGTTCCGCGCGCGAGCAGAAAGATTGGTTGCCCCTGTGGTGCGCAATACGCCACTTGGCCAAGCCCATCAGGCGGAGGCTGCGCCCGGCGCGGTGGCGAGCTCCTGAATCTCGACGCCAAACTTGAACAGCGGCCGCGGGTCACCGCGTCCCCAGCGGTTCACCTCCCAACGGGCCTGGAGAAACTTGATGCCCGGCACTTTCCGCAAATCGAGGCCGGCGGGCGCCATTCCCTGGTAGAACTTCTGGGGATACCAGAACAACGCCTGTTGTCCCCAATCTTTGCCGTCCGGCGAACCCCAGATCGAGACATGCAGAGATTCCTGTTCGATGATCAGAGTAATGCCAAGCACGATCAAAACGGGCTTCCCCGCGAGCGCGCCAAGCTCGTAGGCGGGGCTTGCGCCGTTCGTCTCCACCTGGGTTTCAGGAGGAACAAGATAGTAAACGTTGGCTTGCGTCGAAATGCTCGAGGTCATCGTCTGTTTTCCGCTGGGCCCAAGATTGAAACTCTCGCACCTCGCCATCGTAGCATAGCCCGCGCTCGAGGAGGTAACAAAACCCGGGTTGCATTCCCACTCGCTGCCAGCTTAGACTTACAGCTTCCCGGAATTGGGTGAACATAATGCTTCGATACTTCTGTATCTTATCTTTCCTCTGTTTCTATTCTCTTTGCACGCCGGCCCGCGGCGACACGGTTTCCCTGGACGGAGACTGGAATTTCCTGGCAGATCCCCGCGGCGCCTTGGACGTCCAGAAACTCTCGGCCGCGGAGAATGTGCGCCCGACGCGCATCCCCTCCTCGTGGCAGTCCCAGTTCGCAGACCTGCGGGACTACGCCGGGGTGGCCTGGTACTGGCGCTCCGTGAACTTACAATCTCCCCCGCCGGACCAAGCCGCCTTGTTGCGCTTTGGAGCGGTCGATTATTTTGCGGAGGTCTACGTCAACGGGCAGAAGGTTGGCACGCACGAAGGCGGCTATACCCCCTTCGGGTTTGACATCACATCCCTGTTGCGGGCAGGCGAAAACCAGATTGCGGTGCGGGTGGTGGACCCGGGAGCAAAGCCCGCTAGCGTCGAGGGCATCAACTACGCGGAAATTCCCCACGGGAAACAGAGCTGGTACGTCCAGACCAGCGGCCTCTGGCAGAGCGTCGAAATCCAAATTCGACCGCGCGTTCACCTGGGCGCCGTCCACATCCTGGCCGCCGCGAGTGGAGACTTCAAGATCACCGTCCCGATTGTGAAGGCGGCCTCGCCAGCGCCCACGGGCGGGTCAACTAAGGTCAGCGTGGAATTCCGCGACTCCGTCGGCAAGGTTGTCTGGCAGGCATCCCGAGAGCTCAGCGATGCACAGGCGAATGCCGAGTTCACGGGAAACCTCCCCGGCCCGCGGGTGTGGAGTCCGGCCGATCCGGCGCTTTACACGCTGCGCGCCAGCCTCAGTTCCGGCGACTCCCGCGACTATCCCTTCGGCTTCCGCACCTTCGAGACCCGGAACGGAAAGTTCTATCTGAACGGCCAGCCCCTTTACCTGCGCGGAGCGCTTGACCAGGATTTTTATCCCCAGACGATTTATACCCCTGCCTCGCTCGATTACCTCAAGGACGAAATGCAAAAGGCTCGAGCCTTGGGGCTGAATCTGCTGCGCTGCCACATCAAGGCGCCGGACCCGCGTTACCTCCAGGCGGCGGATGAAGCAGGAATTCTCGTCTGGTACGAAATCCCCAATTGGGACAAGCTCACGAACAACTCCCAGCGCCGCGCCCTGGAGACGCTGCGCGGCATGGTCGAGCGCGACTGGAACCATCCCTGCCTGGTCATCGTGAGCCTCATCAACGAGAGCTGGGGAATCAACCTGAAGGAAGCGGCGGGCCGCCAGTGGCTCAAGCAGGCCTACCTGGAAGCTAAGAAGATAGTTCCCGGTTGGCTTGTGGATGATAATAGCGCATGTTATGACAACTTTCATATGGCCACCGACATTGCCGACTATCACACCTATTCCGCCATTCCCGACCACGCCGAAGACCTCGACCGCTTCGTGGCGGATCTGGCGCAGCGCCCGGGCTGGCTTTTCAGTCCGTACGGCGACGCTTCCCCCAAGGGCGACGAGCCGCTGGTGCTCTCCGAATTCGGCAACTGGGGCTTGCCCCGCATTCCCCGCAACAAACCCTGGTGGTTTTCCCGTTATAGCGCGGGGAACGAGATAACGAAACCGGAGGGAATTGAGCAGAGGTACGCTGATTATCAATACGCCGCTCTCTTCCCTACCCTTGGCGCTTTGACGGATGCCACGGAGTGGCATGAATACGCTTCCCTGAAATACGAGATCGAATCCCTGCGATCGCATCCGCAAATTCAAGGTTACGTCATCACCGAATTCACGGACGTAAACTGGGAATCAAACGGCTTGCTGGACATATGGCGAAATGCGAAGGCCTTCGCGGCTTCGTTGGGCAAGCTCCAGCGCGACGACGTGGTGACGCTGCGTACCGAAAAGCGCAACTACTTTCCGGGTGAGACAGTAACGGTCAAGGTCTCGCTCTCTCACTACAGTCCGGAAGCTCTGCGCGGCGGCAGCATTGCCTGGAAAGTCGAGGGGACATCGCTGGCCGGAACGCTCCCGCTCCCCAGCCTCCCTGCCGCCTCGGTGGCAGCCGCCAGCAAGATCGAATTTGCGGCTCCCTCTGTGCCCGCTGCCGGCAAGAAAGAGCTGAAGGCAGAGATGGTTTCCGAAGGGAGAAGCCTGGCGGAGAATTCCTTGACGTTCTACTTCTATCCAGCTCATCAACCCGAGTTGCCGCCTCCCGTTTCGTTCTATGACCCGGCGGGCAAGCTGCGGCGGCTGGTGAATGAAATGCGGGCACGGAACTACCTTGCGCCCAGCGGGTCGGAAGCGCTGCCCGTGCTGATTGCCTCGACCTTCGACGCAGAAGTCAAGAAGAAGTTGCAGGCCGGTGGGCGGGTCATCCTGCTCGCCGACGGCCACCAAACCTTGGCCCCGGGCGTGGAAATTGTTCCTCGCGCAGGCAACACTTACGAGGGAAACTGGATTTCTGATTTCCTCTGGCTCCACAACACCCAGCCGCCTTTCACATCGATTGGGTTTGATACCATGGGCGGATTCGAGGCCCAGGCGGTCACCCCCGCCGCCGTGGTGCAAGGGATCGCTCCTGCGAACTTCCCCGATGTGCTGGCGGGAATGTTCTACGGTTGGATCCACTCGAACGTTGGTACGCTGGTCCAAGCCAAATGCGGCAAGGGCACGCTCCTCGTCTGCACCTTCTCGCTTGCCACAACCTACGGAACCGATCCCTATGCCACAGCCTTCCTGGATGCACTGGTGAACTATCTGGTCTCAGGCTTGACGCCGCGCCTTCAAATCCCGCTGTCATTCTGAGTGTGTATGATCGCTATCGCTGATGTCAGAAATGGGTGCCGCAGGGTAAGACTGAACGCTAGGTTTTCCGTGCCCTGCAAGGGCACAAGATAGTGGCCGGGGGCAACACCCCGGAAGGCACGAGGCTCATTCCCCGACCCTGAAGGGGTCGCATTACTTTGGGGCGGACGATGAACGACTGGTGTGTGACGCGACGCGGATTCGACCCTTTCAGGGTCGGAGCTTGTGGGGGCACGTTCTCCGGGGGCGTTGCCCCCGGCTATTGTTTTGATCCCCTCCGGGGATCAAGGATGGCCGGGTTAGGACTTCAGTTTCTGAAGGCGGCTCGTGGCCTCATCAAGCGTGGCATCGCTTTTACAGAAGGCAAAGCGCACTTGTTGCGCGCCCAAAGAGGCGTGGCTATAGAAGCTACTTCCCGGAACCGCGGCCACGCCGATCTCCTCCAGGAGATAGCGTGCGAACTCGAAATCGTTGGGAAAACCGAACCCGGAAATTTCCGTCATGATGTAGTAAGTGCCTTGCGGTTTGAAGCAGCGAAAACCTGCCCGCTCGAGGCCCCCCATCAGGCGATCGCGCCGGGCCGCATAATCGGCTTGCAGCTTCCGATAATATTCTTCCGGCAGGCGCAACGCGGTGATGCCGGCCTCCTGCAAAGGCGCGGCAGCAGCGACGGTCAGGAAATCGTGCATCTTGCGGATGGCGTCGGAGGCGGGCGGCGGTCCGATGGCATAGCCCACCCTCCAACCCGTCACTGCGTAGGTTTTCGACATTCCGTTGATGGTGATCGTCCGCTCGCGCATGCCGGGCAGTGTGGCGAGCGAAACGTGCCTGAACCCGTCGTACACCATGAACTGATAGATTTCATCGGTCAGCGCATAGGTATCCCATTTCCGGCATTGTTCGGCAATGCACTCGAGTTCAGCCAGAGTGAAGACTTTGCCGGTGGGATTATTGGGCGTGTTCAGAACCAGCGCCCGGGTTCGTTCGTTGAAGGCTGAAGCAAGCTCCTGCGGGTCAAACGTCCAGTCGGGCGGGGTCAAGGGAACATAGCGCGTTCGCGCGCCGCAAATAATCGCATCCGGTCCGTAGTTCTCATAAAAGGGCTCGAACACGATGATCTCATCACCGGGGTTTAAGATCGCCAGAAGTGAAGCGATCATCGCTTCGGTGGCACCGCAGCAAACCGTGACCTCCCGCTCCGGATCAACGGCCAAATGCGTGTCGCGCTCGAACCGTTCCGCGATGGCGCGCCGGAACTCCCGCGCCCCCCAGGTTATCGGATATTGGTTAACGTCCGACCGGATGGCTCGGACAGCGGGCTCTTTCACCTCGCTGGGCGCAGGAAAATCGGGAAAACCTTGGGCCAGATTTGTTGCGCCATGCTCCAGCGCCAATCGGGTCATCTCCCGGATCACCGATTCCGTGAACTGCTGGGCCTTGAGCGAGATGGGTGAATGCCGCATGCGGGAAGTATAGTCTAAAGTATAAACCTGATTACCTATCGCATACGGCAAACTTCGCCGAGCCGGTCAGTAACTGCCGGTAGATGGCTGCGTCGCGCAAGACCGCCTCGACATAGACACGCGTGGCGCGAATGGGGATAGCCTCAAGAAACTCGGAGGAGTCCCGGAAAGCATTGCCTTTCAACCAGGCCTTGACGCGAAAGTCGCCGGCATTGTAGGCCGCCAGCGCCAGCTCCGGCTTGCCGTCGAAATCCTTTAATAGGCTGCGCAAATAGGAACAACCAAACCGAACGTTATAGGTGGGGTTATAAAGCCGCTTGCCGGTGGAACGAATCCTCGAGGGGCGCTTGCTGCGGCTGGCAGTTGTCGGCATAACCTGCATCAAGCCGCGAGCGTTGACGGAGGACGTGGCGCGGGGGCTAAAGGCTGACTCCTGGCGTATCAATCCCATGATCAGATAGGGGTCAAGCCGGTTGGCGCGCGCCTGACGTTGCACGAGCGGCCAGTAAGTTCGCGGAAACAGCAAGTTCCACATCTCTTTCGGCAGGTCCGAAAATTCGTAAAAGGGATAGTCCGGCACGATCCTGCCGGCATCGAAGAGCGCCGCGCTCGCATTGCCCTGCTCGGCTTCAAGCCTGCTGAGAAATAAGCGCAATTGCGGCTGCTCTGGACGCGCGGCCAGTGACGCCCTAAGATACTGCTCAGCCAAGCCATCCAAACTCAGGGCTTGAAGCGCCAGCGCCGGTTGCAACAACTCGGCGGGCACGTACGAAGAGCAAGAAGGGATAGGCGGGGAGTCACGCGGAGGAATCTCTTGAGCCACCTGCCAGGCAATTGAACTTGGCGAGGGCACACCAGCGGGGCGGCCGGCAGGAAATTTCCGCTCCCGCAAGCTCGCCTGCTCAGCGTAATAGCTGTGTGCGAACCGGCTCTGAAGCAGCGCATAAAGCCCTTGAGCGTCGCTGAAGTCGCCTTGCTCCTCCTCGAGCCTGCCCAGCCAGTAGAGCGCCGCGGGGGTGTGAGAGGAGCGGGGGTATTGCGTTAAATAGTCGCATAAGGTCTGCCGAGCCTGGTCGTGGGACCCCGCCAGGTAATAACACCAGATCAGCCGCCAATCTGCATCTTGCCTGTGGCTCCCTTGCGGGAATGATTCCACCAATGTCTGGTATTGACGGCCGGCGTTTTGCCAGTCGCCCAGCCTGAAGAGGAGATTCCCCACCGAATAAAGCGCCGACTCGTACGAGGAGGAATGCGCATCAATGGCCTGAATCTGAGCAAGAGCCGCCAAGGCAGCCGCCGAGTTGTCCTCTCGAGCGTAAGCCTCCAGCAACAGGGCCAGCCGCTCCGCGTTCAAAGCGGGAGTGGCAAGGCTGACCGCAAGTGCGTCCACCGCCTCGAGGTCACGCCGCAAACGGAGCAGGCAGCGCGCCCGTCCCAACTGCCAGTCACCAGCATGGGGGCTGGCTGGCCGGGAGGAGAGCAACGCGTCGTAGTCCTTCAGGGCCTCCCGAAACAAGGAAGCGTTGAGAAGCAATTCTGTGCGGGCGGTTTCGATTTCCTCCCTAGGTTGGGGGTAATCGGCCCCCAGGCGGGACCGAAGTTCCCCCAGAGCCTCGCCCGCCTCTTTGGCCGAAGCGGACGCGGGAAACGCAAAATACACCTCTTGGAATGTTCGCGCCGCTTGCGAGAGGTCACCGGCTTCCTCATAGGCCTTGGCCAGCAGAAGGGAAAGGGTTGCGTGCTGGCGGACGCTGGGTTCTGCCGTTAGGATCTGAACTGCCTCCTGTGGCTTCTGGGAATCCAGCAGGGCTTGGGCGAGCAACTCCAGCCCCCGCAAGCGCAAAGGACTTTCAGGAAAATCGGCGGAGAAGTTCCGAACAGCTTCGACCGCTTGGGCGGGATCGTTAGCCTTGAGAGCGGCAGAGGCGGAGTAATAAGTTGCGTAATCGGCCAGGGAGAGCTGGCGATCGGCCGCCTGCCGCAAGTCCTTCGCCGCCTGGAGGTACTCGCCCGCCTCATATTCCCGGTACCCTAAAGCGAAGTAGGCCAGAGCGCGTGGTTCAGGCGCTTTTTGGGACTCCGCGTAATGGCGCAGCGGTGGCCAACCAGACTGCTTCGCCGCTCGGGCTGCCAGCTCGCGAAGCGCTGTGGGAACGGACTCCCTCGCTGGGCGCGCCCTAACGGGAATACGGACAGCGAGCAGCGTCCAGCAAACTCCAGCCAGGATTTTGCAATGGAATCTCACACGGAAGGACCAGGATAATCCGAGCCGAGGAGGGATGGGTCATTGCCTGCCAGAGTCCTCACCAGCTCATCGTGGAAATAATCAAACTGCTTGCCCACGGTCTCGCCAAACCGTTGTTCAAAAGTCTGCCGGCTGCGTTCGATATCGCGTTTCAATCGTGCGTATAGGTCTTTGCTCTTGCGGCCCTCCGCAGCCTGAGCCTTGTTATAGAGTTCGATCTCGAAAACCAAAAGCTTCGCGAATCGGCGTGCATCTTTGTGTATTTTTCGCTCCGCTTCGTTAAGTTGCGAAACGTCAAACTCCGCCCCAGGAGCGGGCAGGGGCGGGACGCCAACTGCCGTCTGAGGCATCACCACGGGGACAGCCGGCGGCCCTGGAGTGGGCACGAACCCTATCGTTGCGGGTGCAGCAGGCAATTCAGCCGGCGCCTCGACGGGCCACGACTCAACCGGCGCGGCTTCCTCAACCACTTGGGGTGCAGACGATGGCAGCGGTGGCTCGGCATATATGGGGGCACCTGTCTCGCCTTGAGAGAGGAGGGCCTCACTGCGCTCGGCAACCTCTGCCGGAGGCTCTATCGCCCGGGAGACTCTTGACTGGGTGTGAATTCGGGGCGCGCTCCCCCGGCAGACTCTTTCCTGACCGCCGCTGCGGTCCTGACGCTGAGCGCCATCAAATGCTCGAGTCGTGCGCCAGCGAATTCGGCAAGAAGCTTGAGCGCATCTTCGGGCAGCGACGCCCCGCTCCCTCCCGAATCGGCATAAAGGATAGCGGAAACAGCGCCCGCCGAATGAACCGGCAAAAGCAAGATAGAATCACGCGAATCCGGCTTGAGGCGGTTCAAGAGGTTGGCGTTCTTTTTCAGCCCCTCGGAGTTACCCAGGAAGGGCCGGCCGATTTCAAAAACCTCGCGGAAGGGCGAATCCACAGTCAAGGGCACCACCAGGGAGCGCAGAGCTTTCTCGGTGAGCGGAGGTTCGAACCCGTGCGCCGAAGCTACCCAAGCCGACTTGCCTCGCACCTCGAAGGCTGCGGCACGAACTCCCATCCGGTTAGCTTCCTCCGTCAACTGGTTGAGGACCTGCAAGGGCAAGGTTGGCGTGAGGAGGTTGCGCACGGCGGCCAGCACGGCCTCCAGGGGCACCGGCGAGGAGGGAAGCCTAAGTTTCTCGCGGGCCTCGAATTGACGCTCCGCCTCTAACACCATTCGTTCCTGCTCGTCGCGCATTTCCTGCAAGTTTTGCTCGAGCATTTGCAATAGGTCGGCTTGGGCGCGAAACTTTCCCCCGAGCCGTTCGCGCGCCTGGCGGACTTGCACCACTAATTCATTATTGTCGTCTTCTGGCAGGACCGCAACCTCGACCGAATTCGCTTAACTTCGCTCCAATTATGGGACAAAGCACCTCCTCGGTGCAACGGATTTCAGCTCCATCAGCCATCAGCTATCAGCCCTCAGCTTTCAGCGTTCAGTTCCTAGCCGGATGCTGAAAAACCCTAGCCTGCCATTCCGATCCGTCAGCCGACGGAGAGGGATCTCACCCCGAGCAGATCGGGGTTTCCAGAGCGAGATTCCTCTCCGTCGGCTGACGGATCGGAATGACAACTTTCACAAATGTTTTTCAGCATCCTGCTAGTCTTCAGGCTTTGGCTTTTTCACTTTTGCCGTTTGCCTTTTGACTTTAGCCTTCTGCCTTTTGCTTTCTGCCTTGTGCCTTCTGCCTTCTGCTTTCTGCCTAGCGCCCACCGCAGGCGTTTGACATAGGCGTCAGCGCGGCGTAATCTGAACTAGAAGAGCGGGGGCGTCACGGTTTCGACGGGAGTCCTTGCGCTTAGGAGGCATGCCGGGGGTCCACACCACCCGTGATCGGCGTGGGAAAAAGACAACTGCCAACACGCAGTATGCCTACGCTGCCTAATTAATTAGGTGGCCGTCTCCTCCTTCAGGCCCGCATGAGGGAAAGAGGCGTCGATTGGCGGGATGGCTCAAAGTTCACCGCTTCGGAATTTTGGGCGAGATCCGCTACGGCGGAGTTGAGGCTAGCCGGCGGTTCGTTATTGCCCGTTCCTTAGGGCCGCTGGCGAAAGCAGTAAGCGAACGAGATAAGCATGTAGTCTCCTGACCGTTCGGCTCTTCGGACGGGGGTTCGACTCCCCCCGCCTCCACCAACTACGTCACTGTTTCTTCCGGGCATATGATCTGCACGGCACAGGTGAGCATTCCTGCCCTGGCGTCAGAAATAGGGTCAGCGTGCGATTGCTTCGGCTTCACGGTATTTTGTCCGAACCGCGGCTCGAGTCTTTTTCCGCTTAGCGGCGGCGAGCAGGTGTGTGAGCTTGACTGTTCTGTTCGGCAGTGCAGCGTACAGTTCAAGTTTTCCACCAAGCGCCTCAACGTAGTTCCGGATGCTTTCGAGAAGAACATTCGGACGCCGTTCGAGCCGAGAGATAGCTGCTTGGGTCACCTTCAATGTTTCGGCCAGCTCCTCTTGGCTCACCTGAAGCGCCTCCCGCAACTCGGCAAGTTCCATCTCGGCAAGATCTCGCACCGCGCGCATATGAGCCCGCCGCCGTTCTTCCTTTGTCATCGTTTCGTCCTTTATCTGTTTCCAACTCTTTCTCATTTGATCAACCCCTCGCCTTTAATTTCTTCGAGATAACGTTTGTAGATTTCCTCAGCCTCTGAGATGGCCCTTTTGTACCATTTGCTATCTGTCTTGCGACCGCCGAGCAAAAGAATCGCAGTTTGGCGCGGGTCGAAAGCAAATATCACGCGGTACGGGTCGCCAGCGTGCTGGATAATGAGCTCCTTGAGGTTCGCGAACCTCGAGCCTTTCAGCGTATCCACATGGGGACGTCCCAGTGCCGGTCCTTTCTCCTCGAGCACGTCAATCTTTGCAGCAACCGAGATACGCTCGGCGGGAGTTAGCCCATAGAACCAGGCGTAAAACTCGTCTGTGCCCTCGACCTTCCATTCCACATGTGTAATATAACGTACAGGTAATGAAGTGTCAAGAGAAAAAGTGGGTTCACAGTTGCCGCATGTTGGCTAAGGCGATAGGCGGTTGTTCATACTAGACAAAATCAAATCCTTACTTATCGAAAAGCTCCAATTCAGCAATCTGGGAAAGGATATGGCCGATGAGGATGTGTGCCTCCTGGATGCGGGGAGTCGAGTCTGCCGGGACGCAAATGCAGTAACGCGCCACTTCCTTCAGCCTTCTTCCGTCTCTGCCTGTGAGGGCCACTGTGACTAAGCCCTTGGCTTGCGCCGCTGCCAGCGCCTGCAACACATTGGGAGAGGTTCCGCTGGTTGAGATGCCGACGGCAATGTCCCCTTCTACGCCCAGGGCCTCTACCTGTCGGGCAAATACAATCTCATAGCCGTAATCGTTGCCGATTGCGGTGAGCGCCGACGTATTAGTAGTCAGCGCGAGGGCGGGGAGAGGAGTTCTTTCCATTTGGAATCTGCCCACAAATTCCGCGGCAATGTGTTGAGCATCGGCGGCGCTCCCGCCGTTGCCGAAGAGGAGGATCTTGTGCCCGCCACTCAAGGCCGACACGAATTGCTGTGCCACGGTGGCTATAAGGTTTTGAAGGTCCGTGTCGTCGAGCAAGGCTTGCTTCACCTTCAGACTTTCCTGTATCGAACCGGCAATCAGGAGAGCGATATCGTGGCTCATTGAAATCCCTTTCGCGATGTCGTGAGTTGTCAATCGTCCGTTGTCCGCAGTCCGTCGAAAAAGCGGCCAGGGGCTAGGAGCCTGTCGGAGATACGGTTTCCGAAATCTACCTTCTGAGGTACCCGTTGTTCTTGGAGAGTAGGACTCTGACCTTTTGACTCCTGCAAGGCTGCCCGGGA
>Ga0315282_10003145_pt1 | contig 29715 bp, 27 predicted proteins | sample YL17G07_20_MG_FD_203693 | JGI IMG/M metagenome (GOLD analysis project Ga0315282, IMG submission 203693) | Sediment microbial communities from Yellowstone Lake, YNP, Wyoming, USA - YL17G07_20 | ecosystem: Environmental > Aquatic > Freshwater > Lake > Sediment | place: USA: Wyoming | collected... | reverse complement strand
AGGCGGGACAAGCGAGCAGGTGTTCACAAGCGCATCGGCGCGAGCCCAGGCCACAGCCTGGCGGCTTCTTGTAGGCCTTCTCGTCGGCCTCGCTGCGGCCGCCGCCGCTATCCCATTTCTCTGGGAAGGGCACATCCTCACCGACCATCTGCTGCTATTCTTCGGCACAGGCGCCGCCGGTGCATTGCTCGGACTGTTTGTTCCGATGCGGTGGGACACCCTCCGAATCGGGTCCGCTAGCATCGTCCTCTCCCGCGGCAACCAGACCCGGGACATCCCCACAGCGGACATTCGGCTCATCATGGCGAAAACGACTATCCTGAATTACACTCGCCCGGCGATCCACTTTCGCACAACCTATTTCGCCCACAGCGTTCATCTGTACGAGAACCAGGTGGAGCCCGCCTTGCAAGCCCTGATTGAGGCGTGCCCCGACGCCGTCGTCCTGATCAAGAATCTTGGCTTCGTTCTGCCGAGGAGCAAAAAGCACACCCTGTCTGAGGCCGAAGTGAGCGACGTGACCTCGGGACTCAACGGCGAAATATGGAGAGGTTACCTGAGGGCGGGCGTACTATTCCTCGCTGCGGGGATCTTCCTCGTCCTTCTCGGGATATCCGTCGCACACGCGGGTTTTCAGAACATTAAGGCAACCCTGCACCTTGTGGTCGCAGTCTTGACGCTATTGATTGCCGGGGTTGGATTCGTTTTCAATGCGAAGGGGATCCAACAGGCCAAACGTCGATTCCTGGACGCCGTCGAACCGGGCAGGCAATAACGGCATGCTGAACCCCGCCGGCCAAGCGAACGGCTCTTTGCCGGCCGGGGCATTCGTCATTGGGTTGTTCGGGTTTGAATCGACATTCGGGTTTCGTCATTCCCGCCCTCGGCGGGTCAGGGCGTCTTCGGGGGCTCGTCGTCTTCCTCTTTTTCCTTGTCCTCGTCTTCTTTCTCGACGTCCTCCTCGGGCTCCCCGTACTTCCACTTCTCGCCCTCTTCCAGCTCCTCGATCTCGCGCTCCATCGCCTTCATCATCTTCTCCTGCATCGGGGCGAGCTTCTTGTATTGGGCGACGGTGGAGAGGTACGCCCGGACCATGGTGTCGAGCTTCAGGAGCTGCCACTTGGTCAGGCACTCGGGCTCCTTGATGTTCTGGTAGGGGTGGCACTTGAGTTGGATGGAGCCGTCGGGACCGATGACGCAGAACTCGCAATCCTTGCACTGGATCATGGTTCGGTCCTTAAGATTTCAGCTTCTTCCGGAGGGCTTCTTCGACCTGGGGCGGGACCAAGCCCTTGAGCGGCCCCCCGAGCGCGGCGACCTCCTTGATGAGACTCGACCGGATGAAGCTGAAGCGTTCGTCCGACATCACGAACACCGTCTCCACCTCCGGGGCCATCGTGCGGTTCGTGAGCGCCATCTGGAACTCGTACTCGAAGTCCGACACCGTCCGGATGCCCCGCAGGATGACGCTCGTCTTGTGCCGGCGGACGTGGTCAATGGCGAGTCCGTCGAAGGAATCCACCGTCACGTTCTTATAGCACTTGACCATCTCCCGGACCATCTCGATGCGTTCGGCGACGCTGAAGAGGTGCTCCTTCTCGGGGTTAGCGGCGACGCTCACCACGAGCCGGTCAAAGATCTTGGAGCCGCGCTCGATCAGGTCGAGGTGACCCAGGGTGAGCGGGTCGAATGACCCGGGATAGACGGCCTTCCTCACGGTCACTTTCCTCCGGGGACGTCGCGGAAGGAGAGACGCATCGAGACGGGGACGGGCTTTCCATCGGCCTCGGCGATCGGTGCGAGGAAGAGGACGGGGAGTCCCCCTTGCGGCGTCGGAGTGAGTGCCGGCTCCGGTCCCGCCGACATCTGCAAGCGGTTCGCGGAGAGTCCCCCGAACGTCTGTTCCCGGAGTTCCGGGAACCGCTTCGCCAGATATGGGTCGCACGCACTCCACCCGAACCCGTTCACGAAGAACCGGACCCACGTCGCACACTCACTCACCGGCGTCCGGTCCGGCGTCTTGTCCTCCCGCAGCAGAAGTCCCGACTCGACCCGTGCCGGGATGCCCGCCGCACGCATCAGCATCACCGTCACCGTGGCGTAATCAACCGGACCGGCCCTCTTGGTCGCGAGCACGTCCAGGACGTGTCGCGCCGTCGGCGCCAGCGTCGTGTTGTCGGAGGTCGCGCCGTAGCCGGTCGTCACGGCACCCGTCGTCACGTTCCCCACGGCGGTCGTGTTGTCCGTCATCGCACCGGGTGCCGTCGTCGTGTTGTCGCCGACGTTCGGCGTGAAGTGCACGGCGTTATCGAGTTCGAGCGTGTTCACGACGTACTCATAGATCTTCCGTGCCCGGACGAGCGGGGAGTTGTCGGACGGCGCGACCCTGGCCGCCAGGGTCGTCAGCTCCAGTTCGCTTACGCCGCTCCCCACTGCCAGGTCCGTCGCGAAGAGTCCCTGGATGACGTTGTCCGGTTCCACGGGACCGATCTTCATCTCCTGACGCTCCATCCTCCCCCGCTGGACGCGCACCGAGTATCGAACGTTGAGTTCCTTCGGGAGCAGCGGCCCCTCGGCCGAGAGATACATCATCGGCGTGTCGTACCGCGTGTCGTAGTGGATGACCGGACGGTAGCTGGAGGGACTTTCCAGGGCCGGCTCGATGACACGCTGGTAGCGGCTAGCGGCCGGGAACGGGACCCACGCACGCACCTCTTTCGTCTTCTCGCCAATTCCGCTGATCGCCACGTCACAGACCAGCTCCACCGTGCGGCTCTCGGGCAGGATGTGCTCCCCGCTCGCACTGAACAGGGGTCCCTTTGCCTGTCCGGCCGTGTTCTTGCAGGATGCCGCGGCGAGAGCCACCGATAGAAGCACAAGCACTCCGACGAGTCTGCTCTTCAATGGAGTCGTTCCTTTCCCGGCAAGCACCCCGCCCATAGTGGGCCGGACATCCGCCTTCGCGAGAGGATCAAAGCCGCTTCGGCGGAGTTCCTTCCTGTCCGGCACGTCCAACGAACAGTATAGGAACCATCTGGCGGATTTGCAAGCGGGATTCTTCTCTCTCCCCCTCCCCCGGAGGGAGAGGAGCCGGGGCGAAGGCGGGTGAGGGGTATGCTCTCCCCTTGAGGGAGAGGGCGCACCGGGCCGCAAGAACACTGGCGGATCCCGACACGTCGGGACCAGTGGCACAAAGGTAACGAATGACGAAACCCGAATGCCGAATCAAACCCGAATGAGCGAATGACGAAGGGCCACCGGTGCGACATGGACATTCGGCATTCGGATTTCGGGTTTGAGTCGGGTTTCTGGGTTCGGATTTTGGGTTCTACCCGCTTCAGGCTTGAATCGTCATTCTGGTTTCGTGATTCCGTTTGGGCGCCTGTATTCTGTCCCGGTCCATTCCTTTCTCAGTCCGCCGAGACGCCCGAGAAGCACGTCCATCTGTTTCGCGGCGTCGCCTTCAAGGACGCCTCGTAGCGCGTCCAGGCGCCGAAGCATCGGTAGCCCCCATCCGAGGTTCCCATAGAAATCAGGGACCGCTAGGACGTAGCAGGGACCCTTGGGCGGAACCCAATTCCTTTGGTACCTGCCCCAGTACTCCGCTTGCCCCAGGTATCCCGACTCCTCGAGATGGTCGATGATCTTCAGGGCCTGCTTGTCGTCGATGATTTGGTAGAGGGTGAAAGGCGGCAGTGGCGGCCCGTCGGCCGGCCTCGCTTCCTGTGCAAGCATTAACCGGTGGAAGGGTTTGTCCTCCTCACCATAGTAGTTCAACTGCAGGCTGAACTGCTTCCTCCCGACACGCCACTGAAGTTCTTTCTTATAACCCGCAATCCACTGTGACTCCGGGTCGGGGAGCATCCCGCCCTTTTTCTCGTCGATCGCGCCGTCGTAGGTGGTCTTCAGGAGCCAGCCGGAGTTCCACCGGTTCTCTTCACCGAAGTACTGCATGACGCCCCAGGGGGTGTTGATGCGGTCGAGTTCGGCCGCGCCCGTTATGGGTTTCGCGTCGTAGGTGAGATTGCCGCGCCTCCGCTCGCTTCGGCTCCCCTTGAGCATGATGGCGTATTCGTACCGCCACTTGCCCGAGGCGTAGACGCCCGACTTGCCCGTGTCCACCTTGGTGTCGGCCGCCGGCTCCTGGGCGGGCTTTTCCTCCGTTTTCAGTTTAGGCGGTTCGGCCTTCGCGCTCTTTGCGTCCTTTGCGGTTTCGCTTTTCAGCGCCGCGCGGCAGTGTTCGCACTGGCCGAGTTTTTCGCTGCACTTCTTGCACAGTTTGAACGCGCTGCTCGAGGTCCAGCCGCCGCACTCGACGCACTTCCCCACGTCCATCGTGTACGCCTTGCCGCGACAGGCCTTGCACAGTTCCGCGGCCGCCGGCGCCGAGAGAAAAGCGAGTACACCGAGAACCGCTACGAGTCTTTTCATGGTTCGCACTGCCATAATCAACCGAACGGTTTCCTCCACGCCATTCTACCGGATTCTTAGACGCCGGCCAGGAGGAAAAGTTCGCGTGGTCTTTTCCCGCAGCGATTCGAGGATCGGAGACACACGGCAGTGCCTTTCCCTTTCCCCCGTGGAGGTAGAGGGAAACAGGAAGGAGCCGGGAGAACACTGGCAACAAGTTGCCAGTGGCACAAGGCGAGTGCGTTCGGAGAGGTAATGCCCCCTCACCCCGCCCTCTCCCCCTCCCCCTGAAGGAGGAGAGGGGTGGTTTTCGGATTTCGGGCTTGAATCGGGTTTCTGGTTTCGGATTTCGCCTTTCCTGCTCCCCGGGGCAGCGGCAATGGTCCTTGACACTCGCGGGACACTCTCTATGATTATTCACGTGAGGCAGACTTCCGGGCTTCGGGGAGCAGGCCATGTACTGTCCGACGTTCGAGGAATTCCAGCAGCTGACGACGAAGGGCAACGTGGTGCCGGTCTACCGGCAGATGCTGGGGGACGTGCTGACGCCGGTAAGCGCGTTCAGCCGGATCTCGTCGGGCCCGCACGCGTTTCTCCTCGAGAGCGTCGTCGGGGGCGAAAAGATCGGGCGCTACAGCTTCCTCGGGACCGACCCCTTCTGCATCTTCAAGGCCACGCGGAAGAGCGTCACCATCCAAGAGAACGGCGAGACGGTCGAGAAGGAGGTCGCAAACCCGCTGGACGAACTGAGGCGGATCATCCGCACCTACCGCACCGCCCCCGTCCCCGGACTCCCGCGCCTCAGCGCGGGCGCCGTGGGATACTTCGCCTACGACGTCGTCCGCTACGAGGAGAACCTCCCCAACGCCCCGCCGGATACCCTCGGACTCCCGGACATCTACCTCATGTTCTATAGCACGATGGTGATCTTCGACAACGTGACGAAGACCATGAAGGTGGTGCACGCCCCGGCGCTCGGGGGGGTGTCGGTGCACCGGGCGTATGACACGGCGCTCGCGACCATCCGTGAGCTGTGCGAGCGGCTGCGCGCGCCCTCGACCCTGTCCCTGGCCGACGACATCACCCCGGGCGGACCGGTGCGCCTGGCCTACACGAGCAACGTCACCGGCGACTACTACTCGCGGGTGGTCGAGAAGTGCAAGGAATACATCCGCGCGGGCGACATCTTCCAGGTGGTCCCGTCGCAGCGGCTGAGGACCACGACCTCGGTCGACCCCTTCAACATCTACCGGACGCTCCGCGCCATCAACCCGAGTCCGTACATGTTCTACCTCAAGATGGACGACCTGCGGCTGATCGGGTCGAGTCCGGAGGTGATGGTGCGGGTGGAGGACGGACGGGTGATGCTGAGGCCGATCGCGGGGACGCGTCCGCGCGGGAAGACCGAGGAGGAGGATCGTGCGCTCGCCGAAGAGCTGCTCGCCGACCCGAAGGAGCGTGCGGAGCACGTCATGCTCGTCGACCTCGGACGCAACGACGTGGGACGTGTCGCCGAATACGACTCCGTCCGGGTCGAGGACTGCATGGTCGTCGAGCGCTATTCCCACGTGATGCACATCGTGAGCTCGGTGACGGGGAAGCTCGCCGCGGGCCGCGACGCCTTCGACACCCTCCGGGCGTGTCTCCCGGCAGGTACCTTGAGCGGGGCCCCGAAGGTCCGGGCGATGCAGATCATCGACGAGGTGGAGACGGAGCGGCGGGGGCCCTACGGGGGCGCGGTCGGGTACATCGACTTCTCTGGAAACATGGATACCTGTATCACCATTCGGACGATCGTGATGAAGGGGAAGGAGGCGTACGTGCAGGCGGGCGGGGGGATCGTCGCCGACTCGGTGCCCGAGACGGAGTACGAGGAGAGTCTGAACAAGGCCCGGGGACTTCTCAAGGCCATCGAGGTGGCCGAAGAGAGCTTCGGCACGGGCGAGGCGAGGAGCGAGAGGAAATCGAGGGGGAAGACATGAAAAGGTCAAGAGCAGTCGTGGCGGGGGTCTGGGCGGCGGTCGCCGGAGCGACCCTTTTCCTCGGATGCGAGGAATGGCGCACCCGGAACGTCCCGATGGAGCCCAAGCCCGCCCCATACTCCGAGCTCGAGATGAGAGCCTCCAAGGACGAGTCCGTGAAGACGCCTCTTCCGCAGGCCGCCACCAGCCCGCGGAAGGCATACGAGCTCTACTCGAAGGCCATCAAGGACAAGGATTTCGAGACGTGCTGGCGGCTGTTTTCGCGCGGGACGCAGAAGATGTTCGACGGCGAGGCCCTAGCGCTCAGGGACAGGATCCGCACGGCTCCCGCACCGGTCCCGGACGACCTCGACCTGCTGCGCGTCCTCGGTCTGACGCCCCAAGAGGTGGACAAGGTGGACGGGAAACAGCTCCTGGTGGCGACGTTCCGTCGGGCGCAAGGCCGTGACCCCCAGGGGTTCGAATTCATCACCCGCACCGAGTTCGACCACGAAGACGTGTGGGGCGACGAGGCGACGGTCTACGTCCGGGCCGACGGGAAGCTTCAGCCGAAACCGATGAGACTCGTCCGCGAGGGAGGCGTCTGGCACTTCGACTTGGCGAAACCCGCCGCACCCACCCCCTGAGATGCCCCTCTCCCTCTCAGGTGCTCGGTGGAAATCGCCTCTCCCGGAGGGAGAGGAGACAGGAAGCTCCACGTATCCCTGTTCCGTCGGCCGTCCGCGCAGGCTGAACACGTGCGCAAGGGAGAGGATTACCCGGGGCGCCCGCCCGTCAATCCCCGCGTTCGCGCTGGATGAGCTCGGGCGTGAACACGACGATCAGCGGGTCCGGATCGCTCCCCAACACCAGAATCCAGTGCTCCCCGGAGATCAGCACCGGCAGATGCAGGTCCGTGCCGATCTGTATCTTGAAGTTCAGCTCCTGTTTGCGGTGACTGACGATCGTCACGCTCATCTCTTTCCCGTTGGGCAGCTCGTAGACTTCCGCTGCGCCGAAGCGGACCTGTCGGGTGTCCTGGCCGAGCTTGGTGTAGTTCTTGTACTTCCACCCAAACTGTCGGATGAGGGCGCTCTTGATGGACGGGAGGATGGTCGGGTCCACCGTCTGCTTGCCCGCCTTCGTGGCCTGGATGTAGGTGAGCTGGAGCTTCACGCCGAAGGTGTAGATGATGGCGGGATATCCGGTGTCCGAGAGGAGAGTCGCGGCGACCGCCAGGCCCGTCCCCAGAAACACGCGCAGGAAGATTCCACGACGTCTCGTCTTCGTCTGCATGGGATGTTCCCCCCGATGGTGGACTGCGTTGACCGGCGTCCGCCGAGACGGCCGCGCGTCGGCCGGGAAGGGAAGCCCGCGGCATGGCGACGGGTCGGGACGGAGCTTCCCGTGGAGCTTCTACTTCACGGTGGGACCGATGGAGAGGATGAGCTTGTCGTCGCCCAGGGGGACGCTGATGATCATCGAGCGGCCCTTTTTGACCTGGAGGTTCATTCCGACGAGTTGCGTCCCTCCGCGCGTGACCGCCGCCCGCATCGTGACCACGGGGTCGTCATACGCCGTCAGCTGGAGCGTCAGCATCATCGCGCCGCTCAAGTCAAACTCCAGCGTCTCGCCCACCTGCCCGGCGCGGGTGCTCGAACCCGCCTTCCTGTAGGAGCGATAGGGATACGTCCTCTTGAGTCGTTCCCCGAGTGCACCGAGGGTCGGGTCGACGTAGTCCCCCTTGTTCGATGCCAGGACCTGCGTCACGTGCACGGAGATGGTCTGGGCGCCCGCCTGACGGGTCAGCATCGCCGTCACGCACACGAGCGCGGTCGCGAGGACCATACCGTACGCTAGTCTCTTCATCATGCTCGTTCGCTCCAAAAACGCCCGGGATGACCTACACGATAATTTCCCGGCAGTCGCCGAGTCAACAGCCGGAGCATGCGCCTTCCCGTCCTTGCCGGAAGCCGGAGTGGACGGAACGACCGCTCATTCATCGATCAGGCTCGCGGTCATCACGAGGATCAGGATGTCCTTGTCGAGTCTTCCGGTGGCCAGTGCCATGCTGTTCAGTTCGATCTTCAAGCGCTCCTGGATGACGGTCTCCTCGCCCCTGAGGACGGTGATGCGGAACTGGGCGGAGTCCTGTCGCGTCCCGCTCCACCGCATCTTGATCTTCATGTCGTCGCCGAGGTTGGTGGTGATCTCGATGCCGCTGTTGGCCCCGAAGTTCGTCTCGTCGATGACCTCGAGCCGACGCAGCTTGAATTTCTTCTTCAGTTTCTCACCCAGCTCCGCGAGTCTCGGGTCGATCGACTCCTCGCCTTCCTTGGAGCCTCGGACCGCGGTCACCTTGAGACTGACCATCTTCCGTCCCTTGACGACGCCGGCCCGATTCGACCCACAAAGCACCAACGTGACGACGAGGGCCGCAGTCACCCATCCCGCCCATCTCACGACGTGCAGAGTCCCTCCCATCTCCGTTCCCTCCCTGAATCGTGGTCTACTCGGCCTGCACCACGTCGATGACGAGGACGTCATCCTCATTGACGGGGAGACGCACCATGGCCTCGTAACTGGATCCCGTTTCGAGCTGATTGACCTGAGCGGTAGGCAAGGACGTCCGCGCTCCGGACAAGCCGATGACGAGTGCGACGAGGAGCACGGCGGCCGCCAGTCCCGTCGCCGGGAGGAGCCACCAGCCGAAGAAGTGTCTCCTGACGGCATGTCCGGGGACGGTCGCTCTCCCGGTCACGGGCGCCCAGAGACGCCTCTCCAGCGCCGCCCGGACCTTTTCCCAGTCCTCGGCCGGGACCTCGGGCAGCACCGACTCGCGGTAGAGCTCAACCACCTTGCGAAGACCACGAGACTCCAGGCGGCACCGCTCGCACACTTCGAGGTGTCGACGAACCCGCTCGTCGAGCTCCCCTTTGAGCTCGCCGTCCGCGCAGGCGGCTAGATATTCGCAGAAATCTTTGCACCTGTCCATTGTTTTTTCCTCTTCTTCCTCACTATAGACGTATCAGAGCACCCCGGCATTCGAAAGTATTTTCTGTAAGTTCCGGCGGGCGTGGTACAAGCGACTCATCACCGTCCCCTCGCTGATCCCCAAAATTTCCGCGATTTCGCGGTAGGTCATCTCCTCCTCGGCATGGAGGACGAAGACGGTGCGGTGTGCGTCGGAAAGCCTGTCCAGTGCACGACTTAGGGCCTGGCGAAGCTCCCCATACTCCATCTTCTCGATGGGCTTGTCGACCCGTCTAGCGGGCTGACTCTCGTCGGCCAGGGTTTCCACGATTTCGTCGCTCAGGGGCGCCGCGGAGGAGCTGCCTCGCCTGCGACGCAGGTCCAGACAGGTGTTCGTGACGATGCGCATCAGCCAGGTGCGGAATTCCGAGCGTCTTTCGAACCCCGCTAGCGCCCGGTAGACCTTGACGAACGCGTCCTGCACCACGTCCAGGGCGTCCTCGTGGTTGCCCAGGAACCGGTAGGCGACCCGGTAGACCTTCGTCCGGTAGCGGTCAAAAAGCTCGCGGAAAGCGTCTTTTTCGCCGCTTGCAGCTCTGGTGACCAGCGTCTCGTCCGCAGTCTCTCGACCTGCCGCTTTCTCCGCTGTCATCCCAAGTCCTCAATCAGACGAACCGGCCCTCACCTCATTCACCGGGATTGCCCGTTCGCACGCATGAGCTTGCCCCGTGACGTTTCCCCTGTCAAGACCCTTCTCCATCGACCGCTCCGGTTGGGATGGGCTCCCGGCGACCGGGTGCGCCAAAGTATTGTGGTAGGAGTCGGGGACGGAATCACTGTTCGGTGCCTCCCCCGCTTCAGCGGGAGAGCGGGAAACTCGAAAGGCGAAGCCCGATTGAAAGTTCGAATGCACGGCAAACCCGAAGCGACGAGCAGGCATTCGGGATTCTCCTTTTCGGGTTTCAATCGGGTTTCGGGTTTCGGATTTCAGGCTTCCACGGCCCCGGCGCGCCCGCCTCGGCGAACTAATTCGCGTCGCCTGACTCGCGCTGCCACAATTCGTTGGCACACCCTGGCGACCTGTCTTGCCGGATGTCTTGCCGGATGCACGTTGACAGGGAAGGCCGCATGGCCTAATCTCTCCCTTGGGCGTCCTGGGCAATGTCAAGAAGGTAAGGACTTTAGCCCCGCAGGGGCGTCTGGTAGTAGCCCCGGGCGCGAGCCGGGGAAGCGGTGACGAGCAGTCTCCTCATTCTTCTTTTCTTGAGCCCTGAGAGGGGCGACTGAAGCGCGCGCGGAGCTTTCAATCGGCCCCTGCGGGGACTCGAAAAGAAGATAAACAAAGAACAGAAGAGGGTTAACGCCTCAGTCCCCGGGCTCGCGCCCGGGGCTATCACCAATCGCCCTTCGCCAGGGCTCAGCACGGCTCATACGCCGTTACCTTGTTGACGTTCTCCCGGGGCCAGAGGGAGCAAAGGGCCTCTTTCCGCCACCTCTTCAACAGAGCACCTGCAAGCGAGCGGGGCATGGGCTGCGGCGCCTCGCGGCAAGCCGGCCGGAGTTGACAAAGCAGTGGCAGCAATCTATGGAGGCGAGCAATGAGTAAGAGAAAGGCGGATTCCGGGAGGAGTTCGTTGCCGAAGGGCAACGTGCTGCACGTGCCGATTCCGAAGTCGCGCGACCCGTTCGTCAACGCCTGCCTCGTCTCCCTGGGCGTGGACCCCAGGGGGGTCGAACGATTCTGGATCTCGACCTGGAACGACAACGTCGGGTGCATGGGTCTCGTGATCGACGAAACCGGGGACTACCGGATCTACCGGTTCGGCGAGCGCTTCGCCGGGTTCTACAGTGTCGCGCAGGAAGACGAGCGGACGCTCTGGCTCTGCGGGTTCCTGGACACCGTCGTGCGGCTGGACCTCACGTCCGGGAAACGCCGCTCGTTCGAGACCGGCATGCCCAACTCGCTCGTCTTCCAGGGCATGACCCTCGACCGCCGGACCAAGAAACTCTTTGCCGCTTCCTTTACCTGGACCGACCTCGCCGCGTTCTCCTTCGATACCCGCGGGTCTAAGACGGTGAAGACCTATAGGAACTTCACGCCGGAACATTACATGCGCTTCTCCTTCCCGAGCGGCGACGGGACGCATTCGTTCGTCATGCAGTGTCCCGGGATATCGCTGGTTCACTGGGACCCGGGGAATGAGCGCGTCGAGAGGACCGCGGTCATTGACGGGGCGGCCGGCTCCGAGGAACTGCGGGGCACCATGAGACTCATCGCCGACGACGCCGGACGACGCTACTTCCCGTCGCGCGGGTGGTTTGACCCGATTACGCGGAGCTTCGACCCCGACGGCCCGCGGCCGGAAAAAGAGATGTGCTGGTTCGCGCGGCGCGGCAGTCTCGCCTTCGGCGCAAACACCGAGAACTCGAACGCCCACGTCGCCGTCTGGGACCTCAAGACCGGCCGGGTGAAGACGCTGTGCACCATGGCCGATTCCTCGGCGCAAAACGTGAACCTTACCGCCTCGGGCAAGATCCTCTGTGTCAGCGTGTATGGCGTATTCACCCTCCATGACGCCCAAACGGGGGTGCTGGAGAACACGAGGATGCTTCCCACGGATGCCGTGGGGAGGGTGGACTGTCTGCGTCGGATCGACCGGCGGCGGCTCCTGGGGACGCCCTTCATCACGCAGCGGTTCTGGGAAGCGGACGTGGCGACGGGTCTCGGATACGACTGCGGGCGTGCGGCGCCCGGCGCCGGCGAGGTGCTCCTCACCTGGAAAATCCGAAACAAGGTCTACCTCGCCGCCTATACCGGCGGCGAGCTGGTCGAATACGACCCGAAGGTGCATCCGCATTTTCCGGAGAACCCGCACGTGGTCGCAGACCCGCCCCGCGGAATGCGTCCCGTCGCCCAGGCCGACGACGGACGCAACATCTTCTATTCCTCGAGTGCGCCCTACGGAAAGCTTGGCTCGACCCTCACGAAATACGACACGAAGACCGGCCGCGCGACCTATGCCGAGAATCCCCTCCCCGCACAGCAGATCCGCAGCCTCTGGCACGACCGGAGGACCGGCACGCTCATCGCCGGGACGACGCTCGAGGCCGATTGCGCAAGCTGTCCGCCCGCGGCCGAGGTCTGCTGCGTGGCCCGCTTGGACGCCGGGGACCTCTCCGTCATCGCCAGCCGACCGGCCCCCAAGGGGTTTTCCCTCGCCCACGTCGTCGGGCCTCTCGACACGCACACGTGGCTGTGCGCGCTCGGCGCCGGCTGGCGGGTCGACGCTAGCGCACGCTGGTTCCCACTCGACGGCGAGACGCTCGACATCCCGGACGAAGCAGACCTGCTGAATTTCCCCGACGGGATGCGTCAGATCGTCTACTGCGGGCGGGCGGGGAGATTCCTGCTGCTCGTTCACGACCGTGTGGAACTCTGGGACATGCGCGAGAACACCCGTCTGGGGCCGCTCGCTCAATACCCAAAAATCCAGCAGGTCATCGTCCAGGACTCCTCCGTCTACATCGTGCGACCCAACGAGATCGTCATCCTGGAGGATTGCCTGAAGACCCTCTGCTGAGACGACCCGCCTCAGTGCGAGTTAGCGTCTAGCAAGATGAGGACGGCTCTTGTTCGATAGCCTCGAAGGGGCGTAAGAGTTTTGCCGGGGGCTTCCAGCCCCCGGAAGCGGGTTCCCTATTTCCCCCAGCCCCAACGGGGCGAAAGAAACCACCGGAGAGATTCTTTCGCCCCTTCGGGGCTCATCTTTTTTTGAACTCGGCTTCCGGGGGCTGGAAGCCCCCGGCCAAGATCTTTCAGCCCCTTCAGGGCTGTTGACAAAGTCATTCTGTTAGACGCTTTTAGGCCTTCACCCGGTCGAAGACGATCTTGGTGTGTTCGGCGTCCGCGAACTTCGCGTAGTAGAGCTCGACGGCGAGGCCCAGGTGGGAGAGGAGACTCGCGAAGATCCTCGCGACCGCGCCCATGTCCTCGCGCGACTGCTCCGCCAGGGTCTTGTGTGCGCCCAGCACCTTCAGCACCCGGTCCTTCAGCGACTCGTAGTACTTGCAGTCCTCGTGGTTGATGAGGATGACGCGGCGGATGGACGGGAAGTTTTCGCGGATGAGCTCGAACCGGTCCTTCATGAACTTGAATTCCTTGGGGAGGCGTTCTGGATGCGCCAGGACCCCGGCGCCCCCGCCCACCACCAGAGCCACAACCTCCTCCCTCCTCAGTCCCAGTTCCTTCTCGATGAACTGCTCGAACGCCTTCTGGAAGCGCGGGTCGTTGCAGTGGACGACGACGGCCTCGGGCCTCGGGTCCACGACCGCCTCATACGTCTTCGCCGGCTCCGTCATCGGACTCGTCTCCTTTTTTTCGTCATGGATTCGGATTTCTGGCCCGCCGGAGGCGGGCAAGCTTCGGGTTTGTTTCGGGTTTCTGGTTTCGGATTTCGAATTTGATTCGCCATTCGGATTTCGCACTTCCGCTCGGCCTTCTTGAGGATCCCGCCCCTCACCCTCCCCTCTCCCCCCGGAGGAGGGAGAGGGAAAGAGAAGCGAGTCCGACCGGTTGCCTATGCTTTCGGGTTCAGGACTTCGTAGATTGATTCGCCATTCGGATTTCGGACTTCGTCATGGGTTGGTCACCATTCCGCCAGCGGCTTGATGGCGGGGGGCTTGCCCGGCTCGGCGCCGGCTCTCGGACCCATCCACACGACGACGCGCACGCTCCCCTGCTGCTCCGCCAGACGGATCATCAGCCGGCGGATGCCTTTATTCTCGTGGTCCGGAGGCTGTCGTTCGGCGGACTCGACGGAGAACGTCGCTCCCTTGGGCGACACGACCGCGACGTCCATTTCCTTTTCCCCTTCACGCAGGACGGCCCGGTTTCCCGCTAGGACGATCGCGGCCCCGGTCGTCATCCCCCACGCGATCTCGCACGGCTTCACGAGCTCGAACTCGTCCTGGATGAGGACGCTCCGCCGGTCGATCATCGCGAGACCCCGCTTCACGCTCTTCGCTTCGGGCAGATAGGCCGAGGTCAGTTCGACGACGGCGCACGCGAAACCCGGCGTGCTCTTGAACGTGTCGAACTTCGTCTTCGCATCGACATTCTGGCTGCGGCCGTCGAGGAGCGCCACGTTGTGACTGAGCGAGTTGAGGCGGTAGTAGGTCCAGCGCTGGTCGGTCGCTCGGGAGCCGTCCCAGTATCCGGGGAGGTTGTAGTCGTCCCTGCCGAGGTCGCATGCCCAGCGCACGCCGAGCGCGTCGACGACGAACGTCCCGAGGTCGAGGTGCCCGTGGTTCACGTGGTTATAGCCCGCCTTGACGCCGACGAAGAGGGCGTCGGCTGAGTCGCACGTGCTGCGCATCGTGACCACCTCGACGTCTCCGCGGAAGCGCTTGTCGAGCGGAGGGGCCGGGAGATTTCCCCGGCCGCCCGGCACATACCAGATGATGTCGAGGGGCTCGCCGGGACGTTTCCCCATCATCTCGCGCTCGGCCTCGGCGAACGCCGGACCGGCGTAGCGGCTCGCTAGGTAGAAAAGACAGGGACTGTTGCGCCTGCGCTCGTTCTCCCCGGCGTCCGCAAAGTTGAAGAAGAGTCCGGTCGGACCCGCCGTCAGGATGGGAAACCACCCGGCCTCCGACAGCCCCTTGATCTTGCCCAGGCCGTAGTCCGTCCCGAGCGCGCTCTCGAGTCCCGCTAGCGCGTACGCCGTGTACATCGTCGCATAGTCCCAGTACCCCGGCCCTTCGCCCCAGGCCCCGTCGGGGGCGTAACTGGCGACGGCCTTCGGGAGCGACGCGACCGCGGGCGGGACGATCTTCTCGGCCCACTCGGGGTCCGTCTCGGCGATCGCGAGCGCCCCGACGATCAGCCCGCCGTTACAGACCTGGTTCCAGTTGAAGTCGCTCGTGACCCACCACATCCTCGACTTCCCGGGTCCATAGGCGGCCGCCCCCGGCACGAGACCGTTCTTCACCAGTCCCTTGCGGACCTTCGCGCGCGTCGCGTCGTCGAGTGCGACGTAGAACCAGTCATACCCGATCCCCACCGCGTGCGACATCTCCGCCGTGTCGAGGAAGTGGGAGGGGTTCCAGTCGTCGAAGGCGCACACGGCGAGGAGGTTCCCCTTCGCGGCGTCGACGTACTTCACATCACCCGTCAGCCGCCAGGCGAGCCCGAGAGTGTACATCCGGTTGACGCAGTCGCGGCTGACCTGGAGGAGCCGCGGGCCGATCTTCTTGTAGACGAGCGGAGGCTTCCTGGAGATGGCGTCCGCGTTCCTCAGGAGTGCGTCGACGGATGCCTTGAGCAGTGCGTCCGTCCCGATGCGCTTCTTGAGTTCCGACAGTCCCGTCTCCTTGAGCATGAGACGCGGGTGGGTCCTGTCGAGCGTCTTGAGCACCTCGTCCGCCTTCGGCGGACGCACGACGTCCTGGGCCATCGAAGGGCTCCAAGCGAGGAACGGAACCATGGCGACCCACAGGAGATGTCTTGCCCTCATTGCCAATTCCCCGGGCATCTGAAGCGGAAGAGGGGGTTCCTTTTGCCGCAAAGCTTGCCCGCTATGCGTTTGGCGGGGTCGCAAAGAAAGAAGAAGTCGCTGAGTCGCTGAGGGAAGAAGACGCTAAGACGCTGAGACGCTGAGGGAAAGCAAAGACACCGGCGTCCGAGGCCATTCCTTCGGCCCTCGACCTTCGGCCTTCCGGAAAACATTACCCCTCCCCCTGCCCCCTCCCCCAAGGGGCGGGGGGAGAACTCCACGTTAACGTACCCCCAAGCAGCGGGGGGGGAATCACACCCCTCACCCCGACCCTTAAGTAGGGGCGACGCATGCGTCGCCCATGCATTACCCCTCACCCCAGCCCTCTCCCTCAAGGGGCGAGGGAGAGTCGCCTCAAGGGGCGGGGGGAGAATCGCCGTCCCGCAGCTATTTTCTTTTTTCCGGCGGTGCGGGCGTCTCCACTTCCACCTTCACCGTCCCGGCCGGCTTCTCCCCGATCATCTGGGTGAAGTCGTCGATGTTGATCCCGAGCTTCCCGAGGAGCTGTTTCACGTCGATCCCCTGGGCCTTGAGCGACGAGAGGAACCGGAAGACGGTGTTGGGCACGATGCTCGAGAGCTGGTCGAGTGAGCGACCGCTTCCGCCCAGGTCGATGATCCTCAGTTCGTCGATGTTGCCCAAGGGGGCGGCGACGCTCGAGAAGACGGCCTGTGCGACCTTGGCGGCGGCTTCCCCGCCCTTGTCGAAGAGCACCGGCAGCCGGTCGAGGATGAGGATGAGTTTCGCCGACTCGGTCATCTGCGCAAGCGCCTGGGCCAGTTTCTGCGTCCCTTCCGCCTCGGCCAACAGCACCTTGCCCTTCATCGCCGCCTGGCCCTCGGCCTCCGCCAGGAGCGCCTGCTTCCGGATCGCCGCTTCGCCTTCCGCTTTCGCCACCAGCACCGCCTTCATCCTCGACGCCTCGCCTTCCCCGGCCAGAGCCGCCGCCGTCTTGTCCCCGTCCGCACGGATCACCACCGCCTGCTTCGACGCCTCCGCCTCGATGACCGCCCTGAGCTTATTGGCCTCGGCCACCTTGACCACCGTGGCACTGAGCTCCTGCTGCTTGCGCTCGGCCTCTTTCGTCTGCACCTTGATCTGGGCCTCTTTTTCGGCGGCGTCCCTTTCGGCCTGCTTGACTCTCAGGGTCTTTTCCTGGTCGGCGGTGGCGATCCCGAGCGCCTGGTCGGCCTTCGCCCTCTCCGTGTCCGCCGCCACCTTGAACTGCGCCTTTTTCACGTCCCGGTCCCTCTGGGCCTCGGCGGTCTGCACCTCGTTTTGCGCCGTGACGACCGCCGCCTCCCGCTCCGCCTCGCTCACCTTCTTCTGCGTCTCCGACTTGGCCTGGGCGACCTTGATGTCGGCGTCGCGGATCGCCTCGGCCACGGCCTTCCGGCCCAGGGCGTCGATGTACCCGTGCGCGTCGGTCACCTCCTGGATCACGAGCGTGATCACCTGCACCCCGAGACGCTTGAGCTCTTCGGTCGACTCCTCCACCACCTGCTTGTTGAACGTGTCGCGCTTGCGCAGGATCTCGTCGATGCTCAGCTTCCCGATGATGCTCCGGAGGTGTCCCATGAGGATGTTCCGGACGTAGTCCTCGATTTCCTCGTCCATCTTGCCGAGGAAGGCCATGGCGGCGTTGTAGAGGTCCTCCGGGGTGGAGGAGATCTTGCAGGTGGCGACGCCCTTGACGCTGATCTTCACGTTGTCGACGTTGGGGATGTTCTGCTCGTCGATCTTGGCCTGGAAGGCGGCGGTGGACATGATCTGGAGGTGCTCGACGATCGGCCAGAGGAGCGACCCGCCCCCGGCGACGATCCGGAACCCCCGCACCACCCCGTCCGCGCCGCGATACTTCCTACCGTAGAAGATCCCCACCGCGTTCGGCGGAATCTTCTTGTACCGCGTCGCCATCACCCGGATGACCACGATGAATGCGATCGCGATCAGCAGGATCATCCCCGGGATGAGTAACCCTCCCAGCAACCCCCCAGCGGCTTGAACCAGCAGTGCGTCCATCGCTCGTCCCCCTTTCTCTGAAGAAACCTACCCGAGACATGTGGCGCAGCCCTTCGGCGCCGCTCAGGGCCGTGAGCCCGTCGAACGGCCGCCCCCGGCTGCGAAAGATTTCATGTTTGCACAGGCGAGGGTCCCGACTCCTCCGGATGCGACACCAACGGATTTCTACGGGTTCCGCGTTTCCTCGACGATGAGGTGGCTTCCCGCGACCTCGACGACGCGGATCGTGCGTCCCTTCGGGATCGCCGAGCCGAGACGCGACCGCGCGGGATGGTTCACGTACTGCCCGCCGGTCGAGATCCCGACTTCCCCGACGCCGTCCGCGTCGATCGGCACCGTGACGGTCCCGGTCTTGCCCACGAGCGTTTCCGTGGAGATCAGGGACGACGCCTGCTGAGCGGTGATCGCGCCCAGGAAGGCGTACATCGCCGCCGCTAGGACCAGTCCGAACACCACCCCCGCCACGGACGCCACCGGATAGCTCGCGTCGTAGTACCGTGCGATGGCGCCCGCCGCCCCGAATCCCATGCACATCGTCCCCATCACTTTCGTCGAGAAGATGCTGATGGTGTCGCCCTCGCCCATGTCGTGACCGTGGTCGGTGTCGTGATCCACGTCATGGTCCACGTCATGACCGAACAGGAACGACCCCGCGACAATCACAAAGGCCGCTAGTGCAATGGCCACAAAAATCAGCATGGTTCCCCCCCTTTCGCTATGTCGTTCCCACCGCCCGCCGCTTCGAGAATCTCCCCACCGCCGATTCCCGTTCCTTCCGGCTTCGGGCTTGATTCGGGTTTTTGGTTTCGGTTTTCCCTCGACCCCGCCTCCGCCCCTCGACAGACTCGGGGCTACGGCGGGCAAGCTTCGACCTTCAGCCTTCTGCCTTCTGCCTTCGGCCTTTCGGCAGATGCCGTCCTCTCACCGCCCGGCGCACGCAGATATTTTGACATTTCCCGGCGGGACTGCAAGTCTTTTTGCACGGGGAGTTGTCGGCACATCCCCAGGGGGTTGCCGAGCAGGTCGGCCTGGTGTCATTCTGAGGAGTCCCGTCCTGATGATATCGGGACGGGAGGACGAAGAATCTGCCCCCCGAATGGAAAAAATGTCGTTTCGGCTCGTCGGCAAGATTCTTGCCGGAGGCGAGTAAACTTCGTCCCGAGCGAATCGGGACTCGGGATGACACCCGAAGGCGTGTTTGATAACCTGTCAGGGCGGGCGATCCATCAGTCGTCCGGGTCTTCCGTCGGGACGCCGGACTCGCACGGAACCGCCGTCTGGCAGAGCCCGCACCCGTACGCACCCGCCCAGCCGTAGAGTGTCTTCCCCTCACTCCTGAGCCGGCGGCTGTGTTCCGCGCACGCCGGTTTGTTGCGCTCGTGCACGGTCTGGCCGACGGAGCCGACGGGACATCGCCGGATGCACTTCCCGCAGGTCCCCCGGGCCATTCGCAGGCACCAGGCGAACGGGTCGTCTCCGTAGGCTCGCGGGGTGGCCGGGACCGTCGCCTCGGTCACCACCGCGCCGAGCCGGTGCGCGATCCCCCGCTTGGTGATGAGCCCCCCGGAGATCCCGAACGTCCCGAGCCCGGCGACGAACGCGACGTGACGGAGAGACCAGCGCGAGGAGAGACCCACCCCCGGCCGAAGCTCGACGACGTTTTCCGGAATGCTCGTCGGGGCGACGGTGGCACACCCCTGAGACCGCAGGTACGCCGCGAGTCCCTGCTCCATGAAGGAGAGGAGGTGGTCGGCATGGGTTCGCGTGAACGCCCAGGCGCGCGCGGGAAAGAGTTTCTCGGCGCGGTTGGCGACGCGGACCGCCTCCGCCACGGGCAAGGACCAGCAGATGACCGACCGCGCGTGCGCCGAAGGCGCCCCGAGCGCTAGCGCCTCCTCGGGCGTCCAGTGGAACTCCCCGATGACCTGCTTGAGCCGCTCGAACCACCCGTCCGATGCGTCCGCCACCCCCACGATCGGCGCGTCAAAGAGAGCGGTCCTCCCGTCGTCGAGCACGTTGTGCGGGCTCGACCCGAACAGCCTCACGAGCTCGGATTCGATCTCCGCGATCATGGTCTCTCCGGTCCTCATGGATTCGCCATTCCGCTTTCGGATTTCGTCGTTCCCCGCGAGGCGGGGCGCTATTCTTTGGCGCCGTGCTTCACCAGGACATCCGCCGCCGGATTCCGGCCGTCGGGGGCGAGGAAAAAGATCGATGTCCTCGCCGCTTTGAGCGGGGTCTCGCCGTCGACGTCCTTGGCGTTCACGTCGGCGCCGTTTTCGATGAGCAGTTCGACGACCTCGGCTGCCCCCTTGGACGCCGCCCAGTGGAGCGGCGTGCGTCCGAAATTGTCGGTGACGTTCAGGCTCCACTTTCGCTGGAGAAGCAGTCGCGCGATCTCGGCCGTGGAGGCGTGGTGAAGTGCCGTGGCGCCCGCTCCGTCCTTGATGTCCGGCTTGGCGCCGGCCGCTAGGAGCATCTTCACGAACTCGACGCGCATCCAGGCAGCCGCCAAGTGGAGCGGCGTCCGACCGTACCAGTCCTTCGCGTTGACGTCCGCCCCCGCTCGGACCAGCGCCGCCGCCACCTCGTTGTCTTCCCGGCTGACGATGGCACAATGCAGCGGCGTCGCTCCGACCCAGCCCGGCGCCGTGAACACAAACATGGTCGACTGGACCTTGTTTAAGGTCGGGATGGGCACGCGAAGCGGGTTCGGCGTGACGGCATTGACGTTGGCACCATGATCCAGAAGAAGCGCGACGATCTCTTTGGTCCGGGCGCAGTGCAGCGCGGTCTGGTTCCGGTTCCAGGAGTTCACGTTGGCGTGCTTGTCGAAACAGATCCGCAGCATCTCGACGTTCCCGTGCTCCGCCGCCCATGCGAGCAGCCCGAGGTCGTCCACGTTCCAGCGGTCGACGGGGCACGGGAACCCCTTGAGCAAGGCGAGCACCCGCTGCTCGTCCCCGAGCTTCATCGCGGCGCGCAGTTGGAAGTCCTTCAGCCCCCTCAGGGAGAAGTAGCCGACCGTCAGGACGAACACGACGAGGAATGCGAACGTGAACTTTCTTGTAAAGGTCTGTTTTCCCACGGGGCGCCTCGTTCATGGAGAAATGGAGGGCATCCGACCCTTTCGTTCGCTTTCGCCGCTCCGCCGGCCACCATAAAGATATAGAAGTTCCGTTCCGTTTTCAAGGCCCTTGTTGACGCGCCGGTTCGTCCCGCGGCGGGGCTTTTGAAGAACCCCCACGGCCCCCTGTTGCCGCGGGCTGCTCTTTCACGGGTTCCCTGGGTGGACCAATGGGCGTTTGTCCCTGGTTTACCAGGTTACAGAGGTCACCGGGCCAGGTTCGGATAAAGCTTTGCGCCGATCGCGACGAGGGCGGAGGTGGCCGCTAGCAGCACGGCCAGGTCAAACCCGATGCCGTAAGCGCTTGTCCGCTGGACCAGCATCAGGGCCCTCAATGCGTCCACCTCGTATGTCAAGGGATTGACGGTGGAAACCACCTGGAGCCACTTGGGCATGATGGCGATGGGATAGATGGCATTGCTGGCGAAGAAGAGGGGCATGGTCAACACCTGGCCGATCCCCATGAAGCGCTCACGGGTCTTGACCAGGCAGGCGATGATGAGCGAGAGGGTGGAGAAGAAAGCGGCGCCGAGGAGCACGGTGCAGAGCACGCCGAGAAGGGCCAGCGGGTTCCAGGACACGCGCACCCTCAGCAGCAGCGCCAGGATGTAAATAATGACGGCCTGGGACAGTCCCCGCAGCCCCGCCGAAAGGGCTTTTCCGAGCACCAGCGCGGTGCGCGGCGTCGGGGAGACCAGGAACTTGTGAACGATCCCCAGGTCCCGCTCCCAGATCACCGAGATGCCGTAGAAGATGGAGATGAAGAGCACGCTCTGCGCTAGGATGCCCGGCGCCATGAAGTCAATGTACCGCAGGTCCCCGGTGGGGATCGCACGTACACGGGTGAAGACCTGTCCGAACACGAGCAGCCACAGGGCCGGCTGCAGGGCGCGCGTGATCAACTCGGTCGGGTCGTGACGGAGCTTACGCGCTTCCACCTCGGCGATGAAGACCGTCTTGGCCACGAACCCGGCCAGCGCGGCCAGTGGGCTGACCTGGATCGCCCGACCCCGAGGGGCCGGTCTACCCGAGTCTCCGGGCCGTGCGACGAGTTCTGAAGGTTTCACGGTAGCTACCTCCGGATTCCGCTGATGCACCGGCGTAATGTACGAAAACCTGCTCGAGGGTGGCGCCTTCACCCCCGACCGTTGCTTTGAGTTCCGCCTGCGTCCCCACCGCCCTCAGGGTGCCGAGATGCATGATGCCCACACGGGTGCACAAGGCGTCGGCTTCTTCCATGTAGTGCGTGGTCAACAGGATCGTCGTGCCATACTCCACCCGAAGTTGGGTGATCCGTTCCCAGACCGCCTGTCGCGACACGGGATCCAGACCAATGGTCGGCTCGTCCAGGAAAAGCACCCTCGGGGCGTGCAGCATCGATTGGGCGATCTCCAGTCTCCGGATCATTCCGCCGGAGTAGGTGCGAACGAGTCTGTCGGCGGCGTCGGTCAGGCCCATGAGCTGTAGCGCGTCCCGCACGCACGTCTTGCGCTCGGAGCGCGGCAGCTCGTACAGCTTGGCGAAGACCAGCAGGTTTTCGTAGCCATTCAGCGTCCCGTCGGCCGAGAGCATCTGGGGCACGTAGCCGATGATGCGACGCACGTCGGCCGGGCGGCGCACGATGTCCAGGCCGTCTACGCGTCCCCGGCCCGAAGTCGGGGGCAGCAGGGTAGTGAGCATCTTGATGACGGTGGTTTTGCCGGCGCCGTTGGGGCCCAGCAGTCCGAAGACCTCCCCCGCTTCCACCGATAGTGTCAACGAATCCACCGCCCTCAATTTGCCGAAGCACCGGCCCAGGGCGTCCGTCTCAAGGATAGGCATGCATCACCTCCGGGTGCCGGACTGAGAAACGCGGCCGGCTGCGAAGATCTGCTGCAGGAGACCCATCGCCTGGACCACTGCGATCCGGTCGTGGGCCGAGAGCACAGCCAGGCGTTGTGTCAACGCGGCCTGCGTCGCCGCGCGGGCCAACTTCAGCAGAGCCTTCCCTTGCCGGGTGAGAAACAGGGTCAGACGACGACGGTCTTGGGGGTGGACTTTGCGGGTGACCCGCCGCCGGACCACCAGCGCCTCCAGCATTCGCGACGCCGAGGGCAGGGTCAACCCCGTATGCTCGGCGACCTCCGACAGCGAGGCGCCCGGATAACGATGGAGGAAGGCCAGTGCGCGGAATTGCGAAACGGACATGTCGGGTGCACGATGCCGCCGCATCTCGGTTCGGATGCAGCGCATCACGGCCGGCACGGTGTCCAACACGCCGCGGGCGCACTCGTTCGGCAGAACGGACATACTTCCCTTTGCTAATGATTACCCAATGCAATCATATCCGCGCGGGTCCGGATTGTCAAGCAGAAAAGCTTCGGGGGTTACGTCGTCAGGCTCTTGAGGCGAATTGCGCGTCGCCGGATGAGACGCTTCCTTCCGGCCCAGGCGCTGCGTTCTCACTGCCACGGACCACTTCTGGCGTCAAGGCTTTTTCCTAGGGACAGACCCTAGTTATTTTGCGTGTTATTTCGGCCGCTCCTGCGATTCGGGCCCAATTCCATAGGTCGGGTTTCCCCGAGCCAATCCCCGGTTCCGCCGCGTTTAACGAGATTCACTCAGCACAATAACGGGGGTCTGTCCCTAAGTTATTACAAAATAGGCAGACAGCTTCCCTAACCAGGAGCAAACCTCCATGGGTTCACAGCAAACCTTCCGCTGTCAGGCGCTGAACCAGGGCACGATGGCGAAGGTTGAGAAAAACCTCCCATGCCCAGTCCGACCTGGTCCCCAGCATCGGGGCGAACAGCGTGTCGGACACTCGTTCTTGTTGCCGCAGTGTTTCCTGAAGGGCCTGGCAGACGGCCCGCAGCTTTTCCTCGGCCTCTTTGCCCTTGAACGTGAATACCATGTTGTTGGTCGGGGCAACGAGGAGTCCGTTCGCGAGCAGGAGTTGCTCGACGGCGGCTTTCAGTTTCTGAGCTTCGGCAAGGGCCTTTGTGCGGATTTCCTCCGCACCGGGCGGCTTCTTCGCCCTCTCGATCTCTCCGGGCCACGGGAGCATTGCGGACACCTCGCCTCCGTCCGTGAAGGTGATCCAGAGTTCGTTTCTCTCGACATCCAGTTTCCATGATCTGACGATCTTCAGGCTGTCGAGTTTCTGACCGATGGCCTTTATGGCGGCGGCACGATCGTCCGTTTTCATCATCAGTCTCGAGTAGGTCAGGTTGACATAGGCGCTCAGGAGTAACTTGTCTTCAAGCGTGAATGGCGTGTCATCCGGGATTGCAGGGGCGGGCGGCCGGATCAGCTTGAAGCTCCTTTCCACCTGCATCCCATTGACGCACACCGCGCATTGCTTCTCATCCGCGCGTACCTCGACCTTGTAGGGGGGCTCGAGGTAGCAGCCGCCTGCAATGACGTATCCGGTCTTGATCCCTTCTGCCACTGTATCGGGGGCCTGCTTTACTTTCTGCTCTCTTGCCCTCTCGGCGAGCGACGCCTTATACAGGGGATCCCGGACCATGACCGCGTAGGCGTCCCTTACGTCTGGCCTACTCGATAGTCCGTGTCGAAGGAGAAGCATCTCCACGGCGGCATCAGCAGGCGGCCAGTCCTGTCTGTCGAAATCCACCAGTCCGCTGACCTCGGGAGGTATCCGGACGCCCTTCCCAACGGCGGAGGCCATCCTCTTCAGCAGTTCGACGATCGGATAGTCGACCGCCGTCACTCGAATGTCCTTGCCTCGTGCTTCGACGCGGCATGCCCGAGGAGCAAATGGCGTTGTCGCTGCGCCGTTCCTCTCAAACAGAAGCACAAGAGTTCTCTTCTCTTCCTCCGGGAGGGTGGCCTTGGTCTTCTCGTACTTCTCGGCGGCGTGCCGCATGGACGCTGCGTTGCCCAACTGCTCGTTGATCCTCCGCTGCATCATAAGAGAAACGACTTTCCGAGCGCGAGCCGCTCTTTCGGTTTCTGCGGGGGCAAGAGAGAACTTGGCGCAGTCGTCGAGGAGATGCAGGTAATCCACCTGCTTATTCGGCAGGGATGCTTCCGACGCCCCGATTTGCTCGAAGCGCCCGACAAGGCCCGCAGCCTGGTAGAGCCAATCGGCCTCGGCTGCGAATATTGGGACGTCATGGAAATCGAATATACAGAGCACGGTGACACAAGCGAGGATGAGCGATTGCGTTTGAGAAAAGACACGGGTTTCTTCCATCTGTGGTGCCTCCGAAAAGGGAACCGCGCTACTATACCGACAGATTCACTAGGACGAGGAACAGACCCCTGTTATTTTGCGGAGGAGAATTGCGGACGTTGTACCTTTTCTGTTCCCCAGTCCAATGGGGGTAACTCTACCTGGGCGGATGCATCGGGGCAAGGGGAAAGTAGAGACTGGAGACTGGAGACTGGAGACCGGAAACTGGAGACTGGAAACTAGAGGCTCGAAACCAGAGTCGCAGAGTCACTGAGTCGCTCAGGGAAGTAGACGCTCAGACGCTGAGTAAGCAAGAGACTGGAAACTGGATCGTCCCGACGGGCGTCGGGACTGACTTGAAACTGGAGGAGCGAGCGGCAGGGCACTCGATCCTGATTTCTGGTGAGGTCCCGATTTCCCGATTTCATCGGGACCGGTCCAGTTTCTAGTTTCCAGTCTCTGGTTCGACCTTACGGTCTCCTTTGCAGCCTCACCGCAAAGGAGACTGTTGTTGTCCGGTATTTGCCATCCATAACGCGAAAAAAAATAGTTGGGGGCGGTATTTTGGTGGTTTTCAACGGGATAACGGGGTTCGTGAATATTTTCACAAGACTTCAGGACGTTTTTGTTTGCCACCCCTGGTACTACAGAAAGCGGCTAGAAACTGGATCGTCCCGACATTCTCGGGACTGACTGGAGACTGGAGAAGAGAGCCTAATGCAAGAGCGTTCCAGTTTCTGGTGAGCCCCGATGGAATCGGGGCGGTCTAGTTTCCAGTCTCTAGTCTCTACTTCTTCGCGCGGCGCTTGCATTTCCGCCGGGGCGTGGTATAATTCCACCGCCACGGGGAGATTGCGCTGACTCGCGCATGGAGAAAGGGGCACAGCGATGCCCGAGAAGCCGAAGATCTTTCCGTGGGGATTCGCACGACTCGGCCGCCAGGCGTCGGGCGGGCTCGTGCCGCTGGCCGCCGCGATCCTGCTTCCGGCCGCCGCGATCCTGTGCGCACTCCTCCTCGCCTCGCACGTCCCCGCCGCCACCATCACCCTCACCGACGTCGCCTCCAGCAACTATCGCTGGCTCAACGTCGCCGACCAGGCGTACGAGGCGGCCTACCGCTCGAGCGACAACTACACGCAGGCGACGGCGCAGTTCACCTATAACCCGTCGGCGAGCGTGTTCGGGGGGACGCTCAGCGCGACCAACCTGAAACCGAATTTCGCCTACCAACTGAAACTCTCGGGGATGGCGGAGACCGCGCCCGCCGCCAACGAACGCATCGGTCTCGCCGGACGGTGGTGGAAGGAGACCTGGAATGACGCCGCGCACATGTGGGACAACGGCGTCAACCTCAACGACAAGGGAACCGGCTACCCGCCGACTCCGAACGACGTCAACTACTACGCGTGGCGCGACATCGCCGATCCGACGAGTCCCACCGGACTTCGCTACAAGTTCACCGGCTACCTCGTGTTCGACTACTTCATCACCGACGACTGCGGGAACGTCTCGCTCGCCACGCAGCAGGACTCCAGTTTCCACGTCCTGTGGAAGACGACGCAGGGTTCCTATACGCACGGCGCGAGCGACGGGCCGCTGAAGTCGAGCACGTTCGACCCGAATCCGGCGAGTGCGGCGTACGACACGGACTATCCCGCGTCCACGGTCACCATCTATGGCGAGTGGGAGCGGCTGCCGGCGGGAGGCGTCTTCCTTGCGCCGGGGGACTATGCCTGCCAGATGGTCCTCACGGAGGAATCGTTCCACGGGACCGCTGAGTACGCAGGATCCTGGGCGGCGGCAATGGGCGGCGACATCAGCTTCACGGTGGTTCCGGAGCCCGGCACGATGACGGTCTTCGGCGCGGCACTCGCGGCGCTCGCGCTCGCACGCAGGCGTCGCTGCCACATGTAGATATGCAGCAGCTGCCATGCGGAGCCGCTAGTCCGGCTCCTCCGCAACGGCTTCACACTCCTCGGGATCTCCCGGCAGCGCTCGCCCGCTCTCGACGACGGCCGCAAACGTCGGCAGGTGGAAGCGGGTCGCTGCGGTCGTCGCGGCCGGCTCACCCCGCCCGCACGCCTCGGGCTCCTTCACGGACACACGATACACCCCGAGTGCCGACCGGATGAGGTCCGCTAGACCGGTCTCTCGTTTCGTCATGACTTGTTCCTCTTAAGTTGCTGGGAGGGTTGAGCTTCCGCGCGCGGCAGCACGACGCGGACCGTCGTGCCGACGCCGCACTCGGAGGAAATCTGGACGCTCCCGCCGTGCTCGGCCAGGATGCGCGCGGATTCGCGCACGCCGATCCCGAACGTGCCGATCACATCGCGTCTGGCGAGAGAGAGGTCTCTCACGAGCTGCAGCGTCCTTCGGTCCATGCCGACGCCGCTGTCGGCGATCTCGACGGAGACTTGCCGCAACTTGGTGTCGTGCCGGGCTTTGACGCGGATGCACCCCGCTCGCGATTCCTTCCGTTGGATCGCCTGGAAGGCGTTGTTGAAGTAGTTGAGCCACACCTGCTGGAGCCGCCGCGGGCTGCCCGCGACCTCCGGAAGGTCTTCCGGCACATCCAGGTCAAACTCGACGCCGCTTGAGCGGTAGTGATAGCTCAAGAGTTCAACCATGTCTCGGATGCTCTTAGCGATGCTCACGGGGACGAGCGTCTCGACGGGCGTGCTAGCGAAAGTCCTTGCTCTGTCAAGGATTGCGGAAAGTCGGCTGAGCTGCGGAATCAGCACGTCGAGGTGTTCCGCGACGACCGGGTCGTCGCCGCGATCCATCCGCATCACGTCCAGATGGGCCATGATGGCGGCAAGAGGGTTCTTGATCTCGTGGACGATGGTAATGAAGAGGTCGTCGCGCGCGTCGCGGCGGCCCACTCCCCGCAGAGTATCTGCCGTAACTCCGTGTGTCGATTGGCCTTGCAGAACGCACAGGCGGTCCGATGCCGCCTGAAAGAGATGCCGGAGGAGCATCTGCGAATCGGCATCGTCCCGGGTGAGGACGACGTGGATGACGCCGGTCGGCGCGGGGGGTCCAGCGACCGTGGCTGCTAGCTCGACGTAACCATCGGGCCTGCTTAAGGTTACGTGTCCCTTGAAGAGCGCCTGGACCGCCGGGTGTTCCTGCTTGAGAATCGAGAGGTCCTGGGCGAGGCCGGGGTCGCTTACGCACGTAAGTGACGTCTTCTCAAGGAGATACGTGCGAACCGAGGTGACGAAATCGTGGCGCTTGAGTGCGGCTGCGGCGGCACGTAGCGTCTCTTCCGCGCTGGCTGTGCGGCGCAACTCCATGCAGGACATGATGTTGCGGCGAAACTGCTCAAGCTGCGGCACAGCCTGCTGCTTTTCTTCGGACTCCCTTGGCATCGGATATCCTCCGGTCGCTCTCTGCCCAAGTGCATATGCAAAGCGCGTGCCAATGGAGCATCGGCCGCGCGGAATTCCCGCATCTTCTTTGGCGACAAAGTGTTACGATGTGGGGAAAGCTCGAGCCTGACCGGGCCGGGATGGTGTAAAACACCAACTCCCGGCTAAACTAGCCACCGGGGAAGTGGTTGACATGCTAGCGAACTCGGCTAAGATGACTTGGTGCCAGGTGGGGCGAAAGCGGCGTCCGATTGCGTCCCGCCGCGTTCCTTTGGAGGGCTTTTGCGTCTCTCCGTCGGCCGGTTTTGGCGGACGATTGCACTTGGATGGCCGGAGATGTCCGCCGGGCGTCCGCTTTTGTCCCAGAAAGGGCCTGAGGTGAAGAGGACAGCGCTGATAGTTGCTGTAATCTCGATATGTCTTGTGCGCCCGGCCGCCGGCGAGCGGTGGCTGATCGAGCGCGCGTCTGGGGCGCAGGGACTTTCGGCCGAGGACTCGTGGGCGCCGGCGGCGGCCGAGTTGCTGCTGCGGAGAGACCTCGGCCGCCTTCGCGGACTCACCATCCTGGCGAAGCCGGACGTGAAGTCGGACGTCGCGACGCTCGAACTCAACCGGCTCTCGTCGGCGAAGGGCGAGACGCGCGTGCTCCTCGGGAAGTTCGCACGGGCAGGCGGCCTCATCGCGCTCGACGTCGCCCGGAAGCCCGAGAGCGAGGATCTCGAACTCACGGCACGCGTGGTCGACCTGACGCAGCCGGAGCGCGAGAAGGCGTTGAGCGAAACGGTGAAGCGATCGGGCGACATGGAGCCCGCAGTCGCGAGGCTCGCGGCGAGCGCGGCGGAGTTCCTCGGGCGCCCGGCGGCCGCCGATGAACTCGCCCGGATGGGGTCCCCGAGCTTCCTCACCAGGGACGGGCTGGTCGCGCTCGCCAGGGGGATCGAAGCGCGCGAGCCGGCCGAGCGCGAACTCTTCCTCAAGCAGGCGACGATGCTCTCGCCACGTGCGCCCCTAGCGTGGCATCTTTACGCGCAGGAACTCCACGCGAGTGCGAAGACGCTGGACGCGATCAGCGCCTACCGGGAGGCGATCAAGCTCGACGGCGAGGAGGCGCGGGTGCACT
>Ga0315282_10003144_pt1 | contig 29716 bp, 35 predicted proteins | sample YL17G07_20_MG_FD_203693 | JGI IMG/M metagenome (GOLD analysis project Ga0315282, IMG submission 203693) | Sediment microbial communities from Yellowstone Lake, YNP, Wyoming, USA - YL17G07_20 | ecosystem: Environmental > Aquatic > Freshwater > Lake > Sediment | place: USA: Wyoming | collected... | reverse complement strand
TATTGCTACTTCAAAATGACTCCGTCAGACTTGCATGTGTTAAGCACGCCGCCAGCGTTCGTTCTGAGCCAGGATCAAACTCTCATTTGTAACTGTTAAACTGACTAGAGTAAGCTACGCACTTTTTTAGATTTTTCAAAGAACATTTAACTAAGAGTAGTTAGCTTAACTTAAGTTGTTTATTTTTGTCAACATAGAAAAACCATTCTTGACTTCCAAATAATCTCTCATATAACATTAAATGTTTAACTACTTTAACATTAAAATGACAATAGCAATCGGCTGTGACCACGCAGGGTTTGAACTTAAGAAAGAGATTATCTCTTTATTAGATGATCTCCATATCGAGTGTATTGACTATGGCACAGAAGGTCCTCAATCAGTAGATTATCCTGATTTTGGAGAAAAGGTATCTGAGGCAGTCTCTTCAGGAAAAATAGATAAAGGGATACTTATTTGCGGTACAGGAATAGGTATGTCTATAGTAGCCAATAAATTCCCTAACGTAAGGGCATCTTTATGCAATGAACTCTTCACTGCAAAGATGAGCAGACTGCATAATGATGCTAATATCCTTGTTCTCGGGGGAAGGATAGTTGGGAAGGATTTAGCAAAAGAAATCGTAAGGATATGGGTTAGCACTAATTTTGAAGGAGAAAGACACTGCGCAAGACTTAAAAAAATAACTCTGATAGAGGACCGTTTAAAAAAACATGGGTTTTGAAAATCTTAAGCTCACCGATCCGGAAGTCTTTGAAGCAATACAGAAAGAGATAGAGAGGGAAAGAAAAAATATAGTACTCATCGCCTCTGAGAACTATGCAAGCCCTTCCATACTTGAGGTTCAGGGTTCTGTCTTTACAAACAAATATGCTGAAGGATATCCTGGAAGGAGATATTATGGCGGCTGTGAATATGCTGATATCGTGGAAAACCTTGCAATAGAACGGGCAAAAAAACTATTTGGTGCAGAACATGTAAATGTCCAGCCTCATTCAGGCTCCCAGGCTAATATGGCAGTTTATTTTTCAATGCTCAAACATGGAGATACAATACTTGGTATGAACTTAAGCCATGGTGGACATCTTTCACATGGTGCATCAATAAATTTTTCTGGAATCTTTTATAAAATTTTTGCATATGGTGTTTATAGGGATACAGGATATATCGACTATGATGAAGTAAGGCGTCTCGCAATAGAACATAAACCAAAGATGATACTTGTAGGTGCAAGTGCGTATTCAAGGATTATTGATTTTAAGATATTCTCTGATATTGCAAAAGAAATCGGCGCATATCTAATGGCAGACATCGCCCATATCGCAGGACTTGTTGCTGTAGGCCTTCACCCATCGCCGATACCCTATGCAGATTTTGTTACAACAACAACCCATAAGACCCTCAGAGGACCAAGGGGTGGGATGATAATGTGTAAATCAGAATATGCAAAGTTAATTGATAAAATGATATTCCCGGGGATACAAGGTGGTCCACTTGTCCATGTCATAGCAGCAAAGGCAGTCGCCTTAAAAGAGGCACTGAGTCAGAACTTTAAAGACTATCAGATTAAGGTCATCAGAAACGCAAAGAAACTTGCAGAAGAGTTGATAAACAGAGGCTTTAAGATTATCTCAGGCGGTACAGACAACCACATGATGCTTGTGGATTTGACCAACAAGGGCACTACAGGAAAAGATGCTGAAGAGGCACTCGACATGGTTGGAATAACAGTAAACAAAAATGTAATACCTTATGATCAAAGGCCACCTGCTATAACCAGCGGCATAAGGCTCGGTACGCCTTGTGTTACTGCAAGGGGCATGGGCGAGACAGAAATGGTAGAGATAGCTGATATAATATCATCAGTAATACAAAACAAAAAAGAGGAAGCGGAAATTAACGCCCTTTCTAAAAGAGTAGGAATCCTTTGTGAGAATTTTCCACTATATTCATGATACAGCTTTCGCAGAACCAATACCGACGTGGTATTGTCATTCCCGAGAATCCGTCTTACGTCCGTCAGTACTTAAGACGGATGACGGAGGGAATCCAGACGCCGTCCCCCGTATCAAGTACGGGGCAGGCTCTGCGAAAGCAGGGAGCTATAAGGAAATAGGTTCCCGTTTTCACGGGAAACCCTGGATTCCGTGTCAAGCACGGAATGACGACTAAATGACAACTGCGGAAGTTGTATTAATAATTAAGAATTCTAAATTGAAAGTTTTTTAATATGAAGTGTCCTTTTTGCGGAAATATAGAAGATAAGGTCATCGACTCGAGGACGAGCCGAGAAGGTAATGCAATACGCCGCAGGCGTGAATGCCTTAAGTGCGGGAAGCGTTTTACATCTTATGAACGCGTAGAAGATATTATCCCGATGGTTGTCAAAAAAGATGGAAGACGTGAACAGTTTGAAAGGGAAAAGATACTAAACGGCCTTAAAAAGGCATGCGAAAAAAGGCCGATAGGTATCGAGACCCTTGAAGGCATTACTGATTCTATAGAAAAGAAACTCATAGGACTCGGGGTTAAAGAGATTCAAAGCACATGGATTGGTGAGGAGGTAATGATCTCTTTAAAAGAACTCGATAAGGTTGCATATGTAAGATTTGCCTCAGTCTACAGACAGTTCAAGGATATTAATGAACTCATGAATGAAGTAAAAACCCTTTTTGAACATAAATAATGTCAGACTTCATTCCTTTTAATTTTTTTAATTTGACGGACAATGCCGGGGATTTCTTTCCTTGCTATACTCCACACTATTCTGAAATCAATACCAAATTAGACTCCTTTTGATATCTTCAGCAATATGCTTATATCGAGGGTTGTTAAAACTTCTTTTATAACAGTCAAAAGTTGCAACATCAACCTTTTTACCCAATCTTTCCTCAAGCCTATCAGCGAGCTCAATGAAATCAAGACCTAACGGCTTTTTGAGGTCAACAATAATATCTATATCGCTCTTTTTCTTTTGCTTACATTTTGCATAAGAGCCGAAAAGAGCAATTTTTCTTACACCGTATTTATCTTTCAGATATGGAAGCTCTTTTTTTAATGTTCTAATAATTTTATCCTGGAGGGATTGATTCTTATAGGATTCCGGATAATATTTTTTCTCGAACTCTTTCAGAGAATGAAACTCTTGAGTTCTTGTTCTATTCTTTTTCATTATTGTGCTCCTCTTTATTTTCCCGAAAGAAATTTGTAAAGAAATAAGGATTGCAATTTATTAATTCTATACAGGGATTTCTTCAGGATCAAGCCAGACAATTTTGCCGTCACGCCAAACAACAATAGGATTACCCGCCTGCTTGTGCTTTAATAAAGCATCCCGTACACCTTTCGCTACAGCCTGCGTTATTTTTTCAGGATTGGAAAATGCTTCAGCAATTTTGTCTCTATGTTTTTCTTTTACTGCCATATTTCTTTTTTATATTATGCCAAATAGCTGAATCGTTGACAAGCAATTCTTGCTCCTTCTCACCGTACGCTATCAAACACGGCCCAGACCCGGAATTGTCATAAAAAAACCATGTGTCTGCCAAAGGGCGATATAGTCTGAAAAAATTACCAATGCCGGCACGATATCGCCTGCGAATAGTCTCCTCCGGCACGTTATGTCCACCCATGCGTACCCTCTCGGCCACACGTTCAACAGCAAATTCTTCATTTGGCAGCCATAAAAAAACCAGATGAAAGGCGTAGCCTGTTTTAAGGAGTTCTGCAATCCAAGGTGCAAAAGTCCGGCTTGCCAATGTTGTCTCAAAAGCAAAATCAACCCTCTTTTCTGCAAGATAATGTATGCGTTCAAGCATTACACGCCCTGCATGAAAAACTGCACTTTCCGGCTGAAATCCGGATAAGCCTTGAGCTATTAAATCTGCATTAACAAACTCGGTTACATCAAGTGTCCCTTTTAGCAATGAAGAGGCTGTAGTGGATTTGCCTGCTCCATTCGGCCCTGCAATAACAATGAGGTTTAGTCTCTTAGTCGGCATTTCTTAATCGTTCCCATCCACAAAGACAACTTTCACGGAGTGTTTTCAGTACATTAGGATTAATTTTTATTTCCGGACTTTTTATCATTTATTTTATCTCCTTCTATTATCTCTATCTCAATCTTCCCTCTGTCAGATGGCTAATGTGCGTGTGTTTACTTTTTCCAAATATACTTGAGATTCCCACAAGAACACTTTATTGTATCCTCAGTGGGATCATAATATTTTCTTGAAATTGGAGTACTACACTGAATACACCTAAAGAGCCTTTCCAATTCTAAAACATCACTATAAAACATTTTCAAATCATCAATGCTTTCAGAAAATGAACTATTGTGAGATGTCCTATTTCCCAAAAACACAGATGCGTTTAGCCTTTCAAAAACAGCCTGATCTTTTATTTCACATGCCCTGTCTTTAAGTTTGCTTTTCAATTCAGAGAGCAATTCATTGGACATTCTATTTTCATTGTGATCATTGAAAAGAAACCTGACTTTGACTTCAAGGTTTAAACAGATATTCTTTAACTGACGTTCAAGATATTTTCTTATCATATTCCCTAATTCTGATGTATCGGAATTTTTTATCTTATTTTCAATACGTATTTTTAGGTCTGGCAGAGGTTCATCTATGCTTGCTCCATTTTCATGATCCCATGTTATTTTCTTTACATCCCAGTTTCTGCCTTTAATCATATTTGAGACAAGCTCATACCAATCTTTTTCATGCGTGAACAAAAAGATTTGATAGTCAGAGAACTTCTCGATTAACAATCTTGCAAACCTTCCACGATGGCTTGTATCAAAGCTGGATATTACATCGTCAAGAACAAAGAACGTATTAGTTTTATTGAATGCTTTTACCGATGCTAAAAACAAACAAATGCCAAGACAATTCAAATGGGATTCGCTTAAATATTTATGGGGTGGAGACTCTGATTTGCTATGAAACTTGAATTGTAAAGTTATACCAGCAAATTCGTCTCCGCTATCCAGAGGAATAAGTTTAATTTCGCTCACATTTTCAGAATCATTCATAAACAGATAAAGGTCATTTATATCTTTAGATATTGATTCTAAAAATGAACAAAGCCCCTCTCTTTGCTTTTTCACGAACTCGTTATAAATAAGCTCCATTGATTGTTGCTGCTGCGTGAGAATATCAGACGCTCTTTTTAGAGAGTTGATTTCAGTATACGCCTGTTTGACTGACAATATTTTGCTATATATTGAAAATACGCGGTCATCCTTTTTACCTGTGATTATTTTTTCCTTCTTAGTCGATAGAATAGAAACAAGTCTTTGAAGCATGGAGTTATCAATGCAGATAAATTCTTCTGGAGTATTTAGCTTAACCATATCCTTAAGAGAGAATTTCTTTATGGATTCCAAAGCTTTTGAGACCAATTCTTTAAGACCTTCAACTTCTTTTTTTGTTTCAGCATTTTCTTCTAAAAGCAAACACTTTTCCTTCAAAATAGTCTCGATTTCTGTCAATGTATTTTGAATGAACCTTTGTGTCGAGCTTTTTTCTTCCAATAATTCATCTGTTTCTTTCTTGAAAACTGCTAATTCTTCAACTCTTTTCCTTAACTCATCAATTAGCTCGTCTCTACTTTTCTCCTGCAAACAAAGAGGGCATTTATCCTCCTCAAAAATCCTCCTTTCGAGTACTGAAAGTCCCGCTGATAATAATTTTTCGAGGCTTATTTTTTTAAATTTATCTATGTCCTTTAAAATCTCCTGATATTTTTTATGAAACTTTTCATAAGACGAACGTGTATCGTCAAAAGAAGATTTTAGATTGCCCATGCTCTCAATAACTTTTTCGTAAGAAAGCTGTTGTGTGAGAGCTTCTTTATCCTCTGGTTTTTTAATCAGTTCCAAAATATTATCTATGCTTGAGATATCTTTGATTTCAGCCTGAAGCTTTAACGGGATAACTAATTCTTTGATTGCGTTAAGGTACTGTTCATCATTCCAAACATTCTGTCCTACTTGACTCATTATTAGAGACTGTTTGGCATTTACGTGATAATCGAAATTGCTCCTTTTAAGATCGTTTTTAAGTTCATTGGCCGCCTTTTTGAAGACATCCTTTATTCTGGACACTTCTGAAAAACCAATTATACTGGAGATTTCCTTAAGTTTTTCTGTTTTTGTGGATAAGATAAACCTGAGCAAATCTTTGTATCTTAGGATTAGATTTTCTTTTAAAGATGTATCAATATAATCGTTAAAAACCTGTGTTGCATTGGTGTTCTCGCTGATTAGTTTTGATTTTTTAAGAAATAACCTTTTCCTTGAATCATATCTTGAGTCTGAGTATTTTAGTTCAACATATGCATCTTCCTCGTCTGATAAAAAGATATTTCTTAGAGCATTTATTCCTTTTGTTCCAATTTCTTCTGATGAAAGATGTTCCACCTTGTCGTAGTAAAACCATTCGAGAGCATCGGCTATAGAACTTTTACCACTGCCATTATCACCATAGATGAGGATTGACTTTGAAGAATCCAAGTTAATGCTTAAATTCTTTTTAGCTCCCCGCAATCCGCTTATTTCAAGGCTTTTGATTCTCATGCTATTGCTTTTCTCTTATCTTGTCTAACTCATTAGACAAGTTCGTATTTGTCAGTTTGCCATTCTGATATAAGCTCAGAACAACATTGGCAACTTCTTTATCCACACCCTCAATACTCGTTATTTGAGAAAAGAAATTATCAAGTATTTCCTGTCCGCTTTTTATCTTATCAGTCATGGGTATGCCACTTTTCAAAATATTTCCAATCTATTTCAAGAGTTATCGGCATATCATGTTTTTTAATTTCAAACCCACTTTTGTTGTTGCAGATTGGATAAACGCCATACTTATTAAGAAAATCAAGGATAAAATAGCTCTCCAAGTCTTCTATGCGGTATTTCCATATTTGCTTCAGCATCTCAAAGTTCAGATATGTGAAATACAATCCTTCTGTTTTGCGATAGTTAAAAATACCTTCATTCCCGGAAACACCTTCAAGATGGTCCGAAAGCCTTTTGCCAATGCTGTTGGTTTTCTTCTCACTCATGCCTATGTATATCAGCCGTGATTTCTTGAAGGGATAAGGGATTTCGGTTTCTTTCAAAAAAATAAAGTAGAGTCCGCATAGTCCCATTAAGGGCTTTATGTTTCTTGATTCAAAGTCTTGATATTTATCAAAGAAAATCTTAAATAAGTGCATTCTATCTAATTTTCTTGAAACGATAACCTCCTTTTTTGATATAGGCATCAAAGTATTTTCCATGAGAGTCAGCTTTCATCAGACCTTCATATTTTGACTCCGGAACATTGAAATATTGATAAATACCACCATTATGAAACTCAATCTCTAAAACCATATTTTCAGTATCATATCCTACCGATTTAAGATTTGTTGATGATACTGGTGTTCTATCCATTTTTACCTCCTTGGCAGTTTAGTTATTTGATTTACTATTTTCTCTAACAAAGGCAACGTTTTTTCTTGAGCATATACTTTTTGGATGAATCTCTCAGAACCATCGAGATTTTTTAATACTTTTGAAGGCTTATCATAGCCAAGCTCTTTTGCTGTTTCATCTCTTAACGTATTAAATATGTCTTCGCCTAATTCAATCTTAAGGTAACTTTCTATTTCATCTTCAAAACATGCCCATGTCTCATGGACTTGTGTTGGAGGAAAATCTTCTTCACTTGCTCCCGCTAATTTTAGATATCTCCTATTTCTCTTAATAGCTTCGGTTTCCTTATCCTTTTCCTTGTCTTTAGCTCCTTTATAATGAGAATCTCCATCGAAAATAAAATATGTTGGAATTGAGAAACCTCTAAAAATTACAACAGGACGATCGATATTGTTTTTCCCTCTTGCTGGTATTATAGCAATGCCCAATGATGACCAATCCTTTTCCATAATATCTTGCATTGCCCATAAAGCACCCATATCTCCAAATCCCTCAACTACCACAACTGCGTCAGCAAAGAACCCCTCATTTGCAACAGTATCCATCAAGGGCAAAGCGTGGGCACGGAATGTATCCTTAGTAAACAATTTCTCATCAAGATTAGATATTCTTGCGAGATCTTTAGCTGCCTGATCAAGAGAATACTGTGTTACTATGCTATTAGCACATTCATCCTCAGGTGATTTTTTCTTATTAATAAGCCTTATTTGATCGAATTTATACAGGTCGATGAAAAATGGAGAATGGGTAGCATAGAGTATTTGATTCCTGCCAGATGGATCTGACTTTGCAGACAATTCACTTAATAATTTTGAAAGATATCTGCATCGTAAGGGATGCAAATATAGTTCCGGCTCTTCAATTGCAAGTATTAAATCAGGCTCTATTATTTTAAAACTTTCTATTTTATCTTCAGCGGTTTGTTCAGATTTATTTATATTCTCGCGAGGCGCCGTTAATGCAAGGTGTTGAAGTAATGTAATAATCAAAGCTCTCTGCAATCCGTGTCCTTTTCTACTTATATCCCCTTCAAAGTCATCGTCTATAAGTGTTGCCGTAGCCTTAGGCAAAGGCAATTCAGGCGGTTTTATCTCTTCCCAATTAAGGTTTAATTTAGCTCCTGGAGAGAATTTACAAAGAGTTTCAGTAATAGATTCGCCGAGTTTGGGAAGTTCTTTTAAATTTTCAGAACTATAAAGACTTCTTAATTCTGATTCAAATTTCTCCTTAAATACCCTTATATCTTCCCTAGCATTAACCTGACGATAAACTATAAGATCGAGTAGCTGATAAAGACTCGTGCCTTTCTTATCGGAGATTTCATCAGATACTTCGCGAACAGCTGGTACAAGGACGAATTTTGTATAATTATCAAGTTTCCCTCCGCCAATATTTATAGTCCCAAAAAATTGTTCTTCTTTTTCAACAGGTTGCTTTAATTCTGGATGCGCCGTTTCATATGTTGCCATTATTTCATCCACTTCATCAGCGCTTTTAACACTTCCTGATAATCCTGGAAGAATATTTGAATCTATTAGGTCTTTAAATTTGTCTCGTTTTTCTTTTTTACCTGAAATTGTTCTTATTCCCGCAAATTGGGGTATCTGCATTGCTACTGCATAATATTTTTGAATAAATTTTCCTTCTTTTTCATTTATTCTTTTGGTAACAATGAGTTTGTCATCTTTAATATATGTCTTAAATTCTTCTATCTCATCTTCCGTTAGCTTTGAATATGAAATCCTAATTACTATTTCTAAATTAGTGGCATGGTTAAAAAAATCTTCTATAGTAATAGGAGCGTTAACGTCATAAAATATATCAATTGCCTTAAGAAATGATGATTTTCCACTGCCATTTCTTCCAATAACAACCGTAAGTTCATCACAATTAAGCTGTGTTTTTTTAATACACCGAAAATTTTCAATATAAACTGATTCGATGATCATGGTATCGACCTGCTATAAATTCTTACTCCTCTCCTCACATCTCATCAATAATCCTTTCGATGCGCTTCATTATCTCTTGTCTCATATTTCTGGTATTCCCAACTCTTCAAACACCTGTTGCACCAATGTATCAGCCTGTTTGTGGTCATGGGTTCTGCTGAAGAAGGCTTCAAAGAGTTTTGCTTTCAGGTCTTTTAAATATCTTTCATAATCATCAACCGCATTTACTATGACAGAAATCTTCTTTGGGATCTTTATTAGAAAACTGTTCGGATTCTTAGCATAAATAAGAAACTTTGCTTCTTCTAAATTCGCTGCATCGTATTTAAAACCACTATCTGCTATAACTTCCTGTTGCCCTATAAAATATGAACCGAGTTTTAATGGTTCATTAGGAACAGAGATTTCTTTTGCATCCTTAAGATATTTTGAGTCAACAAACTCTTCAGGAAATTTCTTTGCACCATTGGGAAATATCTCTTCAATGACCTGCTCTTGAAGTTTTTCGATATCCCTTTGGGTCTTTACCTGTTTAACTTTCTTCCGTGATTTCGATAGATCAATCCTCTCTCTCACCATTTCTGTAAGCCCTTCATATAAAGGCTTTAGATATTTCTTTGGGTCAAGTCCAAGTGCCTCAAGTACAGCTCTGTCAAGCGCCTGTCTGTCTTTCATTTTGACTTCTTCAAAGATAGGTTTGATATTTCGATATTGAAGAGCTTCTAATAAATTGTTCTGCTTTGATAAAGATGATAAGATGTTTTCCTTTGGGCTTAATATATCTTTCCAATCAATTCCTTCAGTCTTTGTCGCACCTTCACCCAAATTTACCCTGCTTATCAATTCTCTAAAAAGAGCAAGTACACTTGAATTTAGATAGAGACCCAAGCCATAAGAATAATCTTCTTTTTTGGGGAATAGCTCAAACAAATTATGATCGACCTGGATATTGTCTGCGTTATAAGGAGCAAAAAATCTATCATTCGTAATCATCTGAAGCAAGATCTTGCCCGGCTGTCTTTCTCCTAAATCATACCAGAGTTTTCGGCCAGATACTGTTGGCACTTCTGCCCACGATACGCCATCAGTTGTTTTTTGATTTTCGCCCCATTCGATATATTTTAATGCTCCATATTTTTTATTTTTTCTAAGGTCATTTTTAGTTTCATTACAAAGAAAAGCTTTATATCTAACGTCTTTTGCCTTGAGTAAGATACTTAGTGCCTCTTTTGGTGACTTTATAACAGGCGCTAAAAAATCTTCCTCAATTCCCCAGTGTTTTATCTTGTCTTCATCAAGATAAAAGAATTCATTTATCCCTGTTGTATATCCTCTTCTTATTTCTGCAACTTTTATTAACGGCACAAGCTTATCCTTGCACTGATATAGTATCTCAAAATAAATTTCTGGCGCCCTCAGGTATTGCCCCCATTTCACAGTTTTACCTGACTCTTCAACTTTTTGGAGAAGTTCACCCTGTCTAACAACCCTGCTTCTGAAATTGTCATCCTCATAAGTTTTAAGCCCACTTAAAGTATTTATAATTTTTGTGCCTTTAAGCTTGTAATGCTCAGAACCTGCATTTTCTATTGAATGGATTAACTTATCAAGCCCTAACCATCTCTGCATTGAGAGTTTTATATCCCAGGGGATAATATCTTTAAGCCGTTTCTTGATTTTTACAAATTTAACATTGTTGTCGTTTCTCTGTTCTTCATCTTTGCACCTTTCGAGGACTGTAATGATTGTATTGACAGCGGCATCTTCAAACCACGGCTCACATCGAGATTCGAGTATAGCAACTATCTTGAAGTTTTTAAGAAAGAACTTCTGAAGTTCATATCCATAAGCAACATCAAGCCATGCATTGGAAGTGACAATCCCTAATCTTCCTTCCTCTTTCAAGTGCTTTGCGGCATGGAAAAATAGATAAGCATAAATATCGGCCTGACCCGAAAGCTTCGGTTTGCTTTTATCTAAAAGATCGGGATAGTCGTCCTTCCAGTCTTGAAATAGAACTTTCTCAAGTGTGCTTTTATATCCCTTGATCCTTTTCTCAATGAGTTCCTGTCTGATATAGGGAAAGTTTCCGACTATTCCATCAAACTGAGGAATCGTCTCATCGATCATAAAATCAGGCCCACCTGTTGGTTTAGGCGGCGGGAATTTGAATATATCTCCAGTCTTGACCTCAAAAAAATCTTTTGATATGATTCTTGGGAAGTTTGCATAGTCTTCTATGTTCTGCCTGTAAAGGTTAATTGTTGCAAGCTCGGCAGGAAAATGGGCAATATCAATACCCCATATCCGGGAAAGCAGCTTTTTATGGTCTTTCTCGCCTGCATTTCTAAGCCGGTCATAAGCCCTAATAAGAAATGTACCAGTCCCGCAGGTTGGGTCTAAGACCTTATCTGATATTCTCCTGACACAGAAGGTCGTTATCATATCTACAAGTTCTTCATTCGTGAAATATTGTCCAAGTGCATGTCTTTCTTCCGGCGGTATGAGCTTCTCAAAAACATTTCCAACAACATCCTGAGGCATGTGCGAAAAGTTGTATTTGTTCAGACTATCAAGAAGATTTATTAGGGGTTCAACTCCGCTTTGTGGGAAAGGCACCTTATCAGGGAAATCATCTTCAAATACTGCCTGATAGTCTATCTGCCTTGCAACCTCAAAATATTCTTTCAGCTTTTTGTCGACTTTTGCAGGATTGACTCCATGTAAATCAAGTTTTGGAATATCCGAGCGGAATCGGCGTAATGTCAAATAAAAAAGTATCTTCCCGAAAAGCCTATAAATAATCTGCCTTGATACCGTTTCAAAAAATGCCTCACCTGCCTCATAAGTTGCAATGCCCTGTTTTACTGCCCAATCAAAAAGTTCATTCTTGAATGCAGCATTTTTTCCTATTTCTGTTATTAATGACTTATGTATGTAAGGCCAGAGGGTCTTTACAGCCTCTGAAAGCTCATGAACAAAGAATGTGGAATCTACATCAATGAGGTGAAGATGTCCTTCCCTATGAAGAGTAGAAAGGTCGTTTAATATCTCTTTTGCCTTTGCTTTTATAAGTTCCTGCTTGGACACAACCCAGAGGTCATCAGGATTTGTTACCTGAGAGATTGGTGCATAGGTCTTTAATCTGTGGATTCTTGATACTTCTTCTGTCCAATGGGGTGTTCTCCAGATGACAGCATCTCGCATATTCCATGTAACAAAATAATCGGCATGCATCGCCCTTGCCTTCTCGGCAGCATTATTCAGCAGCTCTTGATTATCAACAGCTGTAGCAGGCGTCTTCAATTCCCATCCGCAAAAACCCTGATGAGCCTTCCTGTTAAGCCAAATCTGAACATCAGGGAATTTTGTTTTCTTTTCCGAAACTTTTACCGAGGGATCTGATGATGCAACTTCAAAGGGGTAAGTGCCTTCCTTCAGAAATTCATTAAGCCAGGATATAACCTGACTCATAAATTCTCTTTCGTTGGATTTAATATCGGTCATTCGTTTTTAGCTTTACCACTCATTGCCTACTATTGAAACACATTTTATACTAAAGTGAAGCAATTTTTCAGCTTCCAGATTATGATCAGGGGCTTGACCGAGCGTTGCTGAAGCCTGCATCCTTGCAAGGAGAGGGACACTATACTAATAAGACCATAAGTAAGAACACATATTTTTACACCCTCCCCTCAATCCCCTCCCATCGAGGGAGGGGGCTTACACACCCCTGCACCCCTCTCAAGAGGGGAATTCCCTCTCCCCTGGCGGGAGAGGGCAAGAGTGAGGGGGTGTGGCCTTACTTATGAACTCCTTAGTATAAACCTTCAAGCTCGAATCTGGATTACTTAAAACAGCTCAAGCGGTCCAGTCGATGACCTTCAGTCCCTTTATTTGCCTGAATTCTTTTGTATTGTTCGTAACAAGCGGCACGCTGAGGCTGAGGGCATGGGCTCCGATTAATGTATCCATAGCGCCGATGGGCTTTCCTGATTTTTCCAGTCCAACTCTGATTGCTCCATAAGACCTTGCAGCCACTTCGTCAAAGTGAGCGATTTCGAGAGGCAAAACAAATTCTTTCAAAGCATCCTGGTTCCTCTGAACATGTTGACTCTTCTCCACACCATATTGCAGTTCAGCAAGCGTTATGGAAGAGATACCGATATCTCCGGCGGAATACTTCATGAAATGTTGCAATACCTTCCGGGGTTTTTGTTTGATGATGTAAATGCAGATATTGGTATCAAGCATGAATTTCATCAGAGTGCCTCTCTTTTTTGAGTCAGAGGCTGTTTTCTCTCTGCCAAAAAGTCATCAGAAAACTTATCCAGGCTGTTGAACAGGGATTGCCAGGAGCCTTTGGCAGGGATGAGCATAACAACTTTTCCCTCTTTCTTTATGAACACGTAATCGTCATCAAATCTGAAATCTCTGGGCAACCGGACAGCCTGACTTTGCCCGTTTTTAAAAAGCTTCGCAGTTTTCATCATGCACCTCCGTATAGATATATATTAAAAGTATATACTAATCGGGCATTCCAGGCAAGAACTATTTAGAGTCTGTCCATAAAGTTAGTTTTATCGTCATTCCTGCGGAGGCAGGAATCCAGAAGCTATTGAAAATACTGGATTCCCTCCGTCAATACGTAAGACGGATTCGCGAGAATGACGCACTTGAGATGAAATTAGCATTTATGGACAGACTCTATTTATTGATAAGGTCATAAGTATGAAGACATTGATTATAAAATCCCTCCTAACCTCCCTTTACCAAAGGGAGGGAAATTACCCCTCTTTGGCAAAGAGGGGCGAGGGGAGATTTTTCAATAATGTCGTCTTACTAATAACCGCCTTAGTAATTCGAGTGTTATTTTGTAAGTAAGACATTATTTTTTTTACAGATTCTCAACCACCTTCCGCAGTTTTGCCTGTACCTGAGTAGCTATTTCGCCCAACTCTGGATTTTCAATCGCCTGCATGGATGCTATGGGATCGATGGCAGCAACTTCCACTTTGCCTTCAGAAATTTCCTGAACGATAACATTACAAGGAAGCATGGTACCGATCTTATCTTCTGCCTGCAATGCCTGATAGGCAAAGGGTGGGTTGCATGCTCCGAGGATTCTGTATTTTTTAAAATCCACATTCAGTTTTTTCCTCAGGGCTTCTTTTACATCAATATCAGTAAGAATACCAAAACCTTCTTTTTTAAGTTCATCTGTCACCTTTAAAATCGCTTCATCAAAGGAAACATTTAAGATTTTGCTGAAGTAGTAAGACATATGAACCACCCTTCCTTCACTATTCACTGTTCACTATTCACTGTTCACTGTTTTATATCTTTACCCTTTTTAATAATGCTGAGTTGGTTACAACAGACAGTGAACTTATAGACATTGCCGCTGCTGCTATGATCGGGTTCAGAAGACCAAATGCAGCGATAGGGATTGCAGCGGTATTATAAAAGAACGCCCAGAATAGGTTTTGTTTTATCTTCCGCATTGTTGCCCTTGAGAGTCTTATGCTTCTTATGACATCTCTCAGGTCATCTTTAACAAGAATGATACCCCCGGTCTCCTTTGCAACATCAGAACCGCTGCCGATAGCTATACCTATATCAGACTGTGCAAGTGCAGGAGAATCGTTTATCCCGTCTCCAACCATTGCTACAACCTTTCCCTCTGCCTGAAGCTCCTTTATAACTTTTGCCTTATCACCCGGAAGGACATTGGCTATAATCCTGTCTATACCCACTTTTGCGCCTATAGCCTTTGCAGTTCTTTCATTGTCACCGGTAAGCATGATGACCTGAACGCCTTCGGCTTTTAGACCTTTCACCACAGCTTCTGCATGTTCTTTCAAGGTGTCAGCCACAGCAATAAACCCTTTGAGTTTATTGTCTTCTGTTATAATCATCACAGTGTTGCCTTTTTCTTCAAGACCTGAGATCACAGCTTCTTTGTCTTCAGTAGAAATACCCATGTCTTTCATTAGTCTTCTATTTCCGATCAGAATCTCCTTTCCGCCAAAAGTAACCTTGACCCCATGGCCTGGTATGGCTTCAAATGCCTCTGCATCCGGTATAGAGAGACCCAGCATGTTTGCTCTTTTAATTATTGCTTCTGCGAGGGGATGCTCCGAACCTTTCTCAGCTATAGAGGCAGAAAGAATGACATCCTCTTCGCTTCCATCAAAAGTTATCACCTCAGTAACTTCAGGTTCTCCCTTGGTAAGTGTGCCTGTTTTATCAAAGACAACCGCATTCAGTTTCTCTGCTCTTTCAAGATATTCTCCTCCCCGTATCAAAATACCCATTTCGGCGCCTTTACCCACTCCGACCATTAAGGCAGCAGGTGTGGCTATTCCGAGTGCGCAGGGACAGGCGATTATGAGGACAGCAACAAATGATAAAAGTGCGGAAGTATAATTGCCGAACAATACCCATCCGGCAGCAGATAAAAATGCGGCACCTACAACAGCAGGCACAAAATAGGATGCCACCTTATCAGCAAGCCTCTGAATATTCGCAGTCGACGCCTGGGCTTCCTCCACCATCTTTATTATCTGGTTCAGGGTCGTGTCGGCGCCTACTCGCGTTGCCCTGAACTTAAAGGAACCGACTTTATTAATGGTGCCGCCTATTACCCCGTCACCTGCTTGTTTCTCGACAGGTACGCTTTCGCCTGTGATCATCTTCTCATCGATCGATGAATGTCCTTCCATCACAATGCCGTCTGTAGGTATCTTCTCGCCCGGTCTCACAACTACTATCTCATCTACCATGAGCGATTCAGCAGGTATTTCGACTTCGGTCCCATCTCTTATTACTCTTGCAGTCTGAGGTCTGAGATCGAGGAGTTTTCGAATGGCGGCAGAGCTGCGCTTTTTGATTATTTCTTCCATATATTTTCCAAAGAGGACAAATGCAATGATGATGGCCGAGACATCAAAATAGACATTCTTTTCCTCTACCGGGAGAACACCGGGAAAGAATACAACAAATGCGCTGTAAAGATAAGCCGTTGATGTGCCGAGTGCGATGAGGAAGTCCATATTGGCTACTCGTTGTTTAATCGCCTGATAAGCACCGATGAAAAATCCCTTTCCGCCAAAAATCATGATCGGTGTTGTGATAATAAATAACCATACACCAGCAGTAAACCAGGGGAGGAATGAAAAAGGAACCCAGGTTAGGACTGTCGCTCCCGCAGCAAGGCCGAGGAATAAGGCTGCCCTGAAAACAGCAAGGGCAAGCACGCCGGTAAGGGCAATGGTTACCCGCCTTTTCATATCTTTCAGCTCTGCTTCAGGCGCCTCAAAGGTCCTCACGCAAGTTTCACTGCAGAAATAATATTCTCTTCCTCCAACCACCCTCTTGATCGAACGCGCTTTAGGGATGACCATTCCGCAGATGGGATCTTTCGCCATCTCTCCTCTATCCTTTGAGGTTGCAGAAACCATTTCTTCCATCTGAAAATCCCCCCTGCCCCCCTTTACTAAAGGGGGGTGAGGGGGGATTATGCCAGAGATAAAAGATTCTGGATTCTTCTCGAAATCCTCTTTACAGGGCATTGAGCAGAAATAATAGGTAGTGCCTTTATAAGTGGACGTGGCAACCGCATCTTTGTCATCTATGGTCATCTTGCAGACAGGGTCTACGACTTTCATGTTTTTCTTTACTCTAAAGATAGATATTCTTTCAGATTAATGTCCGTGCACATCGCCCTTAGGAGTCTTCTCCTTCTCCTTCTCCTTCTCCTTCTCCTTCTCCTTCTCCTTCTCCTTCTCCTTCTCCTTCTCCTTGCTTTCAGTTTCTTTTAATGGTGTCTCGTTCATTCCGCAACATGCTCCAGTAATACATTCGTATGCCTTTTTCATCTGGTCCATCATCTCCATCTGGGATGCCTCAGTTGCTGTTTTTGAGTCCTTTATGTGTATTTCATGCAGATCTATCGCCTTTTTCAGCCACTGCTCAGCACAAGTCAGTCTGCACTGAGAAACATCAGACGGTTGTCCCATTATTCCGCCCACCGTCATCCCCTTGCACATAGACATCATCTTCTGCATATTCTCTTTCATCTGTGCCAAGTCTTTCATCATCTTCTTTTTCTCAGCATGCTTAGCGCCCATCATCATCTTTTCCTGCATATTCATCATGTCCATCATCATCTGCATCATATTTTGCATCATCATACCCTGACCCATCGTCTGCATCATTGGCATCTGCTGGCCACCTTGCGCCATTCCTTGTCCGGGCATCTGCTGCATCGTCGGACAATTCATCATGGGCATCTGTTGTCCTTCGCCCATCATCATACCTTGTCCCATCTGGCCTTGCTGGCCGCCCATCATGCCCATCTGCGCATATGCCGGAATATTGAAAACAAAAAAAACCATAAAAACAATCATCCATTTTTTCATATCTTCCTCCTTAACATAATTGATGACATTTACATGTCAATCCTTTTTCTTTCGATACTTTTTTGATGCTCACATCTCATCCCCTTTCCCTTAACGATAAAAAATATATACTATATTTTTTATCGAAACATTTTATTTTATATCTTTTCTCAATCTATTCTTTTGTAAGATCATCTTTTATTCTCTCAAATTCCTCTTTAGTAATCTCTCCTTTTGCGTATCTCTTTTTAAGAATATCTAATGGTGTTTCATCCTTTGTTCCCCCTTTTCTATCGCCAATCCCAACAATTAACTTCACGAAATATATAATGCCTAATATAACCAGTATCCAGAAGATGACCATAAAAAACCATCCCAATCCAAATCCTATTCCCCAACCATGGTCTCCCCAATGCATAACTTTATCTCCTCTTAAAAAGTACAACACCGATAAACAATATTTTATAAAAATAATATGACATTTTCAATTTTAGGGCATTTTTGCACCTTTATCTATTTAACTCTGTTGTCAGAAATAAGTTTTAAAGTTCATAAATTGCAGCAAGCTGACCGATATCCTGCACCAATCACCTCCCTTTATTTATTTCACCCATTATCTTCACATATCTTGCAATGCCGTTTCTTGTTATCAACCCGATTATATTCCCTTTTTCTGTTACTACCAATCTCCCTTTATCCTCGCTTATCATAAGTTCGAGTGCCCTCATGGCATCTTCATTTTCTGAAACCTCCCACTTTTTATCATGTGGTATGAAGACTCCAGATATCCTGACATCCTTCCACCTTTCTTTTGAAATATTCTTTATCTCTCTTAAGGTAAGAATTCCCAGAAATTTCCCATCATCTACAACTGGAAAACCTCCATATCCGTACTTCAGAAAATACTCATTTACAGCGGCATCCACTGTCGTATCCTTCGGGATAAACACAATATCTCTTACCATAATGTCTTTGACCTTAACCCTGCTGAGCGTCTCCTGCAGGCTGGCCTGCTGATAGCTTGTCTGGGACGCAGTATGAAGGAACCAGCCTATCAGCATCAACCACAGGCCGCCAGGGAATCCTACGAATATAGAGAACAAACCGAAGGTTATAAAAAAAAGTGCGATCTTCTGACCATAATTGGATGCCTTCCTGGTTGCATAGTAGAAGTCATTATTTTTCTTCCAGAGGTATGCCCTTACAAGACGCCCTCCATCCATCGGGAATCCGGGTATTAAATTGAATACTGCAACCACGAGATTAATATATGAAAGGTACTGGAATAGCGCTTTTTCGACTTGACCTGTTACCATATTGTAAAAAACAAAGAATATCCCCGACAGTAGAAAACTTGACAGCGGGCCTGCAATCGCCATCTTAAACTCAGCCATCGGATGATCGGGCTCTCCTTTCATCTGCGCCACGCCCCCGAAGATAAACAACGTTATGCTGACTATAGATTGCCCGTATCTCATTGCGATAAATGAATGAGAAAGCTCATGCAGTGCCACAGATACGAAAAGAAGGAGCGCTGCTGTAATACCGCTAATCCAATATGACAGTCCCGGCAGTTTAGGTGCAGCCTTTGGAAAATAAAAAGTTGACAATGACCATGTAATCAGGCCGAAGATAATAAGCCATGAAAAATGGACCCTTATGGGTATCCCCATGACAGTTGCTATTTTCAACGAACCGGACTGAAGTGGGATATTCATTAGCCTATATATATTCCTTCCATCTTAATAATATGTGCATAGTTGTATAGACATGGTTCGACAAGCTCACCATGACAGTCACCCTGATTCCGAAAGCTTTCGGAATGTCGAAGGGTCACGCCGGGGGGCCGCATGCCCTGTGTCCATCTTATTATGCACTCCTTAATAATATTCAGCAGAAGAGGAAGATTATTTCTTTTCTTTTGTTACAAACTTCTCAGGGTCCTTATCAAACTTATCTTTACAGCCTTTTGCACAAAAATAATAAGTCGTACCTTTGTATATACTTGTGGCTGCAGCCTTTTTTTCATCAACATTCATATTGCATACAGGATCTTTTGCCAATCAACTCACCTCCCTTCTTGCTAATGAGTTAATAAGTAAGGACACATTTAAACACCCTCCCCTCAATCCCCTTCCGTCTTACTTATTGACGGACCTCCCGTCAATCCCGAAAGCTTTCGGGACTCTCCCCTGGCGGGAGAGCCCGCCCGTCGAAGCCGGTCGGACGGGGGCAAGGGTGAGGGGGGTGTGTTTTTATTTATCAACTCCTTAGTAATATTATTTGCAGGTTATCAAAAAATTGTGGAATCGTCAAACTCGATCGCGTTCAGGTATGAATCTGCGTCCTATACAGCGAGTCTTTGCAGCGCCTCTTTAGCTGCGATTGTTTCTGCTTCTTTTTTACTTTTTCCATACCCTATTCCAAACTTTTTCCCGGCAATATCTACTTCAACTGTAAATATCTTTTTATATTCCTCACATTTTCATGAGGTCATCCTTTATCTTCTCAAACTCTTCCTTGCTTATCTCTCCCTTTGCATACCTCTTCTTAAGAATATCGAGAGCGATCTCTTCCTTCTCTCCTCTTTTAGCACTTCCAGTAATTAATCTAACGAGATAAACGATTCCCAAGATAAGTAGTGCCCAAAAGAGAATCATGAGAAGCCACCCAAATCCAAATCCTATTCCCCATCCATAATCCCAGTGCATAAAAACCTCCTATACTTTTAATTCTCTTATAAAAGCAGATGTTTTCTCAGCAATAGCCTCCTCTTCTTTTACATCCATGTTGCATACAGGTCAATAGTCTACATGTTTTTCCTTTAATTTATGATGTCTAAATTTGGAAGGTTCTGCCTTTTCTTCCAACAGGTACGTCTCTGGGCATTGCACATCCCTTCGTTATTTAGCACGTTTTTAAAGGGTATTAAGATATGCAATGATATTCTGAACCTCTGTATCAGAAAGATAAGAAAAAGAAGGCATATCTTTATAAGGATTTTTTAATTGATGCGCAATATTCTCGGGAGTTGCCGGCTTTTTGCTTACGGGAAGCAATGGACTTTTCAGGATACCTTTATGACCCGGGCCTACGATTGTTTTCGTGCTAAGGGGATCGTGACAGAAAAAGCATTTTGACTCATAAAGTTCTTTGCCCTTTTTGATATTTTCAGGGTCTGTTTTTACGATGATCCTCGCTTCTTCCGGAGTTTCTTTTTTCTCCTTTACAACCTTGTTAAATAGTATATCAGTGCCGAATTTAGTAGTAAGGAGATAGTATCCCCCAGAGGTTCCTATCATTCCAAAGGTTAAAAGGGCTATTAAAATACCGATGGTATTAACATAACCATAGAACTGTCTGTAGATCCTGACAAACGAGACTTTCAACAAGAGAAGAACTATTACGGCCAAAGAGAACACTCCATGGAATGTTGCTCGTGGTGAAAGCTCTCCCTTTCTCTGAAAAATAAAATCTAAACAAAAATAAGCAATAATGAGATATAACGCAAAATAAATTTTCCCATTTAACCGGTGTATCCTTATAAGCGCTGTAGCGTTAAATCTTTTCTCTGTCCTTCCCAAAACTTCAAACATGGTGAACATGGCTAATAATGTCAGGAGGAGTAGAACAAGAGACAGGAAAGACTTTATCAGAAATATTGGCATAAACCTCCCTCATAAAAGGGAAGGGAAAGATATCTTATCCCTTCCCCTCAGAATCCTAATATCCCATTTTCTTAGGGATCTCGACCTTCAATGACTTAATATAAGCAATGATATTTGCCATATCTTCAGACTTTGGATCAATTGCCTTGCCTTTGTTGGCATTGACAATACAATAGTTAACGGCCTCTTCGAGACCCATCTGCTTTTTGCCCCCGATATTGAATTCTTTCTTCATTCCGGACTTCTCAAGACCTCTTCCACCAGGATGGCATTCATTGCATGCCTTTGAACCACTGGCAAACTTTGGATCGTTGAAGAGCGATTTGCCCTTTTCTACATTCCCTGCTGCAAAGGTATAAGAGAAGATAAGACCTATAGCTGTCACAGACAGTAATGCTATCCTTACAACCTTCATCTCTTTCACCTCCTTTCTTTGCTGTATCTTAATATTCCTCTTTCTCTAAGCGAGTAGTTTTCTTACCATAGCAAGCGGACTAATAAAATCAGGAACATCTGTCAACTCCGGAACAATCTCTTTATAACTTATAATGTCATTTCTGTCTATGACGAATACAGAACGGGCAAGAAGTCTTAAGTCCTTAATCAAAACGCCGTAAGCAGTTCCAAAAGATGCATCCCTGTGATCTGAAAGAGCTTTAATTTTATCAATACCCGCAGTTGTACAAAAACGTGAAATTGCAAAGGGTAAATCCATGCTTATATTTAGAACTACAACATCATCTGACAGCTGCGCTGCCTCCTGGTTAAACCTCCTTGCCTGCATGTCACATACCGCGGTATCAAGCGATGGTGTTACACTTAAGACCTTTATCTTTCCTGCAAAATCTTTAATATTTACCTCCTTGAGTTCTCCGTCAAGAACAGTGAAGTCAGGAGCATAATCACCAATCTTCAAATCTGGTCCAATTAGTGTTAAAGGATTACCTCTTATTGTAACGATCCCCTTTCTCTCTATAATTCCTCCGATCCTAAAATATTAGATTTCAGTAATAAAACATTGCGGGTCTTCAGTAAATAAATCTCCTGAATGCGCATAAGCAATTGCTCTACATCCTCTGCAAGCGGCCCATCTACGGCATATTCCGCATTTTCCCTTATAAATCTCTTTATCCCTTAATTGTTGTAAAACTTCTGAACTCACCCATACTTCCCTGAGAGAATCTTTTCTTACATTACCTATAGGTACGTTTAATCTCCTGCACGGCATTATCGTTCCATCTGGCAGAAGAGTTAAGCCGGAGATACCAGCAGCACAACCTCCTTTCGGAACAGAACCTGAATCGTTTTCGTTAGAATGAATAGTCATTTGGGATGCAACTGGGTCACCGGTGGTTATTTCAAGACCATTAATATTCAGGGAATACATTTTTTCATATATCTCTTTCGCCCTCTCCTTACTTATCATTTTATTAAAAAGTCTTTTACCTCTCCCTGAAGGAACGAGTCTTGAAAATCCAAGCCTATGAACTCCAAGAGAAGATGATAGTGCTACTATATCCATGAAATAATCAGCATTTATCTCAGAAAGTGTTACATTAAGAGTGACCTTAATACCTGCCTCAAGAAGATTTTGAATCCCTTCGAGTGATGAATAGAAACTACCTTTACCCCTTATGGATTCATGAACATTTTCTGGTCCTTCAATGCTTACCTGCACGCCTTTAACAGCAAGATCTAATAACCTTTTTGCCCTTTCTCTATTAATAAGCGTACCATTTGAAAGAATATATATATCAAATTCTTTCCTTTTAATTTCCTCAAGGATTTTAAATATATCCTGATGTAAAAAAGGTTCACCACCTGTGACATTAAAACTCGTGGAAAAATAAATATCATAATTTTCAGACCAAGCATTGAGCATTTCCGACACCTCTGAAATAACCTCATTTATCTCAGAGAGATGCATTTCTTCTATATTTCTTTCTGTCTGATAACAGTGTTTACAACGGAGGTTACACCTCTCAGTGAGGTGCCATTGAATGAAAAATTCACATGTTTTATTTGTTGCCATTATTTTTACTATCCCATCATCTGCATAAACTTACCTCGATGCAGAGAGGCAGATGCGTATCTGCCTCTCTTTTCATGCAACTGATGGATAAAGTCAAGTTAATAAAATTATTCAGGCAATAGCAGGTACAGTATAAATGTATGCCGCACCTGCTATTAATTCTTTGTTGCTTGACCAGCAACTTTCAGCTCTTTCAGCCCTTTCACTTGTGGCATACCTTGCCAGGATTTTCTTTCGTTGCCTTCTTAAAACTTTCCCAGAAGGCAGCCTCCTTTGCAAGGGCTTTTTTGCTCAATGACTTCCTCATCCTGTCTCACCTCCTTTCATGTCGCTTTCACTATTACAAGGTACGCGAGTAATTTAGGTTTAATAAAACTCTTTTAAGGTATCCTCTAATCTTGAGATTCCTATTGATTGTCTTAAAAGGGGCTTATCCTTGATTACAGGTATTCTCTCCTCTAAAATCGGACGACGGTGTCTGTAAAGGCATGCCTTTTGTATCCTGATAGTTTTTTAAATTCATCTCCTCTGATTCTATAATCATTAAATTTAGTTTTGCTTAAATCAAACCCTTCAAATGTCCATTCAGAATCAGCAAGGTGTTGATCAAAAAGGATGAAAACCTGTATCTGATATTTCTCTGATAGATCAAACGCCTTGTTCGTAAGATAAAATGCCTGTTCCGGTGTGCCCGGTGCAAAGATAACCCTTGGGAATTCTCCGTGAGCAGTGTGAATGGCAAATAATAAATCTGCCTGTTCTGTCCTGGTCGGCAGCCCTGTAGCAGGCGCCGGCCTCTGGCCGAGGGTATCACCTATTGTCTGGATGCCCTGTCCGGCCTCACCGCCTATTTTTATTGAATAATCCATGTATGCTCTTTCTTATATTTCGTTTAAAAGGTCTCTCGTGTATGCACAATGGGGACATTCAAATTCCTGAGTAAAGTAATTTGACCTTCTGGGGAAGCCTGGCAAATTCTTCTCTCATAAATAATCTGAGCCTTTTCTTGTTTATATTTTGAACATTGTTTTTCACCATATGGTTATTTGGTCACGCAATACCCAATTCTCTGTGTTTCTTGAGAATTTCATCTGCTAATTTTTCGAGCAACGAAAAATCATCCTCCTTCGGATATCCTCTGACAATGACCGGCTCAATAAAATTTACCTTGATGTTTGTCAGCCTCCCTTTGATTTGATCCAGCATTCTCCCACCCCAACCATATGATCCAATTACAGATACATGTCGCAATTTCGGCCTCAAAGCATTGACGAGAAATACTGCATGAGCTGCATATGGATGCGGTCCTATCAGCATGGTAGGTGATGCGATTACAAGAGTTGCAGCGTCTACAAGGGCCATCGCCAATTCTCCAATATCCGTCCTTGTCAGATTAAATGATTTTACCATGATACCTCTCTCTATTAATGCATGAGATACTGTACCAATGAAGCAGTGCTTCCGTGCATGGAAATATACGGGATGATCACCTCATTCTTAACTTTATCTGAAATCCATTCCCTGTATGCATTCGTTATGAATTGAGGATTCTGATATAACGGACCATGGCTCGGTGCGATCACGTCCACTGCGAGATTGTATATTGTATCGAGATACTTGCCGAAGCTCGCCCTGAACGGCATCATGATCCCTGCATATTAGCGCTTGGCAGATTCATATACTTTTGCCTCGTCGGTGACATAGAGATCACTTGTTGCGAGGTGGGAACCGAGGAAGTCGCAGGTGAATAAAATCTTATCCTCTCTCACATAGGTAAACATTGTTTCCGGCCAGTGAACCCAGGGCGCTTTCATAAATTCCAGTGTCTTCCCTCCCCTCCCAGAGAAAGTGTCTCCCTGTCATTCTTGGTCAAAAACCTTTCAGCAGGAATAAGGAGCAAATCAATGAGCATATCTTTACATCTCGGATTGGTTACAACCTGCGCATCGGGATAAAGTTCGAGAATCCCCGGTAAAGTTCCTGAATGGTCCTGCTCGGCGTGATTGGCAATAACATAATCAATACTGGTTATCTTTAACTCTTGTAGGCTCTCTATCAGCTCATGACTCTTTGCCGGATCAACCGTATCAATGAGGGCAACCTTTTCATCCCCTCTGACCAGATATGAGTTATAGCTTGTTCCGTCAGGGAGCTGGATAAGCTCATCAAATAACCTTCTGTCCCAGTCAATTGCCCCAACAGCATAAACACCGGCTTTTATTTCTCTTATTGACATAGTTTCAAACTCCTTCTTGTTCTGATTAACCTTATAAAAATTTTATCGTAGAAAGTATTCGTCTTTCAGGGGCAGTATCTTACTGTTTTTTCATAGATTCTTCTATCATTGTAAGCAGCATCCTCCGGTCGGAAACGCTGATACCGGCTATTCCGGAACAAAGAGAAAAACCCTTCCCCAGGAAAAAGGCAAAGGAACTTCTCCGTTCTTTACTTTTACTGTCCCACAAATCCTCAATTGCTTGCAGTATGATAGATTCTGCAAGATTTCGTACAGCCCGTAGCGGCAATCCTTCTTCCTTCTTGTCATACCGGCTTTTGCCCCCGTTCTGCCGGGTATCAGTCCGGAATCTTTCCTGATTATTTATACGGAATGATTCCCGGCCGGTTCCATAATATGCATAATCAGGCAATGATAAAGATTTTGTATCCGAAATTCCAGCTTTCATTTTTTCCAATACCCCCATAAAATTCTTTCTCCCTGCCTCTTTGCTGCTTGCATAAAAGAGTTTAAGACACAATTCTTCAAAATAATATCCGCACTATTCCGATTTTGCTGTAAGAACATTTCCTACAGCGTTCAATGGTCAGACAGGTAATCCTGCAAATCAAATTTAGCAATATTTATGCAACTTGTTGACCATGAAAAAATCGAGGGAAGACCGGGATAAGAGATTCGATAGCCCGCAGACCGATTTTCAATTCATTGCGCCGTTTATACCACCATACGATCTCTGCCCTGAGCCAGTTATTTTCAATGGAAAGATCTATACGGTCCCCCCCCGGTTCGAAAGGCAGGTCAGCACGCAGGGAGAGAGACAATCCATTTTTGGAAAGATCCATGATCCGTGCTTTAAAAATTTGTTCCATGAAAATGAAAGAGATGTTCTGATCGTGTTGGATTCGTTCTTCTCGCCTTCTGTCAAGTCCATAAGATCCGCTGAATTGCACTCTACAAAAAGGACATTCACTGAAAAATTTATTATCAGCACTATATGAATTGCCTTTACAGTTTGGGCATATCATTTTGTACACTTGGACCTCCCTTCAGAAATGTTTTTTGTCTCTTCATCATTTGTATCCTCTTGAAAAATGATAGGTCAGAGTCATACTAAGCCCTGCCGTCTTGATAATTCATTCTATGCTATCACCTCCTCACACGAAGTCTTGTTTTGAACTATGGTCATGTTGTTAATCTAACTCGATCTAACCACATGTTCACTGCGCATAATTACCCAATTAAAAAGGGTAAAAGTATCCCGTCGCCCTGATTTTCACATCATTCCCATAATGTGCCGCATGCCCATCAGGACGTCCGCGCGCTCGCCGGGCGAGAGGAGCAATGAAGACATTGTATAAGGTTTGTCCAGCAGTTCTCCTTCGGTGCCCACGACATAAAGCGTGTGATTTTCAAGGCTCAATTTGTAAAACCGCGCATTGCTGGCGCTGATGATTCTCCAGCGCTGGACCTGCCCTGGTATGATCGATAATACGGGATTGACAAGTCCGTTCACCATTACCGTGTTGCCTTCCTTGCCGTGCATGTAATCCATCATGGAAGTATAGGGTTCCGGCTCCGCCCCGCTCAAGCTTATGTCCTTGAGGAAAAGGATATGGGTCTCAAATCCGGACAGCGCGCTTATTTCGTCGGCAACATCAAGGGCACCGGCCAGGCCGCCCCAGTATTGCTCTGCCACAGAACCATGAATATGAGGATGATAGAAATTCAGACTGCCCGGTTCCTGCATCGACAGGTCGTATTCATAGGTGAAGGTATCGCCGGACATGAGCATGACCATCATGTTGTCGGCGTTTCCCGATGGAGAAACATGCAAGCCGTGGGTATGAAGATTCGTAATATCGCGATCATGGCCGAGAATATTTGTCCCAAGCATTGAGAGGGAATTCTTCAGGTTAACTATTAGTTTATCCCCGTTGCGCACCTTTATCGTGGGCGCAGGGTAAGAGCCATTGCAGGTGAGCAGATCGGCCATCTGCCCATTGATATTGATGGGCGTGACTTTCGCTTCGAGGCTTACTTCAACAACGCCCGATTTCACACTTTTATTGAGCAATATTGCAGGATCCGTAAATGCCGCACCAGGGGGCGGGTCAATATCCGGTGTGCTGCCACCGCAGCCGCAGCCGTCACCGCCCATTCCGCTGGCAATGGAATCACCTGTTTTTAAACCAAAATATCCTCCGGCAAGGCCAACGGATAATACTTTCATAAAATCTCTTCTGCTAATTTTCATCTTGCCCCTCTTTATTTTGGTTAGGTTAACCTTCTTCCCTTATTTCTGGTTGCCCGGATAATATGTTGAATGCGGATTGTCCCCATCCATCTTCCTTGTATGGCAGACTCTGCAATCGCCGATTGCGTAAGGGGCTCGCTGGAGCTTCATGGGCAGCAAGTTGTCGGCCCAGAGTTTCGACGGCCACCACTCATGAGGGCTGTTGTGGCATGCGGCGCAGTAAATCCCGCCGTGACCTTTTGAATGACGGTATAAGGTGCCGCCTGTAGAGTAATTGCTACCATGGCACTGCTCACAGTTCGGCTCCGTGACCCAGGGATTTCTGTTGGGGTCTCCCATCCCTGATATGCCACCATGACAAGATCCTGTCTGGCATGTAGGTGTGGTTCCCATGTAACCCATTCCACTAATTCCGGTTCTTAAACATTGCGTAAGAGGTCCGGGATGGCAGGAATAGCATGTTCCATCAGATGCACGATCAACACCGTTGTGCCAGCTATGCATCGCTAAAGATACAGATTTTACGCCTGGTATCCCCGGAGCACCTAAAGCGTTACTCGAATGGCATTTGGCGCACAAAACCGGCTGCATGTCCACCAAATTTTGGCTTGTCAATGGCGGTGATATCCCGTTCACTCCGTGATAGTAATCATGGACCATCAGAATGTTTGTATCTACCGAGTCAGTTCCTCCGTTGGATAGATTGACCGTCCCATCCATTCCCTGCATATGACACATATCACAACGTATCTCATCAGAGACGGGAAGAACTACCTGGATCGTCTGACCTGTCTTGTTCCCTTTGCCCGGATTATCCCTTAATGTCACCTTTGCGATCTGAAAAGGGTTCCAGTTCATCTTGTCATCATAGGGCAGTACCGGGATGCCCGTTGCTTCAAAATGGTCTCCAACCAATTGCATTTTGCCGGAGAGGCCATTACCCGTCAGCCCGATTCCTTCGGGCAGACTGATGCCGAAGAGCTGCTGGACGTATTGCCAGAAATCCGTTTTGCCCTTTACAGTTGTATTATTTACAATCGAATACTCCAAAGAAATTCCCGAAGTCACAATTTTGGGGGGGTCGCCTCTCTGGATTACTTGAACCCAGAGGTTGTTAAACGGTGGCAAAAGAGCCAATTCCTTATAACTCGGATTGATACAGTGCATGCCCAGATCATTCCATCCGATAAGGACATAATCATTCTCAGAGGAGACCGGCAGTTGAATCGAAGCTTCCTTACCGGCCCAACTCTCAGCGGGCAGCAGACAGAGCACCACCAGAATAAGTATCAGCCCTGCAAGCCGGGTGTTTGCTCTAAGGATCGAGAATTTGCGCTGTTCATGCTGTCCCTCCGTGTGTTTCTTTGACGTAACGCTCATCTTCAGTAAATTCATTTTCCCCTCCCTTGTACCGACTGGGCGGCACCTTTCTGGCACCGCCCAGGGTATCCATATCAAGACAATTTCTTTCTTGCTCCTAAAGCGCAACTGTGTACGGCCTCATCATCTCATTGTCCTCATGGTCAATGATGTGGCAATGCCATACATACCCCGGACCTCCAGTTGTCGGGTTAAAGGGATACAGGTTTGTTCCGGCACTAACGCCATTAACTGCGACATCCTGAGGAGCCCAGCGCACAACTATGCGTGTCACCTGGCCGGGGAACATTTTGAATGTGTCCTTCCAGCCGG
>Ga0315282_10003143_pt1 | contig 29718 bp, 23 predicted proteins | sample YL17G07_20_MG_FD_203693 | JGI IMG/M metagenome (GOLD analysis project Ga0315282, IMG submission 203693) | Sediment microbial communities from Yellowstone Lake, YNP, Wyoming, USA - YL17G07_20 | ecosystem: Environmental > Aquatic > Freshwater > Lake > Sediment | place: USA: Wyoming | collected... | reverse complement strand
TCCCCCGGCCAATGTCACCTTGTACCGCGAGCATTACCTCCAGGTGACAGTCTCCAGCCCGGGCGGCAGCGGAAACCGGCCCCTCCCTCCCGGCTGGTACCCCGATGCCCTCATCCCCTTCCTCGACCCGCTCACGGGCCGCCCGGTCAGCGGGGGAGTCTACGAGGCCGCGCCCTTTACGGTGGCCGCAGATCGGAACCAGCCGGTGTGGGTGGACGTGTTCGTGCCGCGCACCGCGCCGCCCGGCCCCTACCGCGCTGCGTTCACCGTCACCAGCGACCAGGGCGCGGCCTCCGCCGACCTGACCGTCGTGGTGTGGGACTTCGAGCTGCCGCTTCGCCCGGCGCTGCAGTCCTGCTTCGGTAACAACCTCGCCGGCGACGCGGAAGTGCTGGAACTGCTCCGCAACCGCCTCATGCCGCGGCACGTCACGCCTTCGGAGGAGCGCGCGCTCATTGACACCCTCGGTTTGAACTGCACCAACGTCGGCTTCTGGAGCGGCGCCGACAACTCCACCTGCGCCATGCGGCCCACCCCCAGCGTCAGCGCGTTCCAGGCCGTTGAGGCCCAGCACGCCGCCGATCTCTTCCTGTACGCCTACACCGCCGACGAGGTGCTCTCGTGCACCAATATCTATCCCTCGATGCAGGACTGGGCGCGGAACATGCACCAGACGCGCCTCCTCAACCTCGTCACCATACCTCCCGTGCCTGACCTGTACGACGACGGATCCGGGACCGGTCGCTCCGCTGTGGACATCTGGGTCGTCCTGCCCAAGCAGTACGATCAGTACCGGGACCCCGTCGCCTACGTGCTCGACAAGGGCGACCGCGTCTGGTCCTACAACTGCCTCACCCAGGATCCCTATTCCCCCAAGTGGCTGCTGGACTATGCCCCCATCAACTATCGCCTCCAACCGGGATTCCTCGATCAGTCAATGGGGCTCACCGGACTGCTCTACTGGAGCGTGGATCATTGGACCTCCGACCCCTGGAACAACGTCCACACCTACCATGGCGGCTACCCCGGAGAGGGAATGTTGGTCTATCCGGGCACCCAGGTGGGACTGGCCGGGCAGGTGGTCCCCTCCGTGCGGCTCAAGTACCTACGCGACGGGGTGGACGACTACGACTACATCGAGCTGCTGAAGCAGCGCGGCCTGGGGGATTGGGCGCTCTCGGTGGTGCGCGGCGTCGCGCCGGACTGGACGAACTGGACCCGCGATCCCGCCGCCGTCGAGCAGGCCCGGAGCCAGTTCGCAGCCATGCTCGTCTCCACCTTCTCGGACGTCCCGACCACCCAGTGGGCCTACGCGTACATCATGGCCTGCCGCGCCGCAGGCTACGTCCACGGCTACGACGATGGAACCTATCGGCCCACGGCGCCGGTCACGCGAGACCAGATGGCTGTTTACCTCGCTCGGGCGCTCGCGGGCGGAGAGGCGAACGTCCCCAGCGGCCCTGCGCTCGCCATGTTCCCCGACGTCGCCAAAGGTTCCTGGGCCTACAACCATGTGGAGTACATCGCCTCCCTCCACATCGTGGCCGGCTACGATGACGGCACCTATCGTCCGACCGTCATCGTCACCCGCGACCAGATGGCTGCGTTCGTCGCCCGCTCCATCTGCGACCCCACCGGCGACGAGGGGCTGGTCAGCTTCGTGCCGCCCACCTCCCCCTCGTTCCCGGATGTGAGCAACGACCACTGGGCCTACACCTACGTCGAATACTGCCACGCCCAGGGGATCGTCAACGGCTACGACGATGACACCTATCGGCCGGGGCTCACCGTGACCCGCGACCAGATGGCCGTGTACATCGTTCGCGCCTTCGGGCTGCCGATTCCCGCTCCTGCTCTGCCCCCCAGCTTGCTGCCCGGCCCCGGGGACTAGGCCGGCGCATCGTCCGGCACGCGCAGACCGAGCCGCTCGTACACCCGCAGATAGCCCGAGACGACCCTCGGCCAGCCAAAGGATCCCCGCGCCTCCGCCCGCGCCGCCGCCCCGAGACGCTCCCGCTGCGGTGCGTCGTCGAGCAACTCCCCCGCGATCTTCGCGAGCGCCTCCGCCAACCCGGCCGGGAACAACCGCGCGGTTTCTCCGTCGGTGAGCAGCTCCCGCAGCCCGCCAACGTCGGAGGCGAGAATGGCCCTCCCCATGGCCATCGCCTCCAGTGGCTTGAGCGGGGCCACCCGCTCCGTGGCCCGGGTCGCGCGCCGCGGGTAGAGCACCAGATCGGCCGCCGCGTAGACCGCTGGCGTCTCCGCGTGCGGCACGGGCGAGAGGAGCCTTGCCTGCTCTCCCGCGGCCTGCGCCGCCCCGGCGATGCGCTCGCGCGCCTCTCCCCCACCGGCGATGATGAGCCTCGCCTCCGGGTGACGGGCCGTGATTCGCGGGAGTGCCTCCAAGATGAGGTCAACTCCCTCGTAGTCGCGTAGCGCACCGAGATACAGTAGCAGCGGCTCGGATCCGAAGCCGCGTCGCTCCCGCCAGTCCCGCGGCGCGGTCTCTGGGTCGAATCTCACCAGATCCACCCCGTTCGGGACCACGTGGACCTTGTCCTCCGCCACACCTCGTCCGACGAACTCCTCCCGCAGCCCCTGCGAGATCGCCACCACCGCGTCTGCACGGCGACACAGCTTGGTCTCCATCGCGCGCGCCAGGTGGTATCGGGGCGAATGGCGCCGCATCGCCTCTTCCCACAGGCCTCGAATCTCGTACACGACCGGCAGGCCCAGCTCTCGTCCCGCGCGCAAGGCGGCCACCCCGCACAGCAGGGGCGAGTGCGCGTGCAGCAAGGCGATGTCCCCGCGCGCCCGAGCCACGGAGATCACGCGCTGCGCGAGCCAGCGCACCCGCCGCGCGTCCCGCAGCCACACCACTCCCGTCTTCGGCTCGGGCTGGCAGCGGAGGTACGGCACGCCCTCGAGGGCGCGCTCCTCCGAGGAAGGGTGCCGCGGCGAGGTGAGCACCAGCGGATCGAGCCCGAGCGCGCGCTGCTCCGTCACCACGGCCTGGGTGCGGAGCGTGTAGCCACTCACGATCTCGGGGAGAGAGTATTGCACGAGGTGCAGGATGGCCACCGCGCCCTCTCACTTCCCTGCCCGGGCCGGCCGCCACGTGGCCCTGACGCGCCGAGTGAGCCACAGCCACAGCGCGGCAAGACTCGCCAGCACGATCATGTCATAGTGCGCGGCATAGCGCCCCGGGCGCCAGCGCGCGACCGGCGGCAGTCCCCACGCGAAAACTCCCAGCAGATAGAGCGCGAGCTGCGCCGACCCGAAGACGGCCAGGAGGCGGCTGCTCAGCATGGCGCCCCACACGGCCCCCGCAAACGCAGCCAGGAAGAAGATCCCCTGCACCTCCCGCAGGAGCTTGTGGGAGACGAGTTGCCACGCCAGGAACAGCTTCCTCCTGCGCAGGGTAGGCCAGAGGAGAGCGAGCATGGTGGGGATGGCGCGGGCCATGATGCGCACCTTGCGCCGGTACTCGTCCCACAGGCTGGGCGCGGGCTCTTCGTAGGAGATGGCCTCGGGGGCGAGCACCACCGCGTACCCCTGGAGCAACACCTCATAGGGAATGCGAAAGTCGTTCACGTCCCGGGGTCGCAGGGGACGGAACAGGTCCCGGCGGATGGCGTAGATGGAGCCGTTCGCTCCCAGCAGGCTTTCGCACGCGGCCTCCGCCCGCTTCACCTTTTGCTCGTACCGCCAGTAGAAGCTCTCTCCCTCTGCCAGCCCGTCCTTTGCGCGCAGGCGCAACTGCCCGCTCACCGCGCCGACCTCCGGCGAGGAGAAGACCCGCACTAGTTCGGCCACGGCGTCCTCGCGGAACACGGCATTGGCATCGGTGAGCACCACGATCTCGCCCCGCGCCGCGGGCACGCCTAGGTTCAGCGCGGCCGACTTGCCCTCCCGCCCCCGGGTCTGCAGCAGATACACCCTCCCCGTGCGGTTGACGTAGTCCTCGACGATTCTGTCCGTCGCATCGGTGCTGCCGTCGGAGACGACGATCAGGTCGAGGAGGTCGGGCGGGTAGTGCTGGTGCAGCGTGTTCTCGATCTTCTCCCGGATCACCAGGGCCTCGTTCCAGGCCGCCAGGACGACGGTAACATGAGGCTGCTCCGCGGAGGGCTGGCGGGGCCGAGGCCGGCGGAACCGCCTGCAGACCGCGAGGAGCGGCGGGTAGCCGAAGTAGACGTAGAGCAGGACCGCGAACGCTCCCCAGGAGATGAGGTGTGCGATGAGAAGCTGGGTCGTCAGTGACTGTGCTCCTCCCGCCGCAGGAGCTTCTGCGCCCACTCCTGCACGGCCGCGCCGTACTCGGGGTCGCGGAAGCTCAGCTCGATGAAGGCCTGGAAGTAGCTCTGGAAGTTACCGATGTCCAGCCGGTGCTCGCTGGCCGCGAGGGGCACGCACACGATCTCCTTACCCTCCTGTAAGAGCACCCGCAGCGCGTCCGTGAGCCACAGCTCGCCGCCCACCCCGGGCTCGATCTGGCGAATGGCGGCGAAGACCGCCGCGTCGAGCAGGTACCGTCCTGCCGCCGACAGATTGCTTGGCGCCTCCTCCGGCTTCGGCTTCTCCACGATGTCGGAGATGGCGAAGGGGGCGTCCACCGGCTCCTTCGCGGCGACGATCCCGTAGCGGCTCACCGCCTCTCGCGGCACGGTCTCCACCGCGATGGTGGCGGCCGGACGGCGGGCGGCGTGCACGGCCATCATGCGCCGCAGCAGCGGCTGCTGCTCCTTGGACAGGATCACCGAGTCCCCCAGGGCCACCACGAACGGCTCACCGGCCGTGAACGGCTCGGCCAGGGCGATGGCATCGGCCAGCCCGCGGGGCGCGCTCTGCCGCGCGTGAAAGAAGTGCAGGTCCATCCACGGCTCGTGGTGCTCCCCCTTCACCACCCCGCGGTCCAGATGATCCTCCAGCGCGCGCTTGTCCTGCCCGGAGATGAGCAGCACCTCCCGCAGCCCCGCCGCCGCCAGCTCTTCCACCACGTGCTGGATGGTCGGCTTGCGGCCGATGGGGAGCATCTCCTTCGGCTGCGAGCGCGTCGCCGGAAGCAGCCGCGTGCCTCGCCCCGCGGCGGGGACGACTGCTTTGGTGATCGTTATCTCTGCCATACTACTTCCCCCGGATGGGAGTATACCGATAGCCCTCGGCCTGGTACGCCTTCGCCAAGGCCGCTTCATCGCCGCCGCCGAGGAGGATGAGGGCCGCGCCCCCCGAGCCGGGGAGCTTCGCCGCGAACCCGTTTGCCCGCGCGATCTCCACCAGCCGGATGTTGTGCCGCTCCGGTCCGGCTTCTCCGAAGAGCGAGCGCCGCAGATCGTAGTTGCGATCCATGAGTTTCCCCAGCCGCGACGGGTCGCGCTGCTGCAAGGCCTCTCGCCCCTCCTCCGCGCACTGCGCGATGGCGGGGATAACGCGGTGCACCTCCGGGTCGCCCTGCTCCCAACGCAGCCGCACCGGCGTGTGCACCTGCCCCGACTCCTGCGAGCCGATCTGCGTCTCCGACATCCAGGCCAAGCCGAAGCGGGGCAGCAGTTCCGAGTCCAGCCGCTCGTACTGCCCCCCTCCGGAGAAGTCCATGTAGGTCAGCCCGCCGTAGCTCTGCACCACGCGGTCTTGCAGTCCGGCCGCGATGCCCAGCTCCTTGGTTTCTACGCTCAGCGCGAGCGCGGCCAGCTCCGCCGGCGGCAGCAGGTCCGCGGGCAGGCGGTAGAACTTCTTGAGGGCGCGCAAGGCCGCGATGATGATGGCCGAGGAGCCGCCGAGGCCGGACTGCCGCGGGATGGTGGTGTCATAAGCGATGGTGAAGTTCGCCTGCCGTAGGGCGATCCCATTCTCCTCGCAGTACGCGACGAACCGGCGACAGGTCGCAAACAGCACCCGCTGCATCCCATAGTACCCGTGGCGAATCACCGAGGTGACGAAGTCGTCCAGGTCGCCAAACTCGGCCTGGTCGAACTCCGGGTGCTGGCGGAAGGTGAGCTGTGGGCTCTCCCACAGCCGCACCGAGGCGGAAAGGTCGGCAATCAGAAAGGAGATGACCTTCCCGCCGTACATGTCGGAGGGGTTGCCCAGCAAGCCGGCGCGCGCGTTGACTGTCGTGTGGATGATCATGGGCGCGCGCTCATCGCGGGGGACATGGTTCCTCCGGGCCAAGCGGCGGGGAGAAGCGGGTCTCGCCGGCCAGCCGCGACTCGGCGACGATGCGGTTGCACTCGAACAGGCTGCGGAACGAGCCGCAGTCCAGCCACAGGCCCTCCAGCTCGCTCCAGGTCATGCTCCCGTCGGTGATGTAGAAGTTGTTGACCGTGGTGATTTCCAGCTCGCCCCGGGCGGAGGGCTCGGAGCGGCGGATGAAATCGAAGGCCCGGTTGTCGTAGATGTAGAACCCGGTGACGGCGTAGTTGCTCCTCGGCTGTTTCGGCTTCTCCTCGATGGCGATCACCTTGCGCGGGTCTTTCGGGTCGAACACCGCCACCCCGTACTCGCGCGGATCCGCCACCTGCTTGAGAAAAAGGCGGGCGCCGCCCTCGAAGCTCCGCACCGACGGGCCCAGGTCGGCATCGGTGAAGTTGTCACCCAAGACCACCATGACGGCCTGCCCTTCGGCGAAGTCCTCGGCGATGGAGAGCGCGTCGGCGATGCCGCCTTCGCCCTCCTGGTAACCGTACTCGAGGTGCTTCACCCCCAGGCTCTTGCCGGTGCCCAGCACCCGCAGGAAGTGGCCCGCGTGGGGGCCTCCGGTGACGATGAGGAGGTTGTCCAACCCCGCGCGCACCAGGTTATCAATCACGTAGTGGATCATGCACCGGTCGTACACCGGCAGCAGGTGCTTATTCGTCGCGCGGGTGAGCGGATAGAGTCGCGTGCCCAGCCCCCCGGCGAGGATGACGCCCTTCATGGCCCTACCTCCGGGGACTATGATAGCAGATTCGTCCGAAGAGTCGAAGAGGCGAGGGCCGAAGAGGCGGCAGGGCGAGGACGGCGCAGGGGGAGCTGAGGGGAGGCCCGCCCGGGGACGGCGGGCGGGCGTCCGCGTTGGTGCTACGGCTTGCCCGAAGCGGCTGGAGCGGGCGGCTTGGCGAGCGGAAGCATGACCGTGATGCCAGCGTGTTTGCTCGGGAAGTCCACGTCCAACTCGTGCTTCTCGTAAGGTCCCGAGACGGAGTGCTTCACGTGAAACACGCCCTGCGCCAGGTCGTTCGCAGGCAGCGGACGCCGGTCGTGATCCCAACCGCCCTCGAAGAAAGCATACGGCTGCACGAGGGCTTGCTGCGTCGGGGTCATGTCCCCATAGAGCAGACCCGTCTCGCCGGTGGCCTTCGCCATCTGCTTCGGGGTGAGGGAGGCGTACAGCAAGAGGGCGTCCGACCTGAGGTACAGTCCGCGCAAACCGGCCTTGTCCAGATCGGAGGGCACCCTCACCAGGATCCCCCGCAGGCTCGGAGGCAGGGGCCGGTGGTGGGCCAGCTCCACGGCCGCGGCCACCACCTCCTCGAACGTGAACCGGCCCTGTTTCGCCAACTTCTCCCGGTAGGCCGTGACCATGGACTCCGGCAATTCTGCGAAGACATTCCCGTACCAGTAGCGGTCGTGGAACACTAGGCACTGGCTGGTGTCGGTCCACTCGTAGGTCCAGAACCACTTATCACCCAGCAGATAGAGGAGACGCCACGCGGCCGTCGGGGCCTCGGCCTCCTTCGGTATGGGCCTGGCTCCCCACTGCGTGAAGTAGTCGGAAACCAGCGACAGGCCCGTTTCCTTCGCGAGGTAGCGCAGCACCTCCACCTGCTCCACATCACCCTTGAACGGAAGCGTGACGATCTGGTGGAGCCGCGCACCCCTAGGCTCGCGCCAGGCCGCCTGCTTGGCCGCGGCCTGCTCCTTCTCCTGCGCCGCCCGCCCTTGGGCCAGTTTGGCCAGTAAGGCGTCCGCGGCCCGGTCATCGTACCCCGCCTTCAGCAGATCCTTACGGTACCAGAGTTCGCCCACCTTCGGATCGGGGAACTGGGGCGGCAGCGTGGGCCCACCGCTCCCAAGCCTCAGAAAGTCCCCCTTGGGGCCGCATGTCCCCTCTCGGTCGAAGTACTGGAGTCCCTGAGACATGCCCATGAAGTCCCCATAATCCTCAAAGCAAATGGCTGCTTCCGACACGTGCGCGCTCAGGGCCTTCGCCCAGGGCACCGTACGAGGATCGCCGTCTTGGCTCGTCTCCTTGAGCCAGCCCGCCGCGCGTTGCTGTGCCGCCTGCTGGTAGGCCGCGGGCGCGTTGGCACACTCCATGTAGGCCCGGCCGGTCGTTATGAACTCCTGCATTGATTGCGGAGGAAGATCGAGCAGCAACTGCAAGCGCGCCTTGGCCTCGGGGTCTTTCACTGTCACCGCCAGCAGCGGGTCCGTCTTCGCCAGTTCTGTCAGTTCTTCCGGCGTCATCGTCAGGGCCCGGCGCGCCTCCGACAGCCGCGCCTCCCGCGCGGCTCGCCGCGGGGCCTGCCGCCGTTCCGGCGCCTCCTCCACGAGTTGCGCGATGGTATTGTCCACCCCCGCGGCGCGATGCAGGAGGTAGGCCGGTTGGGCCCCGGCCGCGACGACATCCCAGTGACATTCCTGCAGGGCCCGCGGGATCTGCACCATCAGGGTCTTGAGATCACACCCCTGTGCAATGACGGTGAGCTTGCGCTCTCCCACGGTCTCCAGGTCCTCGGGCGCGACGCCCAGGCTTACGCCGGTCTTCTCGGAGAGCATCGCCAGCGCCGGCACGACCGCGCGGCCGAGGATTTCTATTTGCACCGGCTGCAGCAACCGCGGGTCGTTCTCCGTTTGCGGCTGCCACTGCTCTCTCCCCTCCAACCCGTGCCCGTGGAGGGCCTGGGCGGTCGCGCGTGAGATCGCGCCGCCGATGAGGAGCGCGCCGACCATCGTCAGGGCCAGCGCCGCGGCGAGCCAGGCCGGTCGCTCGTCCGACCGGGTCGGACGGCCCGCAAGGCGGCGAATGCGCCGCGCCAGTGATGAGCCCGTGGCCGCCAGGGCCGGGGCGGGCGCCCCGCGGCGCTGTTCCACCCAGGCGAGGGCCCGCATGTATCCGCCCGCGTCGCCGCACACGGACACCGCAAGGTCATCGCAGCAGTGCTCGCGCTCGGCACGGATGGCCCGCGACACCCACCACACCGAGGGGTGGTAGAAGAGGAGCAGTTCGATCAGTGTCTGCCCCAGATTCACCCACTGGTCGCAGCGCCGGATATGGGCGAGTTCGTGCGCGAGGAGCGCGCACAGTTGCTCCGGAGGCAGTCCCGTCAGCGCGCTCGCGGGCAGTACTACCACCGGCCGCAGCCAGCCGATGACCATGGGCGCGTAGGCCGCTACCGACGTCACCAGTCTCACCGGCCGGCGGAGGCGCACCTGACGGGCGACTTGCCGCAGCGCCTCCTGCCAGGCCTCTTCGGCCGAAGGGAGGCGCCGGCCGAGGCGCGACACGGCCCACCCCTGCCAGAGGAAGCGAAGGGAGAGCACGACCACGCCTGCCATCCACAGCACGCTGATCCACGCGAGCCGCGACTGTATCCAGGTGCGGAAATGGGAGAGCTGAGCGGGCGCCTCCGGGCGCTCCTCCAAGAGCGGTGCGGGAGTCGTCGCCGCGGGTGTGGGAGGGGCCGCGGTCAGCGCGGCCGCGGCCGGAGAGGCGGGAGCCGGCGCAGGCGAGATGGTCCGGAACGTGACGGCGGGCGGGGCGGGCAAGGGCGCCGGGCTCAACCATGCGAACGTGAGGGCCGGACCGGCGGCCATCGCCGCAAGCACGGCGAGGAGGGCCGCATAGCGCGCGTTCGCGGAGGCCTTGCGCAGCACCCGCAGCAGCACCAGGGCTACGCCCGCCAGGGCCAGGCCCTGCCAGAGGAAGTGAAGGAGGGTGATGCTGACCCGCAGCGTCACCGGATGGTTGACCAGCCTCAGTAACTCGCTCATCGGCTCCTCCGTTCCACCTCATCAATGATGCGGCGAATCTCAGCCAACTCTTCCGGCGTCGCCCGCCGTCCTTGCAGGGCGTACTGCACCAGTTCCGGGGCCGACCCCTCGAAGACGCGGTCGAGCAAGTCGTGGGCCATCTTCCGGACCAGGCTGGGGCGGGCCTGGCGGGTGCGGTAGATGTGGGCCCGGGAGGAGGTGTCGGCCTCGACGAGGCCCTTCTCGACCATGATCTGCAGCAAGGTAAGCACCGTGGTATGGGCGACCTGACGTTGGGAGAGCAGAACCTCCCGCACCTCACGCACCGTGCTCGGGCCCCGCTCCCACAGCACCTTCAGGATTTCCAGCTCCCCGTCCGTCGGCCGATTAGTCGCTCGCCGGGCCATGGGCAACTCCTCCGTTCTTCTAAGGAAATCGAACAACAGCGTAGCAAAGCGGCCCGGGTTTGTCAACTAGGGAATTAGAAAGACGTGAGGGAGAGGGGTGGAGGTGGTACGGTATCGGTGCTGGCGGTGCAAAGCCAGCCTGACGCTGCCCCCCCGGGCTATCGGCCCTCGGCGCCCGGCTTCACGCACGCAAACGTCGGCGCCCCAGACGGGCTCACCGGAGAGCACTCCTCGTGCACCTCGAAGCCCGTCTCCCGCAGCGTGCTCCGCCAGACCTCCAGGGGGAACAACCCGTCTACCCCGCCGTCGGTCTCGATGCGCAGCTTCCCGTCTTCCCGGATCAGGTAGATGACGGTGAACTCCGTCGCCTCATCCGTGGGATCGGGATCGTACTGGTTCTCGACGAACACCACCTCGAGGTTGTCCGGCTTGAAGCGGCTGCTCGCGGTAGAGACGCGGGTCCGATTCTGCTCGAAGGTCTCCGTGGTGTCGTCGGGCCCGGTGATCATGACGCCGCCCGGACGCAGATGTCGAAACGCAGTCTGGAGCACCGCGGCGAAGTCCGCGCGCGTGTTCATCCCGGTGATGGCGTCATCCACCAGTACGCAGTCGAACTGTGTGTCGAGTTGGCAACTGCGCATGTCTGCCATGAGGAACGCGCACTCCGGGTTCAAGCGCCGCGCATGCTCCAGCATCTCCTGGCTCAGGCCGATCCCCGTCACCGCGAAGTGGCGCTTCAGGTGGAACGCGTTCTTCCCGCCGCCGCATCCCATATCGAGGAGGGTTTGCGCCGGGATCTGCGAGTAGCGTCGGACTAACGCCGCCGCGTGCTCGCCTTCCGGCCCATACTCGTCCGGGTCCTCCCACAGCGGCCATAGCCAGGCCAGGTCGTGATAGAGACGGAGGGGTGCCTCGCCCATCTGCTCTCTCCTCCGGTCGTCCCCAATACCCGAAACCCTACCCCAGCACCGCCAGCTGCTTGCTCTCCGGCGTGTAGCCGTGCAGCTCGATCCGGTTGCCGTCGGGGTCTTGCAGCCAGGCCTGCCAGCTCCGGTCCGATCCGAGCTTGGGATCGGAGACGGTGACCCCGTTCGCGCGGAACTGCGCCACCGTCGCCTCCATGTCGTCCACTTCCAGGGAGCAATGCTGGTAGGAGGGCTTGCCGGCGGGGGCCGGTTCGCCGACGAACAGCTCGAGGAACGTGCGCTCCCCGAAGTAGAGGTACACCCCGAACCGCTCGCCCTTGTCATTGATGAAGTCAAAGCCGGGCCGCAGCCCGAGCTGGTCGCGGTAGAAGCGGATTGACGCCTCCAGGTCCTTGACGATAAAGCAGACGTGCGCCAGTCCAGTTATCATGAGGTGCTCACTTCTCCTTGGGCGTGTACTTCGGCTCCGCGAAGACGAGGGCGGAGAGGTCGCCGGTGTAGCGCGTGTCATCCGCATTCCGCGCCTTCCCACAGCGCACGGTGACCGCCGTCGCCCCTTGCAGCTTGACCTGCACGGTCTGCGGCCGCCGGCCGGCCTTCACCGTCCACTCCCACCGCCGCGCGCCGGCCTCGAGGGAGACTTCGAACTCCGGCGCCGGGGTGCCCTGGCTTTCGTCCACGCCGATGGAGCAGGTGAACGTGTCCCAGTCCCGGGCGTCGAAGGTGGCGAAGGGGGCGTCCTTGGTGAGGGTTCCGTATCCCTCGAACACGGTGCCCGAAACCGACACCTTCCCGCCGTGGTACTGCCAACCGCCCGTGACGGGCGTCACCGACCCATCGAGGGCCTTCTCCTGCACCTCTGCCTTCTTCGGGGCCGGGGCCGGCGCGTCGGCCTTGCGGCTGGCGCGGCTCGCCTTCGCCGGCTTCACCGCGGGCGGGTGCTTGAGCGCCGGGGGCCGCACGCCGAGCCAGGTGAGAATGACGATCAGCGACGCGGCGGCGGTTATCAGGCCGGTGAGCCGGGGGAACGAGTGAGGCTTCGTTGGGGGCAGCGATGGTTGTGGTTGCTCTGTCATGCCCCTACTCTAGCATGTGGCCGGGGATTGGGCAAAAGGATCGGGCTTCGGGAGGGAACGGCCGATCCGGGGGAGGCCGTGGGCGGCGCGCTCGCTCGCAGGAGAATGGGTAGGGGGACCCCGAATTGGGTCGCCATTGCACTGGAAGGACACCGGCATGAAGGTTGGCATCGTTGGTCTGGGCGCGATGGGATTGAACCACGCGGAGCACCTGCGCACCCTGGAGTTCGTCACCGAGGTTGTTGGCTGCGATCTCTCCGCGGAGATACGCGCGCGGGCGGAGGGGAAGGGGATCCGGGCGGTGTCGTCGGTGGAGGCGCTGCTCGAAGAGCAGCCCTTCGCGGCCATCGTCGCGACGCCGCCGACCTCGCACGCGGCCGTCATCCGCCAGTGCTTCGCGGCCGGGGTGCCGGTGCTGACCGAAAAGCCGATGACGACGGAGATTCGCGAGGGGCGGGAATTGGTGGCCTTGGCCGCGGAGAAGGGGCTGAACTTCCAGGTGGGCTTCGAGCTGCCGTACAACGGCTCGATGGTGGGGATGTGGGACATCGTGAACCGGGGGCTGATCGGGACGCCCCAGCACATGAGCCTGGTGCAGCTCCGCGGCGCGAGCCCCCGCGGGTGGACAAAGGCGCGCAACGGAGGGGTGTTCTACGAGAAGCTGTGCCACGAGATTGATCTCTTCCGCTCCTTCTTTGGCGAGCCGGAGCGGGTGATGGCGGTCGCGGGGCCGCGGGTGCTGGAGCACTACGACGTTCCGGACAACGTGCTCGCCTGCCTGCGCTTTCCGGACGGGCGGCAGGGCACGATCACCTTCCTCAGCACGCGCGCGGCGCACCTCGGCGGCACGGACGATCACGGCGACCGGGGGCACTATTGCGAGATCATCCTCACCGGGACGGAGGGGTCGGTGAGCCACGACATGTGGACGGAGACGCTGGAGGTGGTGCGCTTCAACCACCGGGGGGACCACCGGACGGAGCTGGTGGAGAGCATCAACATCGTGGAGCGCTATGGCAAGGGCGAGTACAACGTCGCCGACCAGGACCGCGACTTCCTCGAGCGCACGCGCGACGGCAAGCCGCTGCGCTTTCCGGCCGCCAACGCGCAGATCTCCATGGAGTGGGTGGAGCGCGCGGAGCGGTCGCTGAGCGAGGCAGGAAAATGGATCGGCGCGGAGTGAAAACGGGGAGAGGTCCCATTTTCTGTATTGGTTAGCAAGCGCTGTATGATACTGGCAGAAAATGGGACCTCTCCCCATTTTCACCGGAGGTGCGAGATGCGTTGCTGTGCAGTAATACTGCTGTTGCTCGTCACCCTGGCGGCGCCGGCGTGGGGCGAGACGAAGGCCGCGCCGGCCGCCAGGATTCCCAGGTTCAAGCCGGCGCGGGACTGGCAGATCAGCTACCTGACGCGGTGGTACGGGGAGGACGGCCAGCCTGACCCGGCCCTGGACGAGCCCCTACTGATGGTTTCGTACAAGGCGCCGGACCTCGTGCAGGTCAAGCGGGGAGGCAGCCGAGGGTTCGTGGCGGTGTCGAACAGACGCGGCACGCGGCTGTTGCGCCCGGCGCGGGAGTTGGCCGTGTGGTCCCGGCACCCGGTGAGCTACTTCTTCCACGAGTGCAACGTGGCGCTGGGCGGGCTGACGGCGCCGCTGGACCACGATTGGGACGAGGTGCGAGCGGCGCTGGCGCAGGGAGGACGGGGGGAGAACGCGACCTTCGCGCTGCTCCCTGACGAGGTAGTTGCGGGGCGCCCGTGCGTGGTGCTGCGTTTCACCGCGACGGCTTCGGGGGGCCAAGACCGGGGGGAGTGGACGACGACCCAGTGGTTCGACCGTGAGTACGGGGTGACGCTGGCGCTGCGCTGGAAGGGGCCGGACCGGGAGACGGAGGTGAGGGCGAAGTCGGCGAAGTTCAACGTCGGGCTGGACATGCGCCGCTTCGCGCTCAGGGTACCGAAGCGCGTGCGGGAGTTCCACGCGCCGGCAGCGGGCTGGGGGGAGGCGAGGATCATAGAGAACTACCTGAGGGGAGGGGCGAGACCGGTGAAGACCAAGCCGTTCCTGCCGGTCAAGGTGGCCGTGGCTCAGCCGACCGCGCTGCCGGAGGGGTTCTCCGGTCCCTATCGGATCCTCACCGGAACGAAGGGGTCGCCGGAGGGCACGTGGGACCTGTGGCAGATGTGGTTAAGCCCGAAAGGGATGATCTCGCTCGACCAGTCCGACTCCCCGGAAGACCGGATACTGCCGGGCGACACGGTCACGATAGGCCTCCGCGGTGGGGAAGGGGAGGTGGCAACGTACGACGAGCCGTTCGACGGGGTCATCATCACGTGGCAGGAAGGCGGGCGGTATCACTGGCTGGAGGCGACGGGTGTCACGGCCGCGGCGCTGCGGAAGATGGCGGAGGGGATGAAAGAAGTGACGCTGGAGCCGCTGCAGGGCGACTGAATACGCGGACAGGTACCATTTTCCGGCGTGTATTGGTCAGCAAGCGCTGTATGATCCTGGCAGAAAATGGTACCTGTCCCCATTTTCACCGGAGGTGTGAGATGCGTCGCTGTGCCGCGATACTGCTGCTGTGCCTCGCGCTGGCGGCGCCGGCCTGGGCCGGAACCGCGGCCGCGCCCGCCCCTGTCCTCCCCACGTTCAAGCAGGCGCGGGACTGGCAGGTCAGCTATGTGACGCGGTGGTACGGGGACGACGGCCGGCCTGCCCCAGCTCTGGACGAGCCCCTGTTGATGGCTTCGTTCAGGGCGCCGAACCTGGTGCAGATCAAGCAGGGCGGGGATGACGGGTTTACGGCGGTGGCGAACGGCCGGTGGATCCGCCTGCTCTTCCCGGCGCGGAAGTTCGCGGTGTGGGCGGAGGAGCAGGATGTGTGCGACTTCTTCGCGGGGTGCAACCTGGTGCTGGCCGGCCTGACGTCGCCGGTCGGTTACGACTGGGAGGAGGTGATCGCGGCGCTGCGCGTTGGGGGACGGGGCGAAGGCGCGAGGTTCGAACTGCTGCCGGAGGAGGTGGTAGCAGGGCGCCCGTGCGTGGTCCTGCACTCGGTGGACACGGTGTCGGAGGAGGGGGACTGGACCACCACCCAGTGGTTCGACCGGGAGTACGGGGTAACGCTGGCCCTGCGCTGGAGGGAGCCGGGCCGAACGGTCGAGATGAGGGCGAAGTCGGCCAAGTTCAACGTCGGGTTCGACGCGCGGCGGTTCGCGCTCACGCTGCCGAAGGGGGTGCGGGAGTTCCGGGGGTCGGTAACGGAGTGGGAGGACGTGGAGGTGATCAGCGACTACGTGGCCGGGACGGCGAAGCCGCAGAAGATCGAACCGTTCCTGCCGGTGAAGATCGCGCTGCTGGAGCCGACGGCACTGCCGAAGGGCTTCACCGGTCCCTACCACGTGGCCACTGGGACCGGAGAGGCGGCGAGCCCCCGGTGGGATGTATGGCAGATGTGGCTGAGCCCGGAGGGAGGGGTGATCTCCCTGGCGCAGTCCGACGCCGAGTACGACGACGTCCCAAAGGGAGAGACCAAGGCGGCTCCCCTCCGCGGCCTGACGGCACAGGTGGCGAGGTACCACGAGCCCTTCGACGGGGTTATCATCACGTGGAAGGAGGGCGGGCGGCATCACTGGCTGGAGGGCACGGGCGTGACGGCCGCGGAGCTGAAGAAGATGGCGGAGGGGATGAAACAGGTGACCCTGGAGGCCGCCGAGGGCGACGGGATACGGCCGCCGAGCGAGCGCGAGCTGCGCGGAGTCCGGTCGGCGCGGGCCGACTGATGTTCAGCCCTCCTCCCGCGGCTGATTAAGGAAGCGCTCGCCGTGGAGGGTTTCGTCTAGCTTCCACGCAAAGAACGAGGACCGCCTCCCCGGCCGCAGTGTGTCCACGAGGGGCTCCATGCGCGCGACGAAGCACACGAGCCTCGCGCGGTCCTTCTTGGAGGTGAGGTAGCGGAGCATCGAGTCAACGGCCGTCAGAACCTCCCACACCATCACTTCCTTCGTCGGCCGCGCCTCCAGACGATCCAGCACCAGCCTGGCCAGAGGACGGCTGTCCACGGCGGCCCAGGAGGATTGGCGCAGGGACTCGTACCTGGAGACGAGGCCCCGGGCGATGATATCCGCCCGGCGCGCGAATTCACCCCGAACGTCGAAGTGCGTGTCGTAGATCGCTTCCGACGCGACCCGCCAGTCCGAGGACTCGGCCGCGAGGAGCACAGCCTCCTGCAGCTCGGCCTCCAACTCCTCGTCCACACCGTCCTCTCGGTAGAAGGCCGCCGTGCGCCGGATCATCTCGCCGTAGGAGCGGCGGTCCCGCCGGCGGAGGAACTCCGCTACCGCCAGCCGTGCCTTGCGATACCTGATCTCCGTTCTGGTCACAGTGCCCTCCTGTTGTGAAAGGAGCGGGCGCACGGCCGTGCGCCCCTACGACAGCAGCGCCTTCAGCCGCGTGAACCGCCGCGTCGGGCGGTTGTTGCGCACCGCCAGCCAGATCGCCTGGCGGTTGCCGACGAACACGCACTTGCGCCGCGCCCGGGTGAGCCCGGTGTAGAGCAGGTTGCGCTGCAGCATGACGTACTGGCTGGTGTGGCAGACGAGGACGACGGCCGGGTACTCGCTCCCCTGGGCCTTGTGGACGGTGAGGGCGTAGGCCAGTTCCAGTTCGTCCAGCTCGTCGGCCGCGTAAGTGGCGGCGGTGTCGCTGAAGCGCACCGAGACCTTCTGGCCCCGCGGCTCGACCTCGAGCACGGTGCCGACGTCGCCGTTGAAGACGTCCTTGGAGTAGTTATTCACGGTCTGCACGACGCGGTCGCCCTCCCGCAGCACCTTCTCGCCGCGGCGCAGCTCGGCCTTCTCCGGCCGCGGCGGATTGAGCGTGGACTGCAGCAGGCCGTTGAGGTGCACCGTCCCCAGGGCCCTCTTGTTCATGGGGGTGAGCACCTGAATCTCGTCGGGCCGGAAGCCGTCCTTCAGTAGATCGCTCCTGAGCACCGCCACGAGGTGATCCGCGATGCGCTCGGGATCCTCCTCGGGAAGCAGGACGCAGTCATCACCAGGGCGAGGGGGAAGGTTGAACTCGGGGATTCGACCGCCGTTGACGCGGTAGGCGTTCATCACGATCTGGCTCTCCCGGTCCTGGCGGAAGATCTCCGTGAGGCGTGCCACGGGCACCGCGCCAGAGTCAATAAGGTCACGCAAGACCAGCCCCGGTCCGACGGAGGGCAGTTGATCCACATCGCCCACCAGGATCAGCCGGGCGCGATCGGGGACGGCGCGGACGAGGGCGTGCATCAGCTCGATGTCAATCATGGAGGACTCGTCCACGATGATGACGTCGGCCTCCAGCGGATTGCTCTCGTTTCGCCGGAACTCCCAGGCCGCCGGGTCAATCTCCAGCAGGCGGTGGATGGTCTTGCCGGTGCGGCCGGTGACCTCGGAGAGGCGCTTGGCGGCGCGTCCCGTGGGGCTGGCGAGCAGCACCTTGCACTTGGACTGCTCGAAGATGTCCACGATGGCGCGCGTCACCGTCGTCTTCCCCACGCCCGGCCCGCCGGTGAGCACGGTCACCTTCTCGGTCAGCGCGAGGCGGATGGCCTCGGCCTGCTGGGGGGAGAGGACGGTCTCGCCCAGACGCCGCTCGCCCTCCAACCACTCGCGCAGGGCCGTCGCCACCTGCACCTGGGCCTCCGCTCGCTGCACGCGCCGCAGGTGGAAGCCGACCTGGCGCTCGGCCCGCCAGAGGGAGGGGCGATAGGTGGCGGCGACGGGGTCGCCCTCGCCGAGGGAGACCTCTTCCTCCACAGCCCACTTCTGGCGGACCAGCGAGGCGTGGGCGTCCTCCAGGGCCTCCTCGTCGTCGCACTCCAGCAACTGCGCGGCGTACTCGAGCAGGCGGGTCTTGGGGAGAAAGCAGTGGCCCTGCCCGGCGGCTTCCGCCAGGGCGTGGTCGAGGCCGGCCTGGAGGCGGAAGGGGGAATTGCGAGGCAGGCCGAGGCCGCGGGCGATGCGGTCGGCCGTCTTGAAGCCGATCCCGTCCACCTCCATGGCCAGTTGATATGGGTTCCGCTCGACCACGGCCACGGAGCCTTCGCCGTACTTGCGGAAGATGCGGATGGCGAGGGCGGAGGAGATGCTCATCCCCTGGAGCCGCATCAGCACGCCCTGCGTGTCGCGCTCCTTGCACACTCGCCACCCCTCCAGGATGCGGGCGGCCTTCTTCTCGCCGATCCCGGGCAGCTCGCGCAGCCGCTCGGGGGTTTCGTCGAGAACGAGGAGGGTGTCATCGCCGAAGCGTCCCACCAGCAACTCGGCCAGCTTGGGCCCGACCCCCTTCACCGCGCCGCCGGATAAAAAGCGCATGATAGACTCTCCGGTCATGGGGCGAGGTAGGGCGTAGCGGGAGAACTTGAACTGATCGCCATAGGTGGGATGCACCACCCACTGGCCCCAGAGCGTCACCTGCATGCCCTCGCGGGCGTCCTGCAGGCAGCCGACGCAGGTGCAGCACTCGCCCTCGCCACTGCCCTCGGTGACCACCACGCGGGCCACCGTCCAGCCGTCCTCAGGGTTGTGATGGCGCACGGACTCAATGGTGCCGATGAGTTGGAACAGGTCGGGTTGTTCGTCGTGTGGGGTCACAAAACAGGTGTTCGACCCCAGGAACGCGACGCCCTGCACAGGATGGCCCCAAGGCGATGGCGAGATCGTGATACGATACGCCGAGTCGGCGGCCCGCCGTCTGCTGTCACTTCGGCCGGCACGGTTCTTGCTTAAGAGGAGAGCGGAGAAGACGATGCGGCGACTGCGAAACTGCTTCACGCTGATCGAGCTGCTGATCGTGATCCTGGTGTTGGCCATACTGCTGGCGATCGCCATCCCGCTGTACCTGCGGTCAGTCCACGACTCCGAGCGGCGCACCTGCCGGGCCAACATGCAGGTGATCGCTCACGCGGAGCAGGCCTTCCGGATCCGCAGCGCCACCCACGCCTACACCGCGAACGTCCTGGACCTCGTCGGGCAGACGGAGGACTTGACGGCCCTGCCGCGCTGCCCGGACGACCGCAGCCCGGAAACGCCGGACTACGCCGTGACCGTGGATGACTCGGGAGGGTTCACGGTGTGGTGTGCCAGCGACGACGCCGAAGCCGCGGCCGCGCACAACCTGACCCCGGACGGCCCGGACCGCGGGTTTACCCCCGGGCGGGACGCGGAGTAGCCTCGGCCCGCCGCGGCGGAGGGGACGCGCCGCGGCGCTCGCGGTCGCCGAGCGCGAGCAGTTCCGGCAGCGTCACCAGACGATAGCCCTTCGCCTTGGCCCCGCGGATGATGAGGACGACCGCCTCCACGTCCCGGGCGCGGGCGGGGATGGTGCCGTCGTGCGCGAGGATGATGCTGCCCGGGCGGAGCCGGTCCACTACCCGCTGCGCCATCGCCGCCGGGGTCTGCGCGTGCTCGTTATCCGCGCACACCGTCCACAGCACCGTCCGGTAGCCGGCCTTTCGGGCTATCGCCAAAACGACCGCTTCCTTCCGGCCCCGCGGTGGTCGGAAGAGGCGGGGCCGCTGCCCGGTGAGACGCTCGGTCAGCCGCTCGCTCTTCGCGATCTCCGCGCGTATCCCCGCCGGGCTCTCCTGACCCAGGTCGTAAGGATGGGTGTAGGTGTGATTGCCGATGACGTGGCCCCGGGCCGCCACCTCTCGCACCACCTCCGGGTACTTCTCCATCTGGGTCCCGATCATGAAGAAGGTCGCCTTCACGTGCTCGCGGTCCAACTCCTGGAGGACCTCGGGGGTGAAGACGGGGTGCGGCCCGTCGTCAAGGGTGAGGGCCACCACCTTCTCGTGCATGGGAACGTACTCCACCGGATCGGAGAGGCGCCGGTGGGAGTTGAGGTAGAGAATCGCCGCGCCGACGACCGCGAGGAGGGCAACCCCCCGCATGAGACGCAGCACTCTTGGGCGGCGAAGGCATGCTCCCATGCCCGCCATTATACACGAACGAAGACCCGGTGGCGATACAACCCGTAGCAGACCAGCCACCAGGCGGTGACCAGGGAGAAGGTGAACAGGACTCCCCCGAGGCCCACGCCGGCGTGGCGCACGAACCCCTCCAGCAGCGCCCGCCCGAGAGGGGCCGCCGAGCCGTCTCGGCCGGGCCACGTCCATCCGCCCAGCACGTAGATATTCACCAGGATGGGGAGGGCGAAGGCGGCCAGGGCGTTGCGCCCCAACACCACCAGCGGGAAGGACCAGGTGCGCCGCCGCAGCACGTCCACCAACCAGTAGCACCCGGCGAGCGCCATCAGGCCGGTGCCCGCGCTGAAGAGCGTGAAGGAGGCGGTAACGAGGCGCTTCACCATCGGCTGCTCCAACCCCCACAGCCACCCGGCCAGCACTCCCGCCGCTCCCGCAAGGAGCAGGCCGCGGGCCTGACGGCTCCGGGCCTCGGGGGCGCGCTGGAGGTAGTCACCCGCGAAGGTGCCCACGAGCATCAGCGCGGTGAGGGTGACCACCGAGGTCAGGTGCTCGAGGTGCAGCCGCTGCAGGTAGAGGTCCTCCAGGCGATCCACGAAGTTGCGCGTCTCGGTGAACGTCCCCGCGGGCAGGCCGGGGAGAGGCGTGAACCGGAGGGCGGCCCAATGGCCGACCAGCAGGATGGCGGCGGCGGCCACGCGCGCCCGGAGGGGAAGGCGGTAGAGGAGGGCGGTGAGGAGATAGGAGACGCCGATGAGCTGGAGGATGCCGAGATCGAAGAGCGGGTGGTGGGCGTAGCTGGAGTTGATGAGGATACCGATGGCGACCAGCCAGCCGGCCCGGAGCAGCACCTTTCCCAGACGGCGGATCCCGGCGAACCCGCGCCTGCGGGCAGAGGCCTCGGCCAGAGGGAGGGCCACCCCGACGATGAGCACGAACCAGGGGAAGATCAGATCCGCGAGGTGGACGTCGGCCCAGTCGCCGTGGATCAGTTGGGAAGGGGTCCAGGGCCCGAAGGCCTTGTTGTTGACCACCAGCATCCCCAGCACCGCCAGACCCCGAAACGCATCCAGCGAGGCGAGCCGCGCCTGGGGAGCGACGCTCGCTGATACGGCCTCTCGAGACGACACCAACACCGCGAACTCCAACGACGAACTGGTCCTATGATACCCATGACCGGGGGCGACCCACGCAGCGGGGGGTCAGCGCTTACAGGAGGGAGAGCAGTTCGGCGAGGGTCTGAATCGTCGGTCCGGCAAACGGCTCCTCGTGCGGGCGGAAGGAGTCGGGGTGATCCTCGTGGGGGGCGCGGATCAGCACCGGGTGCATCCCCACCGCGGCCGCACCGGACAGCTCGCGACTGCTGCCGTCCCCGCAGTAGAGGCAGTCCTCGGGCGCCACAGACAGCCGTTCGCACGCGGTCAGGTACATCACCGGCTCCGGCTTCTTCGCCTTCATCAGGCAGGAGAACACCGTCGCGTCGAACCAGGGGGCGAACTGCGTCTCCGGCCACAGCCCCGGCACCTCGATGGAGCAGTCGGAGACGAGGGCCAGCTTCCGCCCCGAGTCCTTGAGAGCGGCGAGGGTGGCCACGGTGTCCCCGCGGGGAACCAGGTAGCTGCGGGTGTAGGCCAGCCGGAGGGCGGTCGCGCGGGCGAGACCGTCGCGCGTGGGGGACAGGCCGATCAACCGGCAGACGTCACGGACGTTCTCCTCGGTGGAGGCGTAGGCGCCGCGGTTGCGGGGCTCATAGGTGTCCAGCCAGGCCCGGCGGAACGCCTCGGCCGGCGCGCCGAGCGCCTCGGCCATGCTGTACAGGGACTGCGCCAGCGACGAGTGGGTGAAGTTGTCAATGAGGGTTCCGAAGAGATCGAAGACGGCGGCGGGATACCTCACGGCACTACCTCTACCACCTCCTCTTCGCCGCCGCCGAGCCAATCCTCTACCGCGCCCCGCACCTCGGCCTTGGGGAGTTGCTTGCCTCCGAGGCGCGCGCCGAGATCGCTCAGGCGCACCGGCCGCGCGCGGGGCTGGTCCAACTGGCGGCGAAGCCAGGCGAGGGTGGACTCACCGAGCAGCGCGCTGAGCCGTTCGGCCGGGGGGTCCGGCGGCTTGAGGAGCGCGGCCACCGCAGCCGCGACCGCGGGATCGGAGCAACTCTCGAGGCGGCGGGAGAGCAGATCGGCGTGCTCCCGCAGCGCGGTGAGCTGGGCGGAGAGCAGCGCCTGAAGCCGGGCCGCGAGGGCGGCGGCCTGGGGAAGCGGGAGTTCCTGTCCCAGCGCCAGCCCGCACTGCGGACAGACGACGCAGCCGGCGGGGAGCGGATCACCGGCGAGGCAGCGGCGAGAGAGCGCGGCCTGCAGCTCCTCGGGCAGTGACCGCGCCTCGCCCTCACTCAGCCCCAGCCGTGCGAGCCGTGCGGCCGCTTCCAGGGCCGGGTCGCGGCGCAGTCGGGCCAGCTCCTCGAAGCGCGCGGGCGCATGCAGTCGCTCGTGCCAGGCGAGATAGTGGCGGCGGTAGCTGTCCAGCCACCGCTGTGCCTCCGCGCGCAGGCCCTGGGGGTCGCGCAGCAGGTGCTCCGGCGCGGCAAACCGGGCGCGCACGCGGCGGTGCTCCTTCGCGAGCATCGAGTCCTCGGCGAGGGCGAGGCGCGGGTCGGAGAGCAGCGAGGAGAGTGCTGCCAGGTCGGAGAGGTGGTGATCGAGGAAGGTCTCACACGCGCGCCACTGGGCCACGGCTTCCGCGCTCGCCTCGACGCCCCCGGGCAAGCGGTCCACGCCCGCGAGGGCGCGGCTGAGCCCGGCGTGAGACGTGAGCGTCGGCTCGATCGTCGCCGCCACGGCCTGCGCGCGCGCGAGGAAGGCCTGGGCCGAAGCCCACGCCTCCGGGGGATGCCCGAGGGCCTCGGCCGCGCGAGTGAGCGCGGCACGACGCGCCTCGGCGCGCGAACCGGCCTCGGCGGCCCACGCGACCACCTCCCGCCAGGCCTGCTCCTGCGCCGGGAGGTCCCACGTCTTCGCCTCCCCGCCCGTCGCGGCCTTCCACAATCGGCGGGCGGTCTCGGCCGATGGGCCCTCCAGCGGCCGCCCCCGGGCGAGATAGGGAAGGAAGTCACTGAGTGGCGCGGCCACCTGCTCGAAGCGCACCGGCTGGAGGAACGTGTCGAGCGCGACGAGATAGCCGAGACGCACCAGGGCGGCGAGCAACAACTCGCTCTGCTCGCGGGTGACTCCCCACTCGCTCTTGGCCAGCCGCCCGGTGAGATCGCCGAGGGAGACGGCCTGCTCGGGCAGGACCGCGTCGCCGTCACCGCGCGCGGGCACCAGCGCGAGCGCGGCCTGCACCAGTTCGGCCCGCGGCGGGAGGAGGCGGAACGCGCCGCCCTCACCCTCCACCAGACCGAGGGGCGCGGCATAGGCGGAGAGGTGGGCCTCGAGCGTGGAGGCCGGGGGAAGATGCACCTCGCCCGGGCGGAGGAACTGGTCAATGATCTGATTGGTATGCGTGCGGTCGGCGAGCCGCCGCAGGGGAGCGATCTCGGGGAAGCGGGGGAAACGTGCGGCGAAGGCCGGCGCGAAGAGCGCGGCCAGCGTGCCAGCCCAGTCGCCGTGCCAGGACCACAGGCGGTCGGCCTCGGCCACCACCTCGCCGCCCGGGCCGAGGACGCGCCCTTCGTAGTAGGCGCGGGGGAGGAGCGCACGCACTTCGGCCTCCGACTCGGCCCAGCGGCGGCGCAGGCTCTCCCGGAGGTCCTGGTCGCGGCGCTGCAGGAAGGTGGGGTCGGCCACCATGCGCGCGAGCGCCGCGTGCTCGACCAGGTGCTCCTGCTCCTCCGGGCGGAGTTGGCGGGGCAGCCAGAGCCGCAGCCCGACGGCCGCGCCGGCCGTCAGCCCCGCCGTGCGCTCGCTCCAGGCGGCCGCGTCGGCCGCAGGATCGCCCGGGGTGGCGATGAAGAGGCACCCCTCCTCCCGCAGGTGGGGAGACGCAAGGGCGCCCACGGCATTCTGCAGTTCCTCCGCCGTCAGCGCGGCGGCGTCGCGACAGACGACGGAGGCGTAGCGGCGCGCGTGCTGCCACTCGACGGGGAGAACCCGCGCCTCGAGCAGGCCGGCGAGGGGGAAGGCGGGGTCGGTGCAACTCTCCAGCGCCGCGGTGCGGGCGCGCGCGTCGCCGAAGGAGGTGCTGGCGAGCACCTCCCGCAGCCGCTGGCGCAGCCGTTCCCCCTCGGTGGAGGCCAGGTCGAGGGCGTACTCATCGGCCTCGGGCTCGGCGCGGCGCTCCCGCACCAGCGGCCCGCCGCGGCGGTAGAGGCTGGCGAGGACTTCGCCCAGCAGCCCGGGCCGCTGCCACAGCGAGGCCTGCGCCCCGCCCACCAGCGCGCGCCGCAGCCGGTGCACCGGCCAGCGCACTCCCGCAAGCGCGGCCAGGGCGAGAGTCTTGACCGCCGCCTGCGCGGCCTCCCGCCGCTCCGCGGGAAGGTCCTCGGCCAGCACCAGTAAGGCGTCGCGAGCGCGCAGCACGGCCCGCCCCTCCGCGCTGTGGGCCATCTCCTCCTGGAGCAGCTCGACCGCCGCGTCGGGAGTCAGCAGTCGGGAGGCCGGAAGGCCGAGCCAGCCGCGCTCCAGGCCGGCCTCCTGGAGGAGGCGGATGATGCTGCGGGTGCGGGAGAGCGGGCCTTCCGCGGCACGCTGCAAGAGGTGGAGGCAGAGCGGGTTAAGGGGATAGCAGCGGCGCAGTTCGTCGGCCGTGAACTCGAGGTCGGCGCAGGCCTGGCGAAAGCCCTCATGGAGGCGGGCGACGCGATGGGGGAAGCTCTCCGGATCGCGCGGCCGCACCAGCTTGTGCTCGACCACCCAGCCCAGTTCAGCCAGGTCCAGCACCAGGCCGGTGCGGAACCGGTCGCGCAGTTGCCGGAGGGTGCGGCGGTCAATGTCGCCCGCCTCGGCCAACCCGCGCTGGGTGACGCACACCAGCCAGCAGCGTTCCGTGGTGGTGAGCTGGGCGAGATACTGGAGGAAGGCGGCATCCGCGTTCAGCCCGGCGCGGTCTTTGCCGGCGAGAAACAGGCCCAGCTCGTCGAGGAGCAGCACGGGGCCGTCGAGGCCGTGCTGCGCCAGGGCGGCGCGCAGCGCGTTCCAGGCCTCCGCGCGGGAGCGGCGCCAGTCGAGGGGGAAACCGACGCGCGCGAGACACTGCACCGCCGCCTGCGCGGCCGCGGGAGGGTTGTCGCGGTGCAGAGCCTCCCAGCTGTCCGCGCCGGCCGCGGACGCGGCCGCGTCAAGGTCGGCGGCGTAGTGCGGATGGAAGTGGGCCTGCACCAGCTCCAGCAGATAAGCGTCCTGGGTGAGCGCGACCCGCAGCCCGTAGCGCCGGGCCAGCTCCTCCTCCAGACAGGAGAAGACGATGTGCTCGAGGGAGTGTGAATGCGGCGGGTAGGCGTCGAGCGGAATCGCGACCACCAGGCGGGAAGGGCCGAATCCTGCCGCCAGGGGCGCGTAGTGCGAATGCTTCGTAAGGAAGGCCGGCCAGGCCTCCTTGGGGTGGCCGCAGAGGAGGGCCAGGGCGGCCAGCAGGTGGGACTTGCCGGAGCCGTAGACGCCGGCCAGGGAGAACGCGTCTCCTCTCCCCTCTTTCCGCCCCAAAGAGCGAAGCAGGAGGTCTACCGCGGCGCGGACCTCGGCGCCTCCGAGGCAGTAGTCGCCGAGCAGATCCGCCAATTCCTCGGCTGATTCGCCGCGGCCCAGGCGGGCGCGGAGTGCGGATAGCTCACGCAGGGAGATCACGGCGGGAAGGCGGGAAATAGCCACCAGATCGCCGACGCGCGTCTCTGCCGGCTCAGGGGTCCCTTCGTTCACAGCAATTCCCCCCTCGCTTGATTTCATGGGCTCTGTCTTCGAGATGGAGCGGCCCTCACCTCCCGATAGCGGGCGTTTTCGGCCTACCGGTTCCCAGGCCGGGGGGACACCGCCCGAATCTTGACGGCCCGGCCCCGCCTCCTTTAGGCTACGGGGTGACCGGAAAGCCTCTCTGACACCGGCTGGGCACCTTGCTGTAACGGGTAGAGGGAAGCGTGGCGGCACCGAACTACAGCATCAAAGAAAGCCTCAGGGCCAAGTGCGTTCGCATCAAAGTCTCTCTCTATGACGCGCGGGTGGTGGTGGTCGTCCCGTGCGGCTTCGACCGAGAGCAGATCCCCGATATCGTGCGTGAGAAGCAGTCCTGGATCGAGCGCGTCCAGAAGCAGGTGAACGAGCAGCGGGCCTTGGCCGGCACGAGCGACGCCACCTGCCTGCCGGAGGAGATCCACCTGCGGGCCCTCGGAGAGACCTGGGGGGTGGAGTGCGAGCCGGACGGCCGGGGCCACGTACGCCTCAGGGAGCAGCCGGGCCAGCGGCTTCATCTGCAGGGCGACCTCGACGATCATGCCCTCTGCCGCCATGCCTTACAGCGCTGGGTGAGACATAAAGCGCGCGTGCATCTCGTCCCGTGGCTGGAGGAGATGAGCCAGGAGCAGCAGCTGCCGGTGACCCGCACCGCGGTGCGGGCGCAGCGCAGCCGCTGGGGAAGCTGCTCCCGCCAGCGGACGATCAGCATCAACCAGAAGCTGCTCTTCATCCCGCCTCCGCTGGTGCGCTACGTCTTCCTCCACGAGCTCTGCCACACGCTGCACTTCGATCACTCGCCGGAGTTCTGGGAAGCGATGGGCGCGCGCGAGCCCCGCTGCCGGCAGCTCGACGGCGAGCTGAACACGGCCTGGCGCTACGTGCCTGTGTGGATGGGTGTCGGGAGTCGGGAATAGGGAATCGCGCCGGGAAAGGCAACGGCCGAGTAAGGGCCGCGCGGTTTCCTGGTCCTTCCGCCCTTTTCACACCAGCCGGCAGGACTCTGCCAAGTACCCCCGCTCCGGCAGCAGTCCGTAGCGCGCCAGCACGTCCTTGGTCGCGAGGATCACTTCCGCGGGGAGGCGCAGGCCGTTGTGCAGGAGGGGCGGGTCGAACTGCTCCGCAGTCGGGCCGTAGGCGAAGAAGTGGTCCATGGCCTTGTTGGCGTTGGCGAAGGCATTGCCGGAGGGGAGATCAGCCACCAGGCCGAAGACGGCCTGCACCCCCTCGGTCAGGCGTCGTGAAACCACCTCCGCTCCCGCGAGATCGCCCGCCTCGGCCCGGGCAACCAGGTCGGCGAGTTCCGCGGCGAAGCAGTTAGCCGTGCTGAGGAGCAGACCGTCATAAGGGCCGCCCCCGCGCGTGAGCCACTGCGCGTACTCGCCCTCCGCGCCCCGCACCAGATGCACGCCCTGGGGTCGGAGTTCGGAGAGCGCGATGCGATCCGCGCCGGAGCTGTCCTTGAGCAAGACGAAGTTGGGGTAGCGGGCGGCGAGGCGGGCCACCACCTCCGGCGACATCTCATTGTGCGTCACTTGCGGGAGTTGGTAGAGCGCGGTGGGGAGGCCGAGGTCGAGCACGGCCGCGAGGCCCCCCTCGATTTCCGCAGCGGAGAGGTCCGCGCCGATCGGCGGGCAGACGGCGAAGCCGCGCACCTGGGCCGCGGCGAGGGCGGCGTCGGGCGAAGGGGCCCGCAGCGCGCGCTCCAGCCAGCGGACGGTTTCGACGATCCGCGCCACCACCGCCTGCGTCGTCGGGAGCAGAATCCCTATGAGCAGGTGCAGGTCTCGCTCCCGCGCCGCGGTGACCGCGAAGTCCATCACCTCCCGCGTCTCCTCCGGGGTCAGCTCCCAGCCATCGCCCGTGGAACCGGGGATGAGGTAGCCGCGGACCCACTGAGAGACATGGCGCAGATGGGCCTGCATGCGGACGCGGTCCACTCCGCCGCGGGAGTCGTAGTGAGTGAGCAGCGGGCACCACAGTGGGGGCACGCCCGCGGGGAAGAGGCGGGCGAGCAACTCGGTTCGCTGCATGACCACCGCGTCAGGCATCGGCCTCTCTTCTCCTACAGGGGGTAACTGCGGTAGTCGCGCACGGCCTCGTAGAGGGCGAGCAGGTTTTCGACCGGCACCTTGGCCTGCACGTTGTGTACCGTGTTGAAGACGAAGCCGCCGCCCGAAGCGAAGGCGCGAATCCTGGCGTGCACGTCGGCGCGCACGTCCTGCGGAGTGCCGAAGGGCAGGACCCGCTGGGTATCCACCCCGCCGCCCCAGAAGGTGAGGCGGTCGCCGAAGCGGGCCTTCAGGTCGGTCGGGTCCATCCCGGCGGCGGCCACCTGGACCGGGTTCAGAACGTCGAAGCCGGCGGCGAGGAAGTCCGGGATCAGGGCTACCGCCGAGCCGCAGGAATGGATGAAGCTCTTCCACGTCGTGTGGGCGTGAATCCAGTCGTTGACGGCCTTGTGGTAGGGGAGGAAGAGGTCGCGGTAGGCCTGGGGCGAGATGAACGGCCCCTGCTGGGTGCCGAAGTCGGTGCCGGTGACGAAGACCGCGGCGACGCGCTCGCTCACGACCGCGTGAAGGCGGCCGAGATTCGCGATCCCGATCTCGCACTGCCGGGCGAATACGCGGTGCACGTAGTCCCGCCGGGTCACGGTGGAGACGTACCACTCCTCGACGTCGCGAATGCCCTTGGGGTGCTTCATCCAGGGCGCGGGGACGAGGGCGATGTCGCCGAAGGCGGTGCCTCCGAAGGTCGCGAGGAGGGCCGCGTCGGTTTCGGTGGAGAGGCGCTCGGCCTCGGAGCGGAAGTGCTCCAGATCGGCCTCGCCGATGGGGCCGAACTCCTCCAGGTTGTCCTCGGGCGAGAGCCGGCTATCATCTATCGGCTCCTGGCGGATGATGGAGTCGAAGTAGAGCCCGCCCGCGGGCATGCGGCCACTGGGCGGCGCGCTGCGATCGCCCTCGGGATACATGAGCAGATCGCCGCTCGGCTCGGGCGTGGTGTTGAAGCCCTCGGGCACGAGCACCGGCGTGCCATCGAAGGTGGTCCACTCTCGCCAGTTCTCATTGCGGAACCCGAAGAGCGTGCGGGGGCCGAGGAGCCCGACCACATCCACCCCCAGCGCCGCGCGCAGATCGGCGGCGATCTCCCCCAACATCTGGTAGGGCTCGACCACCTTCACCGGCGCTCCCGGGGGATCGAGGCCGAGGGCCTGGCGCAGCAGATAGACGCTGCTGACGTGCATGCCGCTGACCGCGCTGGCGCCGAGGTCCAGCGGGATGCAATCCGGCTCCTGGTGGGCCAAGGCCCGTGCGACGCGTTCGCGGGAGGTCATGGGCGTAGGATTCGGGGGGAGGGGGAGGCCGACCTGCTGGTAAATACGGGGACAGGTCCAATACTGTTTACTTAAGACGAATCAGGCTTCTCGTGGCAATACTCCACGGAGGTCTACCACATGGCACGCACTGCGTACGATCCGTCTCGACTGCCTC
>Ga0315282_10003142_pt1 | contig 29724 bp, 14 predicted proteins | sample YL17G07_20_MG_FD_203693 | JGI IMG/M metagenome (GOLD analysis project Ga0315282, IMG submission 203693) | Sediment microbial communities from Yellowstone Lake, YNP, Wyoming, USA - YL17G07_20 | ecosystem: Environmental > Aquatic > Freshwater > Lake > Sediment | place: USA: Wyoming | collected... | reverse complement strand
TCCGCTGCTCTTCCACTTCCGTTCTCTTCCAAGGCATAGCTCTCGACCTCCTCAGCCGAGAACTTTACCTCGTCATGTAAAGGATGTCTTGGCACCGATTGTAAAGGATGTCCTGGCACCATACACTAAAGCGCGGCGCTACGCCTACGCGCGCAGGGCGAACGCCCTGCGCCAGCCTGCGCAAGGCCACGACCGCCTTGCGCTCGAAACTTTTTCTGCCCTCGGTCTTTAGAGCCGTCCGCCCAGGCGGGTTACACAACAACTGTGCGCTACCTCCTGGCCTAACCTAAGATTCCGCATTAAACTAGTACTCTATGGGTGAACTTTCACAGCGAACCGTCGCTTTAATGATAAGGATTTTCGAGGCTCTCTGTATCCCCTGGGATTCGGGCACCTTACCAATTGTCTCGAAATCTGACTTAAGTTTGGAATTATATGAGTTGGGTTTTGAGAAGGACCTTCTTGACTACCTAGAGAAGGAGCGTGCGTGGGGTTTCAGAGATGTTCTGCCAGATCTCTTGGATGGGCGATTGATGGCGGCTCTCCGTCTCCGCGCGCAAGTTGCCTCGAGGTCAGACGGAGGAGTTGTGTGGGTTCCCCCTGGAGGGTTCAAAGAACCGGTTCGACAACCGGACGACGCTGAAAATGGCCGGCAAGTTCTACTCAGACTCGCTGTGTACCTGTGCCTTCGTATAGATGCTACGGATTTACACGAGTTTAAGGTTGGTCGAGAAAATCTTCTTGCGAGCCTCACCCTTGACGGGTTTTCGCTTGTAGGCGGCAAATTTGTTCCGTCGGATTCGGCGGTCATCGATCAGGCCGCCGAGGCCACTCTCCTCCAGCACCTCATAAAGGAGGCTTCATTCCCTCAAGAGTCCTTGATTCTGGCCCATTATGAGCAGGCTGAAGAGTTATTCGTGGACCAAAAATGGCACCCGGCCATTGGCGAATGGCGGAACTTTTTCCAAGCGGTTATTCACGACATAGTGGAGATTACGGGTCATAACAGATCGGATGTCAAGAAAAGTGACGGGACGATGAGAGACGATCTAAGGTTCTTGCTGCAAACGGGATTTTTCAACCAGGACGAGTGGACTATTGTTGGGGCAGTATGGGGATTTCTCAGTGCCGGGTCGCATCCGGGCATTTCTCTGCCGCACCAGGCTCGTATGGCTATGATTCAGGCCCTGTGCTTCGGCCAGGTACTGAGCTCGAAATACCTTGTTTGGCGGGACAATTCTTTCAAGGGCTATCAGACGTAGGCGGGCGCTGGCATGCACGGCAATTTCGATCTGCAAATCTGCCGCCCCAGACTCGTATCGAAGACGAGCAGGTAGCGCCGCCTCGTTCGGTAGAGCTGCGGCGTTTTCTCCCCTCGGCCTTGAGAGCCGCACAGCTACACAACAACTGTGCGCGACCTGCTTCTCGCTACTGCAAGCCCAGCATCAGTCTTCTTCGTCTTCATCGGTCGCTTTTCCACCGCGAATGGATGGTTCTTGAGCCAGCTTCATGCGCGTCAGTTCAAGCGGTCCTCCCGGTTCAACGACGGACGCTGGCAGTCCGAGCACTTCTAAGGCGAAACGCCTGTCAAGCTTCTGGCGCACTGGGTCCTTGTCGATTTCGTGCAGGGGTAGTAACTCGAGTCCGCTCATCGCATTGAAAAGCTGCACGGCTGCCTTAAGCTGCGTTGCGTTGAGTGCGGTTACGTCCAGTACGGGCAACGTTTGTAGCGCCGATTTACCTATCCTACCCCTTCCAGACTGTTGCTTATTAGAATGCCACCAGCGCAATAGCATCCCCAATGATGTATTCGCCCATAGAACTAAAGCCTTTTCCTGTTCAACGGATGAGAGTCGAATTGATAGCCATGCAACACCGCCGATGGTCTTGCGGGGCGTGAACTGCATACCTGTTGACTGGCTATTAAATCGGAAATCGCAATTAAAGTGACAATGTGAAGCGGTATTCCAAACGCTTGCCACTTTGAGGGCAAGAGCGGCTCGCTCGGCAGCAGTCGAGCCACGACGTGGAATCCCTTCGCAATCTGCGTCGAATGACATTGTTCGTTCACGGCTCGCATCATGCGACCAAAGTACGGGATAGGTTGGCACGCTGTTTGGCTTTACTGGGGGAGTATCGAAAGGCCCTCTTATGCCGCCCTGTGGTGTTTTTCCATTGATGTCCCTATGAATTGGACCAATCTCTCCAATTTTCTCAACCGTGGTAGTCGGAATACTGGTAGCGTCTGACTTGCTCATGGTCGGCAACCATACGCGCTTCTCAATGGCGAGCTGATACGCCGCTTGGGCCAAAGAAAGGTCAACGATACGTGCCACGTTCCAGCCGCCTGAAGCCGGTAAGGGGGCGTCCATCGCTTGGCCGATCACATCGTTGCCAAAGTAGAGGAAAGTGCCGCCCGTCGGGCCATCCTCAAGGCGGCGGAGATTCTTCCCTCCAATCAAACGATGAACTTGTTTCGCCGCGCTCGCCCCTAATAGGGGGTATGCGGGTCGCTCATTGAGAACAACAAATGTGGCACGTTTACTCCCCGTCTTGGATTTGCGACCAACGAGGAGGCATTCACCCATCCCCGTATCGGCTGAGAACGACATTCCCTCGGTGCCAGCGTCCGCAATCGAAACCAGCACGAGATCGCTGTAGTTCTTAGCCAAGAGAGTGCGCGAATCCTCCCAAGAGTCGCCTGACATGAGACTGAGAGGCATAACCAACGCTAACATGCCGCCCAGTTTTAGCTTGCGATGGGTGAGAACCAGGAAGATCGACGCCTCGCCTGCATTGCCGTGAGCGCTTGTCCCCGCCGTTAATCGCTTTGTCGCCTCGCCCATCAAGCGCTGTTCCTCAGCAGTTGAGGTAAAGGCAGCGAACATAGGATTAGGCACATTGAGTCTCTCCGCCTCGTGGACGGTTGCACGAGTGAAAGGCGGATTCATCACCACCACATCAAAGTAGGCATCTGGAATCTGTGTCCATGTATCAGCCTCGGATTCGCCCATACCCCCGGCGGCCTTAGCTGTGATTGCCACGATGTCTAGTTTTTTCTGTGGGTCAAGTAATTCAAGCGAGCCAAGAGCCACACCGCCATCCGGCTGTTTGCCGTAAGCTACGGTCATGATGGAACTGCGTTTGTATTTTACCGTTGGGTGTGCACCAGACAACATTGACGCGGTAAGGTGCGCCGCAGCGGGCAGCACATCGCAGCCCACCAGCGTACTCGCCATCATGTCGGGGTGAACCGACTCAGCATCTCCTCCGGCCAATTCGTGCAACTGACCAATGCGCTGATATGCCGTAGAGAGCAGCGTCCCAGTGCCGCAGGCGAAATCTCCAATACGGAGCTTCTTGACCTCTTCGGCAGACGCCCACTGGCCATCCTTAAGTGGCCTATCGGGCGTGATTGCCAGGGCAATCAGCAATGCGGCTGATGCCGGGGTTGTGTAATAGGCAGCCAGGAACTTGCGGTCTGCAATGAGCTTTTGGAATACGGCCCCTGTCAAGTCGTGCGAGTGCGTGAGATGATTCTCAACGAGCTTGTCTGCTGTCGTCGTCAACCGCTCAATGAGCACTTTGGTGTCGGTGGTGGGGACCAGTTCGAGAATACGGCGGGCGATGTCGAAGATCGGCCAATAATTGACCTTGAGGATTTTGCGCCATTCATTCAGAACGGCAAACTTTGTCAGCGTTCCCGATGCGCGCAATTCGTCAACTGAAAGCACCAGGGACAGTTGCCCCGGCCCTCTCGCCAGGCTCGCCTGGAATACGAACGCATTGGCCAGAATCGTCGTCGCCATGCGTCGTGTTTGTTCATCATCATGCTGGCGTAATTCCCTGCAAATCTCGTGCATTGCACCGGGATGAGCGTGAGTGATCTCCCCAAGCAACCCGGCCGCTTCGCTTACGCCTTCCACTAACTGGTTTGCCGCTTGTTCAATGACTTCGGGCGGGATTGAGGCCGACTGCGTGAGCGTGGAAAGATCAGCGATGCCACCATTGAGCCAGCCCGACTGCGGCCACCGTGAGCAGTTTCCAGGTCCGCTGCCGGTGTATAAAGCCATTTCTAAGTCAGTTGCGCCCGCCAATTGTTTCTGCAATGAGGCTCCGGAATGCATCTTCAAACGTTGAGGGAGCCGAACCGAAATTGACGACAAGATGGGGCGGCCGCTTGTGCGGGCGAGTTCGCCGAGGCGGTCGATCGCATCGGATTCGACAGTCGTGGCGGGTACGACCTCAGTTTCGATAGCGACTGGCGAAACGCTCGGTTCCAAAACCAGAATGTCGGGGCGCTTGTTACTTCCCACCAGCATTCCCGTGTTTTCGGAACTGACTACATTGCCAGTTCTCCAGGCCCGTCTTGTTTCCCTCAAAAGGCCCGCAAGTGCGTCGTTAATCGTGTGCTCTGTAGTGGCCATTCAGTTTCGTTCGAAACAGCCCCGCCCCCTTTTATAGTTGTCGCACAAACCCTTCATATGGCTCGTCTCACTGCTTGTTCTCACTTGCGCCCGCGCAAGCCGGACCGTCTGCCGGTTCTCTGCATCCACGTACCAGCGAAATTCGAGGTAGTCGGTAAGAATCAGATTGGGCAGATATCGAAAATAACGTTTGAGCTGATCCGAATTTTCAGCTTCTGACAGGTCGTTGTCTACGTCCTTAGCTTCAACGTAGCCAAGTCTCATCGGGCCGTGCTTCGTGGTACGTGATACCAGAATATCGGGACCCCCGCAGTCGGTCCGATGCTTGGGCTCATTCGTAGCCGTCACTCCAGGAGCCAGCGATTCAATCAGCGCCTTGAGAGCCGGGCGGTGAGTGTGCTCCGTAGCGTTGCCCGCTTGCAGTTCTCGCTCGATTTGCCTGCGGTATGTCTCAATCGGGCTTGCCGTCATGAATCCTAACCGGGAAATACCAGGTCCGGCTGAGAGAAATAGTTACCACAAAGCAAAGGGCATGGCAATAAGGCAATAAGCCGCCCGCCTCCGAAAATGACGGAGGCGGGAAACCCCCTGAGCCTAGCTTTCACTATTAAGCTCTCTCTTGGCCTCTCCGGGTCGGCCTTGCATTCTTCCGGGCCGTTGTAAGGGAATTTCCCCTTACGCGCGCGTTAAGGAAACCCTTATAACGCGCGCGGGGCCACTTGGGCCTCGGGCTGCCGGTCTTAATAGACTCTCAGTTGTGAAAGGCTGGCCGCAAAAGCCGCAAGCAAGGTAAACTGTCGTGTGCGCACGCCGCTCCTCACATTCCTTCTGCCACGTGACGGCCTCGCTGGCGGGGGCTTTGAACCAGTCTCCAAAGTGAGCAATGGGGGCTTTGAGGTCGGTGGCCATGGTGAGCTTACTCTTTGAAGTTTGGAAACGGGTTTCTTATGACCTTCACAAGATCAATGAAGGAGTAGGGCTTAGAACGGAAGTCCGCCCTTGTTGCTAGATTGGCACTTTGATTCTTCGATTATCCAGGCGGTGACCTTGAGTCAGGATGTAACCTCGCGCTGGTTCTTGCCGTTGTCGCGTCGCGACTTCCTGAGTCTGTGCGGGTCCACCTCCGCGCTGCTGATTCCGGCTCCCCTACGAGGAGCGCCAGCGGCCATCTCGACTGCGCTGAACTCACCCGCGGCCAGCCTGGCGGACTACCGCTTGACTCCTCACTACCGTGTGCAGTCTCCGCTGGAGGAGGTCATCCGCAAGACGCAGCCGGGGCTGGACGCTTTCCCCGGGGAAAAAGATGCGGCCGAAGTGGAAGCCGTCCTGGGGGAGTGGGGTGCGGCCCTCCGGAAATTTCCCGCCGATTTTCGACCCATCGAGAAATCGCTCTCTCCGGCGCTGATTGCATCTCCCCTCACGCCCTCGGAAATGCGACCCGTGCGTTCCGAGCCGGCCCTGGAAGTTCAACGCGTGCTTTTCTCCCGCAACCCGACACTCGACCGAGCCGCTTTCGTCCCCCACTTGCGCTCTCTCCTCAGTTCCACAACTCCACTTATCACGACGGAATTCAAAATACCGGACATCACGGTGATTTCACAGTCGCCTTTCATGATCCGAACACGCGTCCGCTACGACCTGGTCGGGTCGGGGTCTGACTTTCAGCGGGAAGAACGCATCGGATACTGGGAGCTCGAGTGGGAGCGAAACGCCAGCGGTGAATGGCGCGTTGGAAAGTGGCAAGCGCTGGAAGAGACGCGAAGCCGCGCTTCAGGGCCCGTCTTTGTTGACGTCACGGCGGGCGCGTTCCGTGGCAACGCCTCCTACACTGAGCAATTGCTTCGCGGGACGGATTACTGGCGGACGGTCCTCGACGCGGCCTCGGGAATGGACGTTTACGGCAACAACGGAATTGCCTGCGGCGACATCGACAACGACGGCTTCGATGACCTTTACGTCTGCCAAGCGGCGGGCCTTCCCAACCGACTCTACCGCAATCGCGGCGACGGGACGTTCGAAGATGTGACGGAGGCCGCCGGGGTGGGCGTGCTCGACAATACTCCCTGCGCGCTGTTCGCCGATGTGCACAACGACGGCCATCAGGATCTGCTGGTGGTTCGCGCCACCGGCCCCCTGCTCTTCCTCAATCAGGGAAACGGAAAATTCCGGCTTAAGCCGGACGCCTTCCGTTTTGCCCAGGAGCCCCAGGGAACCTTTACGGGCGCAGCCTTTGGCGATTACGACCGGGACGGCTGGCTCGACGTGTATTTCTGCCTCTATAGCTACTACCAGGGCCTCGACCAATACCGGTTTCCCACGCCTTACTACGATGCGCAGAACGGGCCGCCGAATTTCCTGTTCCGCAACAACCGCGACGGAAGCTTCACCGATGTGACGGCCCAGGCGGGCCTCAACCAGAACAACAACCGCTACAGCTTTGACTGCCACTGGTGCGACTTCGACAACGACGGCTGGCCGGACCTTTACGTGGTAAACGATTTTGGCAGAAAGAACCTCTACCACAACCAAGGCGATGGAACCTTCCGCGACGTGGCCGAGGAAGCAGGGGTCCTGGACATCGGGCCGGGCATGAGCGCTTGCTGGTTTGATTACGATAATGACGGCAAGCAAGACCTTTACGTCTCCGACATGTGGGAGGCCTCGGGCCTGCGCGTCACCATGCAGGAAGCTTTTATGAAAGGCGCGCCCGCCAGGGTTCGCGCCCTCTATCGCCGCCACGCCAAGGGCAATGCGCTTTTCCACAACCAGGGAAACGGCCACTTTGCAGATCGGAGCGCGGTGGCCGGAGTGGAAACGGCTGGCTGGTCCTGGTCCAGTCACGCCTGGGATTTTGACCACGACGGCTACCCTGACCTCTATATCGCCAACGGCATGATTTCCGGCCCCAACAAGCAAGACCTGGAGAGCTTTTTCTGGCGACAAGTCGTGTCGCAATCACCCCTGGAGGCTCACCCCGCGCGCAGCTACGAACAAGGTTGGAATGCTGTTAACGAGTTGATCCGTTCGGAGGGCACCTGGGCGGGCTACCAAAGGAACGTTTTTTATGGGAATAACCGCGACGGGACGTTTTCGAATGTTTCCGGCGCGGTAGGATTGGACTTTCCGGATGACAGCCGCGCTTTCGCGCTGGCGGATTTTGACCACGATGGGCGGCTGGAGGTTTTTCTGAAGAATCGCACCGGGCCACAGCTACGGCTTTTGCGCAATGAGATGAAAGGATTGGGAGATGCCATCGCCTTCCGGCTGCGTGGCCGGAAGAGCAACCGCGACGCCATCGGTGCAGCCCTTACCGTCGAGACCGCGCAGGGACGCCAGACCAAGTTCCTCCAGGCCGGCACGGGATTTTGTTCTCAACATACGAAAGAAGTTTTTATGGGGCTGGGCAAGGCAGCGGGCCCCCTGCGCGCCCAGGTTCGCTGGCCCAGCGGTCTGGTTCAGGAGTTCCGAGACGTGCCGCTGAATCATCGGGTAGAAATCGAAGAAGGTTCCGAGCAATTTCACGCCCGACCATTCCTTGCTCGCGCCGGGCTTTCACACGCTCCCGCCCCCCAGCAGGCCGTGCCGATTCCCTCTATTTCCGAGACCTGGTTGCTGGTTCCGGTTGCCGCACCGGATTTTGAGCTTCCGGACCTGGCGGGCCGCCGGCGCTCGCTGGCCGGCTTTCGTGGTCATCGCGTCTTACTGAACTTCTGGGCCACGTGGTGCGCGCCGTGCCATAAGGAGTTGCAAGCGTTTGAGCAGTTGCACACGGGGTGGTCTGCCGAGGGCCTTCAGCTTGTCACGGTCAACGTCAACGACCCGACGGAGGCGAGCACGGTTCGTGCTTTGGCGCGCGAAAAGAACCTTTCCTTCATCACCCTGCTCTCCTCCGACGACATGGTGGGAATTTACAGCTTGCTGAATCGATACCTATTCGACCGGCGGCGGAACCTGGGAATTCCAACGTCATTTCTGATTGATGAGAACGGCTTCATCGTCAAGGTCTATCAGGGGCCGCTGCGTCCCGAACAGGCGCGGGAGGATGCGCGCCGCCTTCCCCTAACTCCCGAGGAACGGGTAAGGCTGGGCCTGCCCTTTGCGGGGACGTTCTATGGCGGTGAATTTCATCGCAACGAGTTCACCTATGGCGTGGCATTTTTTCAAAGAGAGTACCTGGACCAAGCCCTGGCCTCTTTTCATCGCGTCATCCAGAACAGTCCGGATAATGTCGACGCCTACTACAACCTGGGGACCATCTACTTGAAGAAACAAATGCCCGCGGAGGCCCGCCAGCATCTGCGGCGGGCACTCGATCTGCGGCCGGGCCACGCCGATGCTTTGAACAATTTAGGCCTGCTTGCCGCCGAAGAAGGCCATACGGACGAAGCGATTCGATATTTCGAGGCGGCGGTCAAGCATAACCCTGACTATGTCATCGCTCTGGAGAATCTCGGCAACATCTATCGCCAGAAGGGCCAAACGGGGCAGGCGCAGCAGGCTCTGGAGCGCGCGCTTCAGATCGACCCCGAGGAGCCTGAGGTGAATTATAGCCTGGGCATGCTCTTTGCTCAGCAAAACGATACCGAGCGGGCGCGCAAGTATCTCCAGACGGCTTTGCGACTCCGTCCCGACTACCCCGAAGCTTTGAATAATCTGGGAGTCCTTTATGTGTTGACCGGAAAGCCGACCGAAGCCATCGCGAGCTTCCGGGACTGCATCCGTGTGGCCCCCAACTTTGACCAGCCTTACCTGAATCTCGCCAGGGTTTACGTGGCCCAGGGCGAACGCCCAAGGGCGCAGGATGTCCTGCGTCAACTTCTGGCAAAGAACCCGGACCATCTCCTGGCACGGAAGGCGCTGGATCAGATTTCGCGCTAGCCCCTCTGCCGCGGGTTTTGTAAACTGAAAATCATTGCTTCCCCTCAGGAGTGGGCGGCTGATGCACGATGATGATGCCAAGGCTCAACCGGCGTCCACTCTTGTGCGCGCGGTCTGGTGGGCGGGTGGAGCTGACACCGCCGGAGGAGCACATCGAGTATGCGGTGAGACAAGCCGCGAAAAGGGATTGTTGGTCGTGAGCAAGAGTGTTACCCAGCCCTCCAGGTGGAATCTGAGACGCTGGTGGGAGCTTGCCCCCGCCTGGGTCGCCGCGGTGTCGCTGCTTTGCGGTGTCCTCGGCGCCGCGCAGAGCCCCAAGACTCAGGATTTACCCTTGGCGGCCAAAGAGCGATTCACGCAGGCCCAGGAACTCCTGAGCCGGGGTCAAGTCGAGAGCGCCCTGGCAGCAGCTCGCCAGGGGCTGAAGGTGGCTCCGAAGAGCGTAGAAGGTTACAACCTGCTGGGGATTATCTACGACCAGCAAAAGGACTACGCACAGTCGCTTGCCGCTTTCCAGCAAGCCATAAAATTGAATCCCCGCTCTACCCTAAGCCACAATAATCTGGGCAGGAGTTACTCGTCGCAGGAGAAGTTCGACCTTGCCGTGCAAGAATTCCGCACGGCCTTACGGCTGGATCCCCGTAACCGCGACGCAAACTACAACCTGGGCCTGATCTTGCTGGCCCGGGGCCAGCCCCAAGAGGCGATCAGTTTTCTGGGGCGCGTTCAGCCGCCTGACCCCGCCAGCTTGATGAACCTGATCCAAGCCAATTTCCGCACCGGACAAACCGCCAAGGCGCTGGAGGTGAGCAGGTCACTCTCCGACCTGGCCAAGGACGATGTCAGGGTGCACTTTTCGCTGGGCGTCTTACTGGCTGCCGAAAAGCAGTACGGGTCGGCGGTACACGAATTCGAATTAGCCGACGCGCTCCAGCCCGGCACCTTTGAGATCCTCCACAACCTCGGGCAGGCCCATCTGCGGAATAACAACCAGGCGAAAGCCGAGGCAATCCTGCCACGCGCCCTCGCCATGCAACCCGACTCCGCCGATACCCTCTACCTGTTGGGCAAACTCTACGCCGACCAGCGGAAGTATGTACAGGCCATGGAAATGTTGGTGCGCGCGCGCCAGCTTGCCCCGCAGAACACCGATTACATCTTCCTCCTCAGCCGACTCAGCATGCTGCAATCCTACTTCGAGGATGCGATTCAACTGCTGGAGGAAGGAGTGAAGATTGCCCCCCAGCGGCCCGATTTGCACGCAGCCTTGGGCGAGAGTTATTTCATGGCAGGCAAGGTTGACAAGGCCATCCAGGAATTTCAGACCTTGGTCCGGCTGGATCCTTCCGCGGGGGCGTACAACTTCATGGGTTTGTGCTACCGGCACATGGGTCGATTTGAGGAGGCCAAGAAATACTTTCAGGAAGGGCTCAAGCTTGATGCAAAGTTTGCCCCCTCCCTGTTCAACCTGGGCTTCATCGAGAACAAGCAGGGCAACCTGGAGCGGGCTGAGAAGTTCCTGGAGGAGGCGCTTCGGGCAGACCCCAATTACGATGACGCCCTCTATGAACTGGCCAGCGTGAAAATGACGCAGAAGAAATTTGAGGAGGCCCTGCCCTTACTGCAGCGCTGCGTGAAGGTGACTACCAAGCCTGCCCAGGTTTATTACAAGCTGGCGGTCACCGAACGGGCCCTTCGTCAGACGAAGGCTGCGGAGAGAGACCTGAAAATCTTCGAAACGCTTTCCAAGGAACCTTCTCAGGGACCCTATCCCCTCCAGCACTTTATTGAAAGTTTTGACCAGCGGGTGCAACTGTCCGGGCAGGAAAGAGCCCAGCTTGACCTCGAATCATTGCTCCGCATGGCGAAGCAGAACCCCGATCATCCAAGTACTCTTTATCTGCTTGCCGAAACGTATCTCAAGCTTGGCCGACCGGAGGAGGCGAAGAAATGGGTGGCCGAGCTTCAAAAGCTGAGCGGAGGCGATATTCGCACGACGCTGGGAGTGGGTGTCCTGCTGGCGCGTTACGGGATGTATCCAGAGGCCATTCAGCGCTTTCAGTCAGCCCTGGCAGCCGACCCCACCTCGGGCGACGCCAAGTACGACCTGGCCAACGCTTACTTCAGAATCGGCAATTACGCGCAGGCACTGGAAGTGATGCGGCAGCTTTCGCCATCCGCCGAGAGCGACGACACCATGTTGGCTTTGCTGGGAGACATTTACGCGCATCTTGGCCGCACCCCGGAAGCTGTCAGCATCTTCGGAGCCGCCGTCCAGAAAAACCCCGAGAACGAACAGTACTACCTTTCTCTGGCCTTGACTCATCTGCGCGCGGGGAATAACCAAGCGGCAGAGAAGAGCTTGCAACAGGGCCTGGCCCGCATTCCCAATTCAGGCAAGCTCTTCTGGGGAATGGGAATCTTTTTGGCACTGGCGGGAAAAACTGAGCAGGCGGAAGATTTCCTCAATAGAGCAGTAGACTTGATGCCCGAATGGCAAAGTGGCTATGCGACGCTCGGCCTGTTCTACTATGAAACCGGCCAAATGGCTAAGGCGCGGGAAACTCTCGAACGCTACGCAAGATCGTTCCCGCGCGGAGGGATAAATGTAGGCCGCCTCAAGCAGGTGATGGCGGCCGCGCCGGCGGCCCAGGACAATCTGAGCAAACCCAAGAGCCTCTCGCCGGAAACTCGACAGCAATTCCTCCAGGTCGCACTCGCTTTAGCTGACCAGAGCCTGTGAGCTGGATCTTTTCCGCCCAGTCTGGCTTGCCGAGAACGCCAGCCGGGTCGCCGCTGCGGGCTGGGGCGCTGCCTCCTCCCCCTCTAGCATTCGCGTGTGGTAAAATGTGGCCTTGCCGGGCACGAGGGCTTTCGGGCTCAGGAAGCCGTCGGCCTAGGGGACCCTGGCTATGGACATTTCCAAGCGGACATTCCTGCGTGCCGCGGGGCTGCTGCTGGCGGATAGCGTCCTGGCGAGGAAGCTTTCGGGTGGGGGAGTGAAGGGCGCCCGGGGCTCCGGCCACAAGACCATTGTCGTCATTTTCGGCGGGGTGCGCCGCCAGGAGACCTTTTCCGAAGAAGGCCTCCGGAATATTCCGCATCTGTCGCACGATCTGCTGCCCCAGGCGCTCTTTTACCCCCGGGTGCGCAACGAAGGTGTGACCGCGCACTTCAACGCCACCGCGAGCATCTTCACGGGCAACTGGCAACGAGTGGATGACTGGGGCAAGCTCTCGCCCACCGCCCCGACGCTCTTCGAGTATTTCCGCAAACAGTTAGGCGTGCCGCAGAGCGACGTGTGGGTGGTGGCCAGCAACAAGGCGCTCACCAACCTGATCGGGGCAAGCTCGGTGCCCAGCTACGGTCCGAGCTTCGGCGCCAACGTGGTCTTTCCCAAGCAACTCCTGATTGCCGCGGTGGAGAATGCCATCTGGGAGGGGCGCAAGCGCAACCTGGCGGATCGCGCCAAAGTTCAGGCAGAACTCGAGGCTATGCTCCAGGGAAGCAACTACGAAGGTCTGGGCTGGACGGTATTTGACGCGGCAGAGCGCCTTGACCCGCGCGTGCTTTCCACGATCCAGGAAGCGATCACGAGTTTTGTCCAAGGGGGCGGACCCACCTCGGGCGATGAGCTCACTTTCTTCGTCAGCCGCGAGGTTATGCGCAAGTTCGCGCCCACCCTGCTGGTGGTAATCTTTTCCGACGTGGAAGTGGCTCATTTCGGGTCTTACTCGCTGCACCTGGCGGGAATCCGCAGCGGCGACCGGCTCACCTACCAGCTCTGGCAGGAGGTGGAAGCGAACGACGAGTATCGCGGGCGTACGACCATGGTGGTGCTGCCGGAATTTGGGCGTGACCCGGACGGATCCAACACCAACGGCTTTTTCAATCATCGCGCCAACGAGGAATCGACCCGAACCGCCTGGATGATGTGCCTGGGCGCGGCAGTGGACCGGCCGCAGATTGTCGAGCGACCCATTCGGCACATCGACCTGTGCCCCACGCTGGCCGGGCTGCTGGGCTGCCGGCCGCTGGAAGCGAGGGGCGTCAGGCTGGCGGAATTTCGAGCTTGAAACGGCCTGCGCTTCCAAGGGAGGAGAGCGGAGGCGGGGACGAGCTAAGGCAGGAGGCAACATAAAAAAACTTCAGCCTTATAGATCGGGGGAAGCCAGCGGTAGAAGGTGCGAGTTGTCCTCGCGGGGCGCTGCGCAACGCAAGAATCCGGGTGAGGAAGATTGGCAAGGAAGAAAGCAATGAGTTCTGAGGAAAGGCTGCCAGCCCAACTCCAGCAGGTGCTAAAGAAAGGCTTTCTTAAGCGCCTGCCGCTCACTTTTCTCCCCTTCGTTAACCAGCAAATCCGTGATTGGGATTACCTGTTTCCCTTCGAACGCCAATCCGTTTTGCGGCTACTTATGTACCTGGGTGAACTCGACGACCTGCAATTCGCCGGGCTTTTCCGCAGCTTGCGGGAAATTGAAGCGCGCATGGAAGTGAGCCGCTGGCCTTTTTCCACGGAGGAGCAGACCATCGAGAATGCTTCGCTGCTAGCCCGCTCACCCTATTACCAGGAGTGGCGTGAAGAAGTACAGAAGGTATTTGATCACCTTGACCAGCAGGCCCCAGCCGGTGGGGATCAAGCTGGCAGGAAATCGCGAAACCGACTGGTTCTACTGATCTTCCCCGCGCGTCTCCCGCTGGATCGGGCGACGGCATGGGAGCGATGGCAGGGAATGGGCAGAGAGCTAAAGCTAGATCTGGCGGGCGAAGAGCGCAGCTCGACGGAAATCTTGCTCAGGGGCCTCGGCCAAGCAGAAAACAGCCAGGCGCCGGGTGTGCTGGAAGTTCTGGCGCAGCGGTCGAGCCACTCGTTGGGTGATCTCTGGGTTCTGGATGCCGACGCCAGCCTGAGCGAACAGGTGTTGAAACTCAGGCCGCCCGGCGGGGACACGGCCTGGGCCACCCTCTTGAGCTTCGAGCGGTTAACGCCTTTCCGGGAAGGCTTTCTACAACAGATTAATGTCATGCGCAAAGATCTCGCCGATGCCGATGCCGTCTATGCCCGCTTGCGTAAAACGGACCTCGCCAAGTGGTGTCCACCCGAAATTGCCTCGCAGCCGATTGTGCGGGAATTCCTGCGCTCGCTTTTCTTGAACGGCAACGGAGCCCTGGTTTACGGCAACGCCTTTGTGGAGTGGGCAGCTTCCGAAGCTTTCCGGCGAGCGCGCCCCTCGGTTCTGGTGGGGCAGTTTGGCGTGCGCTACAAGCCCAAAGCGTTTACGAGTGTGGCCGTATTCGAAAACCAGGAACAAGCCAGCCCTTTGCCCCCCGTCGAGGACCTGCCTGGCAGCGCTCTGGACGCGCAAATACTGGCACTTTACGTGTGGCTGGCGGCGGGCCGCTACTCGGAATACCATCGCCAGGCTGCTTGCCTCTGCCTTGCCGAGAATCTGGGGGTGGCCTACGCGGTCGCCCCTCCCGATTTCCCCCTGTGGCAGGAAGCTGAGCCGATCAAGCTTGGAAAGCTCTCTGCGGTTCTTCGCGCCTGGCTTGGCTAGCGCCAGGACCCGGCGCGAAAAACCCGTGCCTCATGCTCGGTCAGCCCCCGCCAAGCCGCAGCCGGCCTCAGCGAAAGGATTGTTCCCTGTTAAGAAGAGAGCGTCCGCCCAGGCGAACGTTGACGTTAACGCCGCAGTCGATGGCTGGCCAGTTCTTGCCGTGGGCGCGCGCCGGCGCTATAATCCAAGCAATAAACTCGACGCCATGAAGAAAATCGGCATCCATGAGATAGCCCGCGTGGCCGGCGTTTCCATTGGAACGGTTGACCGTGCCTTGCATCGTCGAAAAGGCATCAGTAAAGAGACCCGTAAACGGATTCTTCAAATCGTCCGCAACTTGGGTTACAAACCCAACCTGGCGGCCCGCATGTTATCAGTGGGACGGGCGCCTCTGCGCATAGGCGTCTGCATCCCGCGCGAAATTCATTTCTTCTACGATCAGGTCCGGGACGGGATTCTGTCTGAGGCACGCCGCTTCGAATCCTTAGGTGTCAGCGTCATCTATCGCCCCGTTCCGCGCTTGGGCGCCGGCGAGGTCGAGCGGGTGCGGGAAATGCTGGACAGCGATATTCGGGCGCTCATCATCTCCCCCGGCGATCCTCACCGCCTGGCTCCCCTCATCGATGAAGCGGAGAGGAAGGACATCCGGGTGCTGTGTGTTTCTTCCGACGCCCCTGGCAGCGCTCGGTCCACGGTGATCTGTGTGGACCCGGAATTGAACGGCAAATGCGCCGCCGAGCTGATGGCTAAATTTCTGCCCAGCAATTCGCGCGTGGCCATTGTTACCGGGATGCTGCAGACGGAAGACCATCGCCAGAAGACGAAAGGTTTCTCCGAGGTCTTTCCGCAATTCTGCAAAGGCGGCGAGGTCATCGACGTCATCGAGAATCATGAGGACGTTGACGAAGCTTTCCAGAAGTGTTTTTCGCTGCTGAAGAGGGTACGTGCGATTGACGGCCTGTATGTTAGCACGGTTAATTGCTTGCCCGTCTGCCACGCGCTGGGCGCGGCGGGGCTGTCCGGTAAAGTCCGGCTCATCACCACCGACCTCTTCCGGGAAATGGTCCCCTATTTCGAGAAAGGGACCATCTCCGCCTCCATCTACCAGCGCCCCTACGTGCAAGGGCAGACCGCGGTTCGTCTGGTGGTTGATCACATCGTCGCCGCTCGTCCCATTCCTGCTACCTACTACCTTAACCCCCAGATCGTGCTGCTTTCCAACCTGCGCCTGTTCCGGGAAGTCCGCCCTTGGGAAGCTTCGGAGGGATTGGCCGCGCCTCCGAGAGTCCCCGGTCTTCTCCCCGGTCACGTGCACACAGAAGTGAAGGCCCCCGTGGGGTCGTCCAGTAAGAATTTTCGGCTTGACAAAGGGCACAAGCAGGCTTAAATTTTGCTTCCGTGTACGTACACGTCGGGCGGCTTGGGTAGACTCGTTATTCTCGCATCTAAATAGTCTTAGACGCCGCCGAAAGCCCCGGCCTAGCAGCGGGGCGTGGCGCACGCGTCCTTTTTCAGATACCTTTGACTCATAAAAGGAGTAATCCCATGCAACGACAGGCCAAAAACTCCCGAAGAATCGGGTTGGTGGTTAGTGCCTTGGCATGCGCGTTCTGGCTCTCCCTACAGCCGGGGTATGCCCAGGTCGATACAGGGACGCTTTTGGGTACGGTGAAGGACCAGTCGGGCGCCGTGGTTCCCAACGCCAAGGTTACCCTCACCAATGAGGGCACGTCTTTCACCCTCTCCACTGTTTCCAGCGGTGACGGGACTTACATTTTCACACCGATAAGAATCGGGACGTACACCGTGGAAGCGGAGTACCAGGGCTTCCAGAAGGCCCGGCACACGGGCATTGTGGTGAGCATTCAGCAGCAGGCCGTGGTGGACTTCACGCTGGTTCCCGGCGCGGTGACACAGACGATCGAAGTTACGACCTCTGCACCCCTGCTCCAGACCCAGAATGCATCGGTGGGCGAAACGCTATCGAGCCGTAAAATCGTGAATCTGCCCTTGAATGGCCGCAACTACAACTTCCTGGCGCGGCTCACCGCGGGTGTAACGGTAGCCCAGGAGGACGGACGAGGCTTGGACTCCACCGGCTGGTTTGCCGCGAACGGCACCCGTCCGGCTATGAACAATTTGCTGCTCGATGGCATCGACAATAACAGCAACAACGTGGACTTCCTGAGCGGCGCGGCCTACGTAGTTCGTCCCCCGGTGGACGCCATCGCCGAGTTTAAGCTCCAGACCAACTCTTTCAATGCGGAGTTTGGACGCGCCGGTGGAGCGGTCCTGAACGCCAGTCTCAGGTCCGGCCAGAATGACATCCATGGCTCGGCCTGGGAATTCGTCCGCAACGACAAGTTCGACGCCGCGGATTTCTTCCAGAACGCTGCCAACACAGAAAAAGGGAAGTTTCGCCGCAACCAATTCGGGGCCTCCGCCGGCGGGCCGTTCAAGAAGAACAGGAGCTTCTGGTTCGGGGACTACGAAGGCACGCGCATCCGCCAGGCAACTCCCCAGGTCATGACCGTCCCGACGGCGGCCGAACGTGCCAGTGGATGGAGCGATTTCAGCGACCTCATCCCGCTCCAGGGTAATAGTAACCTCGGTACAGATTTTCTCGGTCGCCCCATTCTCCTGGGAACCATCTTCGATCCGGCCACCACTCGTCCCGTAACCTCCGGTCAGATCGACCCGGTCACCGGGTTAACGGCCACGGGCACCGGGCACGTCCGCGACCCCTTCCCAGGGAACATCCTCCCGGCGGGCCGCCTGGATCCCAACGCGGTCAAGCTTCTAGACCTTTTCCCCGATCCGACTAGTCCGGGACTGTACAACAATTTCACGACGAGCCCGGTAGGTCAGGACAACGTCAACCAGTTCGATGTGCGCATTGACCATAACTTCAGCGACCGAAACCAGCTCTTCGTCCGCTATAGCTACTTCGACGAACCCAGGCTGAGACCCGGTCCTTTCAAAAGCCTTGCCGACGGCGGCGGGTTTAACCAGGGCGATGAACATGTCCGCACCCAGGGCGCGGCGCTCAGTTACACCCACTCTTTCTCCCCCACCCTCATCAATGAAGCCCGCATCGGTTTTAACCGGGAGCACGTCACGCGACTCCAACCACATGGAAACGATACCACTGACATTCCCGCGCAATTCGGGATTCCCGGTATCCTGCAAACGAAAGGCAATGGAGGGCTGCCTTACTTTGGGATAGGCGGTCTCAGCCAACTAGGTGCTGCCGAATGGCTGGTCAGCGAGAGATTCAGCAGCACCTATCAGATTACAGAAAACCTGACCAAGGTGTACAACACCCATACTTTCAAAGGTGGTTTGGAGATTCAGCGCATCTCCTTCCCCTGGATCGCGCCGCCCTGGTCTCGTGGTGAGTTCGATTTTGGCGGTACTTACACTTCGGATCCCACCTACGGTGACGGAAGCACCGGTCGCGCCCAATTCCTGCTGCTACCCCAGCCAGCCACAGTGCCCAACGGGGTCAATAATCTTGGCGGCGCGAACACGGTCTACGCGTCCAATTTCGGAGCCTTGGCGAGTAACAAGGACTATTCCGGAGCGTACTTCCAGGACGACTGGAAGGTCACTCCGAAGTTGACCTTAAACCTTGGCCTCCGCTGGGATCACTTCGGCCTGGTGGGAGACAAGTACGGCGCGCAGGCTAATTTCATTCCCGGGGCGCCCTTCAGTGGGGCGCAGTTCATCATGCCCACCCGGCGCAAGAGCGATCCCCTCTCGCAATCCTTCATTGACACGCTTGCGAAAGATGGGATCAAGCTCCTTTATACGGACGACTACGGGACGGGGTTGGGAATCACGCAGAAGCTCAATTTCGCGCCACGCTTCGGGTTTGCCTATCACCTTAGGCCCAAGTTGGTCGTGCGGGGTGGATACGGAATCTACTATGGGGCCTTTGAGAACCGCGGCGGCTACCCCAGCCTGGGTTATAACTATCCCTTCCAGTATGGTTTCGGTTTCTTCAACCCCAACTCTGTCAGCAATGTCATCTATCCAAACGGTCAGCAGGCGACGCTGGAACGAGGGCTTCTAGATGTTCCGCTCAATCCTGCGGCGGTCAACGCCGGGGGGCTCAGTTTCCGGGGCATCGAATTCCGTTACAAGACCCCTTATGTTCAGGGGTATAACCTTACCCTTCAGTACGAGATCACTCCCAACGACTCGTTCGAGGCCGGCTACGTCGCCTCGCTGGGCCGTCACATCGAAGTCCCCTCGGGGACGAATAATGTGACCAAGATACTGCCACCCTCCGTTGACCCCCAGCCTTACATCCCGTTCCCCGACTTCGGGCGAGGCGCCGCCTACGCGACCACCCAGGGCAATAGCTACTACCATTCGCTCCAAACCAAGTACACCCGGCGGCTGTCCAAAGGCCTGGATACGCTCGTGGCTTTCACGTGGGGCAAGACCCGTACCGAGGCGGGCGATTTGCTGAGCAGTGGATACGTGGGCTATGCCCGTGCGCCGGACATCCCGGGATTTGGCCTGGCTAAGGACTACGGGCTGGCCATGTTCGACATCCGCAAGGCGTTGAGCGTCAGCGGAACCTATCAGCTTCCCGTAGGCCGTGGCCGGCATTTTATGAGTGCCGGTAACAGGGCTGCCGAGGGCATCCTCGGTGGCTGGAGCGCCAACTGGATTATGACCATGGACGACGGCCAGCCGCTGACGATCTATTGTCAGACCTATACGGCGGCTGGGGTAGGCTGCTATGCTCTGCTCGTGCCCGGACAAGATAAATACGCGGGCAAGCATAACGTGGACCAGTGGGCGAACCCCGCGGCGTTCCAAGACCCGCCACTCGCTACCACCATCGGGCAAACGGATTTCGCTCCCCTGGGTGGCGGGAACACGCCAATCATCGGACCTGGTTTCCACCGCTTTGACTTCTCGCTCTTCAAGGAAGTCAAAACCTCGGAGAAGACGCGTGTCGAAATCCGCGCGGAGTTCTTCAACCTCACCAACACCCCGAACTTCGGGCAAGGTATGAACAGGAATTTCCGTGATACGGTGAACTTCGGGAAGATCAGTTACACGCGCGACAGCCCCAACGACCCGCGACAGATCCAGTTCGCGCTGAAGTTCTACTTCTAGACTCAAGGTTGCATTCTGCGACTGCGACAGACTTAGGAAGGGCGATCAGCCTGCTGGTCGCCCTTCATTCTTTTGGTAGGGAGAGAGACCTTCTGCCACCAGCCTGATTCTCACGTTCCCAACCAAGTAGTATAATCATCCCGTCAGGACTCGAAAAATATCGTCTTGCAGAAACAGGGGAAATGAGTCTGAAAAGCGGGAAGCTTCACTTCCGGGCCACGGCAAGGCGAGGATTCTCGCCCCTGCCGGAGCGGCAGGGTTCACGTCAGCAGGGGAAGGCCTGCAACAGGGCAAACCCTCACTTCCGCAGGCGGTTGAGCTTCCTTTTTGCCGGGTTGCTCTTCCTATTCCTGCCTGGGCAAGAGCTCTATGCCCAGGGTACTGGCGGAACGATTTCAGGGACCCTCCGGGAGGCCTCCGGCGCATGGCTGGCTGCCGCCAAAGTCAACCTCACGAATGAAAGAACCTCTTCCACCCAGTCCACCCTCAGCAGCGCGGACGGCAAATTCACCTTTGCCCCGCTTGCAGCCGGTATTTACACCCTCAGTGTTGACTCTCAAGGTTTTCAAAAAGTATCCCGCGCCCATATTGAGGTGAAAGCTCAGCAGCAAACGGTGGTGGAATTTACGCTGACTCCGATACAGCCTGGCAGAGCCGCCATGGACTCCCAGGCCAGCAACCCTGAGCAGCTTCCCAGCCATCCTGCCTATTATGACGAACCCCTGTTGAAGCCCAGCGCGTTCAAGGACTCGGTTGACGCTGGCGGGTATTCATCCGAAGGCCAGGCTCAAACTTCCAAACGTTTGCTGCAAGGGGTGGCCGGCTTGAAGGAAGACTCTGCCGCCGCTGGGACTCGGCCCGCGGGCAAAGGGGTCCCTCTCGACAATGAGGCGTTCAAGCAAGCTACGCTTAAACTGAAGCAAGCGGTGGCCCTCAGGCCCGACAGTTTTGAAGCAAACCATCAGTTCGGCGAGCTTTATATCCGGGCTGGGAAGCTGAGCGCCGGCATCCCGTATTTGCAAAAAGCCCAGCGCCTTGATCCTTCCCATTACGGCAATAGTTACGACCTGGCCCTGGCTTACCTGGAGACGGCCCACCTCGCCCAGGCTCGTTCACAGATTCAGCAGATGCTCCGGCGACAGGACAATGCCGAGCTGCATAACTTGCTGGGTGAGGTGGAAGAGGGCGCCGGAAACTTCGTCGCCGCGGCCCAGGAATACCAGCGCGCTGCTCACCAGGAACCAAACGAAAAATATATCTTTGACTGGGGCAACGAACTGCTCCGGCATCGGGCCTATGAGCCGGCGGTCGAGGTGTTTGCTCACGGGGTGGCGCGCTACCCCCGTTCCGCCAGGCTTCACATCGGCCTGGGGATCGCACTTTACTCCCGCGGGCAATACGATGATGCCGTCGATGCCCTCTTGCTCGCCACCGACCTGGAACCCGCGGACCCGCGGCCTTACCTCTTCCTGGGGAGGGTGTTTGACATCTCCACCCCCAAGGCAGAGGAGGTTACGAAGCGCCTGGAGCGTTTTGTTCAGCTCCAGCCGACCAACGGTCTGGGCCGCTATTACTACGCGATGAGCTTGTGGAAGGGACAGAGAACTCAAAATGCCCAGGCGGACCTGACTCAAATCAAGTCCCTTCTGAAGAGCGCAGCAACACTGCATCCCACCTTCCCTGATGCGCACCTGCAACTGGGAAATCTATACGCTGGCGAAAAGAAGTTCCCTGAGGCGATTCGAGAATACCGGCAGGCCGTCAAGGTGCAACCCGATCTTGCTGAGGCGCATTACCGCCTGGCACAAGCCTACGCCCGCATAGGGGAAAAGGAGCGGGCCCAGGAAGAGTCTGAACTCCACGACCGCCTCCACAAGCAACAAATGGCCGAGGACGAGAGAAAACAAAAGGAAGCCGGGCAGTTTCTGTACACCATAAAGGACCATTAGAACCCCTCGCCTTCGCTTCCGCCGGGACAGAGTTCGGCTCCGACCCGCAACGAAAGCGTTCGGCGCCGCCGCGGCGACCTCATCCAACACGGTATCTGCCAATCATTTCCCCTTCTTCAGTGCTGAAAGAAGGGCTGCATCACCGGTGTAATAAAGTGCCGTGGAACGCGCAGGCAATGCCACGCGAAATTTATCCGTGTTGAGCGCGATTAATCGGTGTTCAAAGAGATCGTAGACTTCCTCCACTGGTCGAGGCAGGGTGAAGGTCCGCTCGCCCCCGGAAACCGTATGCGCCGCCAGCAGTTCCCGTGTGGCATACAGGACATCGCCTTCTTGATTGTAGAGGTGAACTCCCGAAAAGCGGGCGATACCGCGCAGCACCGGGGCAGGCACGTTGGGGGCGGCGATATAGATCGAGGTCCATCCCGGAAAAGTTTTGACGCCCATCCCGGGCTTGCAGTTCCCCTGTGAGAACACCACTTGCCCCAGCACTCGCGCCTCCGGGTCCTCCAGGTAGAAGATTGGGGCCAGCTTGCTGTTGGTGCCCCAGAAGAGGTCTTGCGGCAGACCGGCGGTGATGGGGTGGGTGAAATCCACAATGTGCAGCAGCGGCCCCCAGGGTTGCTCGCCCATCCCGAACCCGAATCCCGTCAGTTCTTTCATGTGTTCTAGCGATAGACCGTCGTTGATATAACCCGGCGCATAGATCCAGAGCGCTACATGGCCGTCCCGTCGCAGTTCTCGGTTCAAGGCTTCCCGCTGGGCGCGATCGAGTCGAAAGCTGTTAAGAAAAATGTAGAGCTTATACGACCGCAACCGTCCTTCAATAAAATCCTGCAAGAGATAGACGTCGAAGGGCGCGCCGGTGCGCGCAAGCCCCCACAGGCGCTGCTGAAAAATGAGGGGTACGTCCAGGTTGTTTCGATCAGATTCATAGAAGAAGCTCTCGTCGTCCACCAGAACTGCGATCTCCGCGCTGGGGGTGCGGTCCGTTTGGAGAACAAAGGTGCCCAGTTCCTGAAAGCTCCTGAGCAGAGGCTCAAAGGCCGGCTCCTTGGCGGGCTTGATGGATCCGAGCCCGCACGCCCACCACATACCCTGACCATGGGTAACCACCTGCGCAAAGTTTCGCCGCAGAAGGGTTATGCTTTCCGACAGGGAGTTGGCGTGCGCGAAGTTTTGATCCGCATCGATGTGAGTTCGAGTGTCATCCTCAATGATGCATAACTTCCCATGAAGCCGCGCCGACTCCGAGGGCTGCATGCACGGCCCGTCGCCTCCTATGCCGCGAAAGCCGTAGCTATAGGGGCACACAAGAAAATCGACGTAAGGCGAAGCGAGAACCCGCCGCAAGCCTAGATGGCCGCTGCGTTGATAAGTGGAGTAGTCACTATCCGGCCTTTCTTTGAAGAAACCACCGTTCCAGGCCAGCTCCATCAGGTATCCGTAGAAGGCCCCCGCAAGTTTCTTCCCGCCGGTGGCCTCCTTGACGGTGCGACAGAAATCGCTGAGCAGGTCGCCGCTCAGCTCCGCCAGGCAGCGGTAGTAATCGATCACGTTTCGTTCGCGCGCAGGATCGCGAAAGGTGTACAGCTTGGTTTGAAGTTGCTCGTCGGCCGAGGGGACTTCCGCCGTGTCAAATGTGACGTGCGGATTGTTCCAGGCAGCCCGGAAAGCGGCCAGGTCGCTCGCGTATTGCCGGCGCAGCCAGGCGCGGAAATGACGGCGCATCGGCGCGCTATAGTCCCCGCAGTGGCTGTGCATGGAGGTTTCGCCTTTCACCCATTCTCCGGTATGACCGGCGCCGGTTTGGAAAGCGGTGACCCGCTCGAGCAGGCCGAGGCGGTGGAGATGAGCGGGAAAGGCTTTCAGGAAATCTTTGACTTGTGCCCGCCACACTTCCGAGGCGAAAGACTGGCCGAAGGGTTTCCCTTCGGAGGTAATCTCACACTCATCCGGGTAAGCCTTCATCCACCAGTCGTCGGGCGGGACCTCGAAATAGCAGCGCAGGTGGAATCGGGCAAGAGGGTCGGCATCGATGATCCGCCCATAGCGAGCCTCGACGGTGGAGAAATCGAAGGGGTCCGATCGCCCCGCCTTGGGCTCAGCCCACTCAATCCCTCTTCCTGTTTCGAAGGCATAAATATGAATGCCTGCCTTCGCAATACTCCGGGCCTCATCTGCGTCCTGCCATTTGTCGACTTCGGGTGTGGCGACCCAGTACATCCCGGGGAAAACCGGCTGGCCATCAAGGAATAGTGTTGGCGTTCCATTGTGCATCTTGACCTGGGCAATGAATGAACCACCCGCGCTGCTGGAACGATCCTCCGCGTCCGCCCGAGCCATCCCCGGAAGTCCCGGCATCCCGGCAATTGCAAATGGAATCATCTTCAAGACATCACGCCTTTTCATGAATGCTCCCTCAGGTCCCTGGAGAGAATCCTGTACGAAACAACACTTTGGTGCGAACCACCCTCACCCCGACGCCCCACCTTCAGACTGGCCGGAGGTTCCGATTACGACTCTTGCTTGGCGCACAATCATGAGCCAGCCGCCCGCGTTTTTCAGCACGGAATAAAAGAAAGGAATTCCTGGCGTGATAGCGCCCCCTCGGCGTCTTGAGCAAGGATAGAGGCAAGCGGGAAGGGTTGGGAGCGCTCCGCCTTGTTTTTGTCGGTTTCCCTGGCCCACCGGATACGGCGGGAGCTTCCCCGCAGGCTGAGGAGCCGTACTTGCGCCGACTTTGCTCCTCGCCGGGCACTCAGCACCCGGCTCCTGACCTCTACCACTCGAACTCCAGGCGCGTGCGCCGAGTGGAATATTCCTCGTAAGGCTCCACGCGGAGTGTCCGGATATGGCCTGGATGGTCGGCGTATGCCAAAACGACGGTGAGCAAGTTCTTCTTCCCAGCGAAGAGCAGATAAGGTTCGGGAAGGTAAAACTCAGTTTGCGGGCCGGTGGTAACGTAGCGTCCCACAAACTTGCCGTTGAGATAAAGCAACGCATCCCGTTGTGCTTCGAATACCAGTCTCCAGGGAACTGACCAGCCCTCGGCCGGCTTTTCCAGAGGAAACTCGGCGCGACACCAGGTGAACGCAGGAACCAGCCCCTTCTCGGAAGAAGTTTCCACGAGAGACGCAGCCTTCCAACCCCCCGGGGAGAACTCCGGGTCGACGTCACGACCTCGCATGGGTGCGGGGAATGTCTGGATCTGCCAGGGGTCAATAGCCAGCCCCCTGTCCTGCGGATCTCTACCCAACCGCACATACTCGATGCCTTTTAGTTCACCCATGTTGTCGTCACCGTTGGGGCTTCCGAAAAGTTCATAGGCAATCTCAAGCGTATTGGTCCCGGACTGCAAATAATTGGATGGGGAGACTTCAACCCATTTTTGCGGGTTTGCAGCCTCAGCCACCAGCTTGCCGTTCAGGAAGACTTTCTTGTTGTCGTCGGCATACGTCGAAACATACATCTTGGGCTGACTGGCATAAGAGAATTGGGCGCGGTATTTGACGTAGCCATAAGGTATGGGGCCGAGTTCCTCCAGGGGACGAGCCGGGGTGGCCAGCCAGCGGCCGGAATTCGAGTCAAATCGTTCCACCCAGGGGTGCATCTCCTTCAGTTCGATCGCCCGATAACGAGAAGAGGTGATAGTGATCTGCAGATGTGCTATTCGCCACTGAGGGTCGTAATGACAATCCCTCACGACCCCGTCCACGCGGCACTGAGTGGGCTTTGACGGCAAGAGAACACTCACGTCGTGATCGCCGGGAAGGAAGTCCAAGTCCGCCCAAATGCGTTTGCCTTCGGAGCCGGTCGCGGCCAGCAAATATGCGTCGGTGATGAAGGGGACCGACATGGCATTGGCTTCCTTAACTCCGGGTATAACCTTCGAAGGGAACTCGCCGACCCAAGTGCGCAAAGCGCGCTCAAGAGGTATAGCTCCAATGAGGTGGTTGTCGACGAGCAAGAACTTCTCCCCCTTTTCAATGCGCAGTCCAATAATCGCGGATTGCTGATCCTTGCCCCAGTATTGATAAAGGAAATCGCCCTCAATGTGCGGTTCCTCTTTTGCCGCCAGCGCAATTTCCACGGCACGTCCCGGATCATCGTAAATCAACAGGAAGTGTCGGTCCAGGTTGACACCATGAGCGAGAACCTCCGCGGTGGTGTAGCGAAGCTGGCCACCGGAAATCGGTACCTGCACGGGGAGCATCTTCATCCCGCGTGCCCCAATCACCAGCTCTCCCTCGCGCGGTACGGTTATCACCCGTTGGCTCGGACTGGCGGGATCACGAAACGTCATCTGGAAGTGCTGGCGGGCATCCATACCTGCCCGCACAAAGAGAACCGCGCTCTGCCCGTTGACGCGTTCCGCGACGCTGACGTCGGGGTTTGTGGAATGGCCAGCGCCTTCCAGCAGGTGGGCGCGGGTGAGAACATTTCCAAACATGGAGAGGAAAACCCCGATGCCCCTCGCCCGGTAATACTTTTCCCACAACCCACCCGGCTCCCGGACGGGCGCGGCGTAATCATAGCTGGTGGTTAATGTTTTCGCTGCCCAATCAAAATTGGTGCCGCCATAGCCCATGTAGTAATTGAAATAGGTGACGCCCAGCTCGAGGACGGTTTTCGTCAGCGCATTGAGCTGCGCCCCATCCACTCCTTCCTGGTCTTCCGATAGTTTTCCGCCGAACTGGCTGAACCAGCCTCCTTGTAGCTCCGTCACACCCAGGGGTGAATCCGGCTCTTCGCGGCGCAACTTTTCAAGAGCGGGTGGAACCTCTTTCAGGAAGTTCCAGCGGGGATAAAAATCGCAGGTGTCCAAGATGCGCGCCATATCGGGATCCGCGGGGTCGCGCACCACCCTCGTCCAGTTGGTGAAAAGCGGCACTTCGATTCCTGCGTCCCAGGCCAGATGGGCCAGGAAGCGAATATATTCGCGCTGTTCCGGCTCCGGCAGCTTCCAAAAGTCGTACTCATTTTCGAGCTGCATCATGATAATTGGCCCGCCCTGGGTGATCTGGTTGGCGCGGATCACAGGCAAGACACGGTCGTACCAGTATTGGGAGGCCTTAAGGTTCTCGGGATGCATGCTGCGGAGTGGGAAGCGCTTTGCCACCACCCAGGGCGGGAATCCGCCCCTCTCGAACTCCGCGCAGATGTAAGGGCCGGGCCGAACGATCAGCCAGAACCTCATCGCTTTGGCGAGCTTGATAAAATCTTCCAGATCAGCGAAGTCGAAATGACCCTCCTCGCGCTCGTGGTAGTTCCAAAACACCATCGTCTCGACCGTGTTGAAATTGGCGCGTTGGAGTTTCAGGAACCGGTCGCGCCAAAGCTGGCGCGGGCAGCGCGGATAATGGAACTCTGCGCCGAACACAAAGGCGTCGAGGTTGTTGATTGTGAAACAGTCTGCGTCGTATCGGATAATCTGCGGTTTTTTGAACCACCCGTGGGTAGGAGGCTGCGGGAGATCACCGAGTATCCGGCCTCCCGGATAGCCAAGCGCCGCTGCCAGCGGCACCCCTAAAGAAGAATGCAAGAATTGTCGTCGAGACTGTTGCATAAGAATTCCTCACGCGTTGAGGGCAATCTGGGCGAGCATTCTCCAAGGCCCCCGGCACTTCGGGTAGAGGTGCGCGGGTGGGAGTTTCAACCTTAAAACAGTCCTCCGAGATTGAGCACGACCACGGAAACCAGGATCACCGCCACAGCAGTGGCTAACACCCTCCGCGTGCCCCGGGAGGTCGACTTCCATTCTCCCGTCAGGATGCCAAGGGTGTTTGAGGAGAGAATCATCGCCGTAATGAATAGCGCATAGCCCAGCGAAGTTCCATATTTGCCCACCAGGGTGGCGCCAATCCCGTAGCCAACAATTCCCGAAAGCCACAATAACGCCATCGCCATGGCGAGGCCGGTTTCCCTTGCCCAGCCGGGGCGGCGAAAGAAGGACCAGGTGCCATTCCGAAACAGCAAAAGGAAGCAGTAGAGCAAATTCGGAATGAAGCCGGCCCCCAGCACGAGGGCCCACACCGCATAAGTGGAGCTCGCCGGGCTGCCGCCCATTGCGAGGCTCTTGCGCAGAATGTCGCCGCTGAAGGCGAAGCCCAGATTGATATTCGAGCCAAAAATGCCTGTAAAGACGCAAATCGCCAGGCCGGTCATAAAGCTGCTGGCGGCCGCCACTCCGGGGGCGCTCGCCGGATTCTGTTCCTTCTCTCTCCGACGGCCGGCCACACCGTAAAGTGTTAAGCCGAGAAACAGGATGGGCATGCTGACCAGCAAAAGAATGCCGCGCGGGCGAAACAGGTCCGCAAGGCTCAGAACCAGCAACGGAATCAGCGAGCCCGAGAGGCAAGAAAGGCCCGCGACCACGGCAAAGGCGAGCGCCATCCCCACAGCGCTGATCCCCAGCCCGAAGGTGACTTGCGCGATCCCCCAAAGAAAACCAAAGACCAGAGGGGAGAGGAGCGTGCGCCAGGAAACTTCCCGATAGACTTCCTGCAACTGGGGGACGAACCCGACGGCCAGCAACCAAGGGAGAATCAGCAAAGCCACGGCGGTAAAAACCAACCAGAGGTTTTCCCACCGCCACTGGCGCGTGTACTTCATGGGAAGCGGGAAGGCTCCGTTCAAAGCCCCACTTACGAAAATGACGGCCATGCCCAGCCAGAAATGGTCACTCATTGTTTTCCCTCGTCGCCGTTAGGTACAGATTCAACCCGGGAATGCCACCGGGAATGAGCCCCGGACTGACTTAGTTCCAGGGGCCAGCGCAACCCTCCTAGGGCCCGCTCACTCCTTCTCGAACTGATTGAAACCCTTGTGAGACCGCTCTTCTGCTTGTCCTGCGCCAAGCTTTCGAGTTCGGGGCAGGCGCGCAAGTACTCTTACCATAGCAATCCCTGCCCGCCGCCCACGTGGCCTTTCGGCCGTCCAGGCGCTACGGTTTATAAAAGGCCGTCAGTGCCGAAAACCCGGTGGGGCGCATTACATCAACCCGGATACGCGCGGGATTCTTTTCTTGAAAAGCCAAAGGAACGCCGGCCGTTTGGCCGGGGGCGAGGCGGGGCAATGGGACCTCGTGCTGTTCCATCGGCAAGTCGCCGTGGGCGTATACGATCCACCTTAACGCGTATCCTTCTAAGGTGTAAGCCGGAAGGGTTTTTCGCGTCACCACCGTGGCAGTAAGGGAATTGCCCTCTGCCTTTAGCTGAAGGTCTTGCACGGGGCTGGATTCCCGCCGCAGCACCTCAAACGAGCCCTTGCGGGCCCCATACAAATCCACGACGCCGTGGACGCGCTGCTTCATCACCCCCACACCTTTGTCACCGATGTGGGTGCGATAGTCGTTGTAACAGAAAAAGATTGCGCCACCGACATAGGGATATTCGCGAAAGGCGTTATCGTGCTCGACGAGGATGTCGATCCGGGTGGCGTCGCCGCCCGTCCGCTCCGGCGTGCACTCGCAGTAGCCGTATTCAGAAATGACAATCACCTTGTCGGGGAAGGCGCTGTGAATCTCTGCCAAGTTGCGTTTCACGTCCTTGACGCTCCCCATGAGCCACGTCCCGTAATACTCGTTCCACTCGATGAAGTCCATCAGCCCGGCAACGTCCTTCTCAGGAGTTTTCTGCAACGAATTTGAAGCGTAACTGCGCAGGCGATGCGGATCGAGCCTCTTTGCCTCCTCATACATGCGTGCAGCGAATTGGTAGGCGGCGGGATGCTGCCCATTGATCTCGTTGCATAATCCCCAGGCAAAAATACTCG
>Ga0315282_10003141_pt1 | contig 29735 bp, 25 predicted proteins | sample YL17G07_20_MG_FD_203693 | JGI IMG/M metagenome (GOLD analysis project Ga0315282, IMG submission 203693) | Sediment microbial communities from Yellowstone Lake, YNP, Wyoming, USA - YL17G07_20 | ecosystem: Environmental > Aquatic > Freshwater > Lake > Sediment | place: USA: Wyoming | collected... | reverse complement strand
CGGGCACGCTGCGGCAGATCCGGACCGTCGTCCTGGTCGACATGATCGGCGGTCGTGATCTGACGCTCGACAAGGAAAGCAATTCAACGCCCTGGCTGACCGACGCCCTGTGGAAGTCGGCGAAGAAGCTCGGCTACCAGCAGAACTTCCCGGACAAGCTATCGCCGATCGAGGACGACCACATCCCGTTTCTGGAGGCGGGCGTCCAGGCGGTCGACATCATCGATTTGAACCATTACGCGGAGATGGGCTGGTGGCACACGCGCGAGGATACGCTCGACAAGATCAGCGCGCGCAGCCTGCAGGTGGTCGGGGATGTGCTGCTCGACGCGCTGCCGGCCATCGAAGCGCGCCTGCTGAAGGGGATGGCGACATCCTCGAAAACAGAACGGGCGAAGTAGCGCGTCAACATTCCGTCACGTGGACCTGGTCCCAGCGTGCGTCAAGATCCTGTCGGTTGGACCTGGTCCAATCATCCAATCAATGACGGACTCGCACCGGGACCTCTTCCGGCTCGCTGGCCGCTTCGACAAGCCCCAGGATCTCCTCGTCGGTCAACACGGTCGCCGACGCCTTGGCGGCGTCGAAGACGCGATCGATCACCTCGTTGCCGCATGGCAGGCCGCGGCGCTGCAGCCAGAACACGACGTTGGATCGACCCGACATCGGACCGATGTCGATCTCCTGTTCGCGGCCGAACAGGCGCGCGGGCACCGCCGAGTAGACCGCATCCGCCAGCTCGTGGTTCCCCTTGCGATAGGCCTTGGCGATTGACGACGCGTGCACGCCGGTGGCGGTCCGGAAGGCGTCGCGCCCGACGACCGGGTAGTTCGATGGGACGGGAATGCCGGTTGCGTCGGCCACCAGCAGGCAGTACTCGAACAGCCGCGTCAGGTCACGCTCGAGATACCCCATCATCACGAGGTTGACCAGCAGCAGGTCCATCGGCGTGTTGCCGACGCGCTCGCCGATCCCGAGCGCGTTGCCGTGCAGCCGCGTCGCTCCCGCCTCGAGCGCCGCCAGCGCGTTGATGATCTCGAGGCCGCGATCGCGGTGGCCGTGCCAGTCGATCTCGGCCTTCACGCCCGACTCCTCGATGACGCCCGCCACGAAGCGTACGACCGCCGCCGCGCCCGACGGCGTCGCATGGCCGACGGTGTCGGCGACGCACAGCCGCGTCGCGCCCGCGCGCAGCGCCGTCAGGTAGAGCGCCCGCAATGTCTCGGGCGCCGCCCGCGTCGTGTCCTCGGTGACGTACAACACCGGCAGCCCCTCGCGCACCGCGAACGACACCCCCTCCTCCGTGCACCGCTGCAGGTAGTCGAGCGTCCATCCTTCGACGTACTGCCTCACGGTGCTCGACCCGATGAACGCGGCCACCTCGATCGGCATGCCGGCGCGCTGCGAGATGTCGGCGATCGGCCTGATGTCGGCGATCATCGTGCGGGCCGCCGCGTTCGGGCGCACGCGGAGGCGCTGCTCCACGATCTCGCGCGCCAGCCGCTCCACGTCGGCCGCGGCGTGCGCGCCGGCGCCGGGCAGGCCGATGTCCGCGCTGTCGATGCCCAGCGCGTCGATGAGGTGCAGGATCTCGAGCTTCTGCTCGATGGCCGGATTGCACGCCGACGGGCACTGCAGCCCGTCGCGCAGCGTCTCGTCGTCGAGCATCACCCGGCGTGGAGCGAAGGAACGGCCGACGCGGTTCCAGTCGTAGATGAGGGGGCTCTGCATGGGGGCTCAGTGCGGCACCAGGGCCGGTTCGGTTCGTCATCCGGAGGTTGGCAGCCCACGTTACACGCGCGGCGCGAGACAATGCGGTGCGATCGGCGCGACACGCCTCGATGAGCGATAAGAGTGCCGGGAAAGCCCTGACTCGGATTCTAGCACGACTCCTGCTGCCTCAGCCTTCCGCCATGAGTGAGGAAAGAGACCCCAGCGGCCACATGTCGTGCTGCGTCGGACAGGCCATCCAGGTCGCCGTCGAGCTTGCCCGGGTTCCAGGGAAGCGCCCTCTGCTTCCTGACCCCTGATCCCTGCAGCGAAGGATGGGATCGTCGGTAGGCGCGCGTCATCGTCGTCTCCTGGCGAGCAGTTGCAGGGCGAGCGCGATCACGGCAAGCACCAGGAGCACGACGCCGATCGTTCGCGGCACCGCGCCCACGGCGGCGCGCGCCATCAACAGCGCGGCGACGACGAGGACGACGAGTGCGAGGACGCTGGAAAGGAGGCTCGCCCGGCGGCGCGGCAGATGCCGCCGTGTCGGCTCGAAGGTCGAGGCGCCGCACCGGAAGCAGATGAGCGCCTTGTCCGCGATCTCGGTTCCGCAGGTCTTGCAAATCATTGTTTGAATGGCGGAGACCCCTGCCCTTCGACAAGCTCGAGGCACCCCGAGCAACGTCGAGGGGTGCACCCCGCCAAGCTCCTCGCTCGGGGGCGGGGTCCCCGGTGCGGCAACCGCGCGGGGGTGCCTGGGGGGCGCCCACGCCCCGCTCCGCTTCGTCGCGCTCAGCTCTTCGCGCTCGCAAATACTCTTACGCCGTCATTCGTGGAACGCGTCGCCATGGACGAGCTGACCGGGAACAGCGGCGCGATCGTCATGGCCGCCAGCACGAGCCCAAAGGTGCAGACTATGGTGGCACGGGCCGGCAGGTCAAGCGTCGATGGGAGAGCGGCTCGGAGGGCGGCGTCGGTGGGATCCGCGTCCGGCACTACAGGCGTCGGACCGAGTACGCGGCGAGCGGCGTCGGCATCATCTTCACGAATCGGTTCTCCAGCGCGCCGTCAAGGACGCGGCGCGCGCGGCTGGAGTGTCGCGTCCAGCGACGTGCCATTCGCTGCGCCATCATTCGCGACACATCTTCTCGAATCCGGGTACGACATCCGGGCGGTCCATCGCGCTATCGAGTTCCGCACAATCCCACTTCCTCCTCGCGGCACGATCGGCGACAAGGCACGGCGGCGCCGCCACTTCCCAACACATTGAAACCGCTCAGCCGGCGAGCTACACTGCAGGCGTCATTCGAGTATCAGGGTATCGAGTTCGCCCGACTGCTCGTTAGGCGCGCTGATCCAAACGACGGGAGCTGGGCAATGAACATACAAGTAAGTCGGTTCTGTGCCGGACGCGCGGAGTGGGCCGCTGTTGCTCTCGGCATCGCGATCGCTTTACCGCTGCCCGCTCGGCTGTCCGCTCGCCGACCGCTGCAAACGACCACGCCCTGCGTCAGTTCGCCCGTGCGGGTCGCGCATTCAATTGTGGGTGAGGTGAAGGCGGGGGAACGGTTCGAGAAGACGGTCGACCGATTTGTATTTCGCCTGACTCCGATGCCTGGAGCCGTTAACGAGGAGATCCCGATGGGCTGGGACATTGGGGTGTTCGAAGAGGAAGGAGACGAGGACCTGTCGGCGTTCACGCCGCCTTTCCAGGGAATCAACGCGCGGCACTTGTATGCGTGGCACTTTCGGAACGAGGACAACACAGGCCCCAACGAGGGCAGTGTCAATGCGCCGCAACGCCACCGTCAGTTCATCTTCTCGCCGGAAATCGGCCGTACAGTTTACTGGGAGGAGGACGTCACCAGGATGCTGGCGGTTGTTGCCAAGGTCGAGGCGTTCGGCCAGGGAACTGTGGACATCCTCGACTTTCATCTCACCCCACCCGATCGCGGCAAGTCGCCGGGATTCCTGTGGTTGAAGTTCGCAGCGTGTTTGACTTGGCCCAGTGGGGACCGTCGGTAGCACTCGCAGGTACGCCACCTGATTCGAAGCACTTCCCGACGAGGATCGCACGGAAGTCTTGGTGGAACTGCTTCGACGGGCCGCTCTGGCTCCCCACGATCTCCCGTCCGAGGACGATCTGACTGCCGCCGCCGATTGCCTGTTCGCCGATCTCGATCGCCGGGAAGATGCCGAATGAACGCGCCGACGCGGGGCGAGGCCTGGGTCGTGGACCTCGGCATGGCCGCCAAGGTTCGGCCCGCCGTCGTTGTCAGTGTACCCGTCACCGACATCGACCGCGCCTGGTATGGTCGCTACAGATCTTGAGGTTCGAGGCCGGTCTTCTTCGAGATTCGCGCCAACATGCGGGGGCCGAGTTCTTCGTCGTCGTGGAACGCGAACGCGAAGTCGGGCCAATTGGCGCGAGCGAGTGTTCGGTGCGAGCCAGACTGGCGCTTGATCTCCCAGCCGATCTTCAGCAGCGCAGCGAGCACCCGGCGGGCTTTCGTCGACGGCCAGTTGCTCACGCGGCTTGGAAAGAGACGTTCAGGAGCTCCGGAGGGGCTTCCCCGTGCTCGAGGCGTTCAGCAATGACGCGCAGCGCAAGGGCCTGGACGCGCGCCACGGCCTCGTTGCGATCGCGGCCATAGCACAACACGCCTGCCAGCACTGGCACCTCGGCGATCCAGCGCCCGTCGTCTTCGCGTTCGAGCTCGATCGTGAAGGTCACCCGGATACTGTAGCACCGTAACCGGCTGTCTAACAAGCGCTTGCACCCGGCGGCGCCTGGCGCGATCGTGAAGCGCCGCGGGTGAACGCGAGCCGTTAGGCCGACGAGACAGAGACACTGTGAACGTTGATCCCAGGCCGCCGAGATGCTCAGCGTGCGGTCAGCTTTTTGTGACACTGGAAGCGATCCGCTTCTGCGTTCTCTGTGGGAACCTGTTCTGCGCTCGCCATCTGACCGTCCGGAAGGGTGTTGCGAACTGTGCTGCCTGCGACGAGCGTCGAAGGACGCAGGAACAGACGGGCGGCGTCTCGGACACGGACGAGGCCCGCGTCGTGACGCTGCTGACACAGGACGTTGCGAACACTGTCGGAGCGGGCCACGAACCGATCGTGGAAGAGGCCGCGGCGCGTATTCGTCTGTTCAGCAACGGCCCTGCCGATTTCGAGCAAAAGGTCGTGGACGACGTTCAGCAGTACTTCCATGACAGCTTCGTGGACACCACGTGGCCTCGATGCCCGGATCACCCGAACCACCCTCTTTGGTACTCTGCGAACGGCTGGAGATGCGAACAGGCTGGCAAGGCCGTCGCCCCACTCGGCGCGTTGCGCGGCACGGGCCGCAAGCCTGCCGGCTGACAAACGCGTTGCACCCGGCGCCGGCCGGCGCGATCATGAGCCGGCGCGGGTGAACGCCGGCCGTTGGGCTGCTGAGTCGAGGCTTGCAGGGACTGCGAGCCAGCTCGAGAACTTGGCTCTGTTGCCGCTTGGCCGTATACTCGGATCGCCTTCTTGCCAAGCGGGGTTATCGTGAGCGCCAAAGACACCGTTCGCGCGCTTCTCGACCGCCTGCCCGACGACTGCAGCCTCGACGACGTGCTGTACCACCTGTACGTCGTGCAGGCGACGAGCCGGGGTGTCGCCGATGCGGAAACCGGGCGGACTCTCTCCCATGAACAAGTAGCCCTCGAGCTGCGCCGCAAATGGCTGCTCGGGTCCGCACAGTAGTGAGCGATGCGCCATCAGAGCCTGCGCGCTGGACAGACAGCTGGCAACGTGCGCTCAGTGTACACACATGTACTGCGAGCTACTCGAACATGACATGAATGTTATCGAGGCTGCCCTCTCCAGGCACAGGGAAGAGATCTCTCAACAGGACTTCGACCGCTTCTTCCGTTCCTTCTCGATTAGGGAGGGGCTCGCACGACTGCGAGACGAGAGAAGATCCTCGTAGGCCTCGTCTCAGAGATCTCCTGGGGACATCTGGGTAGTCGCTGGACGCGTGACTGGCTGGCTCTGACCGGGACCCGCGCCTGGAACACGGGTTGGCCGCACGCGCCTTCAGTGCCCTCTTCGTTTCGCGGGCTGGCGCGGCATCTGCGCGTGCGTAGTCTTTGGGTCGGGGGAGGGGCGGCGCGTCGATCGCTTTTTCGGGCCTGTCGATCGTCCGGCGTCCACTCGGAGCCGGGTCAAGGTAAACTGCCTGAATGATCCCTCTCCGTGACGTCATTCCCTCGCGAACGACCCCGTTCGTCACGGTAAGCCTGATCGTCGTCAACTCGCTGGTCTACCTGTACGAGTTCCAGCTGTGGCTGCTGGACGACCGGCTGTTCATCCACTTCCTCCGCGAGTACGGCCTCGTCCCTGTCCGGTTCACTTTCGTCTCGGCGTTCACGTCGATGTTCGTGCACGCGAGCTGGCTGCACGTCATCGGCAACATGTGGTTCCTGTGGATTTTCGGCGACAACGTCGAGGACCGTCTCGGCCACCTCCGGTTCCTCTTCTTCTACGTGCTCTGCGGCCTTGTGGCGGTCCTCGTGCAGACGGCTGCCGCGCCGTTCTCGCTGATGCCGACGGTCGGCGCCAGCGGCGCGATCGCGGGGGTCATGGGCGCCTACTTCGTGCTGTATCCCCGCTCCCGCGTCCTGACGATGATCTTCCCGTTCATCTTCTGGATTATCGAAATTCCCGCGGTGTTCTTCATCGGCTACTGGTTCGTGCTGCAGGTTCTCAGCATCAGCGCCATGGCGGATACGGCCAACACGGGCGGCGTGGCCTTCTGGGCGCACGTCGCCGGATTCCTGACTGGCGTCCTGACGGTGTTCGTGTTCCGGCGACCGGAGCGGCAGCGGGTCGAGTGGTGGAACGACTAGTGCGTCGGCGGGCCGCCCGCTTTCCGGCGCAGTTCGCGTGACACTTTGGCGAGATCGACGAGCAGTTTTTCCAGCTGGGCCTCGTAGTCGCCGGCGGGCATCGAGCTCTTCTTCACCTTCAGCCGGTCGATCTGCGCCAGCAGGTCGTCGCGCCGCTCCGTCAGCTCGCGCGTTGCGGCGTCCATCCCCCGCTCGTCGGCTTCCGCCGTCAGGTAGACGCTCTGCGCGAACGACGGATCGGTGCCCGGCTGATCCGCGTCCTTCCCGTACCTGTCGCCCGCATCGTCCAGCATCGCGTGTTCGACGGGCAGCAGCCCCCGCTGCTCGTAGTAGCGCCTGACGCCGGCGCTTGCGGACGTGAAGATCTCCCAGATCGACGCGCGACCGTCGCGGCCGGCATCGGCGGCGGCCTGCTCCGTCGCCTTCACGAAGTACTCGGAAAAGACCGTGTCGTAGCGCGCCGCCGGTGAATCGGTCGCGGTGATCACGATGCGCCCTTGTGCCGACAGCGCCGCGAGGAACGGGAAGCTGGCGCCGGTGGTGTCGACAACGATCAGGCGTCCGGGGACGACGTGCAGCAGCGCCGCCCATTCACCGGCGTCGAGATCGGGCCCGACCAGGTTGAACTTTGCGACCGTTCCGTCCAGGGTGCCGTGGCCGATGAGGACCACGAGCAGCAGGTCGTGCGAGTGCATCCTGCCGGCAAATGCCGTGATCGCCGTGCGGACGTTCTCGCGCGACGCCACGCGCACGGGTCCGTTCGCCGCGTCACCGAGCGCCACGACGTGATCGCGGCCAAAGCCGAAGCGGTCGGCGAGCACGGTCACCAGGCGCGTCCGCCACTCGTCAAAGCGCTGCGCGTACTTCTCCTCGCCGACTGCCCCGGTCACGACCAGGGCGTAGCGCTCGGCCGCGGCCGCGCGCGTGGCCATCGAGGCGAGCATGGCGACGAAGATGACGAAGAGCACCGTGCGTCGCCGGCAGAGGGACTTCGGACCTTCGCCCTTCGACAGGCTCAGGGCGCCGTGAGCGTGTCGAACGGCGGACCTTCGGACCTTCGGACTTCTTTGTTTCGGCATCATGCCAGCCCCCGCTTGCGACGCAGCACCCACTCGGCGCCGAGCAACATCGCGATCACCGCAAACACGATCGGATGCTGCCAGAGATCACGCGGCTGGACGGCAACCGTGACCGATGCGGCGCTCTTCTGCAGGAGATCGGGCAGCCCCGACGCGCCGCCGGCAACCAGGTACATGCCCCCGCTTTGCGCTGCGATTCGTCGCAGGACGGCGTCGTTCAGTCGCGGATCGGCGAATTCGGGATCGTTCGCGCCGGCGAGAAAGGCGCGCGCCGCTGTTCCGAGCAGCTGCGTCCCCTGCCGTGCATCCGCATCGACACGGTAGACGCCCGGCCGGTCGATCCTGACGCTTGCCGAATGGCGACCGGTCGACTGATCCGCAAGCGATGCGTTTGCGACCCGCGTGGCGCCATCGGGTCCCGTGACGCGAAGCGACACCACGGCGCTGGCGACCGGATGATATTCGCCGTCAGCGACGAGCACGTCCAGGCGCGCGGGCACACCCGGTTGGGCGCCGTCAACGGGCGCCACAGCCACCTGGTCGGGGGCATCGACAGACAGCCAGCGAATCACCTGGCGCCAGAACAGCTCGTGCGTCCGATCGGTGGCCGGCATCAGCATCTTCCACCGCCAGGCACCCTCGCCGGCGAACTCCATCGTCCTCCCGCGCCCGTAGCGCTGCACCGCGACGACGGGCCGCGCGCTGCCGTTGAGGTCTGCGACGGCGAGCACCGAGGCGCCCGGCCTGATTGCACCGAGAACGTTGATGGCGGCAAGCGGTGGCAGCGCGCTCCATTGGCGCTCGCTGTCCTCGGGCGATGGCGCGATCCGCATGATCGCGTGGTCCCGGCCGTCGCTGGTCAGCCGCAGCCTGTTCTCGGCGGCCGTGCCCGCGCCGCTCGTGCCGGCGCTCACCGGCGTCGCCGGCGCGGCGGTCGGCGCGACGGACGGCCGCCCCGAGGCGAGCGCAAGGGGAAGCGCTTCCCCGAGCGCGGTACCGGCGAGGCCGGGCGAGGCGAACGAGCGCGCACCGAGCACGAACACGCCGCCTCCGCGCTGACTGACGAAGTCCCTGGTCATCGCCAGCTGGTCGCGCGTCAGGAAATCCCACTCGACATTGCCGAACACGATCGCGTCATACCCGAACAGGCCCGCCTTCGTCGTCGGGTACCCCGTCATCAGCGCCGGCGCGCGCGCCGCATCGGCCTGCACCAGGAACGCATCCTGGCCCTGATCGTTCCTGCCCTTTCGCACGACCGAATCCACCTCGATGGCCGGATCCGCCGCCCACGCGCGCCGCAGGAAACTGTGTTCGAAGCCGGGCGCGCCCTCGACGAACAGAACGCGGCGCTTGCGCCCGGCAGGGGTGACGAGGATCGATGCGACGTTGTTTTCGCGGACCGCCTCGCGGGGGTCGGACGGAATCTCCACCGAGTAGACGGTCGGCGTCGTCTCGGCGGGTATCGAAAAGCGGATGCGGGACGGCACGCCATCAACGGGCGTCACGTGACGGACGTCGAGGGCAGCGCCCGGGGGCGCCGAGCCGCCTTCCGGGGCGTCGCGCCGGGCCACGAGACGCACGTCGAATGGTTGCGAGCCGAACCCACGCGACATCACCGAGGCATCGAGATCGACGAGCGACGCGGCAAGCGTCGATCCGCCGGCCGCGAGCGACATCACCTCTCGATCGGGCACAGCCCCGCCAACGCCGACGGTGAATACCGGCGTTGAAAGGGGCGGCGGAGACGAAGCGTCGTCGGTGAGCCCGCCATCGGACACGACGATGACACCGGCGAGCGGCTGATCGCGGTACCGGTCGCGGACCGCGCGGAGGGCGGCGGCCAGGTCCGTGCGCCGATCGTCCGGAGACGACAGCCGATCGGGGGCGGCGACGGAAAGAGCGTCGCCGAAGCCAAACACCTGCGGCTGAAAGCGTCCCGAGAGCCGCGGAAGCAGCGTGCCCTCGAGAAGACCGACAGCGGTGTCGATGCGCCGGCGGCCGCCGGCGTCGGCGATGCGCATGCTCCGCGATTGATCGATGAGGATGGGAACGATGGCGCCGCGGGGATGGCGCTGGTCGGCAACGACGAGCGGTCGGAACAGGACGAGGAGCAACAGGAGCAGCGCCGAGGCGCGTAATCCCGCCAGCAGCACCGGCCTGTCGCTGCGCGAGCGCAGAATCCCGGCGGGCCGGCCGAGGCCGTACGTCATCGCGCCGACGAGCACGGCGACGGCAACGAGCAGGACGAACGCCCACGGGGGCAGCGGATAGGCGAAGTGCATCAACGGCTTCCGAACATCACGAGTGCTGGGTGCTCTGTGCTTCGTGCTAAGTGCAAGGAGGCGCGACGCTTCGCCTCCGCGCTCATCTCTTGAATGATGCGCGGTGCGTCAGTTCGGGCGCCACAGCAGCACCAAGCACTTAGCACCCGGCACATGGCACTTCCTTCAGCGCTTGTCCCTGGCCAGCGACTCGTAGTACTGCTCAACGAGTCGGCGGTACGACTCGGGCACGCGCCCGGATGAGGGCGCCTGCAGGCGGTCGCGCGCCTCCTGGTCGCGCAGTTTCTTCGCCAGCGCGGTTTCCGCGCGCTCGAGGCCGGCGCTGATCTCGTGCGACAGATGCTCCCACTTCGAGTAGTCCTGGTGGAAACCGGGCGCCGACAACGGCGAGAGCGTCCGCGCGCCCGGCGGCGTGATCCCCTGGCCGCCGCCTTCGGCGCCGAAGCGGTTCAACTGGTCGGCAGCGCGGCGCAGCTCGCGCGCGTATTGGTCCTGCAACCGCTCGAGGGTCTCGGTCTGATCGCCGCTGCCACCGCGGCCGCTCGTGCCGACTGCTTTCCCGCTCGCAGACGAATCGGTCGAAGACGACCGGCCGCGCGCGCCGGAGTTGGGGCTGCCTTTTGCGCCCTGGCGCTGCAGGTCGGCGATCTGGCGTTCAAGTCGGGCCAGGCGATCGCGCATATCCCTGGTCTCGCCGAGCTGCTCTGACGCCTGCTGCGTTTCGCGGCTGCCGGCCGCGGCCGCCATCCGATCCGCGAGCCGCCCCAGCGTTTTCGCCAACTCCTGCTCACCCTCGGCCGACGGCGGCCGGTTGACGTCCGCCTTGTCTGGCGCGCGCATCGCCGCCGCGCTGTCGCGCATCTGCTTCGGCAGCTGCAGCCGGTCAAGGTCGCGGCTGACCGCATCAACAAGCTGGCGTTGCCTTCCCTCGAGGCCGGGATTGGCTGCCGCGCTCCTCACACCTTGCCCGAGCTGCTCTGCCTGGTCGGCCAGCCGCTCTTTCTCGCCCGCCAGTCGCCGCATCGTGTCGGCGGCCGCTTTGCCCGTTCCCGCCGACGCGGCCTCGCGCGCGACCTGGCCCTGTGCGTCGGTCAGTTGCCGTGCCTGCAGCTGAAGGTCGCCGAGCGTCGGCGAACCGCCGCCGCCCTGCCGGCCGCGCATCTGCCGTTCGGCCGACCGCAGGGAGTCGGCGGCCTGGCTGCTGCGCGCGCTCGCCTCGTCCAGCTTGCCGTCGCGCAGGTTCGAGGCGGCCTGGCGCATCGCGTCGGATGCTTCGCCAAGACCTCGTTCGCCGCCTTGCGACGTCGAGCCACCCTCGCGCGCATTCTGCCCGGGCTTCGGCGTGGCAGGGCCGCCTTCGCCCCGCTTGCTTTGAGCGGGCTTGGGCGTGCCAAGGCCCCGGGTCTTCATCTGCTGCGCCAGTTGCTCGGCCTCCTGGCGCAGTTCCGCCTGCTCTCGCGTGAGCCGCTCGAGTTGCCGCTTCACCTCGTCGTCGCTCATCTTCGCGCGGTCGCGCGCCAGCTCTTGCTGCTGCCTGGCCAGCTCGTCCTGGCGTTGCGCCATCTGGCGCACGCGCTCGAGCGCCTCGCTCTGCGTCTGCGCCTCGCGCTGGTCGGATCCGCGCGGCATCTCGTAATTGGTACGCTGCTGGCGTTGCAGTTCCTGGTCGAAGAGCGTCGTCAGATCCGCGTTGCTCGCCGAATTGTCGCCGCCGGCGCCCCCTCGCGCCGCCTGCCGCATCTGCCAGCGCTGGTTGCTCGCCTGCGCCTTCAGCAGTTCGCTCAGCGCCCGCGTCTCCTGGGGCAGCGCCGAGGTGGTGTTCACCGCGTCCAGCGATTGTTCGGCCCTGCCCATCGCGTCGATCGCGTTGGTCATCGCCTCGCCGCCGCCGGCTGCTTCCGCCCCGGCCTGCCCGTCTCGCGGCGTGGCCACCGCCGGGGCCGCCGTCGGACCGGCCATGCCGAGCGCACGGCTCTTCAGGTCGCCCTGCGCCCGCGCGATCGTCTTCACGTCGACCTCGGATCCGCTGCTGTGACTCTTGCGCGCGCGCCGATCGAGACGCCAGGTCGCCACGATGATCGCCTTCTGCGCCTCGATCAGGTCGTCGAGCGAATGGCCGGCGGCGGCGGCGCCGCCCGACGCGGCCTGGCTGCTCTGCGGCGGTATGAACTCCTGTTCGAACGGCGTCACCTGCAGGAAGAAGATGTCGCTGCGTGCCTCGCCGGCCTCCCCCGTTCTTGCCGCATCACGTGCACGAGCGTAATAGGAGACGAAATCGCCCGGACGGACCTGCATTTCTTCGAGGTACAACACGCGCTGGCCGTCGAGCGCCTGCCGATTGCCGCGTGTCGAGAAGGGAACGGCAACCTCGGGGCCGCCGCGCACCGAGTACACCAGGTCGAAGTCCTTCAGCCCGTGATCGTCCTCGGCATGCGCAGTGACCGTCACTTCTTCGAGCGGCGTGACCTGCCGGTCGGCCGCCGGCTCGACGATGCGCACGTCGGGCGGCGCGTCGGCCAGCATGCGGATGAAGTACTCGACGTCGCCCGGGCTCTCGAGGTTGTTCGCATCGGTCAGCGCCACGCGATACGAGCCGTCGGCGGTCACAGTCAGGCTCGCACCAAGGAGTCGGTCTCCGTGGGCGGATAGCGGCGCCGGGGCGGCGCCAGCCACGAGCAGTGAACCGGCTCGGACCGGCTTGTCGGTGTGGATGCGCAGCTGGACGCGGGTGCCGGCGGGTGCGTAGATGTCGCCGGTCGCTTCCTCGGTCCGTGGCGCGAGTCGCAGCTCGGGCGGGTACGTGTACTGGACGTCAATGGAGGTGACCGCCGCCGGATGAACCACGGCCGAGGGGTGGGCGCGCCGCGCAACTGGCCGCGCTGGCTTCACGACGGCCTGGACCGCGGAAACACGGCCGACCAACTGAGGACCGAAGGCGGCCATGACGCCGGCAAGCACCAGAGTCGAGGCGAGAGCGAGCGAACCGCTGCGAACCAGCATGCGACGGCTGACCGTGCGATCGAGATCCAGCCCGGCCGCGCGGCTCGCCGCATCGCGATACAACAGATCGGCCAGCATCCCCGCCGGCGTGCCCGCCTTCGGCGCGCACTCGACCGCCGTGGCGAGGCGATCCTCCAGTTGCGGACAGCGTTCTTCGATGAAGCGTGCGACCTGGACGTCGGTCGGCCGACGGGTGAGCGGCCAGACGGCGCGACCGATGGCGGCCAGCAGCACGACTACGACCGCCGACGACACCGCGGCGAGGCCCGCGACCGAGCTCGGGGCGAGCAGGCTCACGAGGGCGGTGGCGGCGGCCAGCACGACCGCGCACGAGACGGCGGCAGTCCTCGCGCAGCGGAAGATGGTGTGCCACATCCACCGCCGACGAACCTTCGTCACGACCGCGCGAATGAGCTGAAACTCGCGGCTCATGCTCTCACCGTCTTCCCCAGACGCCCCTCCGCCAGCAGCGCGGCAATCGCCAGCGCAATCGCCAATCGCCACAAGCCCTGCCGGCGGTCGGCCTGCCGATCGTCGAGGGGCGGCCGGTGTGCGGCCGGCCCGCTGCGCGCGATCATCTGTTCGAACTGCGAAACGGTCATCCGGCTCACGTCCGATTCGCGTGGATCGACATTCAGCACGATCCGCCTGGCGTCGGGCGCGCGGCGGCCGGGATCCACCGGCCGCGTCGTGCTCCCCGGCATCGTCACGATGCCCGGCTGAGGCGCGACCCCTTCCGGCGCGGCGGAGACGAGGAAGTCACGGATCGGCATCCGATCCCGCGCCAGGTACCGGCCGATCTGATGGACGAGAGGCAGGAATGCCGGCTGCAGCGGCAGGTCGTTCCAGCGATTGCTCAGATCCGAACCGAACAGCAGCACGCGGCCCGCGCCGTGGCGCCGTTCGACCAGCGCCGGGCTGCCGTCGCCGAACCTGGCAACGACGTCGTCGCGCTGCAGGCCGGCACGCGCGACGCGTTCGAAGCGTACGGAAGCGAATGCATCGGCCTCGAGCGTCTGCAGGATCGGGTGGCGCCCGTCGGCGGGCAGGAGGCCCGCGCGCGTGGAATCCGCAGCCGTCTGGAACGAAACGGCCAGGCGCGTGCCCAGGATGCGCTCGAGCGCAGCGGGCTCCACCTGGTCGTCGAGCGCGACGAGCAGGCCGCCGCCGCCCGACACGTACTCTCCCAGCGCGCTCGCGGCGGCGGGCGACAGGCCGCGCGTGCCGAGCAGAAACACCGCGCCGTAGTTGCGCAGCGTCGAACGGGTCGCGTGCGAAGAGAAACGGGCCGCGACTTCCGTCTCCAGGTGAAACAGCCGGGCGTTATCCACTTCGAGCGCACGCTGCAGATAGAACGACCCGCGCGAGGGATCCTCCTGCCCGGTCACCGCAAGCAGCGTGGGCGCCTCCGGTGGATCGAGCAGCGCGTATGCCTTGTTATCGGCCTGGTACCCGATCTCATCGTCGATCTCGACGGCCGCGTCGCCCGTGGGCGGCGTGGGACCCTGGAACGTGACTTCCTGCACGCCCCAGGCATCGACCGCGAAGGGGATGACGGCACGCGCCTGGCCGCCGATGCTGAGGCGCGCGCGTCCCGTTCGCCTGCTCGTGCCGCTGTTGCGAACCAACGCCGTCAACCCGTTGTCGCCGCGCCGGAGATCGGAGATCGCGAGGTTGCTCGCGGGACCGCCGGTGTCGCGCACCGTGACCTCGATGCGGTCGGAAATCGGCGCGTCCCGCCGATCCCAACCGCTGCGCTGCAAGTCGGTGACAACGACCACGCGGCCACCGCCGGAGCCGAGCGCTTCGGCGGCCCGCGCGAGCGCGGTCGCGTAAGCCGTCGCGCGATAGCCGGGCTGCAGGTGTCCGAGGACGCGAAGCACCGCCGTCCGGTCGCCGCCCGGCTTCACCAGCAACTCTGCCTGATCGTCGAATGCGAGCAGTCCGACCGCCGTTCCGGGTGCCGCGCTCGTGATCGCGTCGCGAGCCATTGACCGGGCGCGCTCGAACTGGCCGGGGGCGGACATGCTGAAGGAGCGATCGAGCGCGACGAGGAGTGTCGCGCGCGCGGACGGCGAAGCCGGTCGAGCGAAGTACGGGCGCGCGAACGCGAAGGCGAGCAGGAGGATCGCCGTCACGCGCAACGCCAGCAGTACGAGTTCACGCAGGTGCCGCCGCCGCGTTTGCTGCGCCGGCGCCCGCTTGAGCAGCCGAACGGGCGCGAACGGCACCCGCAGCCGGGGCCGGCGCCCGAGCAGGTGCAGCGCGATCGGCAGCGCCGCGACGAGGGCACCCACGAGAAACGCCGGGGAGAGGAAGGACAGACCAAACATGTGCTATGTGCTGTGTGCTAAGTGCTAAGTGCTAGTGCTGAGTGCTGAGTGCTGTGTGCTGGGTGCCGGGTGCGACGCGCGCAACACGAACGGCAGCTCCCGCGCCAGGCACACAGCACGAAGCACCAAGCACACGTGATCACCGTCTCCGCCCCCGCGTGTGCAGATATGCGAGCAGCGCGTGATCGAGGGGCTTCGAGGTGTCCAGCAGGCAGTAATCGATGCCCGCAACGCGCAGCTCGCGCTCGTAGAGCGTCAGCATCGCCCGCAACTCGTCCAGGTAGTGCCGCCGAACGACGTCGGGCGCCGCGGTCACCTCCTCGGACGTCTCGACATCCACGAACCGCGCGGGTCTGTCGAACGGGAAGGTCAGTTCGTCGGGATCCAGCACGTGAAAGACGACGACATCGGTGCCCCTGAACCGGAAGTGCTTGAGGCCTTCGATGACGTGCGCCGGGTCGTCGAGCAGGTCGGATATGACGATGACGAGGCCGCGCTTCGAGAGGCTCTCGGCGAGCTGATGGAACGGCCGGGCGACACCCGTGTGGGCGCCCACTTCAAGTCGATCGAGCGTCGAGAGCACCGCGCGCAGATGTCCGGGCCGTACGCTCGGCGGCAGCATCGCGACCACGCGGTGATCGAATGCCGCAAGGCCGACAGCGTCGCGCTGGCGTTGCATCAGGTAGGCGAGCGAGGCGGCCAGGTACGAGGCGTACTCCAGCTTGGTGGGCACGCGCGATCCGTACGCCATCGAGCCGCTGACATCGAGCAGCAGCCGGCACTCGAGGTTCGTTTCCTCCTCGAATTTCTTCACGTAGTACCGGTCGCTGCGCGCGTACACCTTCCAGTCGATCGTCGACAGATCGTCGCCGCTCATGTACTGGCGGTACTCCGCGAACTCGACGCTGAAGCCCTTGAACGGGCTGCGGTGCAGGCCGGCAAGGAACCCTTCGACGACCGTGCGCGCCTTCAGCTCGAGCGTCCCCAGCCGCGCGAGGACGGCGGGATCGAGGTAACGGAGCTCACGGTCTTTCGCAGTCATCGGCGCCTGCTCACTACCCTCTGCTGTCTACTGGTGACCGGGCGGCCACAGGGGATGGCCCTGCTCTCTACTCACTACCTGCCCCTAGAGGCCGCTGGCCGGCGGCGGGACGGCGGCGAGCAACCGCTCGGTGATCCCGTCCGGCGTGACGTGCTCGGACTCGGCGTAGAAGTTCGTGATGACGCGGTGGCGGAACACCGGCGCGGCCAGCGCCTGGATGTCCTTCACCGACACGTGGTAGCGGCCGTGCATCAGCGCGCGCGCCTTGCCGCCGAGAATCAGCGCCTGCGACGCGCGAAGCCCCGCGCCCCATTTCACCCAGCGATCGACGAAGTCGAGGTGCTGGCTGCGCCCCGGCCGGGTGGCGTCGACGAGCCTGACCGCGTAACGCGCGACCGCGTCGGATACCATCACCTGGCGGACGATCTGCTGGAACAGCAGGATGTCGTCGCCGCCGAGCACGCGCTCGGGCACGGGCCGATCCGTGCCGGTCGTCCCCGTCACCACGCGCACCTCCTCGTCCTCGGCGAGGTAGTCCATCGTGATGTTGAACATGAACCGGTCGAGCTGCGCCTCGGGCAGCGGATACGTGCCCTCGAGTTCGATCGGGTTCTGCGTGGCGAGGACGAAGAACGGGCGGTCGAGGTCGTAGGTGCGGCCCGCGGCCGTCACGTGGTACTCCTGCATCGCCTCGAGCAGCGCCGCCTGCGTCTTGGGCGGGGTGCGGTTGATCTCGTCGGCGAGGATGATCTGCGCGAAGACCGGCCCCTTCACGAACCGCAGCGACCGCACCCCCTGGTCCTCGTCGAGGATCTCGGTACCGGTGATGTCGGACGGCATCAGGTCGGGCGTGAACTGGATGCGCTTGAACGACAGGTGCAGCACCTGCGCGAGCGTCTTGATCAGCAGCGTCTTCGCGAGCCCCGGCACGCCCGTGATCAGGCAGTGCCCTCCCGTGAAGAGCGCCATCAGCACCTGCTCGATCACCTCGTCCTGGCCGACGATCACCTTGCGGATCTCGGCCAGGATCCGCTGCCGCCCCTCGGCGACCCGTTCCGCGATCTCGGCCGCCCCGACGGCACCCCGGAGCGGCTGCCGCCCTTCGACAAGCTCAGGGCGTAGTGAGCCCGTCGTACCACGCGCTGGCGACCCCGTCTCGTTCGGTTCCGTCACTGTTCCGTCCACGTCGTGCCTCGCTTTCGGTCTCTTCGCTGCTCGTCCGGAGTCCGACGTCCGACGTCGCGTTGCGACTTCCGACTTCGGACTTCGGACCTCGGACGTGTCATTCGCTCAGTGCGTCAGGGTATACATGATTTCGTTGATGTACATCCGGTACGCGTCGGCGCTGTGCTTGACGTACCCGGGGTACTCGGCGGAGTTCGACCACTCCACACCGTCGCCCATGTCGGTGTTGAAGTTGATGAACACCATCGGGCGCCCGTTGTCGTCGAGGATCGTCCGCAGGTGCGGCTCCACGCCGCCCTTCTCCCACGTGCGACCGGCCAGGAACGACCCGAGCCCCGGCACCTGCGGATACTTGTCGAGCAGATAGAAGGAGGTGAACACCGGGTGCGGCGGCGTCAGTTCGATGATCGGCCGATCCGGGAACACCTTCTTCATCTGCGTCTCGAGGTTCTGCCACTCGTACGGCCCGTGCGAGTCGTCGGTGGTCAGGGTGCCGCCGCGCAGCAGGTACTCGCGCAGCGCCGCCGCGTCCTTGTCAGTAAGGTTCAGGTTCTGGCCGGTCTCCACCATGTAGATCCATGGATAGAGGAACAGGTCCGGATCGTCGATCGCGACGATGACGGGATCGGCCACCCGGATGGAGGTGAGCGCGCGCATGCGCCGCGTCAGGTTCTGCTCGGCGGCGGGCGCGTCGATGTACCACGGCTCGCCGAAATCCGCGAACGAATAGCCGTGCCCCCTGGTGAAGTAGTGGTACTTCACCCGCACGAACCGCCACTCGATGTCCGCAAAGCGCGGATCGGGCGGCCCCTCCACAATCCTCGGCTCCGGCGGCAGCGACCCCTCCTGACCCACGGCCGCGCGCGTGCGCGCGGCGGCCACCGCCGCCAGTACGACGAGCACGAGCAGCGCCGCGATCGACCTGCGGACATCCGAACTGTCGGCTTGCTCCGCCGAAGCCGCGCAGCGGCGAAGGCGGGACCTTCGGACCTTCATCCTCATCGCTGCCCTCCCACCAGCTTGAGCAGCAACTCCTGCGCCCGCTCGTAGGACGGCGCGCGTTCGAGCACGGCAACCGTTTCGCGCCGGGCCTGCACCGAATCGCCCGCCGCCAGGTACGCCTCGGCGAGATCGCACCTTGTGCCCTGCGCATCGGCGGGACCGGCGGCCACCGCCGCGCGGAAGTAACGGATCGCGGCCGTCGCGTCGCCGCGCTTCATCGCCAGCCGGCCCAGCGTCGCGTGGGCTTCCGCGTCGAAGGGATCGACCGCCGCGATCCGTTCGTAGACGTACTGCACGCGCCTGGCCGGCGCGTCCGGTCCGAGCAGGCCGGCGATGCGCCGCGCCAGCTCGACATTCACCGGTTCGGCGGCCAGTTGTTTCGTCAGTTCGTCCAGTGCGACCGCCTGATCGCCGCCGTCGAACGCCATGGCCGCCAGCAGCGCGTGCGGGCTGCCCTGTCCGGTCGCCGCCGGGAACAACTGAGCAGCCCGGTTCAGGGCCTTCGACGCGCCGGCGACGTCGCCCTGCCGGCGCAGTGCGAGACCGAGGGCCAGGTGTACGTCGTAGCTGTCGGGACGCTTCGACGCCAGTGTTTTCAGTTCATCGAGCGACGCGTTGTCCAGAGGCGTCGCGACCGGTGGATCGAGCGCGCGCCGCAGCGGCCCGAACGACGTCTCGAGGGATCGGGCGAAGCGGGCCTGCACCTGGTCCACCCGGGCGTCGAGCGTCTGCAGGAACGCCGCGTCGATTGCCAATCCGTTCGCGAAGCTCCTCACCAGCGCGTTGAACTTCGCCTGGCCGTACGTGTCGATCAGGTAGCCGACGATGAGCCCGGCCTGGTAGTAGGCCAGCGATATCGTCTTCGGATCGCCGAAGCTGGCGTCGATGTCGCCGATGGCCGGCACCCGGCTGCCTGCGAGCGCGGCCACGAACTCTTCTTCCATCGGCCGCCGCCACTCGGGTCGCGCCCGCTGCTCCTCGTACACGGAGATCCCCTCGGTCAACCAGCGCGGCACCCGCTGGTTCGACATCTGCAGCGTGATGACGTGGGTCAGCTCGTGCCACAGCGTCGCGCTCCACTGGAACGTTCCCGGCGGCTGCGCCTTCGGCGAGTCCATCGTCACGACGCGGCCGAAGCAGGCGCCAAGGGCACCGAGCAGCCCGGGCAGGCCGAGATTGCGCACGGCGAAGTCGTCGTGGTGGGGGAAGACCTCGATGAGAATCGGCCCGTTCGGCGTGAACTCGTACTTCGCCGACAGGACGCGCAACGCCTCGTGGGCGAGCGTGATGACGGGGTCTTTCAACACCGCCGCTTCGCCATGATCCAGCCGGACGACGAGATCGCCGTCGCGGTAGGTGTCGAACCCTCTCAGCGCGTCGAGCACGGCGAGAAGGTTGTAGGTGACGACATCGTAAGGGTCGGCGGCGAATGCCCGCGTCAGGACCGCGCGCGCTTCGTCTTCATCGCCGATGCGCAGCAAATCCATGCCGAGATCCGCGGCCGCCTGCGCGTTCCCGGGATCGATCGCAACCGCCTTGCGCGCCAGCGCCACGGCGTCGTCGAAACGATAGTGGTGCGCCGCCTGCGCCGCGACGATCCGGTACGCCTCGCCGTAGGTCCCGTTGATCGCCAGCGCGCGTGCGATCGCCAGGTCGAAGTCGGCCGGCCGGTTCTGCAGGTACGCGATGGCGGCCAGCAGGGCGTACGCGTCGGGGCTCCGCGGATTGACGGTCAGCGCCTTGTTGACCGATATCTGCGCGGCGTCTTCATAGCCCGCGTCGATGAGGACCTGCGCAAGCAGCAGGTGCGCGTCCGGCGACGAAGGATTGATCTCGAGGACCGCGCGTACCGAGCCGAGGGCTTGCGCGAGATTCACCTCCGAGACGGCCCGCGCCATGCCGAGCAGGGCATCCACGGACCGCGGGGCCACGCGCAGGGCCGCCTGGAAACAGCGCATCGCGTCGTCGCGGTTGTGCTTCCCGAGAAACAGCTCGCCCCACGCCGTGCTCGCCGCGACATCGTCGGGCGCGCCTTCGACCGCCTGGCGCAGGTCGGCGTTCGCTTCCTGGAACCTGCCAAGCGCGCCCGCGGCGCGACCGGCTCGCGCCAGTCGCCGCGGCGCAGGCGATTCGGGCAGGGCGGTGAGAGGACGCAGAAGTCGTCGCGCTTCGTCCCTGCGACCGGCACGCTGCAGCAAGAGACCAAGCTCGAGCGCGGCGTCGCTGTCCGGATGTCTCCCCGCGGCTGCCCGGAGGATCGCCTCCGCGTCATCGTCGCGGCCGGTTGCGATTGCGGCGCGGGCAAGAAGCACCGCGCGGTCGGCATCGGCGGCGGGGGCAGCGGCAAGGATCGTCGCAACGTCCGCGTAACGTCCTTCGTTCAGCGCGCGTCGCGCTTCGGCGAACGCACCTGCCTGGGCGGCATCAGCGGCAGCCAACTGCGCGGTTCGTGCGACACCCTGCGCCGGCGCACGTCCTGCCACGCCCGTCGCAGAAACGAGGGTGGCAAAAGCAAGGACAATGGCCGGACGCGATACGCGCACCAACACCTCGCCGTCCTGCTCGCGCGCTCGGGGTCCGGTCTCGGACGTCAGCGTCAGATCGGAGGTCTGACCCGTCGTGCGGGACCGCGTGGACACCTGCGTCGAGATTCGGAAACCCGGGCGGGCGAAGTGCAAGGCCGGTGCCGCCGGCTGGGTTTACGGGAGCGTGGGGAGAACGGCCGTCACACTGCGGTGTTGTCTGCAGATCGACGAGATTCGCACCGCTCGCCGACGCGGGATGGAAGCGCGACCCTCACCCGGATGGAAAGGCCGAGGCGACATCCGCGCGACGCCAGGTTGCTTCGCTCGGAAGTCGCCTGTTTCGGCGACTAAAATCACGCCCGCAGTCCGAGCGCCCGTTCCTCGACGGTGATGCGTCTGCGCAGCAGAAACCCCATCGCGCCGAGCGAGATGACGCCGGTGATTGACGCGCCGACGAGCAGCGCCATGCCGACGATCTCGCCGACGATGGCGAGGTAGTTCGGATGCCTGAGATAGCGATACGGACCGCGCGTGACGAGCCGATGTCGGGGTCGGACCAGCACGTGAAACGACCACTTGGATCCGAGCGACACGATCACCCAGGTCTTCAGCGCCTTGGAGGCAAGGAGAACGAGCAGGCCGGCAACCGGAATCAGGTGCGGCGATGCGCCGCGCAGCCATCCCTCGGCCGCCATGCCGATGAAGCACAGCGGATAGACGAACCTCATCGATTGGTACACGTCATCGGGAGGTTCGATCGCCCCTTCACCGCGCAGGCGCTTCTCGTTGCGCTGAGAGATGCGCAGTTCGACGCCCATCATCGCGAGGACCGCCACGAGGGCGAGAAGCGGGACCCTGCTCATCTGTCGCGCCCGACGTCGCCCGCGAACCGTACCATGTGCCGGATCGAAGCGGGGTACAGGTGCGCCACGCGCGAGGCGACGGCGACCGCGCGGGGCTGCGAGACGATCAGGCGCAGCGTGCGATTGAAGCCGCGTTTGAACCCGAACCGCTGGCGGCGGCGCGCCGCCAGCCAGTGGTGAGGCGTCCGCGTGCCGCCCGACAGCGCGAGAAGCGCGGCGCGCGCGGCCAGTTCTCCGCCCCGCATCGCGAAGTAGAGGCCGTCGCCGGTCATCGGGTCGATGAAGCCGGCGGCGTCGCCGGCGAGCAACAGGCCGGGCATGCCCGCGGCGATCGAGTCGACGGCCAACGGGCCGAGCGCCACCGCACGGGTGACCGCGCGCGCAGACGCGAATCGTGCGCGCAGCATCGGGTCGCGCGCGATCTGCCCGGCGAGCACGGCTCCCGCCTCGCGGTGTCCGCGCAATTGGTCGAGATCCTCCGTGACGGCGCACGCATTCGCCAGTCCGCCCGGCAACGGCGCCACGCCGACATAGTGACCCGCACGAATGTGCATCTCGCCAAATGACGACAGGCCGGACACGCCTTCGAAGTATGCTCCGATGGCCCAGCGGCGCGGCCGCGCCGGATGACACGCGAGGCCGAGGGCGAAGGCGAGCGCGGAGCGACGACCGTCGGCGGCAATCGTCAGGCGGGCGGCGATCGCGCATTCCCGCTGCCCCGCTCGCGCGATCCGGATGCCGGCCACCGTCCGCCCGGCGGCACCGGCGGCCAGGAGCGGCGCAACCACGCGCGCGCCATCCTCGAACTGCACGCCCGCGGCAAGCGCCTGGTCGAGCAGCCACGAATCGAGGTCGATGCGACTGACGAACCGGCCTTGCACGCCCGGGGGATAGCGCGCCTCGATCCGCACCGCGCCTTCGCCGCTGACGAGGATCCCGTCGGCGCGCACGGCCCGGTCCTCGGGAAAGCCGGCCAGATCCAGCCGCCCGAGCAGGGCGACGGCCCCGGGGTTCAGGCTGTCGCCGCAAAGCTTCGGTCGTGGAAAGCGGGCGCGATCGAGCATCAGCACCCGCGCGCCCGCGCGCGCGAGCACGATGGCCGCCACGCACCCGGCCGGGCCGGCACCCGCAATGACGACGTCGTTCATCCTGTAACGAGTATTATGCGCCGACGACCTCCCGGCGGGCGGCGCGGCCCAGCCGACGAGGCAGCTGTGCGACAATAAGCGATCAGAATGTCCACTCCGGCCGCTACGCCGACGCCGACGCTCCCCACGGAAGTTCCGGTCCTCCCGCTCCGTCAGACGGTCGTGTTCCCGCTGACACTGCAGCCTCTCGCCGTCAACCGCCTCGTGTCGACCGAATCGGTCAACCGCGCGCTCGCCACCGACCGCATGGTGCTGCTCGTGCTGCAGGAGGGCGAGGTCGAGGATCCGCAGCCCGAGCACCTGCGCCGCGTCGGCACGGTCGGCATCATCCGGCAGATGGCGAAGGCGCCCACCGCGTTGCACGTCATCGTCGAGGGGCTGGCGCGGGTCGAGGCGGAGAAGATCACGCGCGAAGGCAACTCGATGCGGGCGCTCATCCGGCCGCGGCCCGAGGAAATCGAGCAGTCGCTGGAGATCGACGCTTACATGCGCCGGCTGCACGAGCTCGTCGAAAAGGCGCTGTCGCTCGCCGCCGGGCTCTCGCAGGAGCTGCGCAACGCGGTCACCTCCATCGAGGATCCGCTGCGCCTGGTCTACCTGCTCGCAACGCTGCTCGACATGGGCGCGTCCGACAAGCAGTCGCTGCTCGAGGAGGACCGGCTGCTTGTGAAGCTGCAGTCGATCGCCGCCGTGCTGAGCCGCGAGATCTCGGTGCTGGAGCTCAAGGGGCGGATCGAATCCGAGACGCAGCAGGAGATGACCGACCAGCAGCGCCAGTACTACCTGCGCCAGCAGCTGAAGGCCATCCAGGACGAACTGGGCGAAAGGGAGGACAAGGACACGGCCGAGCTGCGCGACCGGGTGGCGAAGGCGAACCTTCCGGATCAGGTCCTCGAGGCGGTCAATCGCGAGATCGACCGGATGGACCGCATGACACCCGCCTCGCCCGAGTACCAGATGATTCGCACCTACGTGGACTGGATCCTCGACGTGCCGTGGTCCGTCACGACCGAGGATCGCCTGGATCCGGTCGAAGCGCGCAAGGTGCTGGACGAAGACCACTACGACCTGGACAAGGTGAAGGACCGGATCGTCGAGTACCTCGCCGTGCGCAAGCTCAAGGGCGACATGAAGGGGCCGATTTTGTGCTTCGTCGGCGCGCCCGGCGTCGGCAAGACGTCGCTCGGCCAGTCGATCGCGCGGGCCATGAACCGCAAGTTCGTGCGGATCTCGCTCGGCGGCGTCCGCGACGAAGCGGAAATCCGCGGGCACCGGCGCACCTACATCGGCTCGATGCCCGGCCGGATTATCCAGGCGATCAAACAGGCGGGGTCGGCGAACCCGGTGTTCATGCTCGACGAGCTCGACAAGGTGATGGCGGGCGGCTTCCAGGGCGACCCGGCCGCGGCGCTGCTCGAGGTGCTCGACCCGGCGCAGAACAACTCGTTTCGCGATCACTACATGGAGACTCCCTTCGACCTGTCGCGCGTGCTGTTCATCGCGACGGCCAACCAGCTGGGCACCGTCCACCCCGCGCTGCTCGACCGGATGGAAGTGATCCCCCTGGCGGGCTACACCGATGAAGAGAAGGTCCAGATTGCGCGCCAGTACCTGATCCCACGCCAGCTCTTCGAGAACGGACTGCCGAAGGACTCGATCGAGATCACCGATGCGGCGCTGCGCGAGATCATCGGCGAGTACACGCGGGAGGCGGGCGTGCGCAACCTGGAACGCCAGGTCGGCACGATCGCCCGCAAGGTGGCCGCGCGGTATGTCGCGTCGGGCGGCGTGGTGGACGTCACGCTGCAGGGGGCGTCGCCGCGCATCGCCCGCGTCGACCTCGCCGACCTGCACGACCACCTCGGACCCGCGCGTTTCCGGCGCGAGGTGGCCTTCCGGACCTCGCGGCCGGGGGTCGCGACGGGCGTGGCATGGACGGAAACGGGCGGTGACGTGCTCTTCATCGAGGCGACGCTGCTGCCGGGCGGCACCCAGCAGATCATCCTGACCGGACAGCTGGGCAACGTGATGCAGGAATCGGCGCGTGCCGCGGTCAGTCACATCCGCGCGCACGCCGAGGCTCTCGGCATCGATCCGAATTTCCTCGAGCGTCACGACCTGCACGTGCACGTCCCGGCAGGCGCAATCCCGAAGGACGGGCCGTCGGCGGGCGTGACCATGGCGACGGCGATGCTGTCGGCGGTGCGAAGCGAGCCGGTGCGCGAAGACGTGGCCATGACGGGCGAGATCACGCTCACCGGGCTCGTGCTGCCGGTCGGCGGCATTCGCGAGAAGTCGCTCGCGGCGAGGCGCTACGGCATCAAGACGTTCATCCTGCCCGAGCGCAACACGCCCGACCTGGAGGAACTGCCGCCCGAGGTGCGGCGCGACATGCAGTTCGTTCCCGTGCAGACGCTCGAGGAAGTGCTGCGGATCGCCCTCCCCGCGCCGGTGCAACACTGAAGAAGGTGCTTGGTGCTGAGTGCTTGGTGCTCAGTGCGGTGCTGGGTGCTTGGTACTGATCAGCATTCCACACTTCGCACATCGCACGTGGCACCGCACCTGGCACAGAGCACCGCACCCAGCACTGAGCACTCAGCACTTAGCACTTAGCACCCGTGATCGTCTTCTACATCTCCGGCCATGGCTTCGGTCACGCCTCGCGTGATATCGAAGTGCTCAACGCGCTGCTCGATCGGCGGTCGCTGCCGATCGTCGTGCGCGCACCCGTGCAGCGCTGGCTCTTCGACCTCACGCTCCGCCACCCGGTCCGGTTCGAACCCGCCGAAACCGACACCGGCATCGTCCAGATCGACAGCCTCCACCTGGACGCCGCGGCGAGCGTTCGGCGCGCGGAGGCCTTTTACCGCGATTTCGATGTGAAAGCGGGCGCCGAGGCGGCGCGACTGCGCGAGGCAGGAGCGCGGCTCGTCATCGGCGACATCCCTCCGCTGGCATTTCGGGCCGCCGCGATGGCCGGGCTGCCATCGATCGCGCTCGGCAATTTCACGTGGGATTGGATCTACGCGGGCTATCCCGAGTTGCTCGTCGACGGCCCCGACCTGGCGCGCACGCTGAGCGCCGCGTACGCGACGGCATCGCTGGCGCTGCGGCTGCCGATGCACGGCGGCTTCGCGTCGATTCGAACCATACGCGACATCCCGTTCGTGGCGCGGCGATCGCGCCGCGATCCGCGCGATGTCCGCCGTGCGCTCGGCCTGTCAGCCGACGGTCGGCTCGTGCTGCTTTCGTTCGGCGGCCATGGACTGCAGGGCCTCGACCTGGATCGCATCGACGCACGCGACCAGTACAGGTTGGTGACGACAGCAGCGCACGCGGGCCGGGACGACACGGACGTGATCCGCATCGACGAGCACGCCCTCTACGACTCCGGGCTCCGCTACGAGGATCTCGTCGCCGCCTCCGACGTCGTGGTCACCAAGCCGGGGTACGGCATCATTTCGGAATGCGTCGCCAACGACACGCCGATGCTCTACACGTCGCGCGGCCGTTTCGTCGAATACGACATCCTGGTGGAATCTCTGCCGCGGGTGCTGCGTTCGCGTTTCATCAGCCAGGACGAACTGTACGCCGGCTCGTGGCGCGCACATCTCGACGCTCTGCTGGCGCAGCCGCCGCCGCCCGAACGACCCGCCACGAACGGCGCGGAGGTGGCCGCCGGGGCGATCCTGGACGTACTTGATCGGCTCTAGGCTTTGGGCTTTAGGCTTTAGGCTTTGGGCTTTAGGCTTTAGGCTTTAGGCTTTGGACTTTGAGAATGAACACTCCGATTGATCCGATGCTCATCCCGGTCGATCCGTTTCCGCGGCTTGCCGGCGGCGGCGCATTCGTTTCAGGCGATCCGCACAGCGACCGCCTGCGCGTCCGCTATTTCCACCGCGCCAGCGACGACACGCTGGTCGCGGTGGTCTGGTTCGGACCCGGCACCGAGGGACCGCCCGGCCACGCGCACGGCGGCAGCGTGGCGTCCGCGCTGGATGAAGCCATGGGCGGCGCGGCGTGGTATGCCGGCCACCCGGTGGTGGCCGCGCGCATCAGCGTCGACTTCCGGGAGATGGTGCCGATTGGCACCGAAGCGACGATCGAAGCGCGCATCGAGCAGGTGGACGGCCGCAAGATCCGGGCACGCGGCCGGATGATCGGCAACGATGGGCAGCTCTATGCCGAGGGTGAAGGGCTGTTCATCGTCCTCGAGCACGACCAACTCGAGCGCCTGGCCGGTCCGTCGCGGTAGCCCGCCGCAAGTGGCACAGGGGTTTCAGCCCCGTGAGTCATTTCTCGCCAGCTCTTCGATCGCGCTCACCACGCGGTTCAGTTCCTCCACGAGTGGCGGTCCTCCTGCCTCCCGGAACGCCTTCACCAGTTCGCGGTAGTACCACAGGATCCGATCCCGGTTGGCGTTGAAGCGCGCCCAGACGGTGTCGCCCATGTCGCGATAGTCGGCGAGGATCGCCCGGGCGTTGGCCAGCTTGTCGGCCGCCGACACGAGACGCTCCGAGGGCGACGCCGATCGCAGGTGCGCGAGGTAGCGCCGCTTCCGGTCCTCCCACGGTGGCTTCGGCCGCGTCGTCGAGTCGCTGCAGCCGCGCACGATATCGGCGACGCGGTCGCCGAAGTGCGCGCGGATATCGACCAGACGCGCTTCCCCGCCCTGGTCTTCCGCCGCGTCGTGCAGCAGCGCTGCGATCGCCTCGTCCTCGTCACCGCCGTTCTCGAGAACGATGCCGGTGACGATGAGAATGTGCGAAACGTACGGGACAGGCGTGCCCTTGCGCACCTGGCCGGCGTGAACCTGCGCGCCGTAGACGAGCGCGTCCTGGAAGCGGGAGGAGAGCATTTCTGAGACCCCGGTGCGGGGCGGGAGCGCATTGTCGCCCCGGATGATAGCAGACTCACCGCGGCTTGATGAAGGTGCCGTCCCGCAGTTCGGCGTACGCCTGTCGCAATTCCTCTTCGGTGTTCATCACGATCGGCCCGTACCACGCCACCGGTTCCTGGATAGGCTGCCCCGACACCAGCAGGAACCTGAAGCCGTCCTCGCCCGCCTGGACCGTCACCTCGTCTCCGCGATCGAAGAGCACGAGCGACCGGTTGCCCGTCTCCGCGGCACCCGCCGCCTCCGTCGTGCCGACCTGCTCGGTCTGCACGTCGCGCGGTTCGGACGCGTCGCGGAAGGTGCCAGAGCCGGCAAACACGTACGCAAACGCGTTGCGCGACATCTCCACCGGCAGCCGCTTTCGCTGACCGGGCGGCACCGAAACATCCAGATGCCGCGGATCGGCCGCAACGCGGTCCACGGGGCCTGCCTTGCCCCAGAAGCTGCCGCAAATGACGCGGACGCGCGTCCCGTCATCGTCGACGACTTCCGGGATGTCCCGCGACGACAGGTCCTGGTAGCGCGGTGCGGTCATCTTGAGTGAGGCCGGCAGGTTCGCCCACAGCTGGAAGCCGTGCATGCGGCCATGCGTGTCGCCGCACGGCATCTCCTGGTGAAGGATGCCGCTGCCCGCGGTCATCCACTGGACATCGCCGGCGCCGAGGCTGCCGCGATTCCCCAGGCTGTCGCCGTGCTCGACGGTGCCGGTCAGCACGTATGTCAACGCCGTTCGGGCGGGGCGCGGTCCCGGCCATGCGCCGCCCGTTGCGACGGCCGGTTTGCGGGGCGCCTGGAAAAGGACTTCGCCCACGACCTCGCCGAGGCGCGCGAGATCAGCTACAGTCAAGGGAAGGGGCGCAGTCTGCTCAGACGCGGGCCGGAACTTCCCGGGTGGGTGCTGGAACGCCAGCAGTGATCCGCATCGCGACCTACAACGTGCACCGGTGCCGCGGCATGGATCGGCGGGTCGATGTCGCGCGCATCGCCGCAGTCATCGCCAGCCTCGACGCCGATGTCGTCGCCGTGCAGGAGATCCTGCGCGCAGAGGACGACGGCGGGCCGGATGCCGACCAGGTGCGGTTTCTCGCGCGCTCGCTGCGCTACGGGTTCGCCTTCGGCGAGACGCGAAAGCACCGCGGAGCGGGCTACGGGAACGCCACCTTCTCGCGCTTCCCGATCACGTTTCGCGAGAAGTACGACATCAGCTGGCGCCGGCGCGAACGCCGCGGCTGCCTCCGGACCGATATCCGGACGCCAGCGGGCGGAACGCTGCACGTCTACAACGTCCACCTCGGCACCAGCATGTTCGAACGCCCGCACCAGGTGGGACGCCTGCTGAGCGACGAAGTGCTGCACCATCGGGCGCTGCGCGGGCCGCGGCTGGTGATGGGCGACTTCAACGACTGGACGCGCAGTGTCGCGGCCAGTCTCATGGGATCCAATTTCAGGTCGGTGGACATGCGCCTGCTCGGTCGCCGGCGCACCTACCCCGGGCTGTTCCCGGTGCTTCACCTCGATCACTTCTACTTCGACACGACCCTGCGCCTGACCGCCTGCAGGCTGCACCGCTCGAAACTGGCCCTCGTCGCCAGCGATCACCTGCCGCTCGTTGCCGAATTCGAATTCGCCGCGTAGGGCGCCCTGAAACAGACCCCAAGGCGGTCCGTGAAACCTCGCTTCACATTTCACGATCCCGGCCTTGGGAGATGTCTAACGAGGCGCGGCCTCAGACCGTCGAGCATGCGGCTCCGGACCGGCGGCAGAGTCTGAGGCCGCGCCTCGT
>Ga0315282_10003139_pt1 | contig 29751 bp, 22 predicted proteins | sample YL17G07_20_MG_FD_203693 | JGI IMG/M metagenome (GOLD analysis project Ga0315282, IMG submission 203693) | Sediment microbial communities from Yellowstone Lake, YNP, Wyoming, USA - YL17G07_20 | ecosystem: Environmental > Aquatic > Freshwater > Lake > Sediment | place: USA: Wyoming | collected... | reverse complement strand
GCGCTTGGTGATGGCCTGCTTGGCCGGGTCATCGAGCAAAAGCTCAAGGTGATACAAGACGACACCGGCCGCAGCCCGCCGCGCCGCCTCCAGATCGCTCTCATAATGCGCCGGCGGCATGGGCGGGAATTCCGGGCCGTCGGGTCCGACCTCGATGGAAGGCAGCAGCTTGGCAGCCGGTACTTCGGTCAGCAATTCGCGGTCGAGCTTTTCCACCCACCCCGGCCCGCGGTGAGTGAGCGCGGAATAGGCCATCGGAGAAACATAGTCAAAGAACGGCGCCAGAAGGCGAAAGTCCTGGCCGACGATTTTCTGGCGCGCTCCATTGAACTCGTCCCGCGTCCACGGCACAGCATGCAAGACAATCGGCAGACCGGGAAATTCCTGGCGGATGGATCCCGTGAGTTCACGGGCATTTTCCGCGATACGCTTTACCCGCCACTGGTACCACGCGTCGCGATGCTTGCTCCAGATTTCCTCGATGAGTTCACGATTGGCATCGGGGGCTTCAGCGACGGTTCGATGACGGAGTTCAAGGCGAGTGGACCTCAAGAAATCTTCGAGACAACTTCGATCAAAGCAAAAGGCGGGGAAATTCACCGGGCCTTTTTGCGGGTCCACGCCCTCCCAGTAGATGAAAAAGCGGAAATAGTCGAGCGTCACGCCGTCGGGCTTCAGGCGCTGGATAGCGGCCCGGATGCGCTCCATCTTGGCGCGGCGGAAATCTTGCCGCGAGGGGCAGATCATCACGTCGTCCTCGCGCCGCGCCGGCCGGCCCTCGCGGTCAATGCTCACGAAGCTCGCGTCCTGCTTCGCGGCCTCGGGATCATTGAACGTACGAATGATGAGGAAATACTTCAGACCAGCCGCGCGGCACTGCTCGCGAAAAGCAAGCGAAGCGGCCAGTTCATCACCGACGAACAGCGTGTTCAGGCCCAGGGATTTCGCGAACTCCACCAGTTCTCTCGGGTCACGGACCGGGCCATAGACCTTGGCCCCCAAGATCGGCGGACTTTGCCCGAAAGCAACGGAGGACAGAAAGATGAAGAACAAGCCTGCCATTACGTTCGTCGGCCGCATCATTCCCTCCCTAGACGAATCGCTCCTGAAAGCCGTTGGTCAACCTCGTGTTGTCAGGCCCTCCCGGAATTCGTCGGGGTGATGTTACCATTGCCCCTGGTATCCGCAAGTGGCGAGTGTTCTCGCTCCGCCCGCCGAGATGACGTGCCGGGCTTGAGAGCACGCACTGAATCCCGCAAGCCAATGGGCCAGACACGATGTCCCTCGAAAAGCCTCTGCATTAGAGTTAGCATTCATGCCGCAGTGGCACCCGAGTAGTTCCTGGCGGCACTCCGCCGCCAAGCCCAGGCGGTTGCCTTTCGATAACGCCCTTGGGCCCGGAAATTCAGCCGGAGAAAGCAGGATGCCATGTTCGATCGTCGTCAATTCCTAACACTTCTGGGGCTAACGGCCGCCAGCGGCACCCCTTCCTTGGGTTTCGCCGGAACGCTGAGCCAACAAGACGCACCGAAGGGCAAGACAGCAAGGAAAGCATATGGCTCCGGATACTTCGGCGAATGGATCGAGGACCAGCACGGCTTGCCGGCTTACCTGTACACCTGCAACCAATTGACAGATCCCAAGGCGAGAACACCCGTGAACATTGTCTGGCGGTCGCCGACTGACCAGACGCATCAGGTGGGCAACGATAGACTGGTGGCTGCCGTTTCTAACTACGGCTATGTTCAGGTTCGGCAGGATGAAGGCAGCCCCAAATTCCTCAACGATTACTTCCCTGAACAGAACCTCTACGGGGCCGGGCTGGGTTATCTCACCGATGGCCAGCTTCTGCTCTCTCCACCTACTACCCCGGCAACGCCGACAGGTTCGAACGGGTTTTCGGCATGGGATACTTCCAGAAGACGGTGGCGGCGGGCCCGTACACCATTGATCAGGTGATTTTCGCCACCTTTGGCGACGACCCCTTGCTGATCTCCCAGGTCACATTGAGCAACAACGGCTCCGCACCAGCCGACCTGCGTTGGGTGGAATACTGGGGCTGCCAAGTTTACCAGTTTTCGTACCGGGCACTGCTGATCGCGGCTCTTCAACTGAATGTGAGAAAAGCCGCAGCAGTGCGGCACAGCCTCGCGGAACGCTTCGCCCACAGTTTTCAGGCCCTTCAGGGTGGAGTCGGATTGCTGGAGACAAAGCAGTTTCTAGGGAGGACACCCGAAGATGAAAAAGTCTGGGCGCAGGTCGAGCAGTACCTCACTGCCAACCCGAAAACCTTTTTCGGCACCCCGCAGCCTCCCCCGGTAAAGGAGGCAGCCTTTGAGGACTTGGCGCCGCCACCTACCTTCCTGGTCTCCCTCGACGCCCCCGCCGACGGCGTGGCAACCGACGGCAAGGCCTTCTTCGGCGCCGGCGGGGTGTTGCACCCTGCGGGCATGCAAAAGCCTTTGGACGGCAACCTCAACGCCTCGGGCGGCGAAAGTGCCCTACTGCTTGAGCGCCGGCTGAGGCTTACATCGGGTGAAAAGCGCACTCTTTACTTTGCCTACGGCTACTTGCCGGAAGGATTTCAGGTCGAGGGTCTTCTGACCAAATACAGGAAGGATTTGCCCTCGCTCTGGTCGCGCTCCAGCCGCCGCTGGAAGGACGACGGCCTGCGTCTGTCCGTGCCCGGCGAGCCCTGGGTGGAACGCGAACTGACGTGGCACAACTATTACCTGCGCAGCGCCTCGACCTATGACAGTTTTTTCCGCGAACACATCCTGTCGCAGGGCCACGTCTATCAATACATCATGGGATTTCAAGGCGCGGCGCGCGACCCTCTCCAACACGCCCTGCCTTTCCTCTTCAGCCATCCCGAACGAGTGAAGGAAATCCTTCGCTATACGCTCAAAGAGGTGCAGCCCGACGGCACGATACCCTACGGGATCGTAGGGCAAGGCATGATCATGCCCGTCATCTTCCGCCCCAGTGACCTGGAGCTGTGGCTCCTCTGGCTGGCCAGCGAATATGTTCTGGCAACGCGCGATTCTGGTTTCCTGGAGGAGGCGCTTCCCACCTACCCGCTTTACGGCCCCACGGCCGGCAAGGAGACTGCCCGCAACCTCCTGCACCGCTGCTTCCGGCATCTGGTTGACGTCACGGGCACCGGCGAGCATGGCCTGCTGCGCCTTTCCAACGGCGATTGGAACGATACCGTGGTGGTGGGCCACGTTCCACCGGCTCAGTACGATGAAGTCCACCGCGTCGCCGAAAGCATGCTCAACGCGGCGATGGCCACCTACGTTCTCGACCTCTATGCACGCATGCTGACCTACGTTGGCGACCGGGAAATGGCAGCGGAGACAAGCCGGTTTGCCGAGGCTCAACGAAAAGCCGTGCGCGCGCAATGGACGGGACGCTGGTTCCGACGAGCGTGGCTAACTCCCCAACTGGGCTGGGTAGGTGAGGACCGGCTTTGGCTAGAACCACAACCCTGGGCCGTGCTCGGCGGCGCGGCAAGTCCGGAACAGGCGCAAACGCTCGTCCAAGCCGTTGACGAGTTGGTTCGCCGACCTTCGCCCATCGGCGCCATGCTTATAAACCAGGGGATCAAGATGATGATTTCCAAGCCCGGGGAGGCAGCAAACGGCGGTGTCTGGCCCTCCATCACCGGCACCTTGATCTGGGCGCTGGCCAAGGTGGACCGCAAGATGGCCTGGGACGAATGGAAGAAGAACTCCCTGGCACGGCATGCAGAGGCCTATCCAGAAATCTGGTACGGAATCTGGAGCGGCCCTGACACTTACAACTCGGTGCTCTCCAAGTTTCCTGGCCAAACAATGTTTGACGAGGCGCTGCTCAGGGAAGCGAAACCCGGGCAGCCGCCAGCCGGATTAGGCTTCGGCTGGACGGACTTTCCCGTGATGAACTTGCACCCTCATGCCTGGCCTTTGTATAGCGCCACGAAGCTCCTCGGCATTGAGTTCACTGAAGAAGGCGTTGTACTGGCGCCCGCGCTGCCCCTCGAGAGCTACCGGTTTCAATCGCCTCTGGTGGGTGTCGTCAAGACTGCCGCCCGATACGAAGGTTGGTATGAGCCCAAAGTCGCAGGCCAATGGACCATCAGCTTAGGGTTGCCGCCCGAGGAGCAGGAACGCTTTAAGACCCTGCGTGTGAATGGGAAGAAGGAGGCCCTCAGGCGCACTTCCGATCGGCGCATTAAATTCCAGGGGTCCGGTGCGCCCGGCAATCCCCTTCGCATGGTTGTTAGTTAGAAGGGAGCCAGGACAGACTTCCCCTTGCATGGCCCCGGGGAACAACGCTGGAATGCAGCAGGAAATGACGGAATGTCGTGCCTCTTTGGCGAACCAAATCTTCACAGGCCACCGGACACAACGTCGGCGTTAAAATAACCCCATTAACGTCAAATAGATAGAAAGATACCGGGATCTGAGTGGGAACTGTTAATGCGTCTCTTCAGCCTTCTGAAGCTTGGCCTCGGTTGAGGCCCTTGCGTCGGCGACCAAGTTCGGAGACAATAAGCTTTAGAAATCCCACAGAGGAGCAATTGTGCAACTCATACCGCGCGACGAGAAGTTCTACGACCTTTTCCGCGGGCAAGCGGAGAACCTCCACAAGGCCGCGCAGATGCTGGTGGCTCTTTTCGAGAATTTCCAGGACGTCGAGAAGCACGTAGCCGAGATCAAGTTTGTGGAGCACAAAGGCGACCAGCTCACGCACGAGCTGATGATGAAGCTGAATAAGACCTTCATCACGCCCATCGACCGGGAGGACATTCACGCCTTGGGTTCGGCTCTCGACGACGTGCTCGACCTGGTGGATGCGGCAGCCAGCCGCCTGGTGGTTTACAAGGTCACCGCCGTGACGCCCGGGGCTCGGCAGCTCTCCAAGGTGATCGCGCACGGCACAGAGATTATCCTCAAGGCCGTCTCCCAGCTCGGCAAACCGGAGCACATCCTCGAGTACTGCGAACAGATCTCCCAGATCGAGGAGGAGGCTGACCGCATCAAGGGTGAATGCGTCGCGCGGCTTTTCGAGCACTCCATTGACCCGATCGAGATCATCAAGTGGAAGGAAATCTACGAGGTCCTGGAAGCCACCACGGATAAGTGCGAGGACGTGGGGGACGTGCTGGAAGCCGTAGTCTTGAAGGCCGCCTGAAGGCGCTTAGTTCCTTGGGAGAACAAGATTCCGACGGTCGGTGCGGCCCTGGGGCCGCCGGATCGCGTGTCTCCTCCCTAGGGTTCCCGCGATCCTCCAAGCGCGCTCGCAAAACCAGAACATTGATGGCGTTCCTTGCTGCCCTCATGGCCGCGAGAGGATTCTCAGGACGATGGGTTCCTGCCGGCCGCCACCCATTTACTGGGTGGGGCACTCTGAGGGTGCGGAGGCCACTTGATGCTGGGAATTGAGACCGCCACCCTGCTGGTACTGGTCCTGGTTCTGGCCGCCGAATTCGTCAACGGCTGGACGGATGCACCTAATGCCATCGCCACGGTTGTCTCCACGCGAGTGCTGCGGCCCCACACGGCGCTCCTGCTGGCGACGGGGCTCAACGTAGCGGGGGCCTTTGCCGGCCAAGCCGTCGCCCAGACGATCGGGAAAGGGATTGTCCGGGCTGAGATCATCAACCTGCGCACCATCGCCACGGCAATGATCGCGATTGTAGTCTGGAGCACCCTGGCATGGTGGCGGGGGTTGCCGACGAGCGAGAGCCACGGGCTGATCGCGGGCTTGACTGGTGCCGCCGTGGCCACAGCGGGTTGGGAAGCCATCTTGTGGGAAGGATGGCGGAAGACCCTTGTCGGCCTGGGCTTCTCGACCTTCCTGGGCTTTGGTGGCGGGTTGCTCCTGATGGTGGCCATTTATCGTTTCTTCTTTCATGCTCGGCCTGAGCTCGTCCGGCGCATCTTCGGCCGATTGCAGATCCTCTCGGCGGCCTTCATGGCCTTCAGTCACGGCAACAACGACGGCCAGAAGTTCATCGGTGTATTCACTTTGACCCTCTTTCTGGGCGGATGGATTCCGAAATTTGCCATACCCAGTTGGGTGATCCTGGTCTGCGCTCTGACCATGGGGCTGGGTACGGCAGTGGGTGGCTGGCGGATCGTTCGGACGATGGGCTTGCGCCTGACCAAGCTCCAACCCGTGCAAGGCTTCTGCGCCGAGACGGGCGCTGCCGTAACCATCCAGATTGCCTCCCTACTCGGGGTGCCCCTCAGCACGACGCACACCATCAACACGGCCATTATGGGGGTCGGCAGCACGCGCGGCTTTTCGGCGGTGCGCTGGGGGGTGGGACGGGAGATCGTGACGGCCTGGATTCTTACCTTCCCGGTATCGTTTTTCCTCGGGTGGAGTCTGACCAAGTTGTTTTCAATCTTGTTCCCGTGGCAGTATTCCTGAGCTTCCTCCGAGAGGAGCCATGTTCTGGTTCGCAGTCACAATTGTTCTAGTCGCGCTCATATTCGACTTCCTGAACGGATTTCATGACGCCGCCAATTCCATCGCGACGGTGGTCTCCACGCGCGTCCTCTCGCCGCGTGTGGCTGTCGTGTGGGCAGCCTTCTTCAATTTTGTTGCCGCCTTCACATTCGGGACCGCCGTAGCCAAGACCATGGGCAGGGGCATGATCGATCTCCAGTACGTGAACCTCTACGTCATCCTGGCCGGGCTGATGGGAGCCGTCTTCTGGGACATCCTCACCTGGTACTACGGATTGCCGGTCAGCTCTTCGCACGCCTTGATGGGGGGTTACGCCGGAGCGGCCGTGGCCAAGGCGGGTTGGGGCGTTATCATCCTGGGCGGCTGGACGAAGACCCTGCTTTTCATCGTCCTCTCGCCCGCGATCGGATTGGTGCTCGGTGCAAGCCTGATGATTGCCGTTTCCTGGATATTCCAACGCTGGGCTCCCCAGCGGGTGGACCGGTATTTCCGCAAGCTCCAGTTGGTTTCCGCCGCCGCCTACAGCTTCGGCCACGGGACCAACGACGCGCAGAAGACTATGGGGATTATCGCTGGTGTGCTCTTCACGGCGGGCATTCTGAAGCGTTTCTATATTCCCTTTTGGGTGGTGCTGATGGCCCACGCGGCCATCGCGCTCGGGACACTAGCTGGGGGCTGGCGCATCGTTAGGACCATGGGGATGAGAATTACAAAGCTTAAACCGGTAGGCGGCTTCTGCGCGGAGACCGCTGCCGCCATAAGCTTGCTGGGGACGGCGGCGGCGGGAATCCCTGTATCTACCACCCATACCATCGCCGGCGGAATCATGGGTGGGGGGAGCGTTCAGCGCCTGAGTGCCGTCCGCTGGGGCATGGCGAGAAGCATCGTCTGGGCTTGGGTCCTGACGATTCCCGTTTCCGGCATCGTGGCTGCAATTTGCTTCTGGGCCCTCCACAGGATTTTCCCAGCAGCGTAGGCCGAGGAGCTGGAAACTCGGCGCTTTGATTCGAGTGTCTGGCATCAGCAACTGCCCTCTTGGAAGGGCAATTGCCTTCTGCCTCCCAGCTTTTACTTCCTGCGCTCAGCGCTCTCCACCCGCAAATAGGGCCGAATTGCCTTCCACTTCTTGTGCCCGATGCCGCGAATAGCAAGCAGATCCTCTACGCGGCGAAACGGGCCATGTTTCTGCCGAAAGGCCACTATACGCGCTGCCAGCTTAGGTCCAATCCCCGGCAGCTTCACGAAGTCCTCCGCCGAAGCTAGGTTGATGTCGAGCGCGATCTGCGGAGTTCCCGCTGGCGCATCCGTCTGTTTAGGTAGGGCTTCCTGCTTCGCCTGGAATCCGGAGGGAGCCAGGAGCAGAGCGAGCATCAGGGGGCCCAGAAGGCTCATCTTCGCAATGCCTTCTCAAGCGCCGCAGGTGCACGCTTCCCAGCCAGGGGTAACATGGCACGCACCAGCGCCGAATAGAGCGGAACCAGATCCGGCGAAACGCGTCGCAGGACAGCAAGGTGCCGCTTAACGGTTGTCCAGTCGCCGCGCGTTACCGGGCCCGTCAGGGCACGCCGTCCGCCAAGCCTCACGAAGCTCCCAACGGTCTCAGCGACGAACTGCCCCAGCATGGGCCGAACGATTCTCGCGGGCACGCCCGCGTGTCGAAGCAGGCGAGCCGACCGGTCCATCAAAGTGACGACAGTAGGGCAGACCAGAAATGCCGCGGCGTGATAGAGGGTCTTCTGCAAAGGGCGCACCGGAAAGGCAACCCCACCCAATGCCTTCACCCACTGACCGGCCAGCTTCCGAGCCGCAGCATCACCCTCGATCCCCCAAAAGCACGCCTTCAGGTTTCGGACTCCCGCCGCGGGACTAGGGATTGTCTGAAATGGATGAAGCGCGCCAATCGCCGCACCCCGGCGGCGTAACGGCCGAAGCACGGCCGCGGGCAAGGAGCCGCAGGTGTGCAGCACCACCCTCCCTGACCAGTCGCGACGGCGCCTAGCCAAATCTCTCGCCACAGGTTCCAGCGCGGCATCCGCCGTCGTCAGGAGAATCACCGTAGCCTCGGTCACGCGAGGATCCTCGATGCCGACGGGCCGTCCGCTCCCAACAAACCGGGCCGCGCGCCGTGCTGCTCCTGGACGCCGGGCCGCGATGAGGGTTATGGGGACTCCCGCCTCTGCCAGGAGCTTCCCCAGTGCCTGGCCCACCCTGCCCGGGCCGACGATGGCCACCTCCCGCTTCGTGAGGCCGATGTGCGCCACCTCTGCCTTACTCCAGAACCTTATACTTCCCAGCTTTCTGCCAATCCGGCCAGCTCAAGCCTTCCGCGTCCCAGACGATTTTGCCGGCACGAACGGTGAGCAGGCACCGTAACCTTTGGCTGCCGTGGAGCCGCGCGTGGCCGCTGTCCACAAATCCGAAGGTTCCCTTCTGCAGCTCAAGCACGGCGATGTCCGCAGTAGTACCCACCGCCAGCGTTCCTAAATCCGTCCGCTTGATCTCACGTGCCGGCGTAACAGTCGCCCGCAGAATCACTTCTTCCAGCGGCATCCCGAGGTTCAGGAACTTCGACATGGTCGTAACCATGTTGGCCTGAGGAATCAGAGCGCTCTGTTGGTGCAGGTCAGTGGAGATTGAGCCCGGCCCCAATCCCTGCTGCATTGCAGGCGCGGCAATCCGGAACCAGAAACTCCCGGCGCCGTGACCCACATCGAAGATGACGCCACGCTTGCGCGCCTCGCGGACGTAATCGTTCACCTTGTCGCTCGCATCGAGTAGGGGGATGTGCTGCGCATACATGTGCGTGTGAATATCGCCGGGACGCATATGGCGCAGCAACAAATCCTCGTATGTCCGCGTGGGTTGGGGCTGAAAGTCCACCATGACGGGCACCTCCGCCAGCCGCCCGGCCTCGAAGGCGCGGTCCAGGGCTTCCCACTCGGGCCCGCGATAATGCGCCGTCTTCACTCCGACCAGAATCTGCCGGTACTTCTTGATCATTTCCGCCGTCGGTCGGGCATCCATTTCAGCCATGCTTTGCTCGCCGATGGGGTCCATGCCGACCCCGACGATGTTCAAGAAGGCGAGGACGCGCACTCGAGCTTTGTTGATGACCCGGGCCTTGAACTGCTCGAAATTCTTCCAGCCCGCGGAGCCTGCGTCAACGATTGTCGTGACGCCGCTCGGGAAGGCGTTCAGGTCGGGATAAATTCCCCAGCCCCCAGGGTCTTCGACGAAGACGTGAGCGTGAATGTCAACCAACCCCGGCGTCACGTAGTAACCTGTGACGTCCACCACCTTCTTGGCCTCTGACGCCGGGATGTTCTCCGCCACAAGCGCAATGCGGTCACCTTTGACAGCGACATCGCGCGATGCATTCATCTGGTTGGCGGGATCGATGACGCGTCCGCCCTTCAGCAGCAGATCGTAGGTTTGTGCCGAAACTTCCGTGACTAGGCTGAGTACGAAAAGTATTGAGAGAGAGACGCAGAGCTTGGGTGTCTTCATGGTCCGGGGCCTTTCCATCTCTAAGAAGTCTGCGTGATTATATGATGACAGGGGAGACTCTGCTATCCGCATTATTCGGGCGGCGCCCCGTCGCGGCCCGGCTCGGCGAGCCGAAGTGAGCACGTTAGGTGAACTTGCTTTTGCTTCGATTCTGGCTTGGTTGTCCGGTCAGACCGCGTTAGACTTTGCGCTATCTGCGAAGTATGAAGGATAGGCGCGGGGTTGAAAAGAGGCTGATTATCGCACCTATTCCGGCGCCTCTCGTCGAAGCCCGTGTCCTTTTCGGAGAGGAAAACTGCGCAGGGAGGGGTGTTGATGCTGACTTTGCTGCACAAGGCTGTCGTCCGCAGAAAACCGCTTCGCAACGCCCTCCCGGTCGGGCTCATAGTGGCTGCAACGCTGTGGCTCCCCGGGTGCGCGAAGAACTCTCCAGACACCCCAGCTTCTCCCCCAAAGGCCTTTGCTATGCAAGACTCCCAGAGACCAATCCGCCAAGGAGAATCCGCCATGCCCAAGATTCTGGATCCCGACCCCGGACAACGGGCTTACGACTCCGAATTCCTCAGGCTCGTCGCGAACCCTCCGTCACCAGCCGGCCCTGAGCTGAAACCCGGGTGGAGAAAGGTGCCCGGGATGGCAGTCCGCACCGGGGAGAAGTATGAAGTCACACTCGACCTCGCGCCTCAGGTGCTGCGCCTGGATATTCCGGAAGACCGTGGGTATGGGGAGACGAGAGGACCGCAGGAGGCTCCCTTGTTCCCGTCATTTTCAGCGGCCGATGTTGATGCATCAAGCTTTGCGCCGGCAGCGGCGTTGGCGCTCAAAGCCAAGCAATTTGACGATGGGCTTTACGCCTCGGTGGAATTGGCCGCCGACGCCGGGTTGGGCCGCTTCCAAGCAAAGAAGTACCTCCTTCTAAGGCTTCTTCAGGCGCTCGCGGCGGAGAGTGACCGAACGGCGGCCTCGATCCTGACTGCCGCCGCACGGCTGGGCGGCCAGCAGCCGCAAGTCACCGCCGAGGTGGCCCACGAAGCTGAGAATCTGCTGCAGGAATTTCTTGCCGATGAGCTTCGCTCTAAACCTCTCGGGTTCTACACGTGGAGCCAGGAACTGTCGCGCATCTTTCAGCGCGACGGTATGCTCCAAACGGAGACGAAAGAGCCGGCGGCTCGTGCTCTGGCAGCAGCCCTTTCGCGGGACGACGAGCTCCTGAGAGCATATAGCGCCGCTCTCAGTCTTTCGGAAAAGCTAACCAACCCGCTGGCATGGAGCGATCTGCGCGAGTTGGCCTCGGCACTCAAAGGAGAACGCACTCCCAGATTCCCCGAGCACTTATCGTTGTTTCCTCCCTCGAGGGCTCATGAGACAGACCTCATCAAAAAGCTCTATGGAGACCGGCCGATTCCCGAGGGCTTCCATCTTGCCGATGAGATGATCAAGCGGATTCGGGCCGGGACGCTCGACCTCAAACCCTCACCTGCCTCCGGCTGGTACGACTATCAGACCTACGCGCTCGAAGCCCTGGTAGCCCCAGACCGCATGCCGGAGGGCAAGCACCTCAAGCTGGACGAATCCTACCGGAAGGAACTAGACGGTTTGTTCAAGGCTCTCCTTGCCCTGACGCGGGAAACACATGTCAAACAACTCGAAGTGCCCATGGCGGGCGCGGCAGGACCGCCCGAGAAACTGGTGCTACATCTCTTTCCGAGGTTGACTCTCGAGCCTCTGGCAACCTACTACCTTCGCCGCGCACATTCGTATCGGTTCGTCCGCGCGGTTCTTGAGCAGGCATTCGGCCCGGAGGGACTCGGGCAAACACGGCGCCTGACCGCCGCCGGGCCTCTTAACCTCTCGCTCAGCGCGGAGCTCCGCCTCATGGAAGCTCTTTTCTATGGCGCATATCTGCAGTCGTGCGAGGAAATTGGCATGGCGCCCGAACGCGACCCGAGCCTCGGAAACTCCAAAGGCACAAGTGCCGAGCAGGCTCTGCTTGGAGCATGGCTAGCCTCGATCCGAAAGGATCCTGATCTCGGGCAGGACATTCGCATGATGGTCCCCGTCTTTTATGACATTGGTCGAAAGCAGATCAAGGTGTGGGCGGTTCTCGGGGTCACCACGAAGCCCCTGACAATCTCATATGAAACTCGTCCTGCCGTCGTGGGAATCAGAGGTCCCGATGGCAAGCTCGTGAAGCCTCGAGATGTTGAGGTGGAGTTCCACAGGGAGTACCACCGGGCTGCCTACTTCGCCACGGCCGAAATCTATGTGACGCGCTTGCTGAATCGGAGTGAGTTCAGACAACACTGCGACAAGTACAAGACGTACAAAACCATCGTCAGCAATCTCAGGTAGTCTGGTGCGTCTTTAGCCGGAGTGAGACCGTCGGGCGAGTGAAGAACCCACGGTTGATTGGCAATTTGAATCAACCGTGGCAATCAGATCCTCAGAGGCCCCGGACTGAAGCCTCCTTCTCTTTCAAGGCCTTGATGCGGTCGCGTAACTGGGCAGCCTTTTCGAATTCAAACTGCTTGGCGGCCTCACGCATTTGCTTCTCCAGGCTGGCGACCAATTGTTCGAGCTGGTCCGGGGAGGTCAATTCCTCATTTTCTACCTCGGCGGGCACGGTGACGTAGTCTGCTTCCACAATCGACGCCAGCGCCATATCCACGGGCTTCACAATGCTCTCGGGCGTGATGCCGTTTTCCTCGTTGAAGCGTTGCTGCTTGGCGCGCCGCCGGTTTGTCTCCGCCAGGGCTTGGCGAATGGAGTCCGTCAGCGTATCGGCGTAGAGAATCGCCTTGCCGTGGATGTTGCGCGCTGCCCGCCCCATGGTCTGGATGAGCGACCCAGTCGAACGCAGAAATCCTTCCTTGTCCGCGTCCAAGATGGCAACCAGCGAGACTTCCGGCAAATCCAAGCCCTCGCGCAGCAGATTGATCCCAATAAGGACGTCGAATTCGCCCTTGCGCAGATCGCGCAGGATTTTGACGCGTTCCAAGGTCTCGATTTCCGAGTGCAGGTAGCGGCAGCGCACGCCGACCTCGGTGTAGTATTCCGTCAAATCCTCCGCCATGCGCTTGGTGAGCGTAGTGACCAGCACGCGCTCGCCTGCGCTGACGCGGGCCCGAATCTCACTCAACAAGTCATCAATCTGATTGCGCGTGGTACGCACTTCGGCTTCCGGGTCGATCAGGCCCGTGGGGCGGATAATCTGCTCCGCCACACGCCCGCCAGCTTTGGTTAATTCGTAGGGGCCCGGAGTTGCCGAAACATACATGACCTGTCCCACGCGATGCTCGAATTCTTCGAACATCAAGGGCCGATTGTCGAGTGCCGAGGGCAAGCGGAAACCGTAATCAACCAAGGTTTGCTTGCGCGAACGGTCGCCATTGTACATGCCGCGGAGTTGCGGGATCGTCTGGTGGCTTTCATCGATGAAAATCAGCGCATCCTGCGGGAGATAGTCGAGCAGCGTCGGTGGCGGCTCGCCCGGCAGGCGCCCGGAGAGATGCCGCGAGTAATTCTCGATGCCGTGGCAGTAGCCCATCTCCTTCATCATCTCGACATCAAACCTGGTGCGCTGCTGGAGGCGCTGAGCTTCGACCAGCTTCCCTTGCTTCTCAAGTTCGCCGTGCCACCACTCGAGTTCGCTCAGAATGCGCGTGATGGCCTCCTCCCGCTTTTCCGCGGGCATCACGTAGTGGGTGCGTGGGTAGATGGGCAGGCGCCCGTAAGTCTGCTTGACCTGGCCAAACAGCGGATCGATCTGTGACAGCGCCTCGATTTCATCGCCCCACATTTCAATCCGGTAGGCGTTGTCTTCGTAGGTGGGAAAAACCTCGATTACATCGCCGCGCACGCGGAACGTTCCGCGGCGGAAGTCCGTGTCGTTGCGCCCGTATTGGATTTCGACCAGCCGCCGCAGGATGTCCTGCCGGGAAATCTTCTGGCCCTTCTCCAGCAGGAGCAGCATGCCGTAATAGGCCTCGGGCGACCCCAGACCGTAAATGCAGCTCACGCTCGCCACAATCAAGCAGTCGCGGCGCTCAAGTAGCGAGCGCGTCGCCGACATCCGCAACTTATCGAGCTCATCGTTGATCGTGGCCTCTTTCTCAATGTAAACGTCGCTGGCCGGGATGTAAGCCTCGGGCTGGTAATAGTCGTAGTAGCTGACGAAATACTCGACGGCGTTATGAGGGAAGAAGCTGCGAAACTCGTGGTAAAGCTGCGCCGCCAGGGTCTTGTTGTGAGCCAGCACCAGCGTGGGGCGGTTGCTGGCCTCGACCACCTTGGCCATCGTGTACGTCTTGCCGGAACCCGTAACGCCCAGCAGCACCTGGTGCTTCTCGCCTTCCTCGAGGCTGCGGACGAGTTGGTCTATTGCCGTGACTTGATCGCCGCGGGGGTGATAGTCGGAAACCAGCTTGAGGTCCATGACGCTCTGGCCGCTTGGCCTTCGGTATGGCAAATGCATATTATAGCCGCAACTGTGCGCAGGCTGTCCTCCCGACTGCATTCAGCCGGACTAGAAAACGAATGTGCGACTTGAAGTGCGTCCGACGAGGGCCCCGCCCTCCGTTCCCATCTGATCTCCGGGGAGTTCGAGCACCTCCCACCGCCCAGCTGCGGTAAATCCAAACCGCTACTCGCGGCTGCCTGACTACTTTGTGGCGTGAGTGCACGACAGCATTCACTGTGTTAGAATGCGGGAGTTTGATCTTCACCAAGATTCCTAGAGAAGGCTGGTCCAATGAGAATTTGCAGCATGCGGCAAACAAGCTTGGCAATCATCAATCTTCTGGCGCTGGGTGGGGCAATTTATGGGCAGCAAGCTACCCCACCGAAACCCCCTGCCCCCGCGGCGGCCACCCAACCCAAAGCTACCGCAGCGACTCCTGCGAAGAAGCCATCGGCCGCCACTGCGGTGACTAAGCCGCTCAAGACCCCTCCACTTCCCGGCGAGAAGGTAGTCCTGAAGGTAGGGAAAGAGCAAGTGAGCCAAGCCGACTTGGACTCTGTGATCAACGGGCTCAGCGCCGAGATTCGGCAGGCAGTTGCCCGGCAAGGCAAGCGTCCCATTGGCGAACAATACGCGCTGATGCTTGTGCTTTCCGGGCAGGCCATCAGCCACCGTCTGGATTCCTCACCTGACATCCGTCGGCAGATTGACTTGCAGCGCTTGCAGCTCCTAGCGCAGGCCGAGTACCAGAACCTCCTGAGTCAGACCAAGGTCACTCCCGAAGAGATCAGCCAGCACTACACCGCGCACCCCGAGGAGTTTGACCAAGCCCAAGTGCGTCAAGTAGTTATCCGGAAGAAGCCGGAAGCAGCCAAGGAGGGCACGCCGGGCTTGTCCGCGCCGGACGCCAAGGCTAAGGCTGAAGAAATCCGCAAAGCACTGGCCGGCGGAAGCGACGCCAGCCAGGTGATTCAGCAGTACGCTGCACCCGGCGTGGTCCAGATCGACGCGCAGCCCCGCACGATTCGCCGGGGGCAGTTGCCGGCGGACTTGGACAAGGCGGCATTTCAACTGAAGGAGGGTGAAGTTTCCGACCCCTTCGAGACGCCGCAAGCGCTCGTTTTTGTACAAGTTGCCGGACGGCGCCGTGTGGAACTGAAGGACGCATCCAGCGAGATTGAAGCCCGCCTCCGTGATCAGAAGGTGCAGGCCACGCTGGCTGATCTGCGCGCCAAGACGCAAGTCTGGATGGATGAGGAGTACTTCGCCGCGCCAACCGCGCTCCCAACGCCTCCACCGCCGGCGGTTAGCCCTCCGCCTCAGCCGTAGCGACAAGTCGGTGAATTGTGGGATTCGCCGTGTGGTATGTCGTGCGGACCTCCAGGTCGGCTGTTGTCAAGTGCCGCCGTCTTGCAGATCCGCACCGCAGGTTCTGATTTGGGAAGTTGTTTGCATGGATTCCGCTCCGATTTCCCAGCGCGCAAGAATACTTTTCAACACATCTGTTGAAAAGTTTGTGGAAAAGACCTCCCGCCCGCACGTTAAGCATCCCAATCTAAATGGCTTTTAGCTCTTTGCACCAATCTGTAGCATTCATGTGCCATCGCGTTCGTCGATGACGGTGCGCCGCCGCGAGCTGGGCACACTTCTTAATCAATTTCTTCGCCAGCGGAGAAAAATCGCGGGGGAGGGGCTCATGACACGACGTTTTGGAATCCGAGTTGCCAAGCAGCACGGCACCCTTGAGTGCGAAGCAATCAGTGAGGAAAGAATCTTCCAAGGACCTTTAGAGGTCAGCAAGTCAGCTAGAGTAATGGTTGGGGCCTCTTCAGTTTCACTTCGATAACCTGATTATCCTGCTCCACTTCAAACTCTTTTCCGAAGGTCTGGTGGTGGTCGGCAATCACCATCAAGAGGATGGTTCCTTTGGGAATGTTCGTGAATTTGTAGCGGCCCTGGGCATTCGTCTTGGCGCTAAAGGAGAGCATCTTGGAGGGCTTCAGTCGCGCTTTGCTCCCCGGCTCACGGAAGCGCAACGTCAGGCGGGCCTGGCTGATGGGCTGACCGGTGGTCGCATCCTTAACGACAACATGCACGCTAGTTCGGTCCGGAGAATCAGCTCTTGCCGGCGTGGGAATGCTTGCAAGGACAAGGAGCGCCCCAATGCACAGAACCAAGATCAAAGCTTTCTCGGCGTGAGATGGAGTCATTTGAGCTCTTCCCTTCCCCTGTCCGCACATTCTGCGCGACCAGTAGACGCGGCAAGGCAATTATACCAAACGGGAGCACCTCAAGCGATCCTACAACAGCCCGAAGTGCTGCAATGGCATTGACTTACCCGAGCCAGTCCGATAACTTCGCGGCCGAGGGAAATTCCACCGATCCGGAGGGCTCTTTGTAGCAGTGGCGCATCCGGCCCGGAATGCTCGGCCCTGGGCAAGGGCTGCTACAGTCTTGAGCCCGGAAAGGCACCATGGGATTCGCAACCGACGCTATTCACGTAGGACAAGAACCCGACCCCGCCACGGGGGCCATCATTGTGCCTATCTATCAGACTTCGACCTTCGTCCAGGAAGAATTGGGTAAGCACAAGGGCTACGAGTATGCCCGCACGGCGAATCCCACGCGTGCCGCCCTGGAACGCAACCTGGCGGCACTCGAGCACGGTCGGTTTGGCTTGGCGTTTGCCTCCGGGATGGCGGCGATTAATGCCGTGATGACGCTGTTCAAGGCGGGTGACCACATCGTCGCCGGCCACAATCTTTACGGCGGCACCTTCCGCCTCTTCGAGCGCGTGCTGAGAGACTCGGGGCTGAGCTTCAGCTACGCCAACACCTGCCGGCTGGAAGAGGTGGAAAGATCCTTCACCCCCACCACCCGGATGCTCTACATCGAAACGCCGACGAATCCGGTGATGGAAATCACCGACATCGCGGCGGCAGCCAAGCGGGCCCACGAGCACAAAGTGCTCCTGGCTGTGGACAATACCTTTATGAGTCCCTATTTCCAGCACCCGCTGGAGCTGGGCGCCGACATCGTCATCCATAGCACGACGAAGTATTTGAATGGACATAGTGATGGCGTGGGCGGCGCCGTTATTTTGAATGACGCTGACCTCGCGGCACGGCTAAAGTTCATTCAGAACGCCGCCGGGGCAATCCTCGGGCCTTTTGATAGCTGGCTGGTTTTGCGCGGCGTGAAGACGCTGGCGGTCCGCATGGAGCGTCATAACTCGAACGGCCTGGCAGTGGCCCGCCACCTCGCAGGCCATCCGAAGGTGAAGAAAGTCTACTATCCTGGCCTTCCCTCCCACCCTCAGTACGAACTGGCCAAGAAGCAAATGACGGGATTTGGCGGAATGCTGGCGTTCGAAACTGGCTCATTGGAAAATGCGCGCGCGGTTCTCAAGTCTGTGCGGCTCTGTTCGCTTGCCGAAAGCCTGGGAGGAGTTGAAACTCTGATCTCCCACCCCGCCACGATGACCCATGCAAGTGTCCCACCTGAGGAGCGGCAACGCCTCGGCATCACCGACGGCCTGGTGCGCATCTCGGTCGGCATCGAGGATGTGGAGGACCTCATCGCCGACCTCGATCAAGCCCTCGGAAGGATCTGAGCCCTCATCATGCATGCAACTCACCGCCACCACGCTCTCCTGACACTCGGATGGATACTGGGGACTGCGTATGCCTGGGCAGCATCTGACGTCCCCGCGTCGCCCCCTGAGTTAGTTGTCCCCCGGGTGGACCGGGCGCCGATGCTGGAAGACTTCCTGGAGATGAAGCCCCGCCGCGCGTGGGAAGACCGCTTGGCCAAAGTGGAGGGCTTCACCCAGCGGTTGCCCAGTGACGGGGCCCCCTCCTCGCAACGCACTGAAGCCTACCTGGGCTATGACGATGTGAATCTCTACTGCGTTTTCGTCGCCTTCGACTCCGAGCCGCAGAAGGTCCGCGCTCACATGCTGCCACGCGACAATGTTACTGGCGACGACAAGGTGGATTTGTTTCTCGACACTTTTCACGACCACCGCCGCGCCTTCGTCTTCACCACCAACCCTTTCGGCATTCAAATGGACGGGCTCTGGAATGAAGGTCGGGTCCAGCAATACGACCGCTCCTTCGATACGGTATGGCAATCGCGCGGTAAACTCACCCCGCAAGGTTTTGTCGTCTGGATGGCCATCCCCTTCAAGAGCTTGCGTTTCCCTCCCACGCGCGAGCAGAGCTGGGGAATCGTCCTCATCCGTTGGATCCCGCGCGTGAACGAATCGGCGACTTGGCCATGGGTTTCTACACGCATTGAAGGCCGCTTGAATCAGGGAGCAACCCTCAAGGGCCTGGAGAACATCTCGCCCGGACGCAATATGCAGTTGATCCCCTACGGCTTCGTTCGCTCATTCCGCGCCCTCGATACTCGGAACCCGCTCCAGCCCCACTTTGTGAGCGACCGTGCGGAGCCCGACGCCGGCCTGGACGGCAAGTTTGTCTTGAAGGACAGCTTCGCGCTGGACGTGACTCTGAATCCTGACTTCAGCCAGGTGGAATCCGACGAGCCGCAGGTAACCATCAACCGGCGCTTCGAGGCTTACTTCCCGGAAAAGCGCCCTTTCTTCCTGGAGAACCCGGGATTCTTCGAGACTCCCATCAACCTCTTCTTCACCCGGAGGATTGCTGACCCGCAATTCGGTGTCCGTCTGACGGGCAAGAAGGGCCCGTACGCCATCGGAGCTTTACTCGCCGACGACGAGTCCCCAGGGAAGAGTGTGCCCGTGGGAGATCCCCTGTACGGCCAACGCGCGGGATTTGGAATTGTTCGCCTCAGCCGCGACCTCTTCGGGCAATCCAGCGTGGGGATGATGTTCACGGATCGGGAACTCAACGGCGGCTTCAACCGTGTGGGCAGCCTGGATGGCCGCTTCAAGTTGACCCGAAACTGGCTGGCCAGCGGGCAAGCTGTGGCCAGTTCGACCCGGCTGACGGACGGCAGCGAGATGGCCGGTCCTGCATACAAGTTCAGGCTGCGGCGCGACGGTCGCCAGTTCTACTATGACCTTGATTTCAACGATCGTAGCCCGGGCTTCCTCACCCAAACGGGTTTTATCACGGAAGATTCGGTGGAAAGACCCCTGCAAGGGGGCCGCGAAATCGAACGGCCCTCCTTGCGGACAGATATCCGCAGCGTCGGCCAGTTTGCGAGCTACCGCTTCCGTCCCGAAGGAAAGTATCTGATCTCCTGGGGGCCGAACGTTTTTGTGAACCCGATATGGGACCACCAGGGCACACGCCTGGACATGTACCACGACTACAGCATGACTTGGGAACTGACGGGCGCAACGCTGCTCGAATTATTCTACGTCGCCGACCGCGAGTTGCTGCGCCCCAAGGATGTTGCGGGGCTGGCGGAAAACCGCACCTTCTCGCATCACCGCCAAGGCGTCTACTTCGAGACCAGCTACCATCCCCGGATCACTTTTCGGGGCGAGTACTCTCGCGGCACTTTGATCAATGTCGTTCCTCCCACAGGCCAGCAGCCCGCGCTGGCTAACTTGACCCGCAGTGAGGCGAGTATCACCGTGCGACCACTTACCCTGTTGAGCGTCGATAGCGCCTACCTCCTGGAGCGACTCACCGACCGCGGGCAGGGCGGGAGCATCTTCAACAACCACATTATCCGTTCCAAGTGGGGCTGGCAGTTCACCCGGGAGCTTTCCCTGCGCGTCATCCTCCAATACAACGCGATCCTTGCCAATCCGGCACGCACTCGCCTGGAAACCACCAAGAACTTCAACGCCGACTTTCTCTTCACCTACCTCGTCAATCCCTGGACGGCCTTGTACGTCGGCTACAACGGCAACGCGCAGAATATCGACCTCGTCCCCACGGCCACCGGCAGCGAGCTCCTCCGCACTAACTACTTCACCCACGACGCCCGGCAGTTCTTCATCAAGTTTTCTTACCTTTTGCGTTTCTAAACACTCCTGAGTAGCCGGAGGGATGGCGAGTGAACGTCCTAGGGCGGGAGCAGCGGGTTCAAGCTGCGGAGGCGGCAGTAACGGTGGCGGGCGCGCGGAGGCGGTCGACAATCGCCTTCAGAATGCCGAGAATGATCAGCAGTTGCAGCCCCATGCCGATGTACAGCCCGGGACGCGCGCCGAGGGCAGCTACTTCCGGAGAGAAAATGCCGAAGGGAGTGAAAAGCTGGAAGAGGAGACTACCACGGGCGTCTGACCCGATGGAGATTACTCCCCCAATGATGCTGACACTGACGTAGTAGAGGCATAAGTAGAGAAACCCTTTGACGAGAGGGCGCTTCATATGGGTCAGATCGCACCACTGAAGAAACAGGATGTCGCGGGTGGTGAAAATCAGGACGGTCAGCAACTCGAGCGCGGCGGCTCCCAGGTGCCACCGAGCAAGAGGAATTGCGCCCCGCAGCCCCGCCGCCTCGGCGAGAAGTAATGCGTAGGCGACCAAGGCAGTTGCCGCCAGCCACGGCCAGGGCAAGCCGGACTCGGAGAAGTATCTCTCCTCCCCCGCCGAGCGCCGGCGCCACCAGACCTTGAGGCGCTCATGGGGAGTAAGCGTGGCCAGTCCCACCGCAAAAAGTACGAGCCCGTTCAGGCCCATCGCCAAACTCGCCACAATGCCAGGATAAAGATGTCCGGCGTCCATGTTGGCGCCGAGCTGTTTGGGATCGAGAAAGGCATAGAACAACACATTGAGGAACGCCCCAAACCCCACCGCCTGCCAGCGCGACAGGTGGCGGATTTGTTCCCGGTCCTTCTTCAGATTCCGCACCAACATCAAGACGAACCAGGCGCCCAAGGCGGCATACACGAGCATGGTCAGGACCTCAAACGAGGTCGTCATGCCAAACAGAGTGGGCTTGGCGCGCAGGATTTCCGCGCCCACCTTGTAGATCGAGAAAATTGCCGGGAAAATGCTGATGGCCCCGAAACCGGGAAAGGGACTGTAAGCGAAACTGAGTGCCCAGCCCATGGGTAGCAGTATCAGCAAGGCAACAGCTGCCGAGCTCGACTTCTCCAGCAGCATTGACAACCACAGGCTCAGCAGACTGAGAAAGAGCGCAAACACCAGCAGCAGGGCGTACGCCCAGAGAAGCGTGCCAGCCGCATAGCCGCCCAGGAATCCCGCCAATATCGAAATCGGCAGCGAGCACCCGACAACGAAGTAGCCCAGGATGGGCGTGCCCAGGATTTTCCCCACCATCAGCTCGGCCGACGTGAGCCGCGTGGTCTTCAGGAAGTCATACGTTTTCAGCTCCCGTTCGCGCGAAATTGCCTGACCACACGCGGACGCGCACCAGAAACCCAGGACTATGTACTGAACTCCCAGCAGCCAGAGGTGGAAGAGTCGGAAAAACTGCCTCAGGTCGTTACGTTCCGAGCCCCAGCACGACAGGGCCACCAGTGCGCAAATCACCAGCACCACCAACGCTGCCGTGATGGCGCGTGGCGCCCGCAGTTCGGCGCGGACATGCCGCACGTACTCCGGATTGCGCCAAAAACGCAGCACTACATCACCTCGTGGCGGGAAAGTTTCAGATACAGATCCTCGACTGTCTGCTTGACCTCCGTAAAGGAAACCACGCGCACGCCGCTCGCTACCAGGGCGCTCAGGACCGCCGCCAGCTCTTCCTCGCTGCCCGCAAACTTGAAAATTCCTTCCGACCCACTGAGCATGACCCCGGAAACCTTGCCCTCGGCTTTCAGCCGCGATTCCACCAGGGCCGCCGTGTCGCCCACCCAGCTCAACCGGACCACGCGGTAATGGGTTTCCGCCGCCGTGATTTCTTCGATCGTCCCGCTGCGGATCATCACGCCTTTTTCCATCAGCCCAATGGAGGTGCAGAAGCCCTCCAGTTCCGTCAGGATGTGCGAGGAAATCAGCACCGTCGTCCCCTGGTCGCAGAGCGCGCGCAGCAGGTTGCGCAAGTCCATCCGCGCCTTGGGGTCAAGTCCGGAAGCCGGTTCGTCGAGCAACAAGACTTTGGGATGGTGAATGACGGCCCGCGCAATCCCCAGGCGCTGCTTCATGCCGCGGGAGAGGCCCTTGATCATTTCGTCCCGCTTGACCTCCAGGTTCACTTGGTGGATGACCTCGTCGATGCGCGCGGGGATCTCCGCCTCCGGCATCTTGTAAGCGTGGGCAAAGTAGTCGAGATATTCCCAGACTTTCAGATCCTCATAAACGGAGAAGAAATCCGAGAGGTAGCCAATGAACTGCTGGGCGCGTTCCGGCTCCTGGTGCACATCCACGCCCGAAATGAACACCCGGCCGCCCGTCGGCTCGAGCAGGCCACAGGCCATGCGGATGGTGGTGGTTTTCCCGGCGCCGTTCGGCCCAATCAGGCCGTAAATCTCGCCTTCCGGGATGACCACCTGGAGGTCGTTGACCGCCACGAGATCATCGAATTCCTTGCGCAGCTTTTCCAGTCGGATCATCGTAGTGCTGAAGTCCTGTTACCTCTCACCGCTCTTGAATACCCTTACGTTATTCGCACGTCAGAAGTTCAACCGCGTTTCAAGCCGGTTCCGGCGGCGCCGCCAGCTTCACTGAATCGCTGATCCACTGCAGGTAGTCCCGCGAGCCCTCGATAATCGGCAAGCAGATGATTTCCGGCGTATGGTAGCTGTGGAGCCCGGAGATTTCCAGCTTGATTTCCGGAAATAGCTCCCGGGTGCTCTTAATGAGCATCAGGTATTCCTTTTCGTCGGCAATCTTCCCTTCCCAGCGATAGACCGACTCAACCGGCTGAGTGATATTCACGCATGCCGCGAGTTTCTTGTCGACCAGGTGACGAGCGATCTTGCGGCACTCGCGGCGACTGGCGGCGGTCACCATGATAACGACCTTGTCCGTCACGGCTCCTCCTTTGGGCAAGGGCACGATTGTTGCGCAGAACGTGACCCGAAGATACAATAAGTCCGCCATGGTAGACAATCCCATTCACTTCGGCACTTCCGGCTGGCGCGGCGTGATCGCCGACGATTTCACCTTCTCCAACGTCCGGCTGGCGGCGGCTGCCATTGCCCAGTACCTGCTTTCCAGATCGTCGCGGCCACAGGTCATCGTGGGCTACGACACGCGCTTCCTCGCCGAGAAGTTTGCCGAGACCGCAGCGGAAACCCTGAGCTCCCAGGGGCTTGAAACCTGGGTCTGCCAGCGACCTGACCCTACGCCCGCTATCTCGTACCACATCATCCACAACAAGCTGGATGGCGGGATCAACATCACGGCCAGCCACAATCCCGCCCAATACAGCGGCCTGAAGTTTTCCAGCGCCGATGGCGCGCCGGCGTTGCCGGAGGTCACGCAGGAGATCGAGAGCTGGGTGGAACGGTTCCTTTCCGAGGGGCGTTCCACGCAAGGCTCGATGGATGCTGCCTCACTGTGCCATCGTGTCGACCCGCGCCCCGCTTACCTGGACGACCTGCGCCGGAAGGTGGACCTGAAGGCCATCGGTGAAGCGCACATGAGAATCGCCTACGACCCCCTTTACGGGACTGGGCGGGGCTATCTTGACCAACTCTTCCGCGAAGCCGGCGCCTCCGTTCACACCATCCACGACTACCGGGATGTCCTTTTCTCCGGCGTAGGTCCAGAGCCGAGTGAGAAGAACCTGGGCGAGCTCTCCCAATTCGTCCGCGAGCAAGGCTGCGCGCTGGGCGTCTCGACCGACGGCGACGCCGACCGCTTCGGCTTTGTCGATGCCGACGGCACCTGGATTCAGCCCAACTACATCCTGGCTGTGCTCGCCGACTACCTGATTGAAGTCCGCAAGATTCCCGGCGGCATCGGCCGCAGCGTCGCCACCACGCATCTGATTGACGCCGTGGCGAATTACCACCACGTTCCCCTTTACCAGACACCGGTGGGCTTTAAATACGTCGGCGAACTTATCAAGGAAGACAAGATTGTTCTGGGTGGCGAGGAGAGTGCGGGCCTCTCCATCCGCGGCCACCTGCCGGAAAAGGATGGCATTTTGGCCTGCCTGCTGGTGGCGGAGGCGGTGGCCAAGCGTGGCCTCTCCCTCAAGCAGCAGCTTGCCGCCCTCTTCGATAAGGTCGGACCCTACTACTCGGTGCGGATCAACCTTTCTCTCACCCCGGAGGTCAAGGAGCGTTTGCTCGATAAGCTGCAGCGCGATTGGGAAGAGTTCGGCGCGCGTAAAGTCACGAAAATCGACCGCACCGACGGGCTGAAGATGATACGCGCGGACGGCTCCTGGGTATTGATGCGGCCCTCCGGAACCGAGCCCGTGGTTCGCGTCTATTGTGAAGCTGCCTCGCCGGCAGAACTCGACGGCTTGATTGCGTCCGCCAAGACGTTCGTCATGAATCCATGATGAGCTTTCGCTGGGAAGATGCCCGGTTCCGCCGCCTAGCCTTTCTGGCGCTGGCCCTCGTCATGGTCTTTCTGATCGTCCACGAAATCTTCGGCGAGCACGGTTACCTCGCTCTGCGCCACCGCCGCAGAGAGCTTGAAACCCTCCAGCAGCAGGTCAAACAGCTCCAGGAAGAGAACAAGAAGCTCGAAGAGGAAATCAAGGCCCTGAAGTCTGACCCCAAGGCCATCGAGAAACTGGCACGTGAGCAAATGAAACTCGCGCGCCCGGGGGAGATTATCTACGTGCTCCCTGAGAAGCAGTCGAAGCCCGAAGCCACAGCAAAGAAATAGCCCTGTAGCGCAGGGTCCGCTGTCCGAGCCTGCGGCTTTTCAAATCCCATTGAAATGCCGGAACGTTAGGCTGCGAACGCTGCGCTACCGAACTACTCCCCCCAGCGGGCTGGAAGCGCTGGCGTAGAGCTTCTTCTGCATTCGGCCGGCGAGGTAGGCCTGGCGGCCGGCGATGACGGCGTGCTTCATCGCTTCCGCCATCAGGGCGGGATTCTGGGCGCCGGCGATGCCAGTGTTCATCAGCACAGCGTCGGCCCCGAGTTCCATGGCAATCGTGGCGTCCGAGGCGGTGCCGACGCCCGCGTCCACGATCAGGGGGACGCTCGTAATCATCTCGCGCAGGATGCGCATGTTGGCAGGATTCTGGATGCCGAGCCCGGAACCGATGGGCGCCCCGAGCGGCATCACGGCGGCGGCGCCGGCATCAATCAGGCGCCGGGCGGCGATGAGGTCGTCGTTCGTGTAGGGCATCACCACGAAGCCCTCTTTCACCAGCACTTTCGTGGCTTCCACGAGCGCGAAATTGTCGGGGAAGAGCGTCTTCTCGTCACCGATGACTTCCAATTTGATCCAGTTTGAGAGACCCACTTCACGCGCCAGGCGCGCCGTGCGGATAGCTTCATCAGCAGTGTAGCAGCCGGCGGTGTTGGGCAAGATGAAGAACTTCTTGGTGTCGATATAGTCCAGCATCGACTCCTTGGTCTTGTCCGTCAGGTTGACGCGCCGCACGGCCACGGTGACGATCTCCGCGCCGGAAGCCTCGTGGGCACGTTGCATCTCCTGAAAGCTCTTGTACTTCCCCGTACCCACAATCAGCCGGGAACGAAATTCCCTTCCCACAATTCGCAACACATCGTTTTCCATGTTTTGTCGCCTCGCATTCATTTTAACAGAGGAAGTGGATGGGTTGTCAGGTGTCAGGTTTCAGCTGTCAGGTGTCAGGTATCAGTAGTCAGAAGCACTACAGCTTGCAGACAGGCTGAGAATCGTGATAGAGCATGGGCCATTATGAGATACCGAATAGCATTTCCTTTCTTTGCTTTGCTGCTAGGCGCACCGCTCCTGGCGGGCGCGGAAAAGGGATTCGTCGAACTGTTCGACGGCAAGACGTTGAATGGCTGGACGCTGGTCGGGAGGCACGGCCCGGGTTACGTGGTCAAAGACGGCGTGCTGGTTTGCCCGAAGGAAGGCGGAGGAAATCTGTTCACCGAAAAGGAGTATGCGAATTTCGCCTTCCGGTTCGAGTTCCGCACCGAGCCGGCGGGCAATAACGGCGTGGGCATCCGGGCGCCGCTCGAAGGCGATGCGGCCTATGTCGGGATGGAAATCCAGATCCTCGACGATGCGCCACAGTACGAGGGCCAATTGCGGCCCGCGCAATACCACGGCTCGGTCTATGACGTGATTCCCGCCAAGCGGGGCTACTTGAAGAAGGCCGGCGAGTGGAATTCCGAGGAGATCCGGGCCGAGGGGCGACGGATCAAGGTGACGCTGAACGGAACCGTCATCCTCGATGCGGACCTGGATTCGGTAAAGGATCCTGAGGTTCTAAAGAAACACCCCGGATTGGCACGCACGACGGGCCATATCGGATTCCTGGGACACGATTCGCTGCTCGAGTTCCGGAACATCCGGATTAAAGAACTGCCCTGAGCCGTGTCCAGGATCTGTGGCGTCCGACGTCAGGTAGTCTGGGCGGCTGTCGCTGTCGGCGGGTACATCTCCTCGATGATGTCGCGATAGCGCTCTTCCACCACTCGCCGCCTGACCTTTTGGGTGGCCGTCAGCTCGCCGGACTCAATGGTGAACTCCCGGGCGAGCAAGGTGAACTGACGTATCTTCTCGTGCGGTGCCAGCCACAGCGTGGCCGCCTCGACTTGTTGCGCGATGAACGCCCGCAAAGCGGGATTCGTAACCAATTCCTCGCGGCTCTGGAATCCGATGCTGGCGCGACGCGCATAGGCCTCAAGCCGCGCGAAATGGGGAACAATCAAAACGCCGACAGAGCGCCGCGCCTCCCCCACCACGACAATCTGTGCTACGTACGTATGGCCCTGAAACAGGCTCTCCAGCTTATCCGGCGAGACGTATTTCCCTCCGGAGGTCTTGAAAAGGTTCTTCTTCCGACCCGTGATGCTGAGGTAGCCTCCGGCGTCGAGCGTTCCCAAGTCGCCCGTGCAGAACCAACCATCCACAAAGGCTTCGCGGTTGGCATCGTCCGCGCGGTAGTACCCAGGTGTAACGTTCGGGCCGCGCACCAGGATTTCCCTGCCCGCTCCACTGCCGTCCTCCCCACCTTCCTCGCCCAGCTTGACCTCGACGCCGTGGATCGCACGGCCCACGGTGCCGAGCTTGATGGCACCCGGGTAGTTCACCGTGACGACCGGCGCGGTTTCCGTCAAGCCATAACCCTCGTACACGGGGAGTCCCATAGCGTGGAAGAACTCCGCCACCTCCCGCGATAGCGGAGCGGCACCAGAGATAATCATGCCCAGACGCCCACCCATCTCCGCCCGCACCTTGGAGCAGACCAATGCATCAGCCACTGCGTGTTTCAAGCGCAGCGTGAGGGGTGGGGTGCGGTTCTCAAGCCTGTAAGGGAAATGCCGGCGGCAGACCGTGACGGCCCAGCGGAAGAGGCGCTGATTCAGCGGTGAGGCTTGGTGAACGGCTTCCACAACTCTTTCGTGGATTTTCTCCAGCACGCGCGGTACTACGCCCATCACCGTGGGCCGGATATCTACCAGGTTCTGCGGCAACGCTTCCAGGCTCTGGCCGTAACCGATGGAAACACCTCGCCAGAAAAACGTGTAGTCGAGCATCCGCTCCAAAATGTGACTGAGGGGCAGGAATGATACCGCCACATCGCCGGGGCCCAGAGGAAACAATTCCTGACAGGCCAAAACGTTCGAAACAATGTTGGCGTGGGTCAGGGGAACCCCCTTGTACTGCCCGGTGGTCCCGGAGGTGTACAGAAGAGTCGCCACCTCTTCCGGCCTCACCTCCAGTGCTCTCCGCCGGAAGGAATCGACCGGATCGGGGGACCGTCGCGACTCGTTGTCAACGACCGCGTGCCAGCCGTGAACGCCGGTGGCAGCGGACGGGAGGCGATCCATCACCAGGATGAATTTCATTTCCGGCAGCCGGGAACGAAGGCTCACCACCTTCTCGAGCTGCGTGACGCTGGACACGACCGCACCCCGTGAACCCGAATCGCGCAGGATGTGTTCAACATCGGGCGCGAGCAGCTTGGGATAAATGGGAACGTCGATTAGACCTAACCCTAACGCTGCGTAATCCGTCAGCGCCCACTCCCAGCGGTTCTCCGCCATGATCGCGAGCCGGTCGCCGGGCTTGATCCCCAGGTCTTCCAGCGCCCGGGCCAGCGCCGCGACTTGCCTGAGCACTTCTCCAGCGGACACACCGCCATACCCGGCCCCGGATTTGATGAGAAAAGCGTCCGTCTTCTGGTGTCTGTCAATGGACAGGAGAAACAGTTCGTTTAGTGTTCGGCAGTTGCGGACACCCATGGGTTCGGAAACGCGCGTGAATTGCGCTTCTGCGCCATCTTAACACATTCGCAAAGGGGCGCCGTGCGGGGCGGCCAGCGAACAGGTGAGGGTGGGATCTGCGCAGTTCTCTCTGCTACTGTCCGGCGTAACTGCGAAACCAGCACCGGCGGGAGTGGGAGTCAACAGAATCGGTAGAGCAGGGCCGCACCGGGTCGCCCGCGCTGCTCTTTCCCTTTGCCCACCGATGGGCTAAGATTTCTTTCGAGGTACGCAAGATGGCAGATCCGGTCACAGCTGTTCCAAAAGACCAAGTCCAAGCCGGGCGCGAATACCGCCCGGTGCGGGCACCGCGTGGCACGCGCATCACCTGCAAGGGCTGGCAGCAGGAAGCCGCCATGCGCATGTTGATGAACAATCTGGACGCGGAAGTCGCCGAGCGCCCTGAAGACCTCATCATTTATGGCGGCACCGGCAAGGCCGCGCGCAACTGGGAGTGCTATCAGGCTATCGTTGCAGCGTTGCAGGCGCTCGAAAACGACGAGACCTTGCTGGTCCAGTCTGGGAAGCCGGTGGGGGTTTTTCAGACACACGCGTGGGCGCCGCGCGTGCTGATTGCCAATGCCAACCTGGTCGGCCACTGGTCCACCTGGGAGAAATTCCGGGAGTTGGAGCGCCTGGGGCTTATCATGTACGGCCAGATGACCGCAGGGAGCTGGATCTACATCGGCACCCAGGGAATCTTACAGGGCACATTCGAAACCTTTGCGGCGGCGGCGCAGAAGCACTTCTCAAGTGACCTCAGCGGGAGGCTGGTCGTTTCCGGCGGCCTGGGGGGCATGGGGGGCGCGCAGCCTTTGGCCGCTACGCTCAACGGCGGGGCGTTCCTGGGCGTGGAAGTGGACGCCGAGAAGATCAAGCGGCGCATCCGCACCGGTTATTGCGACATCTGCGTCAACAATCTGGACGAGGCCCTGCGCATCCTCAAGAACGCGGTGCGGCAGAAGCAGGCTGTCTCGGTGGGGCTCATCGGGAACTGTGCCGAGGTAATCCCGGAACTCGCCCGCCGCGGCGTCGTTCCTGACCTGCTCACTGACCAGACCAGTGCCCACGACCC
>Ga0315282_10003138_pt1 | contig 29755 bp, 41 predicted proteins | sample YL17G07_20_MG_FD_203693 | JGI IMG/M metagenome (GOLD analysis project Ga0315282, IMG submission 203693) | Sediment microbial communities from Yellowstone Lake, YNP, Wyoming, USA - YL17G07_20 | ecosystem: Environmental > Aquatic > Freshwater > Lake > Sediment | place: USA: Wyoming | collected... | reverse complement strand
TCAAAAATTTATGAGGTTTTAAAATCTCTTGTTGCTAAATGCTTGGCAGAATACTGGAATGGAAAACCTTTAAGATACAGGCCAGTAGAGCCTTTGTTTGCTCTTAAGAAAATGTTTAATCAAAAGAAAATGAAGGTAGAAAGTTTAAAGGAAAAAACAAACAATCTTATAAAGGAATTAAAACCTGTTAAGGAGAATGGATTTGGTTTATGGGCTTCTAAAGGAAAAGTAGCCTGCCTAGAGAAGGCGGCGGAAATGATAACTAAAGCTAAGAAATTTGGTTTTGCAACAACCTCTCATTTCTCTCGCTATCCTTCGTTAGATGAAGCTTATGTTAAAGCTTTGAAAAAAGGTGTAAAAATAAAAATGCTTGGAACCTCTAAACTAGACGAGGCTAAGAAAGCTAGAGCTTCTTGGTATTTGAAGCAAGGAGCTGATATAAGAATTTTACCATCAAATATTCAAACCACTCTCGGCATAGTTGATAACACTGAGGTTTGTATAAGAGTAGATAACAGTTCTTTGGATTCGGATGTTATGTGGAGCAACAATCCTGCTTTGGTAAATGTCTTCAAGACTTATTTTGAAGAACTTTGGGTAAGGGCAAAGAAATTTAAACTAGATTCTTAAATAAAATTTAATGCCTGGCCAAATCATCGTCTTAATGGTTACTGCTTTAATTGAGAGCAAGGGAAAATATCTAGTTTTGAAAAGAAGCAATAAGAATCTTACCAACAAAGGAAAGTGGCAGTTTCCTGAGGGTAAGGTTAGGTTTGGAGAAGATTTGTTAAAAGCCTTGAAAAGAGAGGTTGAGGAAGAGACGAACCTATTGGTTGTAGATGCTAAATTGATTGGCATTCACTCGCAAATTCTAAAAGAAGCTAGGGGCGTTTTTAGATTGTTTAGAAACATTTTTAGATGCAAGGTTGTTGGAAAGATAAAGCTTTCTGACGAGCATAGTGAATATAAATGGGTTAATAAGAAAGAATTAGAAAAATTAAATTTTGTAGAAGGATTTAACCCTAATAACATAATTTCTGTTAAAAAGGTTTGATATTTAATTATCCAAACTAGGTATACCAGAAGGAATTCTTTCTAATTTGAAAGAAGGTTTTCCTTACCTTTATTTTAACAATTTAAAGTTTAAGTTTCTATTATGAAATATGGCGAAAACAGAATATCAAAAAATAAATTTGAATGATCATTTAGCTGAGATAATAGAAATTCATTTTGACCCAAAAGGAGGAACACCCTTTTGGTTAAAAAAACAAGAAGAAATTGGATTAAAAGTAAAGAAGGAGATTAATTCTGTTGATGATTTATACAAACTAGGATTTGCAGATGAAAATCTTTTAAGAGAAAAGCCAACAGAGTATTTTGTCCCTAAAAAAGTTTGGAAAGAAGAGAGAAGTAAAATTCTCCATTGCGAATCATCTGGTACTACAGGACCAAGAAAATATATACCGTGGCATCAAGATTTTTCGGAATACATCATAAAATGGTATAATTTTAATTTAGACAACTATGGTGTTCCTTTAAACGAGAATTGGATAGCTGCAGGACCTGGTGGATTATTCGAAGATCATATAAAAACTGTGGCAAGGTCTAGAGGCGGTTTCCCATTCTTTTTTGGCATTGACCCAAAGCATGCTAAAAAATCATTAGAAGAAGGAAAATTTATTGAAAATTATACGCATTTATTTGAAGAAATGAATGCTTTATCAAAAAAGGAAAAAATTGGAGTTGTTGTTATTGTGCCTCAACTTTCAGAAATTTTGCCAAATTATTTAAATATGAATGATTTAAAAGCAGTACTTTTTGGTGGAGTAGGATTTCATGGTGAACCTGAAGAATATAGGAAGGGTTTAAAAAGTTATAGAAAATTCAAAGAAATATTTAAAGGAAAAATAACTGGAGGTTGGTATGGCAATGCCTTTTGGGGACCTGCATTTCACTTGTCAGACGAATCTGATAATTTAAATTATTATCCACCTTATCCTTACACTGTATTTGAAGTCATTAATCCGAAAAATCCTGAAGAAAAAGTCAAATATGAAAAAAGAGGAAGAGTAAAATTCCATAGGTTAACAAAAGAATTTTTCTGGCCAAATGCCCTAGAAAGAGACGCTGCTAATAGAATACGACCAAAATACCCATTTAATTGGGATGGCGTTCAGAACGTCGGGCCTATTTACTCTCTTCAATAGCTCTTTTCAATATTTTAGAGGTTTTACTGAATCTTAAGAATAAGTTTGCAATCATCACAAAAAAGATTGATAAACCTTTGACTCTTTTTATACTGTAAACCTTTGACCAGCAAGGTTTTCCAAACTCATTTATTGGCATAATCTTTTGGGTTGTTTTTCCAAAATCTGGATCTGCTATTATCCATTTGTTATTTAAAAAAACTTCAGCACTTGCATGCCTTGTTCTGGGAGGCATATCCTTTCTTTTTGGTTTTAAATCGCAATCCAATAAAATGTATCTGCTAGGAATGCCTACCGCTCTACAAAGGGCTATGAAAAGATTAGTTTTATCTACACAAACTGCTTTTAGAGGTTTTCTTTTTAAAATAGACTTTGCCCCCTCTATTTTTAGAACATCCCAGCTAACATTATCCCTAACCCATAAGCATAATGCTTTTACAGCATCCTCATTTTTTTTATTTTTAGCAATTTTTTTAGCTAACTTTATTATTTCTGGATAATCAGATTCACAAAGATAAGTTGGCTTGAGGTATTTTTTCATATCTACCATATATACTTTTAAACTTTCCTTCCTTATATTTTATTAGTGCTTAAGATGGTAGAATACTGGGGTAAAGAATTAGAAACTAATAAGGAAGCTTTGGATAAATTTCAGAAGCAAAGCCTTCATTGGACTGTAAGGTATGCCTTTGATAATGTTCAATTCTATCATGAAATGTTTAAAAAATCAAATCTATACCCAAAAGACATTCAAACATTTGAAGATTTGAGAAAATTGCCAATAATAAATAAAAAAACATTGCGAGAAAATCAAAATCTTGATACAGGAGAATTCAAATTAAGTGCTACTTCTATTGAAAATTCAACTCCCTATCTTACGTCTGGAACTGCTGGAGCTCCAGCAATTATTTTAAAAACTGATGAGGAGTGGCATGCCATAAATTCTGGCCCTTCAGTAGCTGCGTTGCATGCTATGGGGATAGAAAAGGGAGACAGAGTTCTTAATTATCTACCATTTGTAGAAATTCCAATAACAGTAGGAGGAAAACAATATAAAGGTAAAAATGTTTCTGGTGAAGCTGCGAAGTATACTTTGGAACTTATGGAATGTTCTGAAGTTAAGCCAACTAATATTAATGAAAAATGTGCAGAGAGTGCTCTTGGGCTTTCCACCCAAATAGACAGGCTTGGTGCAAAATTGTTTAATGAAGGTAAAGACCCCAAGGGATTAGGATTTAAATCCATGATGGTTACAGGAGAGCCATCTTCTAAGTCTAAGAAAAAATATATTGCAGACGCTTTCAATGCAGAAGTTTATGATACCCATGGAAGCACAGAATTTTTACTAGGTTTATTTGATTGTGAGCATCATCAGGGCATGCATGCTAATTATCATGTTCATGCAGAAGTTGTAAATCCAGAAACTGGAGAAAAATTATCCGAAGGCGAAGAGGGGCATCTTGTAATGACTGGTTTATTGCCTCCAGAAGTAAAAGGCGGTACTGTTTTATTAAGGTATGACATACAGGATGTAACAAAAAAATTAGATAAATGTAAATGTGGTAGAGTTCTTGATGTTTTTGATTATACTCGTAGATCTTCGAATGAGTTTGTTGTTGGTGCTGTTAAATTTAAATCAGAGGAACTTGAGCAAATATTATGCGACTTCAAAGATTTTAAATATATCACACCTGAATATCAAATAGTTGTAGATTTTGATGAGAGACCAGAAGTAAGACAAGATATATTAACAGTTAATTTAGAGAGAAGGAAATTAGTTGAAACACCAGAAAAACTTGATGTTATTCTTAGAGATTATATATTGAAAAAACATCCATTCTTGAATGATACCGTAGCTAGAGAAGCTGTTAGGTTTGAAGTAAAATTGGTCGATGGTATTGAACTGCCTAGAGGTAAACCAAAAAGATTAATAGATAAAAGAACTAAAATATAAACTATGCAACGAAGCAGCTTTTTCACGCAACTAATAGAGACTGGACAATTTTTGATTGATGAAAAAGGTCATGCTGTTCTTCTGGGTGAATATCTTCTACTTATACCACCTTCAGTTATTTTAAAACTTCAGGGAATTTTAGAGAAAGAATTAGGCAAAAATAAAGCAGAAAAAATAATGTCCGAACTTGGAGAGTTACAAATAGAAAAGGCTCTAGAAAGATATGTGAAGAGATATGGTATAAAAAAATTAGGCAAAATGAAAATAGCTGAATTTGGTATGAATATTTTTAGTTCGATCGGATGGGGAAAAGCTATTTTTAGGAATTTTTCTTTTGAAAAGAAAACTGCTAATATAGTACTTAAAGATAATGTGCTTTGTTTAAAATACTTAGAATTATATAAAACACCAAGCAAACAACCCATAGATTTTTTCATATGCGGAATGATAAAGAAGGCATTTAGCAGCTGGTTTGAAACTAACGTACAGGTTAAAGAGATCAAATGTTTAGCTCATGGGGACTCGTGCTGTGAGTTCAGAGCAGAACCTAAATCTTGATTCCATGTCGGATTGGTAAAATTTTAATTCCTTTACTTGTTATATCTATTGAATATATATCTTCATCATGTTCTGTTCTTCTCATTTTTACTACCCTGAGACTTCTGGCAATTTCACCAGTTAAACCTAAACTTTTTAGAAGTATTAATCCATCAACAATAAACTCCTCAACACCAAATTTACCTAGCATCTTAGTTTCTTCTGGTAATTCAGAAGTTATCATACTGGTTACACCTATGCCTTTCAAACCTGATAACAGTTTAAATAATTCTTTTCTTACATCGGATGACTCTTTGTAATACAACTCGAGAAGAGCAATTGAATCAATAACAATCCTTTGAACTTTATTCTCTTTTATTTCATCTAATAGCGGAGAAACAATATCTGTCATTTGAAATGGATCTTTAGTTACTAGGAATAATTTCTTTTCATTTATATATTTTTGTAAATCCCAACCAAATCTTTGAACATCTCCAATTATGTCTTCTGGACTTTCTTCTAAAGTAATGAACATGCAGTTTTCTCCTCTTTTCAAGCCTTCCATAAGAAACTGAGCACAGAATATTGTTTTACCAGTACCAGCACCTCCAGATATCAAAATAGTAGAGCCTTTAACAAAACCACCTTCTATTAATTTGTCTAGACCAGGAATTCCAGAGGGTATTCTTTCGAATGCTTTTACTTTAGCCTGTGTTTTAACTTTGAATTTGACCTTTGCTTTCTTAGCCTTTGCTTTCTTAGGCATAAATAGAATTTGTTAAAGTAATATATAAAATTATTCAACAATATCAATTGGTCTTGCTAAAGCCTTTGCAGGCAAAGGAGTTTTGAATTTAATCTTTAAAGTTCCTTTCCTACCATGCAAGCCAGAAACTATGCCTGAATACTTGATTCCTTTTTCATCTATCCAAACAGCTTTTTTACCAATAAGTTTTCCAGCATCTCTTTTAGATTTGATGCCAGGAACGTCTACCAAAACCTCTTTTGTATAAGCGATGTGATAGTTAACAATAATTCCTTTTGGGTCTAGCATCGCAACCACTTTACCGATCATTTTAAAACCTTAGAATTAGTTTAATTCTTTTAAATATAATTTTATCTATTTCTCTTCTAATTCTTTTAAAAATTCATCTTCAACTATATCAGATTCTTTACCATTAAGAATTTTAGCCATAGACCTTGGTAATTTATGATACGCATCGTCAAAATATTCTATTCCCATCATTATGTCTCTTGGGAGATGTAGAAATCTGAACATGTCAGTGTTTCTAGCATAAGAATTTAATGGAACCAGGTAAGGTATTGTTTCACCTCTCCTCATTAATTCTAACACCTTCTCTAAGGAAGGCTTTCCGTTAGAGCCTATTGTATCATTTTTTTCAAAAACAGTGAGAGCATCTCCTCTTGTTGTTTTAAAATGGCTATCAGAAGCACCGACCATGTGCCCGTGCTTTATAACGTAATCAGGAATCCCCTTGGGAAATGTTAATTTTGATCTTGGATTCCAAATTTCAACACAAGCATCTGGATTTTTATCTAATAGATATGGTAATCTACCCCTCGCACCATCTCTTGACCACGCGTGAGGAATTTCAATAACGGCTTGGTCTCTTAAATTTTCTACAGCTTCTTCAATCGGAAAAGCATTCTTTTTTCCATTTGATAAAATATCACTAATGAAATTTCTTTTTACTTCTTTTGTTCTTTCTATAGATTTTAATAATTCTTTAGTTGGCTCATAAGAAGGATAAAGAACCACCAAGTGAGATATGCCGACCATGTCGTTTTCAAGTTTTGCTGTTGCTGTCAGTTCAACCCCAGGAATGACCAAGCGATTATACTTATTCCCAAATTTCATCTGAGCATTTTTGCAATAAGGGAAATGACCAACCGTGTCATGGTCTGTAATACCAATTGATATTCCTCTTCTCTCGATGCTCCAAAACGCATCATATCCAACAGTGTGGCTCCCGTCAGAATTAATGGTGTGACCATGCGGATCTAATAGAAACGGAGTTTCAATGTGATTTACTTTTGACACGCTCCTAATTCTTTCTGTTATTTGCTTTTCAAAGGGAAAGCCTAAAGGATAATAAATAATTCTTTCATTGGTTCTCCAAGTCCACTCAACAAATTTATTAACAAACCTATCAGCAAGTTTGTGTACCTCTGTCATATTTATAAATTGGAAAGAAAACTTTAAATTATTACTCTTTAGTGATTAAAAAATCATTTACTGACGAACCCTGCTATTTAGCTCCTTTATTAACCCTTTTCCTAACTTTCTTTTCCTCTTTAGGTGGCTCAGTTCCTATAGCTTCTTTAGTTGGTTCGATAAATCTTCTAACATCATTAATAAATCTTCTAACATACTCCTTGCTGTAGTAAACTTCTCTCTCGGTTATCTTGTCAATCTTCTTATCATCAACCATTTTTCTCATTGATACAACCTTTTCAAATATATCAGAATAAAAAGGATTTACCAAGCCAGCATCAATCAGATATTTTTTAAATGCTTCCGGCAGTTTCTCTGGTTCAGGAGGAAGCTTGTTTAAAGATTTTAAGGCAGCAACAGAAGCCTTAACCATCACTTCATAATTATTCTTTATATCCTCCTCCTTTCTTTTTGTTTCTAAATCTTTTAAAAGTTTTTCGAATCTTTCCACGTATTTCTCAGCATTCTCAATCCATCTGTCAACCTCTTGCCCAGGAATTTCTTTTAATTCCTTGTGCTCAACCTGTTTTCTAAATTCTACAACATCCTCAAGCATTTTTGCATATTCCTCTTCTAGCAAGCCAGTATCAACCAAATGCTTTCTAAGCTCGTTTGCAGCAAGCTTTGGAACAGGCGGTCCAACCCCAACATACATTAAAACAGCCTGTGCTGCATCAAGCATAGCATAGTAAAGGTCTTCTGCAATCATATAGAGTTTGACGTTCCTTACTCTTTTTATTCGACCAGGCACAGAGTCTATCCTTGTATGAGCTGATTCAGGCGTAATCGGGAACTCTCCCCATTCTAATAGCTTTCTCATAGGAATGAAAAAGCCAGTGTCGTAGATGGCGTATCCTTCACGGATTATATTGAAAAATAAGGGATGCGTATGCCTTATTCCTTTTATGAACTCGGTTAAAGCCAAGACAGGTTGGGGATGAAGTCTTGGATCAATGGAAGACGCTAAAGAGTAAATGTCCTTGTCAACCTTCTCTCTTATCTCGTCAAATTTCTTAAGAGGCAGTTTTGTATCGTCAAATATGATATAAAGATCTACATCAGACTTTCCTGTATAGTCCCCTCTTGTGACAGAGCCCCAGACAACTACGGCCTTGATATATCCCTTAAACATGTCTAAGAGCTTGTTTTTAAATTCTTCAGAAGATTTAAGCCTTGTTTCTAAAGAAAACTTCTTAATCTTCTTACCAAGATTTTTTTCTACCATTAATTACCACTAATAAGTAAATATCAATTTAACTATTTATATCTTTCCTTTTTCCACTCTTCTCCTTTGCCTTTCTTAACTGCCTCGCTGCTTAGAAAAGTAAACTCTTCCTCAGGAATCAGAAGCATTCCTTTTAAAGGATCTAAGGCATGCTCTCTAATTGCTAGTTCCTGTCTAGCAATTTCCGGACCAGGTTCTTTCATACCATAAAACTCTAAAGGAAGTATCTTTGGTTCAATGTCTCTTTCTAAATAATGTTTAAATAATCTTAAGACAAGAATAACATTCTCTCTTGGAGCACCTGCTCTTTCAAAAATCAGCCAACCTTCTTTGAAACCTTTTTTTCTAAGTTCAAACAATCTTTCATAAAGCCATAACTGCTCCTTAGAGCCAAGAGGAATAGGCATGTGAGCAGGAACTAGGGAAGTTGGAAAACCCAAGTGACAAAGTTTTATGTATTTGGCTGATCCATATGGAATCGTTTCTATCTCTTTTATTATATTAACATTCTGAGATAGCACATGCTCAAAATCAAAGCATACGCCAACATACTCAGACTTTATAGCTTGACACAAGAATATCATATCCCTTGGTCTGAAAAATCTATGCATACCCTCTAATCCGCCTTCACCCATTTCTGCCTCGAAAACAAAATATAATCTGTATTTTTTCAGCAAAGGCCTAGGGTCTGGATATTGTTTTCCCTTTGGACAAAAATGACCCCATATGTATTTTGCAGAAACAGCAGCAACCCATTCTTTTATTTTATCTGGTTTTGGAAGTTCTTCATCCTTAATATGTTTTCCAACTATAGCTTTCCACAAAGGATCGTTATTATCTTGCATCCATTTTGCAATAATGTAATAAGCAGCTCTTTCAGGACCATAAGCCAAATCACTCATGCTTATTCTGTCTAAAAACCAATCTTTAGTACGTTTTATTGCGTCTTCATGAATTTTATTCTTTTCATCACCTACCGGTTCTTTACCTTGATGTGTATTTATGTAATGACTAGTAAGACTTTCTTCAAATTCTCTAATAACATGTGTAGGAGTTAAATGAGTAAACTCCCAAATAAATGATTTGTCTCCAGGTTTATCTTCTTTAACAATCCAATCAAGTAACCACTTATCTTCTTCCAGGAATTTTCTGAAAGATCTTCCCCAAAAATCTACTAATTTTGATGGTTCTAAATGCATACCTAATCTTATGAATGGAACAGTTTGAGAAGGATGAGCATTTACATATTTACCTCCTAATTTGCCGCAACCTTCAATATGCTGTATCAATCTTTCATGCGAATGTATATAATCTGCCTCAATTGCAGAATCAAGCATTTCAAGCGGTCTCTCGGCCCCTCTGTAGAATTCGCCGTGAAAACCAAATGTTATTCCCAGACTTTTTATCTTCTTAACCTCTTTTTCTATGTCAGGCTCGTTAAATTCAGTGATCGATTCCAAATCAACTTGTGTAAAAGTAACTCCCTCTAAACCGCCAGCAAATATTTTTCTTGGTATGGTCATTAAGTTTGCTTTTTCAGCGGTTTCAACCAACCCAAATGCTCCGCTAGAAATACCAATCGTATAACCCATCAATCAACACCCATCTTCATTTTAATAAAATCTACAACGCCAACAAAATGAGTTCCTGCAACAGTTGAATATTGTTTGGAAATTCTTTCTCTAAATTCCTTTTCATACGAGCCTGGCTTGAAAAATCTTAATGTTCCAAGTCTAGGAAGTTTTATTTTGCCTAAAAAGCTGGTATAAGCGCTAAAGCCTTCTCTCACGCCTTTAAGATACTCCTTAAACCCGCTTGGCTTCTCTTTTGGATAAAGCTCTGGAAATTCCTCCATAACAAGCTCGATTATGCTTTTTTCTTCTGTCCTTATTCCAAGCATCTCATCAATATAACGCTCTAGCTCCATGCTTCTGCACTCTAGCTCTAAAATCTTAAGGAGCAAAACATTTTGAGAAATAACAGCAATCTTAAAATTAAAGGTTATATCTTCCAGTTCTCCGCTAGGAAGCCTGGTCCCTAGCCTCATAATATTAAAATCTAAAAACAAATAATATAATTCGTATGGGTCTATCTGCATTTTTCTATCCTTCCACAAAGGCAAGATTTTTTCCTCAACAATCTTGTCTGCAAATGTTTTATCTTCTAGATTCATAGTTTTACATTTCGAACATTCCACTGTGCTTGAAGGAAAATATTTTTTACACTTTGGACAGTATTTTTTAGGCTCTTTTAGCCAGGGATAAATCCTTGCCAAGCCTTTATCATCGTCTAATATTAATTTTTCTCTTACATAGTCATCATAAGGATTTATTGCATACTCTTTCTTCATTTCTGCAGCAGGCTTTCTAAACTCGGCTGTCTTCAAGGTTCTCCACGTAAAAACTCTTATATTGTTTGCAAAGGTTGATACGCCTGTGATATCTGCAAATGCCTCTAGGGTTGATTTCCTTATGGCAGACCTTTCTGCTCCTAATTTTGTCATCTTAAATCTTGCTATGTACGGCTTTAACCACTCTTTGTATTCTTCTATGGTTTTTCTTCTAGCCTCAACCATTCCCTTTAGCATCTCGTACCTTTGCATAGCAACTCTCTTGAAGGTTTCTTTCCAATTTTTGTACAGTTTGTTTTTGGTAACAAGTATAACTGCCTCTGCCTTTGAAACATCAAGCTTCTGCCCAACCTTTTCAGGGTCTACGTCCTCCTCTGTTAGCCTCATAAAATCAGCAATTATGGTTGGCCATCTAGGTGCTATGGAACGCATGCTAACAGGTTGACCCGGCATATCCGTGTGGACGTCGACTTGATCAACAAACATTGCTTTCAAGGAGTGCTCATCTTTTCTGTTGAAATAACCAAGAATTTCTCTATACTTTCTTAAATCATGACTCATTAGCTCAAAGTCGGCAACTGCCTGAGCAGCTGATGTTAAACCAGTCTTGATGGTTGACTCTAGCATTTGCTTGGTTGCTATCGTCCTTTCGTAATATTCTTTATGAGTTGGTGAGACCTCTATCCATTCATCAGCCTTTGAAACATTCCAACCCCATTTTCCAAGTTGAATAAACAAAGAATAATAAATAGCAGAGGCTGTTCCAGGCTTTCCAGTATAATTTATTGATATTCCTTTGTTGTCATTTTCTTCAACCCCAGGAGGATCTACAGGTGTTATACAAACGTAATGCCCTAAACTGGGTAAATTAGGTCCAGCAATATTAGCAATATCGCTTAACTCAAAAATTGGTTTATCTATCTCTACCATAAAATCAACCGAATATTAATAATCCTATCCCAACCAAAATAAATAAAACACCAATCAGTACTCCAGTCATTGTAAAGCCTTTGCTCTGGTAATTTGTTATGTCTGGAAAATATTTTAACACAGCAAACCCTAAAACTACTAATATTAGACCTAATATCTTGAACTGATAAAAGTGCAAAACTAAAACAATAAAAATTATAATTATAATTCCTGTAAGCCAAATCAACTTAGTCTTTCTCATATACTGAATTTATAAATTCTAACTTAAAAATCTATCAAAACTTTTGTGATTCAACTAAAGTTTATAAAAACGTTTATGTAATAAATTAGTATGGTTTGGGCAAGAACAAAGTTAATGATTCATGACGATTTGCTTAGGCCACTTCCTAGAATGACCATACGATTCACTGGTCCAAATCCTGAGAAATTCTACAAGGAAATATTTAATTTAATTGTAATGTCTTTCAGAATCCCAGAGCACTCTATTCAAGAAAAGGAATTTAGTTGGCACAAGGAAGAACCTGAAAAATTTAATGTAAAATGGGAGGTAAACAAAGATTTGGACAAGTTTTCATATTACTGGATAACTATCGAGCTTAACGGTGAAATGAGCAAAGGTCATGGAAAGGCTGACATCTCTGTAGAAGCTGCATTAAGGACAGAATATCCACAGGACACGATATGGCAAAAAAGTTTGCTATACGAATTTCTTAGAATGACCTGGCATACTCTTTTCTACGTCTCAAAAAGAGACGAATATCTAAGGGAAGGAAGAAGACTGTTGTCTTTCTTTTTAGATCAAATAAAAGCAATGACAAGGGTTTAAGATGGGAGAGCTAAAGCAAAGAATTGAAGTTCTAGCGCCTCATTATTTAAAAACTTTAAAATATAGCGGCGACCACCCCTCATTGGTTTTAAAATTTATGCCTGGCTTGATTAGAAATATCTTTAAAATAACTTCAACCAATTTTTTTGAAGACATAATAAAATGGGATAACTTAACTGAAAATAACACGTTCTTTGGTGCTTGGAGAGGAAGGGACGGAAAGGACGAGAGAACAACCTTATGGGCTGAGGTTAAGGTTCAGGGAGAGCAAAATGAAAAAACCAAGAAAGGTAATGTCACTATCTGGCTAAGGTCATATTTAATAACAAAATTTCCGTACAGCAATGCCTTGCATAAAGGTATATTAAGAATATATTCACACTATTTTTATAGTGAACAAAGGAGAAGATATACCGAAGAAGCAAGAAGGCTTTTAGACATACTTGAAAAGGAGATAAGAGTACAACTAGAAATAGGAGGATGACATGATATTTGGTAGATTTAGAAAAAAGAAAGAAGAACCGTTATTTGCACCTATTGAAACGCCAGCAGAACTGCCTGAAGATTTGGAAAGGTTTAGGATGAAACCACCTGAATCAAGGTTACCTGAAGTTAGACCGTCTGATTATCCGGTTCCAGAAGTTCCTTATGGCAAATCTGTAGAAGATCTTGTATCTGAAAGGACTTCAGGAGATAAAATTGAATTAATTTTACAAAAGCTTGAAACAATAGACGCTAGGTTAAGACTGTTAGAAGAAAAAATGAAAAGATACTAATTATTTTTTCTTTTTAGGTTTTTTCTCTTCTACTTCTTCGGTTTCTCCGTAGTCTTCTCTAACCTTTTTCTCAACTTCTTCTACTAGCCCAAGTTTTTCACAAAGCTCTTTAAACCTGTTTCTTATGGTAACTTCTGTCACGCCGATGGCATCAGCAATCTCCCTTTGAGTTCTTTTCTCTCCCTCTAGAACTGCAGCTATATACAAAGCAGCTGCTGCTACACCTGTAGGTCCTTTTCCAGAGGTGGCTTCATACTTTTTAGCTAATTCTAAAAGTCTTATTGATCTTGCTTGAACTTTATCACCTAAACCAAGCATAGAAGCAAATCTAGGAACATAATCCTGCGGCATGGCAGGCAAAATCCTCATGGTTAATTCTCTAGCAATATATCTATAAGTCCTTCCAATTTCCCTTCTCTCAACACCAGAGGCTTCTGCTATTTCTTCTAAAGTTCTTGGTGTTTCCATTTCCCTGCATACTGTATAAAGCAAAGCAGCTATAACAGACTCCATTGATCTTCCTCTTACCAAACCTCTATCAACAGCTTGCTCATATTTTTTTGCAACTTCCTCGTGAACAGACTTTGGTAAGCCTAAAAATGAAACTAACCTTTGTAGTTCTGACAAAGCAAAAGAAAGATTTCTATCCTTGCTTTCTACGAGCCTTTTTTGCCATTTAGTTAGCCTGTAATATTGGGCTCTTTTTGAAGGAGTAACCTTAAAAAGCTCGCCTCTACCTCTACCTATTTCTGTCGTTAAACCTTTGTCATGTTTTGTAAATGTTAGCGGGGCGCCAGCTCTTGTTCTTCTTGAAATTTGTTCTTCATCAAAAGCCCTCCACTCTGGAGAGGTGTCAATCATAGATTCTTCTATTATTAAACCGCATTTAGCACAAACGATTTCCCCTCTAGTCTTATCCTCATTAAAAAAAGTAGAACCGCATTCAGGACATCTGGTAATCCCTTTTTCTTTTGCTTTCTTTTTTGGCATTTTATCACACAATATATCTTAGTTTTTCCTTTAGAATTTTTTCTTCTCTAGGATCAACCTCAATTGTTTCTTCAGCATAACCCTCAAGAAGTTTACCTCTTATTAATTGACCATCATACTTTGAAGATGAGATGTCTAACTCATATTCCCATCCGTTGCTCGCTGGCACTTTCATTACCTTTACATCATCAGCACCATTAAAATAAGATAAAGCTAAGGCGCTTGGGACTTTTTCTCCTTTAACTCCTTTAGCTACTGAAAATGTATGCCTAACCCCATCTTCTAAATCATACGAGTCATATAATCCTTTCATATCTTCACCTATAAGTAGTAACACTCCCTAAAGATATTTATGTTTTGTTCTATATATAAAGGTTTCGGCCTTTTTAAAGGTTTCGGCTTGCGGGGCTTTGTATAAATAGTGCCTCCTGTATAAAAAGTTCCTTGGTTGTATAAAAAGTAAGGCTTTCTAATGACTATTTATACAAAGCCGGCTTGCGGAGTCGTGTTTAATAAGTAGCTTTTGTTTAATAAGTCGTCATTCTGTATAAAAAGTCTATAAATCAACTATTTTTGTTTCTTTAGTTTTTCTTCTAATATTTCTTGAATACTATTTTCCTTTGTTTTCTTTTTTAATCTTTGATATTTATGGTTTAAATGTTCTGACCTCTTATCGTCTCAACAATTTTCAGGTCTTTTCACATCTAAAGGGCAAACTCCTTTTTCAAATTCTAGTTCAGCAATTTCTATAGGATTTTTAATAACATCAGTCTTAATCATAGGAGGAGCTCCTCTTGCTATTTGCAAGGCTCTTGCTCCAATTATCCTTGCTCTTTCATATCTCGTATATTCTTTCATTTTAACACTCTCATTATGATTTTTCTAAAATATCTATCTTTTTTTCTTTTTAATAATGACTACAATATATCCTGCTAATTTATTCCTAATCGGCTTATCTTTTACTATTTTTAATCCATCTAAAGCTATCTTGTTATCCTCAAACTTGTCGTTAAACTTGTCTGGATAGAGTTCTACAAGTTTCTTTGACATGTTCTTTATCCATTTGCCCCTTATTCTGCCCACAATATCACTTTCTTCTCGGGACTCTGATCTTCTTCCCATATTGCCATCTAAATCTATTCTTTCCAGAAGTCCTAACTTTTGACTTGTTCGATTTGGTAATTTTTGGTCTTATTCTCATTTTCTTCATTTAATCATCTATATTTTCTCATATTAAGAAGATGATAAATCAGGATTTAAATTAACTTCTGAATAATTATATATTGATAATTATGCTTCCTTTAGCAGCTATAGAAAGGATAGCTAGAAAGGCTGGTGTTGAAAGGATATCTGCTGATGCAATTAAAGAAATAGCCGAGGCAGTAGATGATTTAGGAGCAGAACTAGCACTGGAAGCTGCACAGGCTGCTAGACATGCTAAAAGAAAAACCATTCTTAGAGACGATATAAAACTCATAGCCGGAAAGACTTAAGTTTATATTTTAGTTTCGCCCTTAATTTTTCATGGTAACAACAAGATCTTCAATAAAAAATCTACAGCCAGGAAGATACGTGGTAATAGATGACGAACCTTGCAAGGTTCTGGATGTAACACATTCTGTTTCTGGAAAGCATGGTGGAGCCAAAGCAAGGTTAGAGGCAATAGGACTTTTTGACAACAAAAGAAGGTCTGTTGTAAAGCCTGCTGACGCTGAAATGGAAGTACCTATAATAGAAAAAAAGGTTGGTCAAGTAGTAGCAATAGCAGGAAACAATGCCCAAATAATGGATATGACTGATTATGAGACTTTTGAACTGCCTATACCAGAAGAATTAAAGAATAAGATAGCTCAAGGAAAGGAAGTTTCTTATTGGATTATAATGGGAAGAAAAATAATGATGGAAGTTAGAGGATAAGCTCAACTAAGCTTCCATAAAAATCTTATGCTTTAAAAATTTTAAAAATCTATTCTTATCATGAGTTATGAGATAGATAAAATTTTAGAATTTTATGAAAACAAAAAAGAAAAAATAAAAAGTTTTATCAATACTTGCAACTACAATGACGATGAATGTTTGTTTGGAGAACTGTGTTTTTCTATATTAACATCTCAATCCAGAGCAAGAAATTGCAGAGATGCAATTAATAAACTAAAAGCAAATAATTTGTTGTTAACAGGAAGTTTAGAAGAAGTTAGAAGTCATTTAAATGGAGTAAGATTCCCAGATGTAAAAGCAAAATACATATTGGAAGCAAGAGAAAAACTGCCAGAATTAAAAAACATGCTGAAAGCTGATCCAAAAGGATTAAGAGAATGGTTAATAGAAAATGTAAAGGGCATAGGAATTAAACAGTCTGCTAATTTCATGAGAAATATTGGATTTAAAGGCTTGCCTATAATAGACATACATGTTCAAAATTTTCTTAGGAAAATAGGATATAATAAATATAAACCTGGAGGTTTAACAAAAAAACAATATGTTGAACTAGAAAGCAAATTCTTAGAACTATCAAAAGAACTAAAAATACCTCCAGAAGAACTGGACATTGCCATATGGTTGTATCAATCTGGAGAAAATGAATTTTACGGTTAACCGCCAATGTTTTTCATGGGAGACGCTGCCAAGAGCACTGCAACTTTTTCTATTAAGTCCTTTTCATAAGCAACCAAGTCTGTAGCGGTTACTATACCAACTAATTTTCCATTGTCAACGACTGGAAGCTTCTTTATCTTATTTTCTGTCATAATGTCTGCTGCTTCCTCCAAGGTCTTGTCAGGAGTAATTGTTATAATGTTTGGGGTCATTATCTCTGATATCTTAATATTCTCTGCACTCTTCCCAGTGGCTACCACATCTACGAGTATGTCTCTCTCTGTTATTATGCCTATAACTTCTCCAGAGCCAGAAACAACTACCAAGGAGCCTATGTGATTCTCATTCATTATCTGAGCTGCATACTTAACCGTATCTTCAGGCCTAATTGTCTTTACATTCCTGTTCATTACTTCTTTTACTAACATTTTATCTCTTTGCTCTAAACTTTCTACTATAACCCCTTGCTGTTTCTGCAACCACTTCTTTTAATCCTAAACCTATTGCTATTGCTAAGCCTAGACCTAGAGAAGCAACTATTACTATTAACAGCCAGTTTATCAGCGTTGGATCTATTTTAACGAAAGGCAAAGCTAGTGCTACTGAGACATAGATTATTAGGAAAAATATTAGGTTACCGACTACATCACCATAGAAAGTCTTTGCATGAACAACTTTTTCCTTTACAAAGTAAGCGAAGATATATCCGACAAGTATTATAATAACTGCTCCTACTGCTCCAAACAAAAAGCTAACAGCACTTGTAGTTAAGGCTGTCAATTCTGTTATCCCAAGGGCAGCTACTCCTAATTGTATAAACCAAATGTAAAGTACCCACTTTGCTATTAATGAACCTAAATCTGAAATCTTTAGTTTAAACTTTTCCTTCTCAGATATGTAGTTGTCTATTTTTATTCTTGCTAAGATTTCCTTTGTTATCTTGCCTACAATCTTTCCAACTATAAACCCTATTATTAATATTATTACTGATGTTATCAAAGCTGGCAATTCTGTTAAGAAATTATACCAAAGGGTCATTAGTACTTCTTGTATCGCCATAATTTCACCTAAAAGTTTATTTACTTCCTTACTTATAAATCTATTCGATAGAAATGGACTTTAAGGTAGTTCTTGATAAGATAAAGCCTAGTAAGAAAGAGGAGGAGGATACGAAGAGCTTTACTGATAGGTTGATAGCAACAGCATCTAAGCTTTCTAAGGTAAAACCATTGCTTTGTGGGTCAATAGAAAAAGGAACTTGGCTTTCTGAAAAAAACGAGGTTGACTTGTTTTTACTTTTTAAACCATCTTTATCTAAAAAGCAGCTAGAAAAGAAAGGTTTAGAACTAGCTAAAAAAATTATCAGAGCTGTGAATGGCAGCTTTGTCATCGCTTATGCAGAGCATCCTTACCTAAGGGGAAAAATAGGAAAGTACCAAGTTGATATCGTTCCTTGCTATGAAATCTCTAATCCAGAAAAAATAAAGTCTGCCGTCGATAGGACACCGCACCATGTAAAGTTTGTTAAGGCTAATCTTAAGAATCCAGACGAGGTTAGATTGCTAAAGCAGTTTTGCAAAGCAAACAAGTGCTATGGTGCTGACTTAAAAACGCAGGGTTTTTCTGGTTATATCTGCGAGCTGTTGATAATAAAATATGGAAGCTTTCTCAACCTTGCGAAGGAGGCAGTTAAATGGAGAGCTGGTCATGCAATAAGCTTTAACGAAGCGGACCATAAAAAGTTTAAGACGCCACTGGTGGTAATCGACCCGGTTGATAGAAACAGAAATGTTGGTGCTGCCTTATCTGCTGACAGTTTTTACAGGTTTGTAAAAGCATGCAAAGATTTTATTAAAAATCCAAACAAAGATTTCTTCTTCAAGCAAGAGACAAAGCCGTATACTTTGAGGGAAATAGAAAAAGAATTTAAGAAAAGAGGAACTCGCTGGTATTTAATAAGCTTTGAAAGACCGGATGTTTTGGATGATATCCTCTATCCGCAGATGAGAAGATGTGTAAAAGCAATTGACAAAATGCTTGAACAAAACGGCTTCAAAATTCTAAGAAGCGATTTTTACTGCAATAAAGAATGCGTTCTAGTTTTTGAAATGGAAACTTGGCAGGTTCCAAAGATTATGAAAAACATCGGACCTGATATCTATAGCAAGCACGCTGAGCAATTCTTGAAGCATTATAAGGAGAACAAAGTCTTCATTGAAAATGAGAATTGGGTTGTTGAAACCGAGAGAGAATTCACAACAGTCTTGCATTTCTTGAAAGATTTATTGAAAAAGTCAGAGAAAGAACTTTTGGAGAAAGGAATACCGAGCAAGATTGCTCCACTAATAAGAAAATGTAAATTATGCGGAGGAGGGGAGGCTTTGAAAGCTATAGAAAAACTACCAGAAGATTTTCGAGTCTTTCTTAAAGAGTGGCTTGAAAAGGAGTTGAATGTGGTTTAAATGCCAGAACCAATCAACATAACATTTTTAGGAACAGGAGCAGCCATTCCTTCATTGAAAAGAAGACATGCTGCCATTCTTTTCCACTATGGACCGGATTATTTTTTGTTTGACTGTGGTGAAGGAACTCAGCTGCAGCTGGAAAAAGTAAAAGTTTCACCAATGAAACTTTCAAAGATATTTATAACTCACTGGCATGCAGACCATTTCGCTGGTTTATTGCCTATGATAGAATCTTTGCACTTATCTAGAAGAGCAGAACCTTTAGAAGTCTACGGACCTGAAGCTTCTAGATTTATAGATGCATTAATAGAGCTTAGCTACTGGGGTATTGGTTTTGGAATCAAAGCAAAAGATGTAAACGAAGAAGATGTTGTTGAGAAAATAGTTAGTAATGAAAAGTATGAGATTTTTTCAATAAGAGTAGAACATTCCGTGCCGACCGTCGGCTATTGTTTTAAGGAAAGAGACCACTGGAATATTGATATTAAAAAAGCAAAGAAATATGGTTTAGAAGGAAAGCAATTAAAAGTAATTAAAGCAAACGGAAAAATAAAAATAGGTAAGAAAACTATAAAACTTGAGCAAATAGCTAAAAAAAAGAAAGGAAGGAAGATTGTTTATTCTGGAGACACCATGCCTTGCAAGCAATTGTTTGAAATGGCGAAAGAAGCTGACCTGCTTATACACGATGGCACTTTTATTGAATTGCCTAGTCTGGAAAGACCACACTCCTCGGTGGTAGAGGTAGCAAAGCTAGCTAAAAAATACAAGGTTAAAAAATTAGTTCTAACTCATTTAAGTAGAAGGTACAAAACAAATAAAGAAGTTTTAGACGTAGCTAAACCGATTTTTAAGAACGTTATAGTTGCTGAAGACCTGATGAAGATAACTTTGAGGTGAAAATATGAAATTCGGAAAACTTACCAGTCCGATGAAAGATGTTTTAGAGGAAATCAAAACTGCACATGATTTAGGATTTGATTATGTAGAAATAGGAATAGAAGGACCAGCTGAATCACCTGAAATAATTTTAAAGAAAAAGAAACAGATATTAAAACTTTTAAAGAAATATAAAATGTTTGCCATAGGTCATACTTCTTGGTGGATTGATTTAGGATCTCAATACGAACCTGTAAGGAAAGGTTGGATAGAAGAAAGTAAAAAAATAATAAGAATAAGTAATAAACTTGGAATTAAATTACTAAACTTTCATTCTCATAGCATAGGAACTTACATATCGGACAAAAAAGGAAAGAAAATAGTTCTTAATAATTTTATTAAAAGTTTAAAAGAATTGGTAGAATATGGTAGTAAATATAATGTAGAAATTATGCTGGAAAACGCCGCTGAGAAGGGAGAAATAAAAGATTTCAAAGATTTCAAGTACATCGTTGATAAAGTCCCAAATTTAAAAGTTCATTTAGATATTGGTCATGCTTTCATATATGATGAAATGAAGGGTGTAGAAAATTACATTGAAACTTTCAAAAATAAAATCGTTCACATCCACATGCATGATAATCACGGCAAAACTGATGAGCATCTACCACTGGGTGCTGGCTCAATAGATTATAAAAAAGTTATAAAACTTTTGAAGAAAATCAAATATAATAAAACAATTACATTTGAAGTATTCAGTAAAGATTTGGATTTATTAGAAGTTTCTATGAAAAAAGTAAAGAAATTATACAAATGATTTTATGGATTCAGAAGGTATAAAACCCAAGACTGCTGTTTTGCTAAACATTCTTGTCTGGGGATTGGGTTATATTTATCTTGGAAAGGTTTTTAAAGGAACGTTTACATTTTTTCTTTTTGCTCTAGTTTGGGGGTTTTATTTAATAGAAGTGTTTATTGTAGGTTTTAGTTTTTCTTTATTTTTAGAAATACTAGTTGGATATTTTGTAAGCGGCTTGTGGTTTGGTTATGACGCATACAACATGGCTGTAAAACTAAGGAACAGCTATTAGGCTTGTAATTAAATTTTTAATAAATGAAGTCTTAATTATAGTATGAACAATGTATCGAAAGTAATTGAGCTGTTAAAAAAGAATTATCCTAATGCAAAATATTACTTGAATTTTTCTAATCCTTTAGAATTGATGGTTGCTGCAATTCTTTCTGCACAAATTAGAGATGAAGTTGTAAATGCAACCATACCAAAGATTTTCAGCAAATATAAAACTGCTAAAGATTATGCTAAAGCTGGTCTAAGAGAATTCACCAAGGAAATAAGTGCTGTCACATTTGCTGGAATGAAAGCAAAAAACATAATAAGTTCTTGCAAGATTCTTGTTGAAAAATATGATGGAAAAGTCCCTGATAAAATGGAGGAACTAATACAACTCCCCGGTGTGGGTCGCAAAACAGCAAACACGATTCTCATAAACGTTTTTGGTAAAGTAGAAGGAATACCAGTAGATACTCATGTCATAAGACTTTCTTTTAGACTTGGGTGGACAAAAAGCAAAAAACCAGAGGAAATTGAACAGGATTTAATGAAAATTGTCCCTAAGGAAGGATGGAAAAAGATTGCTTATTTGTTAAAAGCTCATGGGAGAGCAATTTGTCAAGCTACTCCATATTGTAGCAAGTGTTTTCTTTATGATATATGTCCAAGAAGTGGAGTGACTAAACATTATTAATTTGAAAATGTAATTTATTAAATGATAAGATGAAAAATATTTATAACAATATTTTAACTCATAATTTTTTAAATAAAGAATATGTCGAAAATAAAAAATCTTTTATACGACTGTCAAAAGAAACTGGAATTAGTCCTACAACTATCAGAAGATACGCTGATACCTTAAAAGTAAATATAAGAACTCGTATAGAACAAGTTAAAATATCTTCTCCAGGAGGTAAAGAAAGATATAACAACATTTTAACTAAAGAGTTTTTTAATGAAAACTATATTAAAAATCTCAAGTCATTAACACAAATTGCTAATATGGTCAGTGCGGATCGGGCAACAGTTAAAAGATACGCCTTATCAAATGGAATAAAACTAAGAACGCATAAAGAGCAAGCATCTATATCTTCACCTGGAGGCAAATGGAAACATGATGATTTACTAACTAAAAAATTCTTTATCAAAAACTATATTAAATTAAAAAAATCTATTAAAGACTTGTCAAGAGAAACAAGAATAGAAGAAAGTGTGATAAGAAGATATATGAAAAAGCATGAAATACCTGTCAGATCTTGTCACGAACAGATGAATATTTCTCACCCTCCTAAAGAATTTATATTAACAAAAGAATGTATGGCTTTTTTTGATGGCCTGTTATTAGGCGATGGCTCTTTACCATTAAGAAAAGGTGGAAAGAGTAGATCTTATACTCAAGGTTGTAAACATAAAGAATATCTTGAATATGTTGTTGCGAGAACCTTAAAATACGGAATAACTTCTAGTCCTATACTAACAAAATGGATAAAAGATTTGAGATGTAAAAATTATGGTTATCATGAAAGCTTTTTGCAGTCTCATAGATATAAGACATTTGAATTGTTAAGAGAAAGATGGTATGATAAAAATGGTGTTAAACACATACCTAAAGATTTGATTTTTAATCCAGACAATATATTACAATTTTATCTTGGTGATGGTAATTTCTATAGAGAAATAATATTGTGCACAAATAATTTTCCATTAAACGATATAATTTTTCTCCAGAAACTATTTGAAAAATATTTGAAAATAAAGACTAGAATAGTAAAAAGTGAAAGTGGTTATGAAATAGCGATAAAGAAATCTGATACTCAGAAATTCTTAAAATATATTGGAAACTGCCCAGTAAAATGCTATGAATATAAATGGCAAGATAATGAATCTATAGAAAAGAAATTAGAGAATAATAAAAAGGCTAGAGAATTATATCATCTAAAAAGAATAAAATTAATTGGAAATGGCTTGGAGGTAAGAAACGATAATTAGGTTTTAAAATGACCCCTAATAGCTATATAAAAAAGCGTAGATGGAATAAAAATGGCACAACTGAACCTAAAGGAGAATTAAGTAAAGTGAAAGATACTAAAACTGGGCGTCCTATTTATTTAATTCATCTTCATGATTCTTCTCATTTACATAGAGACCTTCGCCTCGAGATGGATGGAGTTCTTAAAAGTTGGGCAATTCCAAAGGATCCATTATTAACGCTAGAAGGAAAAAAAATCCTGGCTGTGAGTGTGGAGGACCATCCACTTAGTTATTCGACCTTTGAGGGGACGATACCCAAAGGACAGTATGGGGCTGGTAAAGTTACCATATGGGATAAAGGAACATTTGAACTTATAGAAAAAACTGACAAAGGATTCGTTATCAAGATAAATGGCAGCAAGCTAAAGGGAACTTTTGTTTTATTCAAGTTCAAACCGCCAAACAATTGGTTGTTCTTTAAGAAAAAGGAATGATTAGTATGAAAATAAAACTTGGACCAATACAAATATTTGTATCAGATATAGAGAAAGCTAAAAATTGGTATGCAAAGGTTCTTGGAATGAAATTAGCAAAAGAATACCCAGAATTCAAGTGTGCTTTAATGAAGTTAGGCAAAACTGAATTTGACATAGGAGTTCCGAGTCCAAATTGGGGGAGGGTTGGGACAAGGTTAAGATAGGAGGAAGGGTTCCAATATTCTTTGAAACTGATAATATAGAAGAAATCTGGAAAAAATTGAAGAAGAAAGGAGTTAAAGTTGTTGAAGAACTTTATAAAAGACCTTGGGGAGAAATGAAAGCTGTGTTTGCTGATCCTGACGGAAATGAGTTTAATCTAGAAGAAGTGATTGAATGATAATCAAAAAATCAGAAAGAAAAAGTCATGCTAACAGTCCAAAATGCATAGCCTATCAGTACGATCATAAAGATAAAGACATTAACCTAGCTTTTATAAAAATAAGAGGGAGATATCCTGACAAAGGCAGAGTTGTGAACAAAGTCTGTAAGGAAATTGTTTTTGTAGTTAAGGGTAAAGGAAAAATTGAAGTTAATGGTAAAGAATTATTAATAAGTGAAGGTGATTCTGTTCTTATTCAACCTAATCAAAAATATTTTTTTGAAGGAAAATTAGAAATTATTGCTGCTTGTTCTCCTACTTGGTATCCAGAGCAACATTTAGAAGTTGATTAAATGGAATGGCTTATATTTGCATTATTAGCACCGATGCTCTGGGGTATAGTAAATATAATAGATAAGTATTCTCTGGAAAAATTAATGAAGAACTCATTTTCCTATCAAATTTTGATATGCTTAACCGATGCCTTAGTTATGGTACCTTTCATTTTATTTACTAATATTTCTTTTGCCTATCCTTGGTATATTTGGGGCATTATTATAGGTATGATTTTGGGATTCATTTTTGTTTTTTATAACAAAGCCATTATGGTAGAAGAAACTTCTAGAGTTATTCCTATGATTTATTTAAACCCGATATTTGTCTTACCTTTAGCATATATTTTCCTTGGTGAGGTTTTAAACCTTCAAAAATATATTGGTGTTTTTCTTTTAGTTGCAAGTGCAGTCTTAATTTCCTATCAAAAATCCAAAGGGAAATTTAAATTGTCTAAAGCACTAGTATATGTTCTAATACTGGATCTAATGTATGGTGGCCTGACCATAACAGAAAAATATGTCTTTAACTATTTTGATTATATTTCATTCCTTTTCTGGACACTACTTGGAGCAATAATAAGTGGATTTATTTTTCTAATGTTTCCAAAGTTAAGAAGAGACTTTTTAAATGACATGTCCAAAACTGATAAAAAGAAATTATTTTTCTGGAGAATTGTTAGCATGATACTTTATTATGTTGCAGTAATCTTTTTCTATATTGCAATTTCAGAAGAATTAGCTTCAATTGTAGCAGCTATTCCATCAGTCCAACCTTTATTTGTTTTAATTTATACTCTCATACTTAGCTTGTTTATACCAAAAATACTGAAGGAAAAAATCAGTAAAAGTATAGTTTTAATCAAGGTTATATCAATTATTTTACTAATTATCGGAACGTGGTTGGTAGTGAGTTAAATGAAAATTCGCCTCGGTCCCAGCGGCATACCTATTTCTGCTCAAAGTAATAGCACAATGGAAGGTGTTAAAAAAGTAGCAGAGCTAGGATTATCAGCTCTTGAAGTAAGTTTCACTCATGGCATCCACATGTCAATAGCAACTGCAAAAGAATTGGGAAAAATTGCAAAAGATTTGGACATTGAACTATCGATCCACGTTCCTTATTTTGTTAACCTAGCAAGTTTAGACAAAAAAATAATAGAAGCCAGCAAGAAAAGAATAATAGATTCCTTAACAAGGGGAGTTGAGATGGGCGCTAGCATCGTGGCTGCTCACGCTGGTTATTATGGAAAGGAGAAGGAAAAGTCAATAGAAATGATTTTTGAAGCTTGTAAGGAAATAACAGAATTGATAGAGAAAAATGATTGGAATATTGAATTCGGCCTGGAAACAATGGGAAAGCAAGCCTCGTTTGGAACGCTAGAAGAAATTATAGAACTCTGCAAAAAACTAAATCATCTAGTCCCTTATCTAGATCCAGCTCATATCTATGCTAGACAAGGTGGTCAAATAAGTTATAAAGATATGCTAGATAAGTTAGAAGTTTTAAATCTAAGTAAGTGGCACTCTCATTTCTCCGGAATAAAATATTCTTTGGTTGGAATAGGAAGAGGTAATGAAAGAAATCATGTTCCTATGAAAGTGGCTGGACCTGATTTTAAGGAATATGCAAAAGAAATCCTTAAGAGAGGAAAGGATATAACCATAATATCCGAAAGTCCTATTCTTGAAATAGATTCATTAGTAATGAAAGAAATATTTGAGAAGTTAGGGTATAAATTCTGAAGTTATTTCTTTTCCTCAATCTTTATGGCGTTTACAACTCCATGTTGTCCTGGTCTAGAAACAACCTTTGCTAATCCTATCTCAGTCTCAATGATGGCCCCCTTAGTTACTATACCCATTCTTACAAAGTGTGGATTAGCCGTATTCTCCTTAACGCTTAGTATCTTTGTTATTTGAGCCTTTCCAGAAGAATCAAAAACATTTGCCTTGTCTATTTGAAGTAACCTATGCTTTTTTATTCCTGCTAAACCTCTTATAACTTTTTTGCTTTTTTCACCTATTTTTATAGGAATAAAATCGCTGCCAAAGTCTCTTTTCTTCTTTTTTCTAATTTTTTTATACATCCCACCTGTAGATTTTCTCTTGCTTCTGAACTGAGACAAAGCCATAATATCAATTACAGAATTGTAAGCAGCAATATTTAAATATGTTAATATAATATCTCTATAAGAAGTTTTTTATTTGTTGATAGTATGACAAGACCATTAGATGTTTTGGATAAAGCAAAGGGAAAAAGGGTAATAATAAAACTAAAGAATGGAGCAGAGATAACAGGAGCCTTACAAGCATTTGACTTGCACTTGAACATTTGGTTAGAAGAAGCAGAAGAAAGAAAAGATGACAAGCAAGTTAAGCTTGGTTCAACTCTTGTTAGGGGAGATACAATTATCTACATATCCCCTGAATAAAAGTGACGGTTTATGTCTAAAGGAACTCCTTCTTTTGGTAAACATAGGAAAATTACTCATATAAGATGTAGACGCTGTGGGCAGCATTCCTACCACATTACTAAAAAGAGATGCAGTAACTGTGGTTATCCTTCTGCAAAGATAAGAAAATTTAGATGGCAGTGGAAACATCCCTTGACAAAGAAAAGAAAGAAGTAATTCTTAGGAAAATAATATAAACTCTCCTTCTTATTTAGAATTATGGGCTCATAGCTCAACCTGGTAGAGCGACTGACTCTTAATCAGTAGGTTGCGGGTCCGAATCCCGTTGGGCCCATCTTTTACTTATTAGGTAATTATTTTAAATTAGACTTCTAAATAAACTTAGACGCGTCAGTGTGGCTCAGCCTGGTAGAGCACCAGACTCATAATAATGAGTTTTGATAAAAGATGATATAAGAAATCTGGGGGTCACGGGTTCAAATCCCGTCACTGACATTATAAATAAGATTTCATTTCTTTACCAAGCTTTAATCTAAAGTAATTAATAAGATAATACTTGAAAGCTAACCTGTGGAAACCTTTTTTAAATCTTCTAGCAGAAATAGGCATGTAAAGTTCTCTGTAAAATTTAACTCTTCCAATCTTTCTTATCCTATTTCCTATGTCAAAATCTTCAAGCATGTCATACCTAAATGAGTATTTTTTTAAAACACTTCTCTTGAAAGCAACATTAGCAGCACATATGCAGGGATAACCTAGAAGAGAGATTGCTTCTAAAAATAAATCACCCCACACCTTTAATCCAAGCTTAACTTTTGTTTTACCCTCATAAGGTATTAAAGGACCAAAAATACAGACATTGTTATTCATTAATTTTGAAATTTTTTCAACCCAATCTTTTGTTGGTAAGCAATCTGCATCGCAATAAGCTACTATATCACCTTTAGCTATCTTCCAACCAATATTTCTTGCATCAGCTACACCTTTCTTATTGTCTTTAACAACTTTATCAGCATATTTTTTTGCTATAGAAAACGTTCTGTCTGTCGAGTGGCCGTCCACTACAATTATCTCAGGTTTTAAGGTTTGATTTTTCAAGCATTTTAAGCAATTTTCTATGTACTTTTCCTCGTTTTTAGCTACTACCACTACGCTGATACTCATAAGTTAATATTTTTAAATTACACTTTTATATATTGAGTATGCCTCGGTGGCTCAGTTGGTAGAGCGGCCGCCTTGTAAAGGGTGTCTATCATGAACAAATTAGAAATGAAAGCAATAACAATGTATTGGTGCGAAGGCACAAAAATAGGAAGAATAGTAGACTTTACAAATACGGATTTGGATATGCTTAAGATATGGATATCATATCTTAGGTCTAGAAAGGATATAGAGCCTAAAAGAATCAAAATACAAGTTATGACTTATCCAGATGCAGACGTGACTGAAACCAAAAAGTTTTGGTCTAGAAAATTAGGAATACCGTTAGAACAATTCAACCAAGTGTTTGTAAAGAGTACAAAAAGCGCCGGTACATATAAAAATAAGAAAAATATGGGAACAGTAAAAATAAGATATAATTCAAAGAAATTAATGGAAGATATTGTCAGAAAGATAGATGCTCTCAAGTAAGCGGCAGGTCGCGAGTTCAAATCTCGTCCGAGGCTTATCATTTTATATTCTTATTAGAAATCAAAATTTTAGCTTCTTTCTTGAACATGTTTACATAATATGGGGAATCCTTTAGAAGCAATTTTATAGTCTCTATCCTAGATTTTAAAAGCAAGCTAGGCCCCCTAAAGCATTGAATCAAACATTTATCACATAACTGCTCAGGGCCATTGAAAGATGCTTGATTAATATTTATTCCTTCTCCCTTAAACATACAAGGATAAATGTCTAAATTCCAGTCTAGATAAAACAGCTTGCTGCCACCATAGCACTTGTACTTGCTTTTCCCGTTTAGAGAGGATAAAGTATCGTTTAGATAAGACATATTGTTGGTTATGTTGTGACCTTCTTTTTTTAATTTTATTATTTTACTAATCACTTTCTTTAATTCATTCTTCTTGAGATTTGTACAATCACCACCTAATGAATAAGACGTTTCGGTTTTAGTAATAGGAGTACTGAAACTGATTGCAATTCCTATTTTCTCTACAAACTTAACTACATCTTCAATATCATTGACATTATACTTTGAAATTGTGCATAACGCAGAAACAGGAACACCCTTTTCTTTTAGATTTTCTATGCTTTGCAAAGCTTTGTTTAAAATATTCTTATGACCCTCAATCCTTTCAAAAATCTTTGGATTGTTATGATGTAAAGATATGCTAATTTGATCTACTTTGCTTTCAGCTAGTTTATCAGCAAAATCTTTGGTTATTAAGGTGCCATTAGTAGGTATAAAGACTATAAAACCGATTTTCTTGGCATACTTTATTATTTTAAATATATCTGGGTTTAGGAACGGTTCTCCTCCTGTTATTTGTACTACTCCAAATTTATTTTTATGCAAGATATCTAAAGCTTTCTTTGCTTCTTTAAACTTTACAACCTTTTTGTCTTTAATTTTCCATATAGAGCACATTTCACACCTTGAATTACAAGTATTGTTTATAGCAAAGAAAGCGCATTTTTCATTAAAACTTATCAATTTTGAGCCTAAAAACAACAATGTTTTTGTCATTTCAAACATATTCATAGATAATGATTCTAAATATAGAAATATAAAAATATAATAAAATGACTACAGAAGACTATTTATGGTAACATAATTAAATTGGTTTTCAAAGTAGTGCTTTACCATTTTTCAATACCCCTCTAGAGGCTTTATTCTTACTAAGACTGTCAGTTTTAGAAAAATTTATATGCAAGTTTTAACATTAAATTTCTATGGACATGATTAGCATACTTATTCCAGTCTACAAAGAATCTGATTTAGTTGAAACTCTCTTAAATCAGTTGATAAAAGACCCGTATAAAGACAAGGAAATAATCACTGTAATAGATGAACCTACTGAAAACTCGCTAAAAACCGTTAAAAAATATAAAAATCGAGTTAAATTTATTTTAAACAAAGAAAGGAAAGGAAAAGTAACTGCTTTAAATGAGGCTACGAAAATTACTAAA
>Ga0315282_10003137_pt1 | contig 29755 bp, 24 predicted proteins | sample YL17G07_20_MG_FD_203693 | JGI IMG/M metagenome (GOLD analysis project Ga0315282, IMG submission 203693) | Sediment microbial communities from Yellowstone Lake, YNP, Wyoming, USA - YL17G07_20 | ecosystem: Environmental > Aquatic > Freshwater > Lake > Sediment | place: USA: Wyoming | collected... | reverse complement strand
GACGGGCCAAGGGGGGGCCCATTCTCGGCGCGGCCTCATGAAACAACCAAGAAGAAAACACCCCTTGACAACCGCCGCCTTTTCAGAGAGGACCACCCGTGATCGGCCCGCTTCGGTCATGACCGAATGCGTTACCTATGTCATCGGTCTAAAGTGTTACCTATGTGCCCGGTCTCTAACTAGCGATAGCAACCCCAATTAAACATGACCGCTTATATCATCCGACGCCTGCTGCTCATGATCCCGACCCTTCTGGGGATCATGACCGTCAACTTTTTTGTGATCCAGGCCGCGCCCGGCGGGCCTGTGGACCAGCTCATCGCCAGGCTGCAGGCCGCGAACACGAGCGTCATCGAGCGGGTGGCCGGCAGCCAGAAGGGGGAGGTGCTCGGGGCCGGCGCCGGCGGAGGCGAGGAAAAGACCTCCCGCTACCGCGGGTCCCAGGGCCTGGACCCCAAGCTTATCAAGGAGATCGAGAAGCTGTATGGCTTCGACAAGCCCATCTGGGTGCGGTATGTCCAGATGCTCAAGAGGTACGTCCGCTTCGACTTCGGCGACAGCTTCTTCCGCGACCGGTCGGTCATCCGCCTCATCCTGGACAAGATGCCCGTCTCCATCTCGCTCGGGGTCTCGAGCACGCTGATCATCTACCTGGTCAGCATCCCGCTCGGCATCCGCAAGGCCACCCGGCACGGCACGCGGTTCGACCTGTGGACGAGCACCCTGATCATCGTGGGCAACGCGGTGCCGGTCTTTCTCTTCGCCATCATTCTCATCGTCTTTTTGGCCGGGGGCAGCTATCTGGACTGGTTTCCGCTGCGTGGCCTGACCTCGCCCGACTTCGCCTCGCTGTCGCTCGCGGGCAAGGTTCTGGACTTTTTCTGGCACCTGACCCTGCCCGTGCTGGCCATGGTCATCGGCGGTTTCGCCACCTTGACCATGCTCACCAAGAACTCCTTTTTGGACGAAATCCACAAGCAGTACGTGGTCACGGCCCGGGCCAAGGGGCTGACCGAGGGGCGGATTCTGTACGGCCACGTCTTCCGCAACGCCATGCTCATCGTCATTTCCGGGTTTCCGGCCGCGCTGGTGGGCATGTTTTTTACCGGGTCGCTTTTGATCGAGGTCATTTTTTCCTTGGACGGGCTGGGGCTTTTGGGGTTCGAGTCCACCATGCAGCGGGACTACCCGGTCATGTTCGGGACGTTGTACATCTTCACCTTCCTGGGTCTCTTGCTCAAGCTGGTGAGCGACATGACGTACACGCTGGTTGACCCGCGGATCGACTTCGAGACGCGGGAGAGCTGATTCTGCTCCTATTTCAAACAGGCCGTAATGTGAGTCCCAAGATGAGGGGAAAGAAATTCTTGAACAGACCGATTCCATTTCTAAATCAAGATGGGAACGCGAAGGCAAGCGAGCGGCGACGAGACAGTACAAAAAGTACGGCGAGGAGCTGCGCAGCGCAGCCGACAAAGTTAGCGCTTGATTTAGAAATGGAATACGGGGCCGGAACATGAACCCGATCAACCAGCGCCGCTGGCAGAATTTCAAGGCCAACCGCCGGGGATACTGGTCTTTGATTCTGTTCCTGGTGCTGTTCGGGACCAGCCTCCTGGCCGAGTTCATCGCCAACGACCGGCCCCTCATCGTTTCGTACAAGGGCGCGCTCTATTTCCCGGTGCTGAAAACCTTTCCCGAGTCGGCCTTCGGCGGCGTCTTCAAGACCGACGCGGACTATCGGGACCCGGTGGTGGCGGGGCTCATCCGCGACCGAGGCTGGATGGTCTGGCCGCCGATCCGGTACCGCTACGACACCATCAACTTCAATCTCCCGGTGCCGGCGCCGGCGCCGCCCAGCCGGGAGAACCTTTTAGGCACGGACGACCAGGGACGGGACGTGGTGGCGCGGCTGATCTATGGCTTCCGCATCTCGATCCTGTTCGGGCTGTGTCTGACCGTGTTCAGCAGTCTGGCGGGCGTGGCGGCCGGGGCGCTCCAGGGCTACTTCGGAGGCTGGCCGGACATCCTGGGCCAGCGTCTCATCGAGATCTGGTCGGGGTTGCCGATCCTCTACCTGCTCATCATCCTGGCCAACTTCGTACAGCCCGATTTCTGGTGGCTGCTGGGCCTCATGCTCCTGTTCAGTTGGATGTCCCTGGTGGACGTGGTGCGGGCCGAATTCCTGCGGGGCCGCAACCTGGAATACGTGCGGGCGGCGAGAGCCCTGGGGCTGGGCAACCTGGCCATCATGTACCGCCACGTTTTGCCCAACGCCATGGTGGCCACGCTGACCTTTCTGCCGTTCATCCTCAACGGGTCCATCACCACCCTCACCTCCCTGGACTTCCTCGGCTTCGGCATGCCGGCCGGCTCCCCCTCCCTGGGCGAACTCCTGGCCCAGGCCAAGGCCAACCTCCACGCCCCCTGGCTGGGCATCTCCGCCTTTCTGGTCCTCTCGGTCATGCTCAGCCTGCTGGTCTTCATCGGCGAAGCGGCCCGCGACGCCATGGACCCCAGGCACGGACTCTAACCGGAGACGGCGTAATGGCCCAACCCCTGCTCGAGATCGACGACCTCTCCGTGGACTTTAAGTCCGCCGGGCAGGTCGTCCACGCCGTGAGGCAGGCTTCCCTGCAGATTGCGCGGGGCGAGACCCTGGCCCTGGTGGGGGAGAGCGGGTCCGGGAAATCGGTCACGGCCCACTCCATCCTCCGCCTCCTGCCTTACCCCAAAGCCTCCCACCCCAGCGGCCGCGTCGCCTTTGACGGCCGGGACGTGCTGTCCATGAACGACCGGGAGATGCGGGGGCTTCGCGGCAACCGCATCGGCATGATCTTCCAGGAGCCCATGACCTCGCTCAACCCGCTGCACACGGTGGAGAAGCAGATCAACGAGGTGCTGTTCATCCACCAGGGCCTCCGGTCGGGGGAGGCCACGCGGCGCACGATCGAGCTGCTCGAGGCCGTCGGCCTGCCCGACGCCAAAGAGCGGCTGGCCTCGTATCCCCACCAGCTCTCCGGCGGACAGCGCCAGCGCGTCATGATCGCCATGGCCCTGGCCAACCATCCGGACCTGCTCATCGCCGACGAACCCACGACCGCGCTGGACGTGACCATCCAAGCCCAGATTCTCGAGCTTCTGGCCGATCTGAAGAAGCGCCTTAGCATGGCCATGCTCCTCATCACCCACGACCTGGGCATTGTCCGGCACGTGGCCGACCGCGTGGCCGTCATGTACCAGGGCGAGATCGTGGAAACGAACGACGCCCCGGACCTGTTCGAGCGGCCCGCCCACGCCTACACCCGGACACTCCTGGCCGCCGGGCCCTCCGCCCGGCCCGCGCCGGTCCGCTCCGAGTCCGCAACGCTCCTGGCCGCGGACGAGGTGAAGGTCTGGTTCCCCATCAAGCGAGGCGTGCTGAGGCGGACCGTGGACCACTTCCGGGCCGTGGACGGCGTGTCTTTTCGGCTTCGAGCCGGTTCGAGCCTGGGGATCGTGGGCGAGAGCGGATCGGGCAAGACCACGCTGGGCCTGGCCCTGCTGCGCCTGATCGCCAGCCGGGGCGGCATCACTTTTGACGGGACGCGGTTGGACGGGCTCAGCCAGAAGCGGATGCGGCCTCTCCGGCGGGAGATGCAGATTGTTTTTCAGGACCCCTTCGGCAGCCTCAGTCCGCGGCTGCCCGTGGGGGAGATCGTGGGGGAAGGCCTCAAAATACACGGCGTGACCGACGCCGCGGCCCGGGACGAAGTCGTGGTCAAGGCCTTGACCGAGGTGGGCCTCGAGCCGGAGACGCGGCACCGCTACCCGCACGAGTTCTCGGGCGGGCAAAGGCAGCGCATCGCCATCGCCCGGGCCCTGGTGCTCGAGCCCAAGCTCATCATCCTGGACGAGCCGACCTCCTCGCTGGACCGGACGGTCCAATTCCAGATCGTGGAGCTCCTCAGGGGATTGCAGGCCCGCCACGGCCTGGCCTATATCTTCATCACCCACGACCTGAAACTGGTGCGGGCCCTCTGCCACGACGTGCTGGTGCTGCATGGCGGGAAGATCGAGGAGCAGGGGCCGACCGAGGAGGTCCTGGCCGCGCCGAAACGGCCGTACACGCAGGCCCTGCTGGCGGCCGCCTTCGAGCAGCCGGGCGGCCGACAGATTTCCGAGCTAGTGGGCGGCTAGAGCCCCGGGATTTCCTTGAGCACCTTCTGGATGCGGGCCGCGCCGTCCGGGGTGACCCGGCCCAGGGGCGGCCGGACATAGTTGGACCCGCTGCGGCGTCCCATGACTTTGAGGGCGGCCTCCTTGAGCGCGGACACGAGCGGCGCGGATTGGACGCCCACCTCGGCCAGCCGGCCGACGGTGCGCTGGAGCGCCACCACGCGGTCGAAGTCCTTCTCCCGGAAGGCGTCATATAGGCCCACCAGGGTGCGGGGCGCGAAATTGATGAAGCTGCCGATGACCCCGTCGCCGCCGGCCGTGAGCGTGGAGAGCAGGTATTCGTCCATGCCGGCCATGACCGAGAAGCTCGGGTGGGGGCCCTTGACGCGGACGACGAGATCGCGGATGTGGCTCAGGCTGTCGATGGTGTCCTTCACGCCGGCCAGGGTGGGCACGGTCTCGATGATGCGGTTCAGCAGCCGGGCGCCGAGCTGATGATTGGTCAGGGCCGGGAAGTTGTAAGCGAAGAGAGGCAGGCCGGTGGCCCGGCCGATGATGGCGTAGTAAGCCACCAGGGAATCCTCGTTCACCGTCCAGAAATAAGGCGTCACGGCCACCACCGCGTCTGCGCCCACTTCCTGGGCGTGGCGGGCCAGGGCCGCGGCTTCGTCGGCGTTGTTGCTGCTCACCCCGATGAAAACCGGTACCCGCCCGGCCACGTGCTTCACCACGGCCCGGGCATGGTCCCGGCGCTCGGCCGCGTCCATGTATGCAAACTCGCCGCCCGAGCCTTGGAAAAAAAGGCCGTGCACCCCGCCTTCGATCAGGAAATCGGCGTGGGCGAACTGGGTCTCGAGGTCCAGGCGCCCGTCCTCGGCGAACCACGTGCAGACCGCCGGAATCACCCCTTGAAACATGACGATTTCTCCTTCAGAACGCCGCCGGAATCTTGCTTCCGCGGCCGCCGCCCGCGCAGGGCCGGTCAGTGAATGACGGCCGCCGGCCAATCGCGGGCCAACATGCCGTAGATGACGTGATCCACGAAGCGGCCATTCAGCCACTGCGCCTCCCGCACGACCCCCTCCTCGCCGAACCCCAGCCGAAGCGGGATGGCCCGGCTTTTCCGGTTGCCCACCGCGCAACGGATTTCGACCCGGTTGAGCCCGAGTTCGGTAAAGGCATGGGTCACCAGGGCCCGCACCGCGCGCGTCACCAGGCCCCGGCCCTGGTGGTCGGCCGCCAGCCAGTAGCCCAACGCAGCGCTGCGGTTCTCCCAGTCGATGGGATGGTACGAGGCCACGCCGCACAGGGCCTGGTTCGACCACAGGCCGGCCGTGGGTCCTCTGTTGGCGGCGAACTGGGCCAGAGCGGTGCGGATGAAGGCCAGGATGTCGTCCACCGTTCGGGTTCGGTCCGGCCAGGGCTGCCAGGTTCTCAAGTGCTCCCGGTGTTTTTCGACCAGGGAGAACAACTCGGCGGCGTGCCTCTCCTCGAGCAGGCGCAGTTCGAGCTCCTCATCCACGATCAAGCGAAACATGGTTCGAGACCGTTGCAAAACTTCGGCTTCCGGCCGAACTCTTTGTCGGTCATCGGCTCGAAGTCCTCGGAATATGATTTATATTCCTGCGGCCCCTCGACTTCGCTCGGGGTCATGAGCTTGTCGAATGACTTCAATCCTCGCCCTCCTCGATTTCGTCTCGGCATCCTGTGTTTTGCCACGGTCTCGGTTCCCTCCACGAAAAGCGGAGCCGTCCGAACATCGGGGGATGGGCAATCCCTACCAGAAGACCGGGGAAAGGGCAATCAGATTTTCGGGCCTGGGGCAGGGCGGAAGGCGCGATTTCCCTTGACAGGCCAGGGGTTGGGCGCTACCTAAAATCGAATGCCTATGACCTTGCCCGACCGAAGAAAGAGAGCCCTGTGGCGCGTCCTGCGCCGGCGGGGCCTGCTTATCCTTCTTTCGACCCTGGTTGTGGGGGCGGCGGGTCTGGCCCTGCCCTATGCCCTCCAAGGCCGGCCGATGTACCGAACCGCCTCCGTCGTGTCCATCGAGCGAACGGTCGATACCAATCTGTTATCCGAGAAGATGCGCACCCTGCTTGGAAAAAACGACCCGGCGGCCACGGCCGCCCGCATCGCCAGCTTCCTGACCGTGGGCCGCGCGGCCAAGGTCGCCGGGCTGCTGGACCTGCGCCTGTCCGACGCCGACATCCGGTTCAACCCGGCCTACAGCGAAGTGGTCGAGGCCCTCAGGGGACGGGTCCGGACCTGGCCGGACGCCCAGGGCCGCATCCACATCGAAGTGCTCGACCCGGACCCGAAGTCGGCCTTTTTCCTGGCCAATATCCTGGCCCGGGTCTATGCCCGCATCCGTACCGAGGAACTGGTCAGCGGGACGGCCGAGGTGGCGAAATCGGTGGACGGCCAGATCCTCCTGGAGGAGAAACTGCTCGAGGAAGACAAAGCCGAGTTGAGCCGTCTGGAAACAGAGTCCCAGGGCGGTCAGAACTCCCCGCTTCAGGCCGCGAACGAGGCCAGCCTCAAGGACAAGGTCGAACACCACCAGCAGGCCCTGGACCAGCTTCAAACCACAAAGCGACAGGTCGCTTTCCTTTCCTCGGGCCGGCTCGAGCAGATGCGGATTCTCCAGGCGGCCTCCCTGCCCCGGCGGCCGGCCAATGCCCCCCACGCCCTCCCAGGCGCCCTGCTCGGCTTGCTGGCCGGCCTCCTGGCCTCGACGGCCCTGGCCCTGGCGCTGGAACGGCGGGACCGGGGGCCGGGCCTGGCTCAGGCCGTGGAAGACCTGCTCGGGCTGCCGATTCTGGGCTTCTTCCCCTGGTGCCCGGCTCTCGAAGAAGAGGAAGAAATCGACCTGGACGGGGGCGAAGCCCAGGAACGGGGTGCCTCTGAAAGCGGGCCTCGCTCTCCTCTCGAACGCCTGGCCCGGGAAGAAAACCTGCGCCAGGCCGGGCGCAGGCTGCGGGACCGACTGGACCGGCTTCCGGCCGGACCCGGCGCCAAGATCGTCGGGCTGGCCGCCACCGAGCCGGGCGCGGGCGCCACGGCCGCCGGCCTGCACCTGGCCCTGAGCCTGGCCGAAGCCGGGAAAAGCGTGCTGCTCATCGACGCCCACCCCGAAGCCGATGGCCTGACTTCGCTCCTCGGCCTCGAGGATCGGCCCGGACTGGCCGAGGTGCTGGCCGGGGACTGCGAGGGGGCGGAAGCGACCCTGGCCTACGACGAACTCCCGGCCTGGCCACCTCAGGACCCGGCTGTTGACGGTCCGAAAACCCTCTCCTTTCTGCCGGCCGGGATTTCCACCAGCGGCCTTGCGGGCCGGCCGGCCGAGGCTTGGCCGCGGCTCCTGGCCTTAGCGCGCCTCGGCTACGATGCCGTGGTGGTGGACTTGCCGGACCCGCTCGAAGACCGGGCGGCGGGTTTTTTTACCGGGCTCGACCGGTTGTTACTGGTGCAGTGGCTGGACGGGAAGCCGCTGGCCCGGCTCGCGGAAACCATGGAGAAGCTGGAGCCGGGCGCCATGCGGTCGGTGGGCGTGGTGTTCAACGGCTATGCCGGGCCGGTCCTGCCCGACCTCGATCCGTTTCGCGGCGTTTCTTTGATCGGCCCAGGCGACGAAGCCTGGCTCGGAGCGGAAAAAATTTCGGCCGGGAGGTCCGGGCGCCGCGCCGTGCTGGCCGGCGTCTTGATCCTGGCGGTCGCGATTCTGGTCGGCGGCCTGTACCTTTATGACCGCGAACTCGTTCCAATCAAGCACTGGGTAAGCAAGCCTCTCCCGACCCGGCCGACCGAGCCGCCGGCCAAGGAACAGGCGCCGGCGCCCACCGCCACCCCGGCCTCGCCCACGCCGGCACCCCCTCCCGCCTCTGAAACGGCCGCTGCCCCGACCCCGACCCCGGCCGCCGCGGCCCCGGAGACGCAGAAACCCGCCCCGCCGCCCGAAGAAAAGGCCCAGACCCTCCCGGAAATCAAGGTCCAGGTCCTGCGGCCTCGGGATACAACGGCTCCCAGCCTGGCCTACACCTTGAAAGTCGCCGCTTTCCGCTCCCGGGAGGAAGCCCTGAAACTGGCCCAGAACCTCGGCCGGGCGGAAATCGGCGCCTACGTCACCTGGGTCCGCCTGCCGGGCAAGGGCGAGTGGTTCCGCGTCTTCCTCGGCGCCTACGCCTCGGCCAAGGAGGCCGAGACCGCCTTGAAACGACAGACACCCGGGCTGAAAAAACAAGGGTTCGCTCCGGAAGTGGCCCACATGCCCTTCGCCCTGGCCCCGGACCCGACTCGCCCCCTCTCCCCCACGGACGCCCAGCGCCTGGCCGCACGCGGCCTGACCCCCTATCGCCTCGCGCCGAAGAGGCCCATTCTCGTCGGCTCCTTCTTCACCCGGTCCGGGGCTGAGGAACTGGTCCGTCTTCTGGAACGGGACGGACTGAAAACCGCCCTGGTCGCCCGCTAGACCGATCTCCCCACCGCTCAACCCAACTCCGGAAAACCAAGCCCCGCTCCGGGTTTCGGCTTGACAGGTCCGCGCCGGGAACGATAATAATAAAGAGAACTCAAAAAGGAAGCGGGCAGATGACCACGTACAGCGTGCATTTCCTTCCAGACGATGTCACCGTGGAGGTGGAGGCCGGCACGAACCTCCTCCAGGCGGCCATGATGGCCGGGGTCCACATCAACGCCTCCTGCGGCGGCGCGGGCCTCTGCGGCAAGTGTCGGGTCATTCTGGAAAGCGGCGACCTGGAGAGCGAGCCCGGCGGCCGCATCTCGGACGAGGAAAAGGCCAAGGGCTACCGTCAGGCCTGCCAGTCCCGGGCCACGAGCGACGTCGAGGTGCGCGTGTCCGTCGAGTCCCAGCTCGACGCCCGGGCCCTGAACCGTCCCCGCCCCAGCCGCAACGCGGCCCGCATGGCCGTGGAACCCGGCGTCGAGGACCTCAAGGCCCGGGGCATCTTCAATCCTCCCTTCGTCAAGAAACTCATCCGGCTGTCGCCGCCCAGGCGCGGCGACAACGTCAGCGACCTCTCCCGCGTGATCAGCGCCCTCCGGCTCCAGCACGGCGTCCACAACCTGACCGTGATTTTCCCCGTCATCCAGAAGCTGCCCAAGGTGGTCCGGGAGGAGGATTTCGAGGTCACGGTGACCCTGAGTTACCGGCCCTCCTTTGTCATCGAGCCCCAGAGCGCCCAAACCCGGCTGGTCAACATCCAGGCCGGCGACCACACCGCCACCACTTACGGGCTGGCCGTGGACGTAGGCACGACCACGGTCTTCGGCCAATTGCTCGACCTCTCCACGGGCCAACCCCTGGACACCTACGGCGAGTTCAACCGCCAGATCAGCTACGGCGAGGATGTCATCACCCGCATCATCGTCGCCGACCGGCCGGGCGGATTGGAGAAGATGCAGGGGCTCATCGCGGAGACGATCAATCACATCATAGAGACCCTCTGCCGCCGCCAGAAGGTGGACCGGGACGAGATCTGCATGGTGACCCTGGCCGGCAACACGACCATGACCCAGCTTCTGCTGGGCGTGAACCCGCGCTACATCCGCCTGGCTCCCTACGTCCCCACGGCCAACTTCTTCCCCCCGATCCCGGCCCAGAGTCTGGGATTGAAGCTGGGCGAGCACGTCCTGGCCTTCACCTTCCCCTCGGTGGCCTCCTACGTGGGCGGGGACATCGTGGCCGGGATCATCGCCAGCGGCATCTACCGCGAGGAGCCGCTGACGCTCTACATCGACCTGGGCACGAACGGCGAGATCGTGATCGGCAACCGGGACTGGATGGCCTGCGCGGCCTGTTCGGCCGGCCCGGCCTTCGAGGGCGGGGGCATCAAGTTCGGCATGAGGGCCATCGAGGGGGCCATCGAGGATTTTTCCATCAACCCCAAGACGCTCGAGCCCATGATCCTGACCGTGGACCTGCAGAAACCCAAGGGCATCTGCGGCTCGGGCCTGATCAACGCCGTGGCCGGGCTGTTCGAGATGGGCGTGCTCGAGGCCAACGGCCAGTACAACCGCAACCTGTCCACCAAACGCCTCCGCGAGGGGGAGGACGGTTACGAGTACGTGCTCTCCTGGGCGGAGGAGACCGAAATCGGCCAGGACATCGTCCTGACCGAGGTGGACGTGGACAACTTCATTCGGGCCAAGGGCGCCATGTACGCCGGCTACCTGACCCTGCTCGAGGCCGTGGGACTGTCGATCCAGGACCTCGAGCGCGTCATCATCGCGGGCGGCTTCGGCCGCTTCATCCACCTGGAAAAGGCCATCATGATCGGGCTGCTGCCCGAAAAGGACCTGGACAAGTTCACCTTCATCGGCAACGGCTCCCTGCTGGGCGCCAAGCTGAACTGTCTGTCCAACAACCTGCGTCAGGACGTCCGTCACATGGTCGACCGGATCACCAACTTCGAGCTTTCCGAGGTGCCCAGCTACATGGGGCACTATGTGGCCGCCCAATTCCTGCCGCATACGACCCGGGAGTATTTCCCGGGCGTGATCGCCCGGCTGGCGGAGACCCGACGCCTGCTCGAGGGCTGACCGGCGGGTTCGAGCAATCAACCCCAACAGGAGAGGTGGGCAATGGACGAAAAGGAAAAGAATTATTTCACGGCGCTGTACAACGTGGCCCGCGTCATCAACGCCTCGCTGGAAACCTCGACGGTCCTGGAGGAGATCGTCCAGCGGGTGACCGCGGCCATGAAGGTCAAGGCCTGCACGATCCGCCTCCTGGACGCGCGCAGGAAACGGCTGCTGCTGGGGGCGGCCTACGGCCTGTCCGAGGGCTACCTGCGCAAGGGGCCGGTCCTGGTGGAGGAAAGCGGGCTGGACCGCAAGGCCCTCTTCGGCGAGTCCGTCTGGCTCAAGGACGCCCAGACCGACGAGGACTTCCAGTACCAGGAGAAGGCCCGAGCCGAAGGCATCCGCTCCATCCTGGTCGTGCCGCTCAAGGTCGGCAAGAAGTCCATCGGCGTTCTCAGGGCCTACTCCGACCGGGTGCGCGAATTCGACGACGAGGAGATCAAGTTCCTCGAGGCGGCGGCCGATCTGAGCGCCATCGCCCTCGAGAACGCCCGGCTGCACCAGTCCCTCAAAACCGATTACGACCTGCTCGTCGCGGACCGGAACCGCATCGACGACAATTGAAGGAGGACCGTATGGCTCGCGTCGGTATCAACGGCTTCGGCCGCATCGGCCGCCAGGTGCTCAAGGCCATCATCGAACGGCACCCCGACACCCTGGAAGTCGTGGCCGTCAACGACCTGTTCGACGTCAAAACCAACGCCCACCTCTTCAAGTACGACACGAACTACGGCCGTTTCCCGGGCGAGGTCCAGCCCGGAGAGGGACGGTTCTTCGTGAACGGGAAGGAGATCGTCAACTTCGCCAGCAAGGACCCGCAGGCCATCCCCTGGGACGACGCCGGCGTGGACATCGTGGTGGAGAGCACCGGCCTGTTCACCACCGGACCCAAGGCCGCGGCCCATCTCGAGGCCGGGGCCAAAAAGGTCATCATCACCGCCCCGGCCAAGGAAGAGGACATCACCGTGGTCATGGGCGTCAACCACCAGGCCTACCGGCCCAAGGACCACCACGTCGTCTCCAACGCCTCCTGCACCACCAACTGCCTGGCCCCGCCGGCCCTGATCGTGCACCGGACCTTCGGCATCGAAAAGGCCCTTATGACCACGGTCCACTCCTACACGGCCGACCAGCGCATCCTGGACCTGGCCCACAAGGACCTGCGCCGGGCCCGCACCGCCGGGCTGAACATCATCCCCACCACCACCGGCGCGGCCAAGGCCGTGGCCCTGGTCATCCCGGACCTGAAGGGACGCTTCGACGGATACGCCCTGCGCGTGCCTACGGCCACCGTCTCGGTGGTGGATTTCGTGGCCCAACTCGGCCGCAAGGTCAGCACCCAGGAGCTCCGGGAGGCGCTCATCCAGGCGGCGCAAGGCGAACTCAAGGGCATCATGGAATGCGAGGAGGAGCCGCTGGTCTCCTCGGACTTCAAGGGCAGCTTCTTCTCCTCCATCGTCGATCTCGAGTTCACCTCGGTCCTTTTGGAAAACATGGCCAAGGTGGTGGCCTGGTACGACAACGAATGGGGCTACTCCTGCCGCGTCTCCGACCTGGCGGCCTACATGGCCGAGCAGGGTCTGTGAACGTACCGGACCAGGCAGGCGGGACGATGAGCCGGGAAGGGTGGTGGACCCTGGCCGCGGACGGGGCCTCCCGGGGCAATCCGGGCTGGGCCGGGGCTGGGGCGATTCTCCGGGACGGCGAGGGCCGGGTGAAGGCCGAGCTCAGCCGGCCGCTGGGCCTGGCCACGAACAACCAGGCCGAGTACCAGGCCCTGCTGCTGGGGCTCGAGGAGGCGCTCCGGCTGGGGGTCCAGCGGCTGCGGGTCCAGATGGACTCGGAACTGGTGGTGCGGCAGCTCTCGGGCAGGTACCGGGTCCGGAACAAACGGCTCGCGCCCCTCTATCTTCGCGCGGTGAGCGCCTTGCAAGACTTAGAGGCCTATGATATCGTTCACGTAAGGCGCGAGTACAACGCCGAGGCGGACGCCCTGGCCTCCCGGGCGGCCAAGTCCCAGGGCCGGAGCGCCGCCGCAGGGTCTCACAGGGGGTCAGGCTGAGGAAGCAGGCCGAATGATCGCCGGCGCCGGCCGATTTCGGTCGGCGCGGGAGGAAAGTCCGAGCTCCGCAGGGCAGGACGCTGGTTAACGGCCAGCGAGGGCGACCTCGGGAAAGTGCCACAGAAAGCAGACCGCCTCGACCCGCTCGAGGTAAGGGTGAAACGGTGAGGTAAGAGCTCACCAGCCCCGGCGGCGACGCCGGGGGCTCGGTAAACCCCGTCCGGAGCAAGACCAAATAGAGGGACGCTTGAGGACGGCCCGTCTGATGTCCCTGGGTAGGTCGCTAGAGAAGCCGGGCAACCGGCTCCCTAGAGGAATGATCATTGCCCCGCCCCAGGGCGACCGGGACGGGGGACAGAACTCGGCTTACAGGCCTCTTCCTCAGCCTTAACGGCCCGCAGGCCGCCCCCTCTTTTCAACCGAGGTGAGCATGTGATGGCGAACGAAGGCGGCGGTTCAGTGGCGGCCATCATCCCGGCCGGCGGCGTCGGCAGCCGGTTCGGCCAGGCCCAGCCCAAACAGTACGTCGCCCTGGCGGACTGGCCGGTGCTGGCCCATACGCTCTCCCGCTTCGACCAGACCCCCTCGGTGGACCGCGTCGTCCTGGTCGTCCCCTACGGACACAAGGGCCGGGTCCAGGAGGAAATTTTAAAACCCTTCGGCATCCAGAAGGTGACGGACATCGTCTTCGGCGGCGAGCACCGCCAGGACTCGGTCTATGCCGGCTTTCTGGCCCTGGACGAAGACGTCGAACTGGTGGTCATCCACGACGCGGTGCGGCCCCTGGTCCGCATCCGCACCATCGAGGAGGTCATCGCCGCGGCTAGGCTCCACGGCGCGGCCATCGCCGCCATCCCCGTCCGGGACACCCTGAAAAAGGTCGAGGGCGAAACCGTGGTCGAAACCTTGGACCGCCAACAACTCTGGCAGGCCCAAACCCCCCAGGCCTTCCGCCGCGACCTCCTGGCCGAGGCCCTGGCCGCGGCCCGCCGCGACGGCGTTCTGGCCACGGACGAGGCCGCCCTGGTGGAACGCCTGGGACGCCCGGTCAAGATCGTTCCCGGCAGCCTGGACAACGTCAAAATTACGCTGCCCGAGGATCACCTCCTGGCCGAATGCCTCATCGGCCGACACCCGGGAGAGCAGACCATGCGCGTGGGAATCGGAGTGGACGTCCACCGCCTGACCGAGGGCCGTCCGCTCATGCTGGGCGGGGTGGCGGTGCCCCACCACCAGGGCCTGGCCGGACATTCGGACGCGGACGTCATCGTGCATGCCCTCTCGGACGCCCTGCTCAGCGCCGCCGGCCTGCCGGACATCGGCGTCCTCTTTCCGGACGACGACAAAAAGTGGGCCGGCCTGCCCGGCCGGGAGATGTTATCCCTGGTCGCCCAGAAGGTCTCGGCCGCCGGATACCATCTGGTCAACGCCGACGTGACCCTCCTTGCCGAGCGGCCCAAAATCGCCCCCCACGTGCCCCGCATGATCGAGGCCCTGGCCCAGGCCCTGGGCGCCGAGCCGGCCCGCCTCCGGGTCAAGGCCACCACCACCGAAGCCCTGGGCGCCATCGGGCGCGGAGAGGGCATGGCCGCCTGGGCCGTGGCCCTGCTCTCCGAAAAGACCGCCCCCTAAACCCTGCGTCGCCGGAGAAGACCACGCCGGTTTTCCCACCCCCGGCCGCACCGACTGGAGAATGCATGTCTCTGGTTCTGTACAACACGCTCACCCGCTGCAAAGAGCCCTTCGTCCCCCTGGTCAAGGGCCAGGCCAAGATCTACGTCTGCGGCCCCACGGTCTACGATTACTGCCATGTCGGCCACGCCCGCTGCTACATCGCCTTCGACGTCCTGGTCCGCTACCTCAAGGCCCTGGGGTACGCGGTGACCTATGTCCGCAACCTCACCGATCTGGACGACAAGATCATCCAAAGGGCGAACGAACAGGGGCTGTCCTTCCTCGAACTGGCCGAGACCTACATCCGGGCCTTTCATGAGGACATGGACGCCCTGGGCCTGCTGCGGCCGGACCAGGAGCCCCGGGCCGCCGAGCACATCGACCGCATGGTCGCCGACATAAAGGGGCTGGTCGAGCGGGGCTACGCCTACCTGGGCGGCAGCGACGTCTTCTACGAGGTGAGCCGGTTCGCCGACTACGGCCGGCTCTCCGGCCGGGACCTGACCGAGCTCAGGGCCGGGGCCAGGGTCGAGGTGGACCCGAACAAAAAGAACCCGCTGGACTTCGTGCTGTGGAAGAAAAGCAAGCCGGGCGAGCCGGCCTGGCCCAGTCCCTGGGGGGAGGGGCGGCCGGGCTGGCACCTCGAGTGCTCGGCCATGAGCAGCCACTACCTGGGGGCCGCTTTCGACATCCACGGCGGCGGGCACGACCTGATCTTTCCCCATCACGAGAACGAGATCGCCCAGGCCGTGCCCCTGGGCCGCGGCTTCGCCCGCACCTGGCTGCACAACGGCTTCGTGCAGATCAACCACCAGAAGATGTCCAAATCGCTCAAGAACTTCTTCACCATCCGGGAGGTGCTGGCCCGCTTCCACCCCGAGGCGCTCCGGCTGTTCGTGCTGTCCAAGCAATACCGCGGGCCCGTGGACTTTTCGGACGAGGCGCTCGGCGAGATGGGCAAGGGGCTGGACCGCGCCTACCGCACCCTGAAACAGGTCCGGGACCTGGCCGGCCCGGCCGGGAAGGCCGAGGATTTTCCCGAGGCGGCCGAGGCCGTCGGCCGCTTTCACGAGGCCATGGACGACGACCTGAACACGGCCCGGGCCCTGGGCCACCTCTTCGAGGCCGTGCGCGCCCTGAACCGGCTCCTGGACGAGGGGCGGGCGGGCAAAACGGAGCTCGGGTCCTTGCGGGCCTGGGCCGGCGCCGTCGAGGCCATGGGCCGGGTTCTGGGCCTGCTCGTCCGGGACCCGGAGGCCTATCTGGCCGAGCGGCAAGAAGCGGCCCTGTCCGACTCGGACCTCACCCCGGCCGCCATCGAGGCCCGCATCGCCGAGCGGGCCCAGGCCCGTGACGAAAAGCGCTGGGCCGACGCGGACCGCATCCGCGGCGAACTCCAGGCCCGGGGCATCGTCCTGGAAGACGCCGGCGGCCGAACCCGCTGGCGCCTGGAAAGCTGATCCCTTCGAGGCCGCCGTGCCCGACTTTGAACTCGTCACCACCTTCGAGCCCCAGGGCGACCAGCCCCAGGCCATCGAAGCCCTCTCCCGGAACCTGGCCCAGGGCGTGAAGCAGCAGGTGCTGCTCGGCGTGACCGGCTCTGGAAAAACCTTCACCATGGCCAACGTCGTCGCCCAGGCGAACCGGCCCACCCTGGTGCTGGCCCCGAACAAGACCCTGGCCGCCCAACTCTACAGCGAATTCAAGACCCTCTTCCCCAACAACGCCGTCGAGTACTTCGTCAGCTACTACGACTATTACCAGCCCGAGGCCTACCTGCCACAATCCGACACCTACATCGAAAAGGAATCGGACATCAACGAGACCATCGACAAGATGCGCCACTCCGCCACCCGCTCCCTGCTCGACCGGCGGGACGTGCTCATCGTGGCCAGCGTCTCATGCATCTACGGCCTGGGGTCGCCCGAGGCCTACCACGACATGATGCTCTACCTCGAACGGGACGTGGACCGGCCCCGGGAAGACATCATCGCCAAGCTGGTGGAGATGCAGTACGAACGCAACGAGTACGACTTCCACCGCGGCACCTTCCGCGTCCGCGGCGACTGCCTCGAGGTCTTTCCGGCCTACGAGGACGCCGAGGCGGTGCGCATCGAATTCTTCGGGGACACCGTCGAGCATATCCGGGTCATCGACCCGCTGCGCGGCGCCGTCCAGGGCGAAAAAAACCGGGTGGCCATCTATCCGGGCAGCCACTACGTGACCACCCAGGAGACCGTTGAGCGCGCCATCGAAAGCGTGCGCGAGGAGCTTGGGGACCGGCTGGCCTATTTCCGCCGGGAGGGCAAGCTGCTCGAAGCGCAGCGGCTCGAGGAACGGACTCTCTACGACCTCGAGCTGCTCCGGGAGATGGGCACCTGCCACGGCGTCGAGAACTACTCCCGCCACTTGACCGGCAGGTCGCCGGGCCAGCCGCCGCCGACCTTGCTGGACTACTTCCCGCCGGACTACCTGCTCTTCATCGACGAGAGCCACCTGGCCGTGCCGCAGCTCCGGGCCATGTACAACGGAGACCGCTCCCGGAAGCTGACCCTGGTCGAATACGGCTTCCGCCTGCCCTCGGCCCTGGACAACCGCCCCCTGAACTTCGAGGAGTTCACCTCCATGGTCCACCAGGTGGTCTACGTCTCGGCCACCCCGGCCGACTACGAGCTGGAACAGGCCGCCGGCGTGATCGTCGAGCAGATCATCCGCCCCACCGGCCTGACCGACCCCGAGATTCTCCTTCGGCCGGCCCAGAACCAGGTGGACGACCTCTACCGCGAGATTTTGGGCCGCGTGGCGCAGGGGGAGCGGGTGCTGGTGACCACCCTGACCAAGCGCATGTCCCAGGACCTGACCGAGTACCTCGAGGACCTGGGGCTCAAGGTGACCTACCTCCACTCGGACATCCAGACCCTCGAACGCATGAGGATCATCCGGGACCTCCGGGCCGGCGTCTACGACGTGCTGGTGGGCATCAACCTGCTGCGCGAGGGCCTGGACCTGCCCGAGGTCTCGCTCGTGGCCGTGCTGGACGCGGACAAGGAGGGCTTCCTGCGCTCGGAGCGCTCCCTCATCCAGACCACCGGCCGGGCCGCGCGCAACATCCACGGCCAGGTCATCCTTTACGGCGACACGGTCACCGGCTCCATGCAGCGGGCCAAGGCCGAGACCGACCGGCGGCGGATCCTCCAACAGGCCTACAACGAGGCCCACCACATCACCCCGGCCTCCATCACCAAGGGCCTCTACGACGCCCTGGCCTCCATCTACGAGGCCGACCACACCCCCATCCCAGCCGTCAGCGAGACGCCGGCCGAATACCTCTCCCCGGACGAGGTCCCCAAGGTCCTCAAGGCCCTCAAAAAGGAAATGCGCGCCGCGGCCGAACGGCTGGACTTCGAGGAGGCGGCCCGCCTCAGGGACCGCATCAAGGCCATCTCCGAGGAGGAGCTGGCATGGCTGTGACCCGCCCGAGCGGCGCCGGCCCGTTTCGCCTCCCATGACCGTCCCCCTCGATCTCAAGACCAAGGCCGCCGAGCTCCCGGACGCGCCCGGCGTCTATCTGATGAAGGACGAGCGCGGCCGGATCATTTACGTCGGCAAGGCCAAGTCTCTGCACCACCGGGTAACCACCTACTTCCAGGAAGGCGGCCTGAGCTTCCGCGCGGCCGGCCTGGCCCCCCGCATCCACGACTTCGAAACCCTCCGCACCGACACCGAAAAGGAGGCCTTCCTCCTCGAAAACTCCCTGATCAAGCGCCACCGGCCCCGCTACAACGTCTACCTGCGGGACGACAAGACCTACCCTTACATCCGCCTGGACGTGTCCGCTCCCTTCCCCAGGCTGGAGGTGGTCCGCCGCACCAAACCGGACGGCGCGGCTTACTTCGGCCCCTTCTCCTCCGCCTCCTCCATGCGCCAGACCCTGCGGCTCGTGCAGCGCCTCTTCCCGCTCCGCCAATGCCGCCGCGACGATATTACCGCCGTGGAGCGGCCCTGCCTGAATCACCAGCTCGGCCGTTGCAGCGCGCCCTGCGTTGGTCTGATCCGGCCCGAGGACTACCGCGCCCTGGTGGACGAGGTCGTGCTTTTTTTTCAAGGACGGAACCAGACCTTGACGAAATCGCTGGAAGAAAAGATGCGCGAGGCGGCCCGGCGCCTGGATTTCGAGACGGCCGGCCGATACCGGGACCGGCTGCGGGCCGTGACGCGGACCCTCGAGCAGCAGAAGATGGTCCTCATAGACGCGCGGGACCTGGACGTCATCGGGCTGGCCAGGGAGCGGGGACAGTCGCAGGCGGCCCTGCTCTTCATCCGCCGCGGCGTGCTGCTCGGCCACCGCAACGTGCCCCTGGGCGCGACCGAGGCGCCGGACGAGGAGGCGGCGGCCTCCCTGCTCGGCCAGTACTACGGGCAGGATCATTTGGTCCCGGACGAAATCCTGGTGCCGGTTGCCCTGGAGGACGCGGCCCTCTTGGAAGAGTGGTTAAGCCAGAAAAAAGGACGGAAGGTGGAGCTCCACCACCCGGTGCGGGGTCCGAAGCGGCGCCTGGTGGAGCTGGCCGAGACGAACGCCGGCGCGGCCCTGGCCGAACGGCTCAGGTCCGCGGAGCTGGGCCTGGAGGCCCAGACCGACCTCATGCATCGGCTGAACCTGCCGGCCCCGCCGCGGCGGATTGAGGCCTTCGACCTGTCCACGCACCAGGGGGACACGCCGGTGGGGGCCATGGTCGTGCTCGAGGAACGGTCCTGGTGCAAGGCCGACTACCGCCGCTTCCGCATCCAGTCAGCATCTGGCCGGGACGACTACGCCATGATGTACGAGGTGCTGCGCCGCCGGCTGACCAAGGAGGACCTGCCCCTGCCCGACCTGCTCCTCCTGGACGGCGGCCGGGGACAACTGGCCATGGCCCAGGCTGTCATCCACGACCTGGCTATTGCCCAGCCCCCTCCCCTGGCCGCCCTGGCCAAAGGCCAGGAGGGCGCCCCGGACCACGTCTATCTCCCCGGCCGCAAAAACCCGGTGGGCTTCAAACCCGGCGCGCCCGGCCTGCTGCTCCTCATGCGCGTCCGGGACGAGGCCCACCGCTTCGTCATCAGCTATCACCGCCGCTCTCGCCGCCTGAAAAGCGTGCGCTCCGTGCTGGAGAACATCCCGGGCGTGGGCCCGGCCCGCCGCAAGGCCCTGCTCGGCCGCTTCGGCTCGATCGAGGCCATCCAGGCCGCCTCCCTGGACGAACTGACCGCGGCGCCGGGCATGAACGCCGGCGTGGCCCGCGCCGTCTATTCATTTTTTCATGCTGGCGCCTGAAGATTGGGGGAACCTTTTTTAGGAAAAAAAGGTTCCCCCAAGCCCCCTCCCAAAAACCGTAACCACGCGGGCTGGATTTCGCTGCGCAAAATCCAGCCCACACATTTTTGGGCGTTCCGTATGAAATGCAATATGGGCTTCCCTTACCTGTTCCCCTGTTCTCCTGCACGCTAGTGCAAGCCGGGTGCAATTTTTAAACGAAAGGGGCGGTAAGGCATTCCTCACGGCCCCCTAAACCGATCCGCCCCAGGATCGAGGCGGGAATTGCCGAAATCCGGCGGGCTCAGCGGACGGAGGCCAGGGCCTTTTCGGCCTCGGCCTTGCCCGGGAAGGCCTGGCCCGGGGCCAGGGCCTTTTCCAAGAGGGTTCGGGCCGCGGCCTTGTCGCCCAAGCCCAGGTGCACCATGCCCAGATGGTAACTGACGGCCGGGTTGTTGGCGGTCTTATCCTGGATGCCGGCGAGGAGTTCCTTGGCCTTGGCATAGTCGCCCTCCCGGTATTTGATCCAGGCCCAGGTGTCCACCACCTCGGGCACCCCCGCCTGGTCCCGGAGCAGCGGCGCCATCAGGCTCCGGGCCCGATTCAGATTCTCCGCGTTGGGCTCGCGGTCGGCCAGGATAAAGGCCAGGTTGTTGGCCGCGGTCCAGACCTCGTGCCGCTGCGCCAGCACCGCCTCGTATAGCTCCTTGGCCTTTTGCCAGTTCTCCTGCCGTTCGTACACCATGGCCAGGTACATGGCCAGGCCCAGGTGAGTGGGATTCTTCTTCCTGAGACCCTCGAGCCGCTTGGCAGCCGCGTCCAGGGAGCCCTGGCTGGACTCGAGCCGCGCCAGGTCGAAGATCGCCTGTTGGTTGTTCGGATCGAGCTCCATCACCTTCTCGAAGCTGGCCCGGGCCTTGGGAAAGTCCTTGGCGACGACGTACAGGCGACCCAGGGCCACCAGGTAGCGCATGTTCTGGGGCCGTTTATTCGCCTGGGCCTGGCACCGGGCCACGGCCTGATCGACCTGTTTCCGGCCGATTATCAGTCTGAGGACCTGTTCCAGGGCCGGGGTGAAGTCCGGGTCCAGGGTCAGGGACTGCTCGAACAGTTTTTCCGCTTCCTTGTCCTTCTTTTCCACCAGGCGCACCAGGCCGATCTTGTAGACGGCCAGCGGTGAATTGGGCGTGAGCTTGAGCACCTGGTCGTAGTAGCCTTGGGCCCGGGCCGCGTCCTGACGAGCCAGGGCGACGTCCCCCAGCGCGGTCAGAGCCTCCATGTCCTTCGGCTCTTTCTGCACGATTTTCTCGAGGTACTCGCGCGACGCGTCCAGCCGCCCCTTGCTGCGGTAGATGCCGGCCAGGCCGAACAGCGCCTCCCGGTTGTCCGGCGCCATTTCCAGCACCCGCTTGAAGGTCTCCTCGGCCAGACCCGGCTCCCCGTTCAAGAGGTGGGCACGGGCCAGCCGCAGGCTCACCGCCGCGTTGCGCGGTTCCTCGTTCAGAACCGAGCGGTAGGCGGTCACCGCGTCCACGAAATTCGCCTTGGCCAGGAGCAGGTCGCCCTTCATGGTCAGGGCCCGCACGTCCCTGGGATTCTCCTTGAGCACCTCCTCCACCAGGGCCAGGGCCTCGGCCGGTTTTTTCTGCCGGATGTAGATTTCAGCCTTCATGTTCTTGGCTTGCAGCCGGCTGGGGCCCGTCTTCGTTCGTTGGAGGAACTTGTCCAGGAGGGCCTGGGCCTCCTCGTGCTTTCCCTGGGTGAGGTCGTAAGCGGCCAGCACGCCGTAGGCCCCGAACTTGTCCGGCAGGTCTTCCAGGGTCTTTTTCAGGGTGGCGAGCATGGCCTCGGTGTTTTTCTGCTGAGCGTAGAACTGCGCCAACGACAGCGGGTATTTTTCCTCGCCGGGATGGGCCGTAACCAGGGACTTCAGCACCCCCTCCGCCTCCTGGGGGCGGCCGGTCCTCATGTAGAAGCCCACCAGGGCCATTTTGAGCCCTTCTTCCTTGGGGAACTTCTCCACCAGGACCCGGTACTGCTCGGCGGCGCCGTTCAGGTCCTTGGCCTTTTCCAGCACCTCGGCCAGCATCAGGCGGCCGGTCCGATGTCCGTCGTCCTGGGCCAGCAGGTCCTCAAGCGCCTTTTTCGCTCCGGCCAAATCTTCCGCCTGCAGGCGAATTCCGGCCAGCATGAGATAGGCCTCGGCCTTCTTCGGGTCCTTGGTCACCACGTCCCGAAGGAGCGCCTCCGACTCGGCCGTTTGGTTCCGGCCGGCCAGGCAGGCGGCTTTGAGCAGCCGGGCCTCGAGGTTGTCCGGGGCCTTTTGCATCACCAGGTCCGCCTTGGCCTCGGCCTCCGGGGCCTTGCGGCCCATAAGCAGAATGCGGCCCACCTGCACCTGGGCCTCGAGCAGGTTCGGGTCGAGTTCGACGGCCCGGCCGAGCATCTGGTAGGCCCCCTTGAAGTCGCGGCGCTGGTACCTGATGCGGCCCAGCATCTCATAGGCCCGCGCGAATTTTGGGTCCACCTGCACGGCGTTTTTGAACTCGAGCTCGGCCTTGGTCATCTGTCCCTTCTGGTAGTAAGCCTGGCCCCGCTCGAAGAACTTCATCTTCTTGGCCTCGGGGCCGCTGCAGCCCATCAGGAGCAAGACTGCCAGCGCCGCCCAGCATCCCGCGTGGATATATGCCCTCATTATTCCTCCTCGATCAGGCCGGCCGTCCGGGGAGAGGTCGTGGTTCTTGGGAAAATCCCCTAGTCTCCGCCGCGCTGCAGCGGTGGGGGCCGGGGTTTGGACCTTTAGGCGAAGTTTATCACAGCCGGCTGAAAAAGCAACCGGGGCCGGGTGTTCGGGATCCGCCTGCCGGGCTCCCTAATTTCCGTCTATGGGTAAAGGATAAAAGTTAGGCTGCTTGGGAAGTGAAGCAGGCTGGTGTTTTTTGTTGACACGGCGTAGGCGATGGTCTCACCTTTTGGGTGAGAGCCAAGGAGGACGAGATGCCGAAGAAGAGAGAAAGCCATGCCAACGATTTCACGCCGTTGCCATTCGAGATCGACAGCCAAGTGGACGAGGCCTTGCTGACGGCGCACGCCGGCGTGCCGCTGGCCATCGAGCTGTTTCGGGCGAGCGGGTCGGCGGGGGTGGTGGACGAGGAGGTCCGGCTGAAGGAGCGGGCGCGGGGACTGAGCGCCTCGCAGATGGTGGAGAGTCTGATGGCCTTGTGGCTGGCCGGTGGAGAGCGGTGCGAGGATTTGCAACGGCTGCGCGAGGACGAGGCGTTGTCCCAGTTGTTGGGTATGCGTTGCCGTCGGCCAATGCGGCCCAGCAGGCCCTCCTGAGCCTCCTGCGCACCAAAATCCGCACCCTCCAAGTGGCCTTAAGCGGAGATTGAGGGTCATGTGCCTTCCATAGCGTCAAATTGTTCAATAGGATATTGATATCGGTTGAGAAAGGCTGTGTGTAAGTGAACTTCGGCGGTTGTCGAATAATTCAGGTTTAGCTAACGCATCATGAAGAACGGAGGAGAATATGGCCCGCTCGATCCGCATCGACCTTGATGTGCCTATGACCACCCGGGACGGCGCGACGCTTCGCGCCGACGTGTTCAGACCGGAGGACGGCGAAAAACATCCGGCCATCGTTATCCGGACCCCATACAACAAGCGATTCATGCACAACAGCGAATATTTGTCGCCCTTTCATGCCGCCCTGGCCGGTTACGCGGTGATCATCCAAGACACCCGCGGCCGGTTTTCTTCGGAAGGTGAATTCCTGCCGGGCATGCCTGAAGGACCGGACGGGTATGACACCGTTGAGTGGGTCGCGACCGAGCCCTGGTGCGATGGAAACGTAGGCATGGCCGGCGGCTCCTACCTGGGCCGCATCCAGTGGCAGACGGCCATCGAGGCCCCGCCCCATTTGAAGGCCATCGCGCCGTCCATTTCTCCCTCTGGTTTGCTCAGCGACACTCAAATGACCGGGGTGGTGGACCTGGAGCAGTCCATCAGTTGGTATGGGGCCATGGCCGTGGACATGATCGAACGGTTGAGAAAAAAGGGCCGGGACGTTTCCGAAATGCGAAAAAAAGTGAATTACGCCCTGCTTCACATGGACGAGGCCTGCCGGTTTCTGCCGCTGAAAGACCTGCCCTATTTCAAGTTCGAGGGATTGGCCGAGGGGTTCGCGGCCCGTGTCAGGGGAGCCGCCCTGGACTCCATGAAAACGGAAAAGGATCTTCATTGGTTCTATGACCGGGTCCAGGTGCCCTGTTTTCACTCCGCCGGCTGGTACGACCTTTTTTTGACCAGCCTTTTCAAGAACTACCTGGGCATGAAGGAACGGGGTGGTTTGGACGCGGCCCGCAAGGGCCAGCATTTGCTGTGCGGGCCCTGGGCCCACGGCAGAAGCCTGTTGGCCTACGTGGGCGGACTTCACTTCGGCCCGACTTCGACCGGTATGGCCTCCTTTGTGATGGAAAGGCACCTGGTCTTTTTCGACAAGTATCTTCGGGGGATCGACAGCGAGCACCTGGTCCCGGTCCGATATTTCGTCATGGGCGTCAATCAATGGCGGAGCGCCGAGACCTGGCCCCTGCCCGGCACCCAATGGCAGCGGCACTTCCTGCACAGCCGGGGACAGGCTCGAACCGCGGCCGGTGATGGATTCTTGAGCCGGGACGAACCGGGTGACGAACCGCCGGACATCTATGTCTATGATCCCCGGTTCCCGGTTCCGACACATGGCGGAAGAAACCTGCCGACCGGAAGCCTTGTACCCGGGCCTCTGGACCAGACCCATATCGAAACGCGGTCCGACGTTCTCTGCTACACCACACCCGAACTCGATCAGGACCTGGAGGTGACCGGGCCGCTGACCCTTCATATTTTTGCCTCCACCTCGACCAAGGGTACGGATTTCACAACCAAGATGGTCGACGTTCATCCGAACGGCGCAGCCTACAACGTGGCCGAGGGCTGTATCCGGGCCCGGTACCGGCGATCGGTTCTCAAACCCGAGCCGCTCACACCGGGCGAAATCCATGAATACGTCATCGATCTGGGCGCCACCAGCATGGTTTTCCGGCAGGGCCATCGCATCCGGATCGACGTATCTAGCAGCAATTTTCCCCGAATCGACCGAAACCTGAACACGGGCAATCCGTTTGGGGAGGACAAGGAAGGAGTTCCGGCGATCCAGACTGTCTTTCACCAGGCAGGCTACGCCTCCTATATCGACCTGCCGGTCATTGAGCCTGGGTCGAGGTCCTGATTCCAGCCACTTTTTCACATATTGGTACAGGCCGACATTGACGGCCGTCCCCTCTTTCGATCCCTGCCCTGGGAGCACGGAGTGGGGAGCTGGTCAAGTTCGCATAGGCCTGCTGCCGGGCGATCTTGATGGCTTCGATAAAGGTCTGTTCGTATTCCATGGCGCACCTCCTGTGCATTTTCTCCAGGTTAGCCCTTGGCTTTGTCAGATCAGGACAAAATGGGGATGGAAAATTGCCGCAAAATTCAGGTATACTGGGCACGTGGCTTAAAAATACAAAGTCCTGTCACCACCTTCAAGCGACCGCTACCCGGACCGAAAAGGAGGACTTCGATGGCCAGTCAGGAATTGAAAACGGTTATCGACATCATCAAGTCGCGAATGCCTGAGAAAACACCGAGCATTGAGGAGATGCGGGCTGGGATGGAGGCGGAAGTCGGGTTGATTCCGTTGGCCAAGGATGTTCGCCGCGAGCCTATCCAGATCGAGAGCATCCCGGCTGAGTGGGTTTCAACCCCGGAGGCGACCGAGGATCGGGTCGTGTATTATCTGCACGGCGGCGGGTACGTGATGGGCTCGATCAATACGCATCGGGAGCTGGCTTCGAGAATCGCGAGGGCGGCCGAGGCGCGTGTCCTGCTGATCGACTACCGTCTGGCCCCTGAGAACCCCTTTCCGGCAGCAGTCGAGGATGCGACCATAGGCTATCGTTGGCTTCTGGACAACGGCGTGAATCCAACTCGGATCGTTGTGGCTGGGGATTCCGCAGGTGGAGGCCTGACCGTGGCCACGTTGATCAGCCTGAAGGATCAGGGCCTGCCGATGCCGGCTGCCGCGGTCTGTTTATCACCGTGGGTGGACATGGAAGCCAACGGTGAGTCCATGCAGAGCAAGGCCAAGGCAGACCCTATGGTACAACGCGAAGACATCCTCATGATCGCCAAAGCCTATCTGGGGAAAGCCAATCCGCGCGATCCTTTGGCCTCGCCAATTTACGCCGACCTGACCGGTTTACCGCCGATGCTCATTCAGGTTGGTACTGCTGAAGTTTTATTGGATGATGCGAAGCGACTGGCCAAAAAGGCCATTGACGACGGGGTGTGGGTGACCCTGGAGGCCTGGCCGGACATGATCCACGTCTGGCACGCTTATGCGGTGATGCTGCCAGAGGGACGGGAGGCTATTAGCGGTATAGGTGAATTTGTTCGTAGGCATACGTCCTGAACCCTCTTTAGAGGCACTTTAGTCCAAGGGTATAAGCTATGTACGAAAACCTCTCAGATCAAGCCCTTGTCGATCTGATCTTCACCTCGGAAGACCGGCTTGACCAGGAATACATTGCAGAAGTAAAAAATCGCCAATACAGCCTTGTTCCTTTGTTTTGTTCGATTTTGGAGGACGAGGCCAACTACCAGTGGGAAGACGAAAGATTTTGGGCAGTGATCCATGCTGTTCACATCCTGGGCATCCTCGGTGATCCAAGAGCTATTAATGCTCTTCTCACTGCAAGCCAATACAGCGATGAGTACGATATTGATTGGATATGGGAATCCTTGCCAGAATGTTATCTACGAATCGGCCTTGAGGCTATTCCTAAAATTAAGGGATACATCTGGGAAAATAGATCCGAAGAATTTTCAGATGTCAGCAATGAAATGCTTGGCCTCTGGAACCTGTGGACTGCTTATCAGGACCTGCATGAGAACATTGAGGATTTTTTTCTCAGGGTGTTAAAGGACCCTGACACAGACCGGGAGGTTAGGGCTAATATTATCGCAGACTTTGCTGAGATACATCGGTTTGACTTAAAGCCTCTTTTTGAGGAGTTATATGAGAAGGGTGAAGTCCACCTAACTACCCTGACACAAGCAGACATGGATTATTTTTTTGATCAACCAATTCAAAACCCAGGTTTTCGGTACGATCTTGACTTATTTTACGATCCTGAGGAAATCGAAAAACGACAAAAGCGATGGGAAAAAGAGGAAGGGGATTCAGTACAAAGGGATATCGACGATTATATCCTTAATAACCTTAATCGAATCGGCAGGAACGATCCGTGCCCTTGCGGCTCAGGCAAGAAATTTAAGAAGTGTCACCTCAGATGGGCAGAGGAGGAGATTAAAGAACGGAAGGCGCAGGACCTGCTGCTTAAAAATGGAATACCCATTCTAGACGAAAGAGAAGCAGAGTCAGATCTCCGAAGAATCCTGGCTAAAAAGGATCAGACCCACCTGTTCGGCGAGCTCAAACAAAAAGCCCTGGAAGCTGCTAAGAATACCGAAGGAAAATTTTTTGCCAAAAGCTTCCTGCTACATTTTGAGCCGATTCTTTCTCAGATTGAGTTTGAGGACCATGAGGAACGCCAAGCCTTTGTGAAGTTATTAATGGAGTATTTTCAGGCAATAGAAAAGCAATATCAAGGGTATCCGCAGAATGGAAGATTGGTTCATTGATACCTCTCTAAATTTCGTATAAGTCAGACGGTTCTGAACTATAGGGGCTTGACAGGCAAAAGGATAAATGCTTATATCAGCGCGAATCCTGACTTCTAAGAGATTTCAGTGAAATCGAATCAATCCTAAATGGCTGCCATTGGGGTCGGATAAAGGAGTTATATGAATAAATCCAATCTAATAGAAAAGTTTGCTGTTCGTAATGGTTTACTTTTAAAAGAAGCTGAAAGCATCGTTAATACCTTCTGGGATAGGATTACTGAAGGCCTCAGCCAAGGGGAAAGGGTGGAGATCAGAGGCTTTGGCTCGTTCAAGGTCAAGAGGTATGATGGCTATAACGGCCGAAACCCAAAGTCTGGTGAAATTGTTGAAGTGAAGCCGAAGAAGTTGCCTTTCTTCAAACCAGGTAAGGCTCTTAAAGATCAGGTTGACTATTAATCTTGGGTTTTGAAAGGAGACATCCAATGCCGAGAAAAAAGAAGGTTGATTCAGCGAAACTGATCAAGGCTGTAGAGTCTGGCCGTCCAGCCAAGGAGATCATGGCTGAGTTTGGGTTTAACACACCGACTCAACTCAAGACCTATTACCTCGATGCCCTGGTAGAGAAGGGCAAGGCTGCTGGGATTATCGGGAAGTTCCCCAGGGCCAGCAAGGCTAAAAAGGCAGAGGGGATCAAGGTCAACAAGCGAGGAAGCCTTGTTATCCCGAGGGAAAGAGTCGAGGGGATGGGGTTCAAGATTGGAGAGGCCTTCACCATGAGGCAGACCAAGGCGGGGATAAGTTTGAAGCGGGTTTAGTAGGAGGATAGACCCGCTTATTGTATTTTTTATCATATTAAAACCCAGAGCCTTTCGGCCAGCTGGTGCTCTCGGAATAGGATTACTGGTACCGATATCAGCTATTGGGAAGACATGGAGGTAAGCTGGACGATTAGAGGCAAGCAGCCTCGCTAGGGGTATAAGATTCACATGGGCACGGACGCTTACCAGGGGTTTATGCTGGGAGGTCACGTGACAGCGGCTCATGTTTCGGACAGCGTGGGACTTGAGCCGCTGGTGGAGGAACTGAACTTGCCGGCAGGGGCGCTGGTCTTGGCGGACAAAGGCTATGCCGGTGAGAGGAACGAGGCGGTGTTGGAGGCGCGAGGGCTGAAAAACGGGATCATGGAGAAGGCCTGGCGGAACCGCCCCTCTCGAAGCGGTCCAAGACGCGCAACCTGCTCATCAGCAGGCTTCGGTATGTGGTGGAGCAAGGGTTTGGGACGCTCAAGCGTCGCTATGGCTTTGGCCGGGCGCGATACCTGGGGAGGTTGAAAACCGAGATTGAGTTTCATCTCTTGGCCACGGCCTTCAACTTGAAAAAGGCGGTGAGACTGGGGGCCGTTTAAGGCGGTAGAACGCCCAAAGACTTGCGGGAACCTCAAAAGAAGGTCCTACGGGGCTTAGGGCAGGGTATTTCGGCCTTACATGGCGGCCTCAACTACCCAATCCTCGGCTGAAATCGCACCCAAAATGATCGACGAACAAGAAAAAACTTAAACCCTCTCCTTTTGCAACGGTCTCGATACATTATTTGGAGATAAAAAGGAGATAAAAAATGGAATATAAAGAAATAGACATCAATCTTACCGACGAACAGAAAGCTCTGCGTGATATGGTTAGGAGATTCGGCGCAGAGGTTATGCGTCCCATAGGGATCGAACTGGACCAGCTCCCTAGGCCGGAGGATGTGATTGCCGATGGTTCTCCCTTATGGGAGGCGATTAAAAAATATCGTGAGCTGGGCCTGCACACCATGGCCATTCCCAAGGCATTAGGCGGCATGAAAGAAGATCTGGACGCTATGTCCATATATTTGATATGGGAAGAACTTGGATACACCGATATTGGTCTGACCAATTGTTTTTATGCGGCAAGTATCCCTTTTTTTGCCGCTGCCTTATCTCCGAATCCTGAATTACAGAAAATGGTGCGCGATTACTGTGAAGATTTGGAAGGTAATATAATCGGCTGTTGGGCTATTACCGAACCGGACCATGGGAGCGATTGGATTATAACGGACGGTGTTCCAAGGTATTCTCCATCCGTTCGGGGTATTCTTAAGGGAGATGCACTACTGTCCGGTTAAGATTTTGGGAACATAGGGAAAGTTCAATAATTTCGCCATCAAGGGTCGCCTTGTGACCGTTTTCGACTTGAACTTCATGACCCTGTTTCTCCATTCTTTCTCCATCTTAG